>Ga0308160_10000685_pt1 | contig 58003 bp, 53 predicted proteins | sample PhyFR1_FD_201036 | JGI IMG/M metagenome (GOLD analysis project Ga0308160, IMG submission 201036) | Phyllosphere microbial communities from UC Gill Tract Community Farm, Albany, California, United States - DLSLF.R1 | ecosystem: Host-associated > Plants > Phyllosphere > Unclassified | place: USA...
GGGCATGCGATGCAGGAGACCTGTGGAAGGGTTGGAACGACAGGAGGTTGGGAAGCGAGAGGGCTGTGAAGGGTGGCGGCTGGCGGTGAGGGGCCACACGGCCAGGGCGGTTTGTGGGCTGGGCCGGGCCTGGCGACCCCTTTCCCTCAACCAGCTCCTCCTCCTCCCTTCCTGACCTCCTGCCCTTCGAGCACAGCATGCCCGTTGAGACCGAGTGTGAGTCCCAACGAACCGCCTCTTCATACTATGACTCGTCGCTGATTGTACCCTTTGCCGACCGTTAGATTGTGAGCCCCTCCTCGACCCACGCCGCGCGCCGACGACCGCCTCGAAGGGAGGCCGCTGACCCGCCTCCCGAGCTGCCCGTAGACGACATCCTCGAGGTCAAGCCCGACGCGACCGACAACGAGCTCAAGAAGTCATACCGCAAGCTCGCCGTCCGGGTGCGTACAACTTCGAGACGGCCCTGATCGAGCGGCGAAGGGGCTGATGCCTTGCTCGCTGCGGCCTCTCCTCCGCGTCACCGTCCCCTCCTCGCCCGGCCGTCCGACAGTACCACCCCGACCGGAACCCGGCGCCGGATGCGAACGCAAAGTTCCAGGAAATTGGCGAGGCCTACCAGATCCTGTCGGACCCTGACCTCCGGGCCAATTATGACAAGTATGGCAAGAAGCAGCTCGTTCGTCGCGTCCCCCCCCCCTTCTCTGCGTCCGGCCTCGTTGCCGCCGCAAGCCTTGGCCGCGCTGCGGCGGCGGCGAGCTGCGCGCGGGGCCGGTGAGTCGTCGTACGCTGACGACCCACGCCTCCTTCGCAGGGCCAGCCCGACGGCGGCATGCAGGACCCGGGAGAGATGTTCTCGTCAATGTTTGGCGGCGAGGCCTTCATGGACTTGATCGGCGAAATCTCGATGATCAAGGACTTCATGCAACAGGCCGAGGTCATGATGTGCGCCCCCCAGCTTCGCCCTCGCACCTCAGCCTCAACTGCTGACCGGTCTTCCCTTACCTTCTCTCGCAATGCAGGAGCGAGGAGGACAAGGCCGCAATGGAGGCAGAGATGGCAGGTGTCAGCGCACCGACGACCGAGACGGCCGGCGAGCCCGTCTCTGCATCGGGCGTCCCGCTGACCGAGTCGTCACCGGCGCCTGCATCTACGGCCGCGCCCTCTGCGACCTCGCCTGCGACCGAGAAGGCTGCGCCGGCCGTTCCAACGACGTCGGCCACAGCTGCCGCCGCTGGTGCCGCTGCTCCTCAAGCGGCCGAGGCCAACTCGCCTGCGAGCCAGTCGCTCCAGCACCACCTGTCGTCGTCGTCAGGCGTGCCGACCGCATCGGGCAGCACAACGCCGACGTCGGACGCAGCGGCCAAGAAGGCCGACGGCAGCAAGGGCAAGAAGCCGGCCATGACGGCCGAGCAGAAGGCCAAGCTCGAGGAGATGGACGCCGCCAAGGAGAAGGCTCGGGTCGAGCGGATCGAGACGCTCCAGAAGAAGCTGATCGATCGCATTCGGCCCTTTGTCACTGCCAAGAAGCCTGGCGACAAGCACGACGAGGAGACGCAGCGCTTCGAGGCCAACGTCCGTACTCAGGCCGAGGACCTGAAGCTCGAGAGCTTTGGCGTCGAGGTGCGTCGTTCGCGGCCAGAGTCGTCCGAGCCTGTCCATCATCTTGTGGCTGATTGGCGAAACGTCCCTCTTCCAGCTGCTCCACACGATTGGCGCGTGCTACATCCAGAAGGCGACGACGTTCCTTAAGTCGAAGCGCTTCTTTGGCGGCGGCTTTTTCTCGCGTGTCAAGGAAAAGACGACGATCGTCAAGGAGGGCTGGGGCGTCCTCGGCAGCGCGATGAGCGTCCAGGCGGCGATGGAGGAGATGGAGCGCCAGCAGCAGCAGGGCACGCTTGGCGAGGACGAACTCGAGGCGCTCGCCAAGGACGTCACGAGCAAGGTGTGCCGCCGACTCGAACTCCCCCTCCCTTGCGCCCAGGTGAGCGCTGATGCTCTCGTCTTCCACACGCCAGATCCTGCTGGTTACCTGGCGGTCAACCAAGTTCGAGGTCATCCAGGTCCTGTCGGACGTCCTCGACGGCGTCCTCAAGAAGGAGGATGGCGTTACGGACGAGATGCTCGCTCTTCGGGCAAAGGTGCGGCTTCGCGTTGTCATTTAGTACCGAGCGACGCTGTCCACTGACTGGTCGACGCTCCAACCCCCTGCGATCGTTCCTCAGGCCATCATCGCGATCGGCACCATCTTCAAGGCGACGGTTCCGGACGAGACCGACGAGGAGCGGCGAGAGCTCGAGCGGCTCGTCGCCCAGGCTGCCCTGCCAGCCAAGAAGCGCAAGGAGGCCGAGCGCAAGGAGCGCGAGGCCCGCGAGAAGGCCGGCCTCGGTCCGTTCGGCTTCGCGGCTGGAGGCGCGGCGGCAGCGTCGGCGTCGACCTCTGCCGAGAAGGAGGCGGCGCACGATGAGGAGAAGAAGGAGAAAGCGCGGCTCTTTGGCCACCACCACAAGAAGGACAAGAAGGAGGAGGCCAAGCTCTGAGGGCTTCTTGCCTCATCCATCTTTCCACTCCCTCCTCGTTCAAGTGCCCCTCGCTCGGCGGCTTACTGCTAGCCGCTACAGCCGCTGCAACCCACGTCTCCCGATCGGCCCTTAGATGCCGCATGCCTCTGCCGTGCGATCCCTCTGCCCGCGGCCCCTGTTCCAGCTCTCGTGATGATCCCTTCCTGACGAGCAAGGGGTGCCGTCGTGCTTGCGCCGAGCCTCGAGTGACATCAAGACACTTAAAGATGGCAGGCAGAAGAGGGGTGGGGCATTCGATTTTCACAGCCGCCTGGCTAGCGACCGCTGGCGGATTGTGCTCGTAAAACAAGGAGCGTGCAAGGGTACGACATCGACAGCGACGCGCGAGGAACCTGCCGCGACGGATGTGTTATGGTCGCAGCCGCCCACAAGGTCAAGCCCCGGGTCGGTCTCCGGCGCGAACGGCCAGAAGGGGCGGCTTTGATCACGTCTGGCCGAGCGGGCGATGATGATCCGAGGCCGACGCGGTAGTGGCGCAGTGCAGCCGACGTGCGTGTTCTTCCCGGGGCCGACAAGTAGAGCAGCCAGCGCTAGTGACACTCCTGCGCTTTGCTCTTGCCTCTTCTGGCCGATTGGTCCCGGACGTAGACGGGAGCGTCGGACGCCGCTTGTGTCCAAGCGTCCGGTCTATCGGCCAGAGTAGGGCGACCGGCTGCCATCGCGGACCTCGCCCGGCCCTTGACGGTAGGCTTCGCGGTGCTTCTCGGAGAGGTACTCCATCCGCATGCGGTCAAGGACCTGCTCGGTCATCCTAGACCGTGCGCAAGGCCGAGCGAGCGGGTCAGTCGGTGCACAAGGTGGTCCTGCGGGCTGGGCCGGCAGAAAGAGGTGAGATCGGGACGGACAGCGGGCGAAGGCAGGCGTTCATCTCCTCCTGCTTGGCGCTGCACGCCCAAAGCGCGCTGACTAGCCGGGGCTCGACACACGCAGCATAGGCTGACGACAGGACGAGGAGCGAAGGGGTCAGCTCGTCAAGTCGAGAGGCGGGCCTTCGTGCTTCGACTTCCCCTGTCGTCGGAGCACCAGTCGCCGAAGGACCCTCATCAGAGAACGGGGAGGCGAAGAACGCACCGGCGACAAAGTCATTGCAGACGTGCCTCGCGTGGGCTTTCGCGTCCTTGACGAGGGCCTCCTCCTCGCGCCGCGAGAGGGCCGACATGCCGGCGATGTCGGGCTTGTGGTAGACCTGACGCCAGGCAAACTTATCGTCGGCGGCGGAGGCAGCACCACCGGTGGCGGGAGGGTCGGGCGCTTTCGGGGGACCTGCCATAGTGGGGAGAGGGGGTCGGGCGGAGGGTGGGGAGGGCGAGGGAGGGAGGGCGTCGAAGGAGGAAGGGCAACGGCGGAGAGCCAGCTCGGGCGGTTGGCAGTTGCGGGCTGAGAACCCCTGTCGGTGAGCTCGTTTGGGGTCTGGGTCGGGGCATCTGCCAAGCGCGGTTGAGGCCGTGCAGACCGACCGCCCGCCCGAAGCCTCGACGTCGGCTCGTCGCCCCCCTCTCTGCTGAATATCGACGTAAGAGATGGGTTCGCAGAGCTGAAGACGGCCTCGCTTCGCTTACGCACCCGGGAGGACGCTCTTCATCTGCCCGCCGGCCGACGACAGCGCCCTGTCGAACCGCCGCACCGGGCCCATGGTCCTAGTCGTCGGGCGCTAGCAGCGTTGGATCCTGCGGCGGAACGCCTCGTCGACGTGCCAAGATGCCCTCCGCGGGGCTTGGCTCGCATCCGCTGCCGCGACCCTCGTCTCTCCTCAACCGGTCGAGCGGACGGACGCCGGCAGACGAGTGCTCGACCTCTCTCGACCGCCACCTCTTCCGATCCCTGTCCTCCTCTTTTGCAGCCCGCCGAGCGTGCTTCCTGCTCCTCCTTGTGACGCCTCCCCGCCCGACCTGCCGCTGCTGCGCCGCCTCCTTGCTCGGCCGCCCAGATCAAACTCAGCCCCCGTGCCGCATCCCGTCGGCTCGCCTCGCCGCCTCCTATCAAGTCATACCTGCCCTTTCGTAGGCACGGAGGACGACTTGCTTCCCTACTGCCCGAACTCTGTGCGCCTGCCCGGTCGCAGGCTTATCAGAGGTCAGTCCGCCCTACCCATCCACAACGCCAGACAGAGACAGGATGACGAGGTCGAAGCGCGCGCGCGCGCGCGTGGGACGCCAAGCGCTCGTCGCTCACCTCGGTCGAAGACCTTCGTACGGCGACGGCATGATGCGCGCATTTGTGAGGGTCAAGGGGCGACGGAGTGCTTCGACGGCTTGCCGTCTCTCGGCGCCCCCGTGCGGAGGCCGAAGGGGCTTGGGGTCTGCTTGCGCAGGCTCAGACCAAGGCTCACATGCGCGCGCCGCCGTCGCCCGCCGCGTCGCCTTGGCCTGCCTCTGCCCTCATCCTGCAACCTTGACACGGCCCACCGCCCGAGCTATCAAAACTGACTAGCTTACCCCCCCTCCCACCTTCTCTCTCTTGATAGTGTCTACGAACGACCGTTTCGCCTACCCTCGCGACTCCCCGGATCGCACGGTCGACACTCGACCCGATATCGTCCTCCCCGAATCCCTACCTCTTTGCCTAACCTTAGCCGGTCTTTCCTCGGCCCATGCCCGCCCTCGAGGCTTCCGTCGCCGGTTCGCTTCGTCGCCGGCTGCCGGCGGCGCTCATTCAGCTTGCCCACCGGCAGTCATCTGAGGAGTCGGATGCGACGCCCTACCGGGACGAGGAGGCCGACAAGCGGTCGTGCGTCCCTCTTTGCTTCATGATACGCTGCTCACGAACAAAACCTGACGCTCGTACTTCCTTATCCGCGCTCTCTGACAGGCACAACGTCAGCCCGATGACGATCGGTCTTGTCGCCGGCCTTCTCTCGCTCGTCATGGTCCTCGCTCTCGCTTTTATGTTCCGCCAGCACATGCGTCGCCAGCGCCGGCGCGACGCCGAACTCCTGCCGAGTCCAGCGACCGCCACGGCCTCGGCGCCGCCTTCGATGCGCGAGAAGAAGCGGCCACGGGACTCGACCGTCCCTCCAGCTCTTCCGCCATTGGCATCGAGCGGACGGTCGGCCAGGAGTGCCAAGCACGGCAGTTCAAAGTCGGCATCGTCAACGGCGGCCGGTCAGGCAGACGCAGCTCCCTCCTCCCGATCACGCTCCCGACCCCCGCCACCGGCCATGCCGACGACGGCGCTCCACGGCCGGCCTGCACCTCCACCACCGCCTTCGATACGTCCCTCTGCCCCGCTCTCGTCGGCGGCATACGACAGCTCCGACGACGACGACGAGAAGTGCCAGAGGTGTCCGCCGCCGTTGCCCGACCTCGTCCCCGCCCGGTCAGGCTCGCTTTCTTCGAGCTCAACCCTCTCGCGCTCGAGTTCGACCGCCCACCCCGCATCGACCTCGTCGTCGAGCGCATCCATTGCGTCGACAGCCGGTGCAGGCGCCGGATCCGACTCCGCCGGCGGCGCTCGTCATGGAGGCCGGGACGAGCCGGCCGTCGTCGGTGGCGAGCGGGTGTATGACCAGGAGTGCCGTCGGGGGTCCGACAGCAGCACCGCCGCAGACGACGATGCCGGCGACGCCGAGAAGTAAGACGGCTAGCGGCCGCTCGATTCTCCTGTTGTACCCTCGCCCGTCACGACCCCTCCCGCCCTCATGCCTCTTTCTGCCTCTTCCTCGGTGTACCGGTCTATCCCGCGCTTGCCTTGCGTCCTCTTCTACCCTAATGTGATGGACCTCGCTGCATCGTCGACATTTCGAGTCAGGCCTGTCAGGCCGCCGTCGACGCGCGCCCAAGCGTCTCGGCCGGAAGGGCATCCGGCTCCCGCGCAGCAGGCAGCAGCATCAGCAGCAACCCGGCCGGTTGTTGGAGCTGCTGGCCTGCTCGGCCCTCTGCCTCCCAACCACCATCTTCTGTCGACCCACCGACATGCAGCTCCTTCTCGCTCTCGCACCACCACTCCGAACCTTTGCTTTCGGCCAGACCCGTGCGCTGCTGCCGCTTGTCGGCCGCGTCCGGACGCTGCACACCGCCGGCAGCTCGCCTGCCAACCTCGCCGCCACCTCCACCTCGACGTCAGCACCCTCGTCGCCTCCCTCGCCAGAACCTCTGGCCGAGCCCTCGTCGTCAACACTTAAGGCCTCTTCAACGCCAGCAGCAGCACCAACCGACACGGCTGTCGACCCCTCGACGCCCGCGGCCGCCCCGCGCAAGCTCACGTGGGCGGAGCAGGACGCTCTGGTTCGGGAGCGCCTCCTCGAGCGCGACGGCGGAGGGCTCGGCGTCCCTCAGGGCGAGTGGAACGGCCTCGCTCGCAATGTCAAGGACAACATGGTGCGTCTTTGCTTAGAGGCCACTGCGTGCCTTACCCCAACCAGGCTGACACCGGTTTTGGCCCCTGCAGTTTCGAGTGATCTAGCGGCGAGCGTGACCGTCGCCTGCTCTTTGTGCATTATCAAGCTCGTCCCCGCTTCCATCCCTTTCCTCTTCCTCGCTGCCGACGTCCACCCACACGTCTCCACCCGTCTCGATATCCTCATGTTGTATAAAGCTAGCCTGCTCGATGCGGATCGTGTCAAGACAGCCATGATTCAAGTGCGAGTGCAGGCGGTCGATACAGAGCGAAGGGAGGTGGGGCGGGGAGCGGGGACGGGCAACAGGCTCGAGGAGAGAAAGGTCGTGTAGAAGTACAACGTGGACAGCAGGAAAGTATGGTGACAGATGGACGGGCCCAGGCAAGAGTCCCGGGGGATCTCTCAGCGAGAAGATCGGAGCGGCGCTGGGCAAAGTAGCGGGCGCGCAACTAGGCGTACTCGAAGCGGCGCTCGGAGCCTTTGTTGGCGAACTTGTTGTCCAGACGGTTCGCAAGAATGTCGCCAGTGTCGCGGCCGGTGAGCTTGCCAAGGATGAGGGCCTTCTCCTTTGCGTCGCGGACGGCAATGTTGGAGTGGAAGATGCGGTCCATGTCTGTGTTTCGTCGTCGAGGTCAGCCCGGCCTCCGAAAAACATGTGTTGCGTTAGGGGAAAGACGCACCTTCGAGAGATTTGCCCTTCGTCTCGGGGCAGAGGAAAAAGGTCCAGAAGAAGGCAATGAGTGAGAAGCCAGAGAAAAACTTAGACAGGGGCAACAGGAAGGGCGGCTGGGTCAGCGAGTGGTCGAGCCAGAACACAACGGCAGCAGATACTCACGACGAAGGTGCCCCATGCAGATGCCTCAATGAGCGGCGGAGTGATGAGGCCGATGATAAAGTTGTTCAGCCAGTTGGAGGCGACCGAAAGGGCGACACCCTTGGCGCGGGTCGAAGTGCTGTGGACCTCCGAAGGGAGTCCCCAAGGAACGGGTCCCCAACCGATGCCCTGCGAACGACGAGATCGGTCAGTGCTACATGAGGGGCGAGTAGAACGGTCCATGATGACTCACAAAGAAGACCATGAACAGCATGAGCACTGAAGAGCAAAAGCGACGAGGCGGGTCAGCATACCTCGCACAGAACCCGGAGGCGACAGAAGCAGAGGTTTGCGTACTGGCGACACCGACACGCGCCTGCACCGGGTGGGCCGGCCAGTTGTCCTCGTAGATGCCAATCATGGCGGCGCTGATGGCGTGGCAGGCGGCCATACCGAGGGCTCCGATGAGCAGCGGCGGCTTGCGGCCGACCTTGTCGAGCGTGAAGAGGGCCGAGCAGACCGCGACGAGTTGCCTGTGGTATGATAGCTATGTCAGCAACTTGCAGCGTGCCAGTGCGGTGCGCGAGCCAGACGCACATGACGTTGGTGATGCCGGAGTAGATGAGTTGCGTCTCAAAGCCATAGCCGAGGGCTGCGAAAAGGGAGGGCGAGTAGTAGACGATCGCATTGATACCGACGAACTGCTGGAAGAACTGGGGTAGGGAAGCGGAGTGAAGCCAGTCAGCGCACTGAGAATCGAGTGCCCGTGTAAGGTTTAGGCTTACCATGATCATGATGCCAATCCAGGTTCGGCGAGCGGCGCCACCCCGGAAGCAGTCGGCCCAAGCGGCAAGCTCGAGCTTGAGTGCCGACCAGAAGTCGGTGCCCTGGAGTGTCGGGTGGTTCGCGAGGACGGCCTCACGGCAGAAGCAGGCTGGTTACGACACAACAGTAGCTGTCAGTGAGGCTCAGTAGAATTTGGCGAAAGGTCTTGCACGCACCCTCGGCGCGGATTTGGAGCCACTCGGCTTGGACGCGGACGTCGCTCGTAGGCAGTTTCCGAATCCGAGAGAGAGTAGAAAGGACATCGGCGTCGCGGCCCTGCTGTGCGAGCCCTGTGACAGCGGGTCAGAGTCAGAAGGGCGTCAGCATCGCGCAGGTCGGTCGAAGTATGCGAGGGTGGGCGACTCACATCGAGGAGTGAAGGGCATGAAGAAGAGGAGGCCGATGAGAATGAAGGACGGTGCCATCTGGATGGCGAACGGAACGCGGAACGATGCCTCGGACTCGATGAGGCGCGTGCCGTATGTAATAAAGCTGGTTCAAAGATCTCCGAGTCAGCACAAGTCGAGAGCTCGAGGCAAGAAGACCGCTCGGGCTGGACTTACTACATCACGACGATGCCGACGACGATAGCAACCTCCTCGGCTACGAGGAGCGCTCCTCGCAGGTGCGGAGGGGAAATCTCGGCAATGTACGTCGGCGCAGCTGTAAAGTGACGAGCAAGATTTGAAGTCAGACTCGACCTGCGACAGCTGAAGCCTCAGCGAGCGGCGACAAAGGGTACACGTACTCGTCGACAGGACACCGACGCCGATACCGCCGATGGTACGTCCGACAACAAGCATGGCGTAGCTGACCGATGCCGTCTGGATGGTCGAGCCGACGATGAACCAGGCGATGCCAACAGCGAGCGTGTACTTTCGCGAGATGCGGTCGGCAATGAAGCCAGCCTGCAGGGCGCCGATGAGGGCGCCGAGCTCGAGCATGGCCGTCAGGAGGCCCTTGAGGAAGCCGGCGTTGGACGTGACCGAGGCGTCGACCTCGGGGATGACAGACAGGAATTGCGGCATGACGAGCGTGATCGAGACGAGTCCCTGGTCGAAGCCGAAGAGGAGACCTCCGATGCAGGCGGCGATACTGGCGCCAATGACGATGCCGTTGTCGAGGATAGCTCGGAGGGCTAATGGATGGCACGCGCAAGGCAAGAGAGCCGAGTCAGCGAGGAAAGGTGCAGCTAGCGAGGAGTGCCAGGCGACGTACAGGCATGGCCGTAGGCGGCAGACAGGGCATCGCCGTCGCTGGCCATCTCGAAGACGCCCTCGGCGGGCGTGAGGCCGAAGGCCTCGAAGGAGGGCATCTGGTCGCGTGAGGGTGCGACCTTGGCCGTCGAGCTTGTGCCCGAAGGAACGGTCTTGGTGTAGGTCGAAGCCGAGGGCAGCTCCTCCTTGCTGCTGTGCGGCGAGCTCATGGCGGGCGCGGAGAGAGGGCGAGTTGCTCGGGTTCGTGGACGAGATGGGTCGAGGGGTGTTGTTGCTGATGGGAGGTGAGGAGGAGAGAGGGCTCGGCGAGAGCGGGCCGGGGCGGTCTGCGTCCTTGAAGGGGGGTCGGTCGAGTGTGGGGGAGGAGGGGACGGTGGGGAAGACGTTGGGGCCCTCGTCCGCCCTTGGTGCCGCTCTCTTGTACGACTTTCTCGGCGGGCGGGACCCGTCAGCCTACCCACCCCTGCCTGGCACGGTTCCAACGTCGGCTCGGCTTTCCACAGGCGGCGATGCTTTCGGCTCGGTCGGGGGGCCCTGGTGCGTCTGAACTGCCTAGGGTGCCCGGTCGTCCCTCCGGAAGACGGTCTCGCAGAGTCCGCACACGGGCGGAGGGCTGAGTTTGCGCGCGGAGAGAGCGGGCGCGGCGTGGCGGCCGTTCGTCATCTAATCTCGAGCCAGGCCGACGCCGTTCTCGCCGTCCTCGCCGCCCCTCGGTTCTTACCCTGCTGCTGGCAGCAAGAGCATGGTCGTCTGACCCGCCTCTGGGTAGCCTGCTACCGCTCGTGGGCGTTGTCGCTCGCGCGCGTCGCGGGCGGTTGGAGGCCGTCGACGGTCGACGAGCACTCACCGCCGAGCCCAGCCGAGTTGCTGCTGCCGCCGGCGGCGCGCGGCGCGCGGCGGCCGACGACCGACGTCGGTCCCTTTCGCCGCCGCTTCCGGCCCGACCTCCGCCACCGACGCGCACGCTGATTCGGGGGAGACAGCCAACCACAAGGTCGACCATGTCGGGCGGCTTCGAGCGTCCCTCCTGCACCGCTCGCGTGCTCGATCCCGAGACGCGCACCGACTGGCGGCTGACTCGACAGACAGAAATCACTCGTCCGGCCGCAATTCCCTGGTTAGCGACGTACTGTCGTCGCCGAGCGACCCCATCCGAGAGGTCGTGGCTGGCCTCGGAACGGCGAAAGGAGCCTCCCCGGCCTCGTACGTCGCTCCTAACATCTCCAAAGCACCAAGTGCCTGCGTAATTGGGGGACTGCCCAAGGTCCGGTTTTGATTGACATGGCCATGCGAGATCACGAGTGCCGTCGGGCGAGTCGACGGCGCTGGGCCCGGCGGCGTGTGCGAACGAGCTCTTGGTGCCTGCCCGCCGGTCAGCTCAGTGCGTCAGACTGGCCGACGAGAGGTCTTGGGTCGCCCCTCGAACCCCTCTTCCAGATTCCAGAGTCGGCCTCGCAATTTCTGCAGCAAGCATCTGAACGGTCGCGCGCAAGGCGGAGGCGAGCTCGAGGGCTGTCAGCAAAGTCAGCGAGCGCCCAGGTTGGCCGAGGGGGACCTTCCCTGGCCGGCGGCTGACGCCGCCTGCGTACGGCCCGCCACCCGGACAGTCCGACCTGTCCGCGCTCCTCGACAGCGGCGGCCTGCTTTGGCTGGCTGAGCTGCCGGCTGGCCGTCCTCCGGTCGAAGTCTGGGTCTGAGAGGGGGCGAGAGAGGTGGGGGGCTTCAACTCGCCGGCCGGCGCGGTTCTGCCCGCAGCGTCCGTCGTCCGGCAGGCGCTCGCCCTCCAACAGCCCGCCTCACGGACGACCCGCTCGCTCACCTCGCCCGCTCCCCCTGCAGCTGCCCGCCCTCCGCTGACGGCCCCGGCCCTAAGCCGGAGGAAGGGGGAAGGGCTGACCTTGGCTTATAGTGCTCTGCCCGAAAGGCAGATCTGCTCTTCTCTCTCCCACACACCCTCGCACCACCCGTCAGCGACCGAACCAGCCCGCAGACACCCCTCCAGAACGCTCCTCATCCGCCGCTCCGAGCCCCTCAACCCAACTTCACCCTCGCAGCTCGCCCTTTCACCTCCTCCCTTCGCCCACAATGCTCGCCGTTCAGCAGCAGCAGTTTGTCCGCTCCGACGACCCGACCGGCCAGCGCCTCGACGCCATCTCGGACGCCGTCGACGAGCTCAACGTCCAGAAGTTCAAGGCCGCCCACCCGGAGCTCGTCGCCCAGCAGGAGTCGGAGGCCGACGCCTACGCCGCCTCGCAGTTCGACGCCGACAAGGAGAAGGAGTCGTTCCGGCAGTACGAGGAGAACTCTGGCCCGTTCAAGTTCTACACGTGCGTCTGCATTCCGACCTTCGTCTTCCAGACAAGCACGTCCTGACGCTCTCTCCGCTCGCCCGCCCGCAGCGAGCAGCACACGAAGCAGACCGTCGAGTACAATCTCAAGGCCCGGGCCGACGCCTTTGCCAAGCCGCGGGCGACGATGAGCGTCTGGGAGGCGATGGAGCTGCTCGACACGCTCGTCGACGAGTCGGACCCGGACACCGAGGCCTCGCAGATTACGCACCTACTCCAGACGGCCGAGGCCATGCGCAAGGACGGCAAGCCCGACTGGATGCAGGTCACCGGCCTCGTTCACGACCTCGGCAAGCTCCTCTACTTCTTCGGCTCCGAGGGCCAGTGGGACGTCGTCGGCGACACGTTTGTCGTCGGCGCCGCCTTCCCCGAGGACAAAATTGTCTTCCCCGGCTCGTTCGCTGCCAACCCGGACCTCCACGACCCGCGCTACAACACCAAGTGCGGCATCTACAAGGAGGGCTGCGGGCTCGAGAACCTGATGCTCTCGTGGGGCCACGACGAATACCTCGTGCGTCCGCCTGATCCAGTGGATCTCGCCCTCTGCCCCCCTTTCGCAGCTGGCTGACCTCACCCTATCCCTTTTTCTTCGCAGTACCTCGTCTTCAAGCGCCAGTCGTCGCTCCCGCAGGCGGCGCTCAACATGATCCGCTACCACTCGCTCTACCCATGGCACCGCGAGGGCGCTTACAAGCACTTTATGTGCGAGGCCGACAAGCAGGCGCTCAAGGACGTCCTCTCGTTCAACCCGTACGACCTCTACTCCAAGTCGGACGCCCCGCCTCAGAAGGACGAGCTCAAGCCCTACTACCAGAAGCTTATCAGCAAGTACTTCCCGGAGAAGCTCAACTGGTAGAGCCGCCTCTGTCCTGCCCAGATTTCGACCCAACTTAGACGATCCCCCCCCCCCGATTCATCATGGACGACGCCCTTGCTCGCTCGCCCTCTCTGTAGACGAAGACCCCTCTGTACGACTCTTTCCTGCCGTTCTGCATTCGACCTTTACCTCGGTCGATCACCTCTTTCTCTCGGCCCTTGATGACCCTGCCTCCTTCCTTGCCTGGACTTAGGCGTTTGTATCCAAAGCTAGCTTTCCCGCAGAAGTAGCAAGGCGAGCGAGTATTAGCATAATGCGAGGGGTCGCCAAGTGCTGTCCGGGCGCACACGTCAGTTCTCCAGCCAACTGTAGCGCGACCACTGTCGACGACTGGCCCGTGCTCCGACTAGTCCGTGCTCCGACTGGTCTTGAAGCCTTGACGCGTCGATCCGGAGCGAGAGCAAACGTGCAGGTACGTTTGAGACGAGGCGTTGCACTCCCAGGTCATAGCACACCTTGATGCGCACTTGACGCAGCGGGGGCATGCTACCGTCTCTGTCCGCTTGAAGGAAACAGAATAAGTGGGGATCGTAGAATCATGATAATCTCAATCGGTCGGCCTCGGCGGCGGATCGCCCCGAGCGGCAACACGATAGGTGACGCAGAGCACCTCCGGTCGAGGGCAATTAGCGCGGGGTCGCGACGTCGATGGCACCTGATAGGCGCCGGAGGAAGGCCGGCGGAACACCTGTTCGCGTGAGAAAGACGTCTTGTCGCCTTGCAGGCGAGGCCTCCCTGGACATTCCTTTGACAAGCGAGCGGCCGGAGGCTCACTTTGTCATCGCGCGCTGGCCCGCGCCTTGATCCGACAGACCGACACGCTTGTTGATCTCTGCGACCTCCTTCTCGTACGCGCCTGCAAAGATTGGTCGTGATCGTTGTCAGTGAGTCGATCCTGCCTCGATGAGTCCTCCTTTGCAGTCTCAGATCGAGACAAAGCGCCCAGATACCGGGCGCAATCAATAAACAGGACGTACTCAGCTCCTTCTGCTTCTTCTTGCCAGCTCCTCCCTCGCCACCTTCGCTCTCGACCGCATCCGACTTGCGCTTGGACCGGTTCCTGAAGCGTGCGTCATTGGCCTTCTTCCTGCTCAACCGAGGAGGAGGGGCGAGGTCGGCGGTCGAGGCGCAGCACGGTTGAATAATGGCGACGCGGTTGAAACGACCGGATTGAGTAGCACAGCGAGAAGAGAAGACAGTATCGTCAGCGGTCTTGGTAGCTGCTTACAAGAATGGTCTGACGTACCGAGCTAGAGCCTCTGCCTTCCTCTGCTTTTCAAGTTCGGCCTGAGACGGCGTCGTTCGAGGCAAGGAGCGACAAGGGAGCGGAAGAGAGAGGGTAGTCAGTCCTGTATCGCCCACACAGAGCGAGCGGCTGGTTACGGGCGATCCACATAGACTCCAGCATCTCAGAGCCGACCAGCTGTGCCCGGTCCCGAGGGTGTGTAAAGGAGCAGCGTCGCACCTGAGTGGGAGGTTTCGGTCGCGGTGCGGGAACCGGCGGCCCAGTCGTCGGCTTCGGCGCCGGAGTCGCGGCAGGATGCTGCCCTGCGGTTGGACTCATCGCGGAAGCTGGAGGAGCCGGAGCCGGAGCCGGAGCTGATATCGAAGCTGTGCTTGTGGGAGCGGAAGAGGTCGACATGGCGTCGAGACGGCGGGTTGGTGCAGATGGCCGTCGGACGGGAGGCTGTCATCCAAGAAGAGCAGCGGCCCTCTCCCCCTTGCTTGCTCTCTCCCGACCAACGTCGACCCAAGCCTATCTCCTACTTTGGTCACCGGCGCTCGTCAGCTTCGCCCCTCACGCACGTCGCCGGCCATGGCCTTCCCCGCTGTGACTTCGTACGCGTCCCCGTCGTCGTCCTTCTACTCGCTCGCCGTCTCGCCGACCGACACGGCCATCGCGCTCGGCTCCTTCTCGCTTGACCCGCACACGCCCAACTCGTTGGCCCTGCTTTCGACGCCCTCGGCACCGCCTTCGTCGTCGGCCTCGCCGACGCGGCTCAGCTTGCTCGCGAGCGTTAACGTGCCTTATCCGGTTACGAGCATCGCCTGGGATCCGACCGGCGCACGCGAAGGCCGCGACGTCCTCGGCACGACGGGCGACGCGCTGCGGGTCTACAAGGTCCGCGATGGGCGCCTCGGCGAGGTCGCTTGCCTCGCGCACGTACGTCCTTCGTCCGGCTGGGCTTCATTCGTCACGTGTGGGACAGACAGGCGTCGGAAGTCGGGTGCGACCTGGACGGCTCGCATGCTTTGACTGGCCTCCTTGACGCCCGCCTGCTCTGCGCGCACGCGCCATCTCTCGGACCGCGGACGCGTCGCTGACAACCCCCTTGCGACCGGAAACGGCAGACTAAGCCCATCCCGTCCTCGTCGCCCTCAGTCTCGACTTCGCCATCATCACCCGCGCCCATGTCGCCCTCGGCCGCGACAAAAAAGAACTCGCCGGCGCCGATGACGGGTCTCTCGTGGAACGCGTTCAACCCGGCGATGGTCGTCACCTCGTCGATTGATACGACGTGCACCGTCTGGGACGTCAACCAGCACGTCGCAGTGACGCAGCTAATCGCACATGACAAGGAGGTCTACGACGTCGAGTGGCTGCCGAACTCGCCGGCCCAGATCTTTGTCTCGGTCGGCGCGGACGGCTCGCTCAGGGCGTTTGACTTGCGCTCGCTCGAGCACTCGACGATCCTCTATGAGTCGCCAGCGCCACCAGCCTCGACAGCGACTGCAGCGGCCGCAAGCTCGGCCGGCGGCGCGCAGGCTAGCGGCGGTCTCGTCAAGATTGCCTTCAACCCGTCGGACCCGAACTACCTCGCGACGTTCTCTGCCTCGGGCTCGGCCGTCCAGGTGCTCGACATGCGCAGCCCGGGCACCGCAGTCGTCGAGTGCTATGTCGGCGGCGGCGGCCGTGTCAACGCCCTCGCCTGGGGCTCGTCCAAGCACGACGGCCGAGGCGGGCTCTGTGTCGGCTCAGACGACGGCCTGTGCTCGCTCTTCGACACGTCGTCGGGCTCGGCCGCCTCCATCCTTCCGGCCAACCCGCCGCCGACAGCATCGGCCGGGTCGACGAGCAAGAGCTCGTCTGATGCGGCCGTCAGCAAGCAACCGGCTCGGCCGAAAGCCGTCTTTGACGCGCCCGGTCCGGTCGACGGGCTCGCTTGGGGCGCGGCCGGCGAGTGGGTCATCGGCGCCGGCGGCTACGGGACCGGGGCGGCCGGCGGCTGGGTCCGAGGCGTCCGCGTTGTCTGATGCTGCAAGCCTTCCAGCAAGGGTTGTCGTAGACGCCTTGTCCATCAGCAGAACCGAACGGTCGGCCGAGAGGTCTGACCCGTGCTCCGCCGTCTCGCCGCTGCAAGTCGTCAGGCTTCAACAACGTCTGAGGCAAGGCCGCTATTTCTACTGCCGCTCGACTGTCTCCGTCCGTCGGGCGCCATCCCATCGCATCGGTCGCTGCACCTGCGCCGAGCGCTCGCAGTGACGACCGACGGAACCGTTGCGCCGACCTGTCGAGAAGAGGCCGTCGTCGCACGTACAGGTGGCCACCGAGCCCACAGCGGGATACTCATGAGCCGCTACTCCTTCCGGTGTCCGATATGAGGAGCGAGCGAAGTGGACATGCATGGGTGGGTGCTTCGAGCGACATCTGCGTCAGGCGCAGGCGCGAGCAGGAGTGGTTCAGACGGCGCGGTTCGTGGTCGTGGAGGGTGTCGTTGAAAATCGTTAAGGTAGAGCGGGCGGGGGGAGGGGGGCATGAGCGTGGGCGAAAGGAGATGCCAGCAAGGAGTGAAGAGGGTCAGAAGAGACGCGAGGGCGGAGGTCAAAGGTGGCAGAGGAGATGAGAGGGGGGGTTGGCCTGGCTGCAGGTTACATGCCGCGATTGATTGCACGGAGGGCTTGGGCGACCTTCCCGCGCATCGCCTGCACGGTCTCGTTGCGCTGCTTGTCAACGATCGACGAGACGTTGCCGGGGAAGCTCGTGTCCCAGACCGACTGGAAGCGGTCGTAGAGCTCGGCCTGGTGCTGAACAGTCGAGTTGAAGACGATGCGATGCAGGGCCTCGCGCAGCTCAGACATGTGCTCGGGTAGGGTTTCGATGGCCGGAGCCTGCTCGGAAGGGTTCGCCGAGAGCGACGGCAGAAGAGCGAGCGCCTCGGCAATGATGATGGAGCGACAGCCCTGAGCGAGCCGATCGCGGATGGCGAAGAGCTCGGGCTGCAAACGGGAGCGATTGTTAGATGAGGCAAGGTCAGGGCAGTGCCCACACGGCGCTCGGGATGGCGTCGTCAAAACGTACGCTGATGTCAATGTGCAGCCGGCGGAGGAGGTCGACGTCGATCTTGCAGGCTTCGTGCGTCAGAGCCTTCGTACCTCTGACGATGGCGGTCTCGAGCACCTCCCGAACGCTTGCCTGGGGCGGACGCGAAAGGGGATCGGTCAGGAAGTCTAGCTCGTCTGGCCGGAGCGAGCGTGGCAGGACAAGGACGCACCCAGATGTTCCGGTCGAGGGGGGGCAGGTCGCGCTCGTCCATCTCCATATGCTCAGGCTCTTGATCGCTATCCTGGACTTGGCCGTCGGCAGGTGAGCCGTCGGCCGTGGCCTTTGGGGGAGAGTCCGCAGCAGACGCGGAAGCCTCCATCTCGTCCTTTACGTCAGTAGCGAGCGGCTTGGGGACCGATCGCTGGCTTTCGCCCGCGGCAGTTAAAACAAGCGTCTCAACTCTGACGGACGGCGACGGCTCCGGGCCGAGGATGGGCGCCTGTGCTTCACCGCTCTGCGTCTCGAAAAAGGCGGCGTAGTCGATGTCGAGCACTTCTCCGCCAGCCGTTTGGCTCTCAACGTCGACCTCCTGGGTCGAGATGTCGAAAAGCTCGGCGGCGGCGAGGGAGGAGACATAGGGCTCAGCCGTCTTTGCGGCAGCAGGACGCTCGTTCGAAGAGAAGAGATTGTCGGGCGCAGGTACGAGGTTGTCGAAGTCGGTCTCGCCGGCCGGGAGCGGCTCTTCAGGGGCGGCAAGGCTGCCGGTACCGGCGGGCCGCTCAAACAGGTCACCGTCGCCAAAGTTGAGCAGGCCTTGGTGGGTGTCCTCGAGCGGGGCCGGCAGCTGGGCAGAGGTCGAGCCGTTGCTGGACTTGGGTGTCCGACGCGCCGGCCGGCGGTGCGTCTGCGAGTCCAGCGGGAGCGAACCCTGGGACTTGCTGAGCGACTTTGCCGGCGGCAGAGTCGAGAACGCTTCGACGACCTGGATCTCGTCGTCCACCTCGTCACCCGATGCAACGAGCTGCATCGGGTCCGCCGACGGTTCCCTCTGGCGCCGACGTGCGGCGGGGGAAGTCGGGCTGCCGCCCCGGCCCTTGCCGGAGGAGCTCGCCCGAGCTACCGTGGGCGTGGAAAGGGGGCCTTTGCTCGAGCCGGCCGTCGAGCTTGATGTCGGGGCAACGGATACGGTCTGGGACGTCTTTCGCCGCTTCGAGCCGGCCGAGCTCGCCTGCTCGGAGCTGGGACCGGCCTGGCCCTGCGATCCGGGAGCACTCGATGGTTTGGCCTTCCCCTCTTCAGCGCTCGAGGGCTTGCCCGCGTTGCGCGAAAGTGGTGTGACTGGCTGGAACGTCTGCTGCTGGGTCGGGGTGCTGGCTTCGGCCGTGTCCGACGCCGACGAGACGCTGGCGGCTCGGGCGCCACGCGCACGCTTCTTGCTGTCCTTGCGCGAGTAGGTCGCAGAGGCTGAAGACGGGGCCGATCGGTTGCGACCGGAAGGGGGCGGCGTTGGGTGGCCTTGCATCGCTGTGCTGGCCGGCTCCTCGAGGGAGTGAGGGGTCGAGACAGGCTCGGCCATCGCTGCCGTCGGCGGTACGAGCGGCGCGAGCCGGTAGCCGAGGACAAACGTCGCCGCGGCCGGTTTCAGCGACCTGAGGGACGACCGCAGGGGTTTGAGCGGATGGGAGGACGGCGGCGTCCTGAAAGAGTACGCGTCCTGGGGCTGGATGCTGGAGTCAGGGCGGGCTCGTCAGCAACGCATGCGGGCGGCTCAGAAGTGGAAAGCCGAGCGGGACGTACTAGAGGTCGACCTCGACTCGGCGGCTTCTGCCTTCATCCGTCTGGTCTGGGCTCCGGGCGGCGAGAAAGTCGTCGAGCACCCGGCTTGCGTCCCGGTCGTCCGGCGGCGACGTCGCCCGGGGAGCCAGCTCCTGTGAGCCTCCAACGGATCCGTCCTTGCGACCGGCGATAGGGAAGAGGCGGAGGACGAGCGCGCCGCTCAGGACGGGAGAGGGTGCCCCGGGAGCTCCGAGGCTGATCGAGTCCTCTTCTGCCGGAGAATGGACACGTTATGTTTGGCAAGAGGTCGAGGCAAAAGGGGGAGGAGGCCCGAGCGGCAGGATCTGCCGCTTGGCGCCAGGGCCCCTCATGAGAGGAGACGCACCGTCGACCCTCTTCCACTCCCACGCGCCAACGATAGCTGCCCTGGAGTTGACTGCGACGGCGCCGAGCTCGCCGCTGCCGTCCATCCAAACGTCGACAGGCTGAGCCTGGCCGTCAGCAGACGAGCCGAGCTCGAGCAGCGTGTGTGCGATGCGGTTGCCGCCGGCCGAGAGCTCGAGCTCATACTGCTTTGGCTCAGCCAAGAGAGCGACGGCCGGATGAGTCAAGTTCAGCCAGAAGCCGTGACCGAGCTTGACGTCGACCGTCGCCTCGGCCGACTTCCGTGAAAGCGTCGAAGGGACGTTGAGCAAGAGGGCACGCGCGTCCGGCCCGGCGGAGGAGTAGGGCGTCAGGCGCCAGCCGTCGACCTCCATCGCAAGGGGCTCTGGCCAGGCCAGCGAGAGAGGATGGACTCGGCCGAGATGCTAACTTTGCGTGCTGTCGAGATGCGTTTGATTAGGAAAGCGGCGGCGTCGAGATCAAAGCGAGTGAGGGAGCGAGCGGCGTGAACGTCGGGAGGGCAGAAGACAAGGCACGTCGCGCGCTCAGCTGCAGGCAGGCTGCCGGCTCGTCACGCAGTCAGCAGGCAGGCGCGAGAGATGGCCCCCCTCGGCGGCTCGCCCCATCTACAGCAAACAGAGGGCATAGGCGGCGAGTAGTACGTATCCAGGAAGTCATGCCGACCCTCAACGACCAGAAGGACTTACAGGAGGGAGGAGGGATGAACTGGCCTTGACGCGGTTCTTGCTCCATCCGCGCGACGGCGCCGCCGAACGGAGCCCGCAGCACGCCGGCCGTAACCGCCGAGTCCAACAGCCAGCAAAGTCGAGGATCGGGTGCGGCCCGTCGGCACGGTAGAGGTGAGCCAGCCCCGCAAGGCCTTGTCGAAAGCAGAGTACTTGAAGTCGGAGTGCCGATCATGGGTTGACGGCCAGGCTCATTTCTCTCTCTCTCTCTCCCCGAACCCCCCGACCAGCCGCGCCGCTCGTCAGCCGTCTCTGCTCCTCCGACCATCACCCCCGCTCTCACTCATCCCACGCAACTCTCCAGCTCCTTCAAGATGCCTCCCCGCCAGCTGAACATCGGCGTCGGTCCGTCCTGCCTCGCTGTCCGCCGCTTGCCTTGACAGGGTGCCCTGCCCGACGCGCGCAGCCGACCGGGCTCCCGGGCCGACCGGCGCTTTGAGCTGATAGTCGGCGCTCGCTCCAGCCTCCCTCGGCCGCATGGGCTTCAAGCATGCCCAGAACGTTCGTCTCTCGTCTACAAGCTCTTCAGACTCTCATGGGCTGAGCAACTCCCCGTCTTGTAGCTGGCCTTCAACGACCCTCGGGCCAAGCTCGTCGCCGTCTGTGATCCGTTCGAGGCCGCGCTCGAGCGGGCCAAGAACGAGCTGCCAGAGGGACTCGCGTGCTACAAGACGTTTGAGGAGCTGCTCGCCCACCCGGACATCGAGGCTGTCGTCATCGCGACGCCGACGTCGATGCACGCAGCAATGTGTATTCAGGCCTTCGAGGCCGGCAAGGTGCGGGCGGCATCGTGCTCGAACGCGCCGATGTCCTCTTGGCGCGCTGACGCACGCGACTCTCGAGCAGCACATCCTCTGCGAGAAGCCGGTCAGCATCGATCTCGAGTCGACGCTGCCGGTCCTGGCCGCGCAGAAGCAGAAGCCCGAGCTCAAGTGCATGGTCGCCTTTGTCCGCCGGTTCGACGCGTGCAACAAGGCGGCCTACGAGCAAATGCAGCGCATCGGCGGCAAGTCATACATGGTCAAGAGCGCGACGATGGACCGCTACGACCCGAGCGGCTTCTTCGTCCCTTTCTCAGCGTCGTCTGGTGGCATCGTCCTTGACTGCGGCATTCACGACATCGACGTGCGTTCGCATGGAGTTGAGCCCTTCGAGCAACTGTTTCATCTCCTGACCTCCTCGTCTCGCCCCTTCTCGGACAGGCGGCGCGCTGGTGAGAGGCTTTGCCAGCTGCTGCGCGACTCGCAGTCGTCGCACGCTCTGAATCTGAGACTCCTGTGACCTGCTACAGGTTCCTGGGCTTTGCCGGCGCCGAGAGCGGTACCAAGCAGGTCAAGCGCTGCTTCACGATCGGCCAGAACGCCTGCCACCCTGTGCGTCCCCCTCTGCTGTCCGAGTGATGCGTTTCGAATTGGCTGACATTCGTGACATGCCTTGCGCAGGAGCTCGCCGAGCACCAGGACGTCGACAACGCGACCTGCCTCGTCGAGTTTGCCGACGGCCGCCAGCTCAACTTTAGCGTCTCCCGCACGGCGACGCACGGTCACGAGTGCTTCAGTGAGATCTATGGCACGGAGGCCAAGGTCGTCGTGAACCAGAACCCGACGCTCAACCGGTGCATCGTCATGGACAAGCACGGCGTCCGGACCGAGTCGACGTCAGTCGGCACCGAGCTGCGACAGGTCGAAGGCTTGCCACCGGTCCTGATGCTGATGCTTCTCCTCCACGCCACAGCCCGACCTACTACGAACGCTTCGCCGACGCCTTTGTCGCCGAGATCCGTGCGTTTACCGCCTGCATCCTGGACGACACGCCGGCGCCGACGACGCTCGCCGACGGCTTCGAGGCCGCCAAGATCGCCATCGGCGCCACCATGTCGCTCCGGAGCGGCCAGCAAGTCCTGTTCGACGACAACAACTTTCCGATTGCGCCCGAGGGCTACAAGGCGTAGACTCGCGGCCGACGTCAAGCCTTCTGCCCCGCAACCTCCTCTTTGGCGCTTTGCCGGACCCTCCCTCCCCCCTCCATCCTCCCCATGTAGCCTCGCTTCGCTCGGACCATCCCTCACCTCTCTTTGTAACCTCCCCCACTCAAGAGTTAGAGCCTCTTGCAGCCGCCCACCTTGAACGGCGACGATTCTCTTTTCGAAAACGCTCTGTCGCTAGCTCAAGCGCTGCGCATCCCGTCAGTCCGGCAGGCTGGGCCGTCCTGTCGAGGCTCGGCTCCGAAGGCTGCGACTTCCGACGTCGACCTGCTGTCCTGCCCGGCCCGTCTCTCGAAGGGCAGCGACCTCGTCCCTGTCGGCGCTACGGCTGTCTCATTCTACTGGCCCGCGCCGCCATCATTCATCGAGGAGAAGCAGGTGATCTCAACATGCCGGCCCTGCTCGCTGCAGCCGACGCCGCATTGCGAGCGCGCGGTGGTCGACTGCTCCTCTGCCTGCCCTTCCCCACCCGAGTAGGCCTCTCGCCTCCCTTGCCGAGCGCCACTCTCGATGGATGTTGTCTGTATGCGTGATCCCAGATCGATCCCGGACAAAGGAGAAGCGCCGGGCGATGTCGGCTGATCCTTCGGGGGTCAGGTCGGCCTGCCGGCCCGCTCGCTCGCTCGCTCGCTCGCTGCTTTCCCCCCTCGGGCGGCTCACGCGCCAATCCGCTGAGCGCCGACCGCTCCTCCGACCTCAACCGCTTCCCCTCCTCCCCCTTTACAATCCACCGACCCTATCCAGCGCGGTCAAGATGGGCGTGATGGACACGCCAGGCCCGTCCAAGGCCGCGGGCTCGGCTTCGTCGTCGAGCGGCCACCACGCTGGCGCTGGCGCCGGAGCAGAGCTCTCTTCGGCGGCGCTCAGGCTGAGCTGCGCCGGTTCGTCGTTCAGCCGCTCCCGTCCCTCCGAGCTCGCCCTGGGCAAATGACTGACGTCCGCTCTAATTGACGGCTCATCAGAATGTCGGCGACGGAAGCTCAAGTGCGATCGCAAGGGTGAGCCCTGCTAGCATTCCCTTGCCTCAGGGCTGTCGCCAGGCGACCGCCGTGATGGCCGAGCAGGACCCCCCCCCCCCAGAGGGCCAAGCAAGCTGACCGACCCACCGATGGCCACCTGCTGAGCAGTCCCCTGCAACATGTGCATCAAGCGCGGCTGCGACTCGCTCTGCCCGGACGGCGTCCTGCCGCCTAAGAACGCAATGTACGTCTGGGGTTCTCGCTCGATCCCTGTGCCGCCCCAGCTGACCGGGCGCCGTTCGGGCTTCACACCTGGGCCGCTTGACGGACTTGCGCCTCCTGCCCCTCGCAGAAAAGGCTCGGCCTATGGCACGCTCCAGAATAGAGTGACGGCCCTCGAGGCGCTCCTCCGGGCGAACGACATTGCCATCCCTGCCGAGTTTCGGAGCAAGGGCAAGGAGAAGGAGGACCTGAGCTCAACAGCATCGCGGACCGCCAACCGCGGCGGCGGCGGCGGCGGCACCTCGAGCGACGAGGATGACGGCGGCCGGCCTGGCAAGGCCGACGTCAAGGACGAGGACGACGACGACGACTGGATCCCTAGCTTCGGCACGCTCGAGCTCGGCAAAGCCGGCAGGGCGCGTTTCGTCGGCGCGACGGCGGGCAGTCTGTGGCTGTCGAACGAGGTGCGTGCCAGTGTGTGCGGGTCGGCTTGGCGGCTCGTTGACCTTAGCCCGGTGACCCATTTCGGTCCTCCTTTAGCACATGCATTCGGCCACACCAGCGAGCGAGCGTCAGACGCCAGCAGCGTCTGGCTCGTTCCTATCCTTCCTGCCTTCGTCGCTCAAGGCCAATACGCGCCAGGGCCCGGCAACGTACGCCCAGCTGCGCGCCCGCCTGCCGCCGCGGGCCGAGGCGCTCTACCTCATCAACCTCTACTACATGGAGTACGCCTGGCTGTGAGTGTCTGACCTTTCGTCGCTCATTCTGCATGCCTCCGCTGACAAGCTCGAGTGACTCTCGACGCGACGGCCCCCTCCAGGCACACGGTCGTCAGCCAGTCGTCGCTGCTGTCGCACTTTGAGGCCTTCTACTCGGCCGATCGCCATCTGCCACCTTCGCTCGTGACCGACGAGTGGACGTCCGAGACGCATCCACACAAGCTCGCGCTGCTCTTCGTCGTGATGGCGATGGGCGCGTACTACGACCCTCAGCAGTCGACCGGGCCGGCCTTCGACGAGGGCAAGGCCCAGGCTTACCACGCCCTCTGCGTCGAGGCGCTCGAGCTGTCGAGCAACGACCCGACCGTCGCAAGTCTCCAGACGCTGCACATCATGGCCAACTACCACCTGTGAGCGCCGTCTGCACCGGGCTTGATCGATTGGTCGAGCAAGCCTGCTGATTCACTCCTCGCGCCGTGCTCCTGTCCAGGTCGGTCGACCGGATCAAGGGCGGCGACGTCGTCTGGTCACTCTGGGGTCTCTTGATGCGACAGGCGGTTGCGGTGCGCATGCCCTTCTGCCTTCAGCCTGAACGCTCGTTGCTCGCCTGCTGACCTGCCATCCATGACGCAGATGGGCATGCACCGCGACGGCCAGCGCTGGAACCTGCCACCTCTGATCTGCGACGAGCGAAGGTGCGTTCCGAGCGGCAGGCAAGCCTCTTATCAGATGGCAGACGCTAACTTTGCCCACCTGGGTAGACGAGTCTGGTGGGAGATCTTCACCGAGGACTCGTTCCAGTCCAACTGCTTTGGTCGGCCGGGCGGCATGACGCCAAAGCACTTTGACACTGCCTTCCCAGAGGAGGTCGATGCCGTCGCGCCTGTCCCCGGCGACGACCCGACTGTCGGCTACTCGATCTGCAAGTTCCGCATGGGCCGGCTGGCCAACGAGTGCGCCCGAGCCAGTCTCCCTTTCGGAAGCCTTGCATCGCGGCTGCTGATCGAGACCGCCTGCCCCGTTTCTTCTGCCCACAGGGTCATTGATCACGTCATGTGCATCACCCCGCCGTCCTACGCCGAGGTCAAGCGCCTGTCGAAGAAGATGTACGTCACTTTGCGCGGTTGGCGGCCTGACAAGCGGCTGACGCTCCACTGACCTCTCCCTTCTTCAGCACAACCTTCGAGAGGACAATCCCGTACTTCCTCCGCTGTCGTCCCGCGCTTCTCGCAACCACCTCAGCCTATGCGACACATGACGCGGCCATCCGCGCCTCGCCTGAGACCAAGGTGGCCGACATGCGGCTTACCTTCCAGGTCCGTACTGTCGCCTCGCGAGAGCGTCTGCGGCGCAATGCTGACATCGCACGCGCGAACGGCCCCGCTAGCAACACACGCTGTCGCTCAACGCGAGCGAGGCCCAGTTCTTCCTCCTTAGACCCTTCTTTGCACGCGCTCTGCACGAGAACCCGGCCGACCCGAGCAAGAGTCGCTACGGCGAGTCGTACCTTTGCGTTGCCGAGCGCTGCAGCGTACGTGAACCATTGGCTTCTCTGTCAGCGACGGCCAGAAAGCCTGACAACGGATCGTCACTTTCATCCCCTCCCTTCTCTGCAGATCATGATAACCATCCTGATGTCCGTCCAGAGCTTGTACCCGACGTCGACTCCGCGCCAGTGGTTCTTCTGGTGCGTTCTGCACGAAACTTGCACTCACCCTCGACATGGCACCACATGCTGACATTCTGGACTTTTGTCTCGATAGGTACCACGCCGCGTCCGCTGCCGTCTGCATGGCCTCGCTCGTCATCTCGGCCCCGCAGTCGCCGCTCGCGCTGTTTGGCTGGATGAATCTCCAGAGCGTCTGCAATCTCTTCTCGTCGGTCGCGACCCAGGCCAAGTCGACCATGACGAGCCTGACGCTCCTGCTCAAGCTGCGCGAGAAGGCCTCGGATGCGCTCTCGGGCCGCCAGGCGCCGTTCTACAAAGCGCCCTCGCCCGTGCCCCGAGGCTCGATCGACAATGGCCACGGCGACGGCTCCGACGACGAGGGCGACTCGTCCAACCTGATCGGCCTCCACACGCGCTTGATCGAGCGCGGCAACCAAGGGATGGCTCGCTCCCGCGTCTTCAAGGGCAACGTCCGGTCGCCCTCGCCACGGCAGCAGGTCGGTCAGTCGAGCGGCGCTGCAGACCCCGCCCGTCCAAACCGGACGCAGTCGAACGGGAGCGATGCCGGTCAGATGAAGACCGAGGCTGCCGATATCGTGCGTCTCTGGGAAGAACAGCCTCGCATCCGCAGCGGCTGCTAACTCTTGCGATTTCCTGTACAGACGCTTGCCAATTTCATCGACGCCAATCCGTTCTTGCAGCAGCAGCAACAACGCCAGCAGCAGCAGCAGCAGCAGCAGCAGCCACAGCAGCGGCCGCAAAGCCAGCCGACGCCGCCGCAGGCAGAGGAGTTTCTCTACTCGTACTCGCAGATGCAGCCCCCGCAGCTGCCGACCGACATGGACGCGGTCGACGAGCCCGACTCGCACACGGCCGGCATCCTCGTTCGTCCGCACGCCCCTTTTGGCGCCTTCTTTTGAAAGCAGGACCGCTGACGTCTTGATGGCTCGCCTATCACAGAATGCGCTGTGGGCGCCGCAAGGCGACGACTGGAGCACTGCCAACCAGCAGGTCGACTGGGAAGGCCTCTCGCTCACGCTCGGCATCAACTTCCTCGCCTCGAGCCAGCAAGCCTCGGGCCAGCAATCACAGCAGCAGCAGCAGCAACAACAGCAGCAACAACAACAACAACATCAATAGCAGCATCAGCAACAACAGCAAGTTTTGCAGGCCGCCTGGACCCCACCCGGGTCGTCTTCCCAGCAGGGATAGGGAGAGCGTGTCATCATCCTGTCGTTCTCGCTTCGAACCCGTTCCCGTCCACTCGCAGCCCACCCTCTAGATACGGCTTGTCCGGTCCGGCATGTACATCAAGAGTTGTAACTTGGGTCAGCTTCTCAGGCCCTGCCTGAGCAACGAGACGGGCTGCAGTGAGCAGCGAGTGCAAGGCCAGGTAGAGGGTCGTGCGAGCCGCAGCGTCTCAAGGGAGGTTTCGAGCGCGGGCACGAAGCGGTCGAGGTTCCGCACGCACCCGCGAGAAAGCTCGGAGTGTACGGCCTCGCTCGCACCGGGCGTCGGCAAGGGGCGGCCGACGGATCGTACGCACGGCTCACGCTGCAGCTGCAACGATCGCGCTTTCCGTCGGCACGCCCAGGTAGTCGAGTCGCCCCTCCACCACTGGCCGTTGAAGGAAGCGGAACGAACATCGTACCTGAAGCCTGACTGTAAGGCGTATGCGAGCGTCTTGCGGCCGTTCACCCGGCGGCCGAACGACCGGAGCGCGTCCTGCAGGGCAACGAGGTCGCCAGCATCCGCGCACCTGGTTGAGAGGTTCAGCACAGAGCGAGGTCACGTCCGGGTCTGTCAGGCCAGCCGCTGGGCCTGTACGAGGAATGTCCCTCAGGTCGCTTCGGAGCAAGGCGGCGGAGGGCTGCGATGGCGAGCACGAAGAGGGGCGGGTGCGAGCGGGTCCTCTCGCCGCACGTACGCCGCTGCGGACGTCAAAGCCCTCGCGCCACTCTGAGCCGAAGACCGCCTGTGTCGAGGTCTCCTGCGGGAAGGAGGCCGTCAGCCGCGCCGGAAGTCAAGGCCCAGGCGCTTCGGCAGGAGGTAGTGATCGGGGGTTGGGCGAGCCGGTCGTCGTTCGTCCGTCGGTCCTCCTCCTGCTGGGCTGAGCTGCTCGCCCGGCCGCGCGCCCAAGCCCTGGCTGCCGCTCTCGCTTTTCCCGCGCCGCACCCGCATACACCCATCCACCCCTCCTTCCTGCCCCGACCTTCCCTCCTCTCTCACCAATCCCCGAGCTAGCCATGTCGACCGAGACCACCTCCGAGCAGACCGGCTTCTTCGCCTCGGTCTTCAACGCCGTCTTCTCGACGTCCGTCCCGTCTCACCCTCCCCTCCTCCTCCGCTTTTCCGAGCCAATCACGCCGCCCTCGATCGAGCTCTCTGCAAGGCCCCCCCCTCTGCCATCGATGACTGATCCGCCCCTCTCCCTGATGCAGGGCCCACGCCGAGGAGGACGAGACCAAGGCCGACGCGCCTGCTTCCGAGGACGCCCCGGAGGAGGAGAGCAAGGAGGAGGAGGCCGCCGAGGACGAGGCCGAGGAGGCACCGGCGGCCGAGGAGGAGGAGGAGGAGGAGGAGCCCGAAGACGTGCGTCTGCTTCGACCTGCTCTGCTCTGCTCTACCGCTGCAGACGAGGCGCTCCAAGCGTCTCGAGGATCGAAACAAGAGGCTGACGGCCTATCCTCTCTTTCTCGCTTCGCCCTCGCCCTGGCCGATCCGTCCCGACATCACCCCGTTGACTTCGCTCTGCCCACGCTCGCTCGATCCGCCCTCTCGCAACGCTCGTCTACCCCCGTACCTTACTCACCTCCTCGCTCCCCGCCGCCGCACGTGCCTTCCGCCACATGCTCACCGTTTCTTCTCACCGCCCGACCGCCTCGACCCCACCCCAACGTCCCCCCAAACCGCCGCCCACCCTTCCATCCGCCCCCTGCCGGACCGCCCCACTCCCGCAGATCATGCCCGCCCTCCGCGAGCAGTGCGAGCAGACCCCGCAGTGCGCGCCTGCAAAGGCCCACTTCCAGCACTGCGAGGAGAAGGTCCGCGCCGGTAAGGGCTGGGAGCACGAGGACTGCGTCGACGAGCTCTGGCACGTACGTCCCCTTGACCACGCTCTTCTCTTTGCCCGCCTTGGAGGGCGCTGCGGTGAGCGGCTTCGCTCGAAGGGAGAGGAGGAGCTGGCGCTTGTCCCCTCCGTATCCCCCGGGGGGGGGGGGGCGCCCGCCCCCCCCCCCCGCCCCCCCGCCTCCAGGCTGGCACCTCCACCGCGTGACGCGTCCGCCCGACGCCCCACCGGCGTGTCCCCCGATCAGGGGTGGCCCGCCACCGAGAGTGCGCGGAACGTCCATCGGGGGACGCCGATCCTGTACCCCGCCCGCGCATCGCGTGTTGTGTCGTAGGCATGGAACGACAGCCGGCCCACGAGACCGACCGCCCCGCCCCGCCGACGCGCGCGGCGGGAGCCGACACCAGTCGTTCCGACGCTCCGCACCGAATGGGCGACATGAACGTCGACGTCATCCTCCCCTGTCTCGACGAGGCCGATGCCCTCCCCGAGGTCCTGGGCCGACTCCCGCGCGGCTACCGCGCGATCGTCGTCGACAACGGCTCGACCGACGGCTCCGCCGACGTCGCCCGGGCCCACGGCGCCTTGGTCGTGACCGAACCGGTGAAGGGCTTCGGCTCGGCCTGCGCCGCCGGGGTCGCCGCCGCCACGGCCGAGTACGTCGCCTTCTGCGACGCCGACGCCTCGATGGACCCGGCCGAGCTCGTCCCGCTCGTCGCCCGCGTGGCCACGGGACACACCGACCTCGCCCTCGGACGCCGCGTGCCGACCACGCCCGGCGCCTGGGCACCGCACGCCCGGTTCGCGAACCGCGTCCTCGCGGTCCTCATGCGTCGCGCGACCGGGTACCGGCTGCGCGACCTCGGCCCGATGCGCGTGATGCGTCGCGCGGACCTGGTGTCCCTCGACCTGCGGGACCGCCGAAGCGGCTACCCGCTCGAGATGGTCCTCGCGGCGCACGCCGCCGGGTGGCGCGTCGACGAGTCCGACATCGGGTACGCGCAGCGCATCGGCGACAGCAAGGTCACCGGCACGCTCCGCGGCACCGTCAACGCCGTCAAGGACATGTCGCGTCTGCTGCGCGAGTACCGCCGGGAGGCGCGACCCACTGTCGTCGCACCCGCTCCGGTCCGCCACGTGGCCGGTCCCACCCACTCCGAGGAGGTCCACTCATGACGACCGACATCACCGTCGCGGTGGTCGCGAAGGAGTGCCTGCCCGGCCGGGTCAAGACCCGCCTGACGCCGGCGCTCACCCCCGAGGGTGCCGCACGGGTCGCCGCCGCGAGCCTCGCGGACACGCTGGCGACCGTCCGTGCGCTGCCCGCCGCCCGACGGGTGCTGTTCTACGACGGCACGGTGCTGCCGACCGGCGCCGAGGGCTTCGACGTCATCCACCAGACCACGGGCGGCCTCGACGAGCGGCTCGGTGCACTGTTCGACACCGTCGAGGGCCCGACGCTGCTCGTCGGCATGGACACGCCGCAGTTCGGCCCGGCCGACGTCGCACCGGTGTTCGACGAGCCGCAGCGCGACGCCTGGTTCGGCCCGGCCGAGGACGGCGGGTTCTGGTCCCTCTACCTGCGCGACCCGGACGGCGACCTGCTCCGCGGCGTGCCGATGTCGCAGGACGACACCGGTGCGGTCCAGTTCGCCCGCCTGATCGACGCCGGCTTCGACGCGGGCACCCTCGGGGTCCTGCTCGACGTCGACACCGTGCCGGACGCCGAGCGCGTCGCCGACCTCGTACCAGACTCCGCGTTCGCCGCCGCGCTGCAGGCCGAGACCACGGGGGCACTCCGATGACCATGGAAGCACCCGTCTCCTTCGGGGCCGGCGGTGGCGAACCGTACGCGCGTGCGCTCCGCACCGACGGTCGCATCCGGCTGACGGACACCTCCCGACCGGACCGGGCGGTCACGCTCGACGTCGGCCGCTGGAGCGCCGCGGCGGACCGCATCGACCGGTCGCTCCTCGACGGTGCGGACGGGCCGGTGATCGACATCGGCTGCGGGCCGGGGCGGATGCTCGTCGCCGCGAGCACCCTCGGCATCCCGTCGCTCGGCGTGGACGTCTCCGCCGACGCCGTGGCGATCGCCCGACGCTCCGGCGGGACGGCGATCCAGGGCTCGGTCTTCGACCCGGTCCCCGACGAGGGGCACTGGGACACGGCGCTCGTGATCGACGGGAACATCGGCATCGGCGGCGACCCGGCGGCCCTGCTCGCCCGGTGCCGCGAGATCGTGCGCGTCGGTGGCCGCGTGGTCGTCGAGACCCACGTCGACCGCACCGCCGACCGGGTGTACACCGCCCGCGTGGTGGACGCCGACGGCCACCAGAGCGCGGGCTTCCCGTGGGCCGAGGTGGGCGTCGACGCCCTGCTCGACCACGCCGAGACTGTCGGCCTCGTGGCGAAGCAGAGCTGGACCGCCGAGGGCCGGACCTTCTGCGAGCTGCTCGCCTGAGCATTCCTTCTTTTGTGTCATGCAAAAGAAGGAGGTAGTGTGGTGGTCATCAAGCCGACGGCGTCGCGGTCGCCGGCCCGGTGACCGACGACCCTCGGCACGACGACGAGGAGCATCCATGCAGAACCGTCAGAACCCCCTGGGCGGCGCGTACGTGACCGGCCTCGAGAACCGTGACGAGCTCGGCGCCTACGCGGTGGACGCCGCCTGGCGACCGATCGGCACCTACACCGGAACCGGGATCGGGCGTGCGCTCGGCCGGTTCGTCGACACGCAGTCCCGTCGGCCCGGTACCGCGACGTCCTCGACGCGAACGGCCACCGGTTCGCTGCGGACCGCGACGGGCTCGTTCCGCACGGCCTGACGCCGTCCCCGTACCGCGAGCGGTCGTCCACCCGGGGTGTCCCCCTTTCTCCCCGGTGCGGACGGCCGCTCGCTCCTCGTCCACAGGCGCGCTCGTCGTCCACAGGCGCGACGTTCCTGGGCGTGCCGACCCGCGCGATGCCAGGATGGACGCATGAACGACCGCGCCGGCACCCCTGCCACTGCAGACGACCTCGTCGACCTCGACGCCCTCATCGCCGCGTACCACGAGCGCGTCCCGGACGTCTCCGTCCCCGAGCAGAAGGTCGTCTTCGGCACCTCGGGCCACCGCGGCTCCTCGCTGGACTCCGCGTTCAACGACACCCACATCGCCGCGATCACGCAGGCGATCGTCGAGTACCGCACGTCGCAGGGCACCGACGGCCCGCTCTTCATCGGCCGTGACACGCACGCGCTCTCCGGCCCCGCCGAACGCACCGCGCTCGAGGTCCTCGCCGCCAACGGCGTGCACGTCCTCGCCGACAGCGAGAACGGCTACGTCCCCACCCCGGCGCTCAGCCACGCGATCATCGCGTACAACCGTGCCGGCAACGCGGACACGGCGGACGGCATCGTCATCACACCCAGCCACAACCCGCCCCGCGACGGCGGCTTCAAGTACAACCCGCCGCACGGTGGCCCGGCGGACACTGACGCGACGAGCTGGATCGCCGAGCGCGCGAACGCGATCATCGCCGGCGGCAACGCCGAGGTCCAGCGCACCGAGCACGCCTCGCCCGACCGCTACGACTTCCTCGGCGCCTACGTCGCCGACCTCGAGAACATCATCGACATCGACGCGATCAAGCGTGCCGGCGTGAAGATCGGCGCCGACCCGCTCGGTGGTGCGTCGCTCCCCTACTGGAACCGCATCCGCGACCACTACGGGCTCGACCTCACGGTGGTCAACCCGGACGTCGACCCCACCTGGTCGTTCATGACCCTCGACTGGGACGGCAAGATCCGGATGGACCCGTCGAGCCCGAGCGCGATGGCCTCGGTCGTCGCGCGCAAGGACGACTACGACGTCCTCACCGGCAACGACGCCGACTCCGACCGGCACGGCATCGTCACGCCCGACGGCGGCCTGATGAACCCGAACCACTACCTCGCCGTGGCGATCGAGTACCTCTACGCGCACCGTCCGGCCTGGCGCGACGACGCCGCGATCGGCAAGACCCTCGTGTCGTCGAGCATCATCGACCGCGTGGCCGAGTCCCTCGGTCGCCGCCTGTGGGAGGTCCCGGTCGGCTTCAAGTGGTTCGTCCCGGGCCTGATCGACGGTTCCGTGGCCTTCGGCGGCGAGGAGTCGGCGGGCGCGTCGTTCCTCCGCAAGGACGGCACCGCGTGGACCACCGACAAGGACGGCATCATCCTGGCGCTCCTGGCGTCGGAGATCATCGCGGTCACCGGCAAGACCCCGTCACAGCTCTACGACGAGCTGACCGAACGCTTCGGCGCCCCGGTCTACCAGCGTGTCGACGCCGCCGCGAGCAAGGAGCAGAAGGCCCGCCTGTCGAAGCTCGACGGTGACGCCATCACCGCCGAGACCCTCGCGGGCGACCCGATCACGGCGAAACTGTCGAAGGCTCCGGGCAACGACGCGGCCGTCGGCGGCGTGAAGGTCGTCACCGACAAGGCGTGGTTCGCGGCCCGCCCGTCCGGCACCGAGGACGTCTACAAGATCTACGCCGAGAGCTTCGTCGGGCAGGAGCACCTCGAACAGGTGCAGCGCGAAGCCAAGGAGATCGTCGACGCCGCACTCGGGGCCTGAGGTCCCGCGCGGATGGGGTGGTTCGGCCGGAAGCAGGACGATCGGCGCGACGAGCCCGCCCCGACGCTCGTGGTGCTCGCGCAACGAGCCCTCGCCGAGCGCGGCATGGAGACCACGGTCGAGGTGCCGGCCGGCGAGCAGGCTCGCCTGGTCGGTACCGACGGCCGGGTCTTCCTGCTCGAGAACCTCGCGGCGCAGGTGCACGGCGAGACCCCGGACGTGCAGGCCGACATGGTCGCCGAGCACTTCGACCGGATGATCCAGGCGTACAGCGAGCCGGCACCCGAGGAGCTCGGCGCCGACGAGCTGCGGCAGCGCATCCGACTGCGGATCCTGCCGGACCCCAGCGCGGACGGCGGCACGGGCCTCGGTGCCGGCCCGTCCGACCCGACCGACCTCGACTACGCCCGACCGTTCGCTCCCGGGCTGGTGCTCGGGCTGTGCGTCGACTACCCGACGATGGTGAGCACGCTGTCGGGTCCGACCCTGCCGCGGCTCGCCCTCGGCATCGACGAGCTCTTCGCCTTCGGGCAGCTGGGCACCGACGACGAACTGGTGGACGAGCACGCCGAGATCGCCCCCGGGGTCTTCATCGTCGAGGGCGAGTCCCTGTTCGTCGCGTCGAAGGCGGTCAACCTCCCGGCGCTCTTCGGCGCCGCCGGGTTCGGCACGGTGTTCGCGATCCCGCACCGGCACCTCCTGCTCGCCGTCCCGATCCGTGACGCATCGAGCATCACCTCGGTGCAGATGCTCGCCGGCCTGGTCGTGCAGGTGCTCACGGACGGCGAGCACGGCCTGCCCGGCGGGGTGCTGAGCCCCCTGCTGTACTTCTCGCGCAACGGCCGGGTCAGCGCGGTGTCCGGCTTCGACGACGAGACGGGCGCGATGCGCATCGAGGTGGACGAGCGGTTCCAAGAAGCACTCGAACAGGCCGCCGCAGCGTCCTGACGCACCGCACGCCACGCTCCGGCGTACTGTGACGGCGTCGGGAGCGCTCACGAGGACGTTCCGACAGACGCCACCGAAACCGGTGCCGGTGCTGCCGATCCACTCAGGAACCCACTCCGGCGCGACCCTTCACCTTGCGGCAGATGTAACTTTGCAGCCAGCGCAAAGTTTCCGGGAGACCCTGCACATGACCCAGACCGCGACCGCACCCGCGGCACCCACCACCTCGTCCAACGCCGTGATGAACCACCGGCAGATCCTGCTGGTCATCTACGGCCTGATGGCGGGGATGTTCCTCGGCGCCCTCGACCAGACGATCGTCGGTACCGCGATCCGCACGATCGGCGACGACCTCCACGGCCTCGACCAGCAGGCGTGGGTGACCACCGGCTACCTCATCGCGTCGACGATCACGACGCCGATCTACGGCAAGCTGTCCGACATCTTCGGCCGGCGTCCGCTGTTCCTCACGGCGATCGGCATCTTCATCGTCGGATCGTTCGCCGCGTCGTTCTCGACCTCGATGCTCATGCTCGCCGGCTTCCGCGCGCTGCAGGGCCTCGGCGCCGGCGGCCTGATGTCCCTGCCGCTCGCCATCATGGGCGACATGCTCGCCCCGCGCGAGCGCGCCAAGTACCAGGGCTACTTCCTGGCGGTCTTCGGCATCTCGAGCGTCATCGGCCCGCTGGTCGGCGGTGTCTTCGCCGGGGCGGACCAGCTGCTGTTCATCGCCGGGTGGCGCTGGGTGTTCCTGATCAACGTGCCGATCGGCATCATCGCGCTGTTCATGGTGCTGACGTTCCTGCACCTGCCGAAGTTCGGCGACCGCGGCAAGCCCCGGATCGACTGGTGGGGCGCGACGCTCGTCATCGTGACCCTGGTGCCGCTGCTCCTCATCGCCGAGCAGGGCCGCGAGTGGGGCTGGGACTCCCCCGGCGCCTTCGCCTGCTACGCGATCGGTGCGCTCGGGCTCATCGCGTTCATCATCGTCGAACGGGCGATGGGCGACGACGCGATCCTGCCGCTGAAGCTGTTCGGCTCGCGGGTGTTCTCGATGTCGGCGATCCTGTCGGTCCTCGTCGGCTTCGGCATGTTCGGCGCGATGCTCACCATCCCGCTGTACCTGCAGATCGTGAAGGGCGTCACCCCGACCGAGTCCGGGTTCGCGATGCTCCCGATGGTGCTCGGTCTGATGATCTCGTCGATCGCCTCGGGCCAGATCATCTCGCGGACCGGCAATTACCAGGTCTTCCCGATCACCGGCACGGCCTTCACGGCCATCGGGTTCACCGTCCTGACGTTCCTCACCGCCGATCGCCCGCTCTGGTTCCTGATGCTCGGCATGTTCGGCATCGGCCTCGGGCTCGGGCAGCTCATGCAGACCCTGACCCTGGCGGCGCAGAACTCGGTCAGCCCGCGGGACATCGGCGTCGCGACGAGCGCCGCCACGTTCTTCCGCCAGATCGGCGGCACCATGGGCACCGCCGTGCTGCTGTCCGTCCTCTTCACGCTCATGCCGACGAACATCACGACGGCGATGCAGAACGAGGGCGACCTGAAGAGCGCCCTGAACGCCGCACTCACCCCGTCGGTCGCGAACGCGTCGGACAACAAGGGCGTGATGGACCAGATCTGGAACAAGATCGTCGACCCGGTGCAGCAGAACGTCCAGGACGGTCTCGACAAGGGCGCCGCCCAGGCCAAGGAGGCCGCGGACGCCGCCGTCACGAAGCAGGTCACCGCTGCCGTCCAGCAGCAGGTCGCGGCCGGGACGGTCCCCGAGGCCTCGGCGGACACGGTCATCGCCCAGCAGGTCGCCGCCGCGAAGCCCGCCGCCGAGCAGCAGGCACTCGAGACGGCCGCGTCGAAGGCGAACGCAGAGGTCGTGGACGGCACGCTGCAGGTGGACTACTCGAACGCCGACCAGCGCCAGAACGTCGTCGACGAGGTTGCTCCGACGCTCGTCAAGCAGCTCAAGAGCGGTGATTCGAGCGCGAGTTCCTCGACCAGCTCGTCGACGAGCGACACGTCGTTCCTGAACGGCGCGGACAAGCGCCTCACCCGGCCGTTCCTCGTCGGGTTCAGCGACTCCGCCGTGGTCGTCTACTACGTCGGCCTCGCCGTGATCCTGCTCGCCTTCGTGCTCACCTGGTTCTTCCGCGTGCCGCCGCTCCGCAAGGTCTCGGCACTGCAGGAGCAGGCGAACACCGAGCGCGCGGACAACGAGCGGGCGACCGCCGACGCGGACCTCCTGACCGTGGACGCCCAGCACGCAGCCGCCCGGACGGGATCGCTCGTCTCGCCGGACACCGGCTCGATGGCGGTCGTGCCGACCTCGCCGGACGTGGTCTCGCAGCCGCGCTCGGCCGGTTCCGCGGTCGGTGTCGGTGTCGGTGTCGGGCAGTCGACGACCCGGTCGGGCGGAGCAGCCGGCGGTGCCTCCACCGTCTCCCTCGACGGCACCCGCGCACCACTGCCCGACGCGACCACGCACGGCGCGCACTCCGCCGCCGCGCCGGTCGACGAGCCGCCCACCACCACGGGCGCGATCCGCACCCGAGCCGCGCACGCCGCGACGGACGCGACCACGGACACCACCGCCGGCGACGCTGCGGAGGCGAGCCGCGCCTCCAGGCCCGACGAGCACGGGCACGGGCGTCACTCAGCCGAGTAGCGACGTGGTCAGCCCGTCGATGCGTCCGACGGGCTGACCAGGTCGAACGACGCCCCCGGCAGTCGTCGGCGCATCACGTCGACCGCGACCGGGTTGTCGTCCACGAGCACGAACCGCCGGCCGAGCGCGCGGGCCACCGCGCCTGTCGTCCCGCTGCCGGCGAAGAAGTCGAGGATCCAGTCACCCTCGCGGGAGGACGCCTGCACGATGCGGCGGAGCACGCCCTCGGGCTTCTGCGTCGGGTAGCCGGTCTTCTCCTTGCCGGTCGGGGACACGATCGTGTGCCACCACACGTCCGTCGGGAGCTTGCCGCGCTCGCGCTTCTCGGGTGTGACGAGTCCCGGCGCCATGTAGGGCTCACGGTCGACCGCCTCGGAGTCGAACCAGTACCGTGACGGGTCCTTGACGTAGACGAGGATCGTGTCGTGCTTCGTCGGCCACCGTGACCGGGACTTCGCACCGAAGTCGTACGCCCAGACGATCTCGTTGAGGAAGGACTCCCGGCCGAACAGGGCGTCGAGCAGGACCTTGGCGTAGTGCGACTCGCGGTAGTCGAGGTGGAGGTAGAGGGTGCCGTCCTCGGCGAGGAGCCGCCACGCCTCGAGCAGCCGCGGTTCGAGGAACGACCAGTAGTCCTCGAACCGGTCGTCGAAGCGCATGAGGTCGCCGCGGACGCGCTCGTAGGAGCTCCCCCGGAAGCCCGTCACCCGCTCACGACGGCGATCGGCAGCTGTGGCCTCGTCGCCGACCGTCGACTCGCGGACCGCGGCGCTCGCGTGCCGACGCTGGTAGCGGCCGGTGTTGAACGGCGGGTCGAGGTACACGAGCGTGAACGAGCCGTCCGCCAGGGTCGGCAGGACATCGAGGTTGTCGCCGAGGACCACCCGGTCCGGTCCTCGATCGTCGCCGCTGTGCACGGGTCCATTCTGGTCCACGCGGCGTCCCGTCCCCGCGGAGCCCGCGGGCCGGGCTCAGCCGCAGGTCACCTGGGAGATCGTCGCGTCGTCGTCCGGCAGCCACGCGCCGCCGGCCCAGACGTCCACCGGTTCGCCCGCGCGCAGCGCCGTCGCCACCACGAGGTCGTGCGGACCGGGCAGCGTCGCGACCTCCTCATCCACGGAGAACTGCACGGTCGCCGAGTCGCAGGACGCCTCGGGGGTGACCTCCCACCCGGCGCAGCCGTAGTCGACGCAGCCGTCCGGCCAGGAGCCGTCGGCGTCCTCGGCGTCGGAGTCGAGCGCGCTCCGGGTCAGCGCCACGGGGTGCTCCGGTGCGGTGGAGCAGGTGACGTCGCGGATGCCGCCCCACTCCTCGGACCCCTGCTCGGTGAGGACGAGCGGTCGCCCGGAGGTCAGCACGACCGTGCGGGTGTCGGTGCGCACGTCGTCACCGCCCTCGGTGGCGGAGAACCCGACCGTGACCCGGGCCGGCCCGTCGCACTCGCTGTCGATCTGCCACGCCCAGCAGCCGTCCGCGAAGTCGATCGCTCCGCAGGTCGCCTGCCACGTCTCGTCGTCGCCGATGAACGACGCGGTGACCGTGCCGTCGTCCGAGGTCCACGGCGCCTGGTCCCCCGCGTCCGGTGCGTCCTGGTCCGGTGCGTCGTCGTCCGGGCCGCTGTCGTCCGGGACGCTTCCGTCGGGTGCGGTGTCCTGGAGTCCGTACGCGAGCGTCTGCCCGTCGCTCTGCAAGGCACGGACGACCGGGTCGACGGCCGTCGTCGCGCCGACGACGAGCACGAGCGCGGCGGCACCGGCCGTCACGGCGACGACCGTACGGGTGCGGTGGCGCAACGGCGAACGCTTCGGTGCTGTGTCCGCCACGGCGAACGGCCGCACGGTGGGCAGCCCCCACGCCGCCGCCTCCCAGGCAGCCACGGCTGCGTCCTGGTCGAGCTCCGGGGACGCCGCCCGTGCCCGCGCCGGGACCTCCGTCCGACGCCACACCGCCGCGTCGTCCCGGATCGAGGCCGCGGTCCGGTCAGCGAGCTCGCCCGCCCGCGCGGAGCACACCACCAGCACCGCGATCCCGGCCACGAGCGGCAGGAGTCCGACCACGGCCAGACCACCGAGCGCCGCGACGACGATGACCGCGGCGAGCGCGAGGAGCGCCACCACGAGGCCGATCCACTGCGCGAGGCGGAGGCGGCGGGCGGCGGCCGGCACGAAGCCCCGGAACGACCGTGGGACCGGGGCCCAGAAGCGCCAGTCCTCGGGTGCGGGCGGGATCCCCGGTGCGGGCGACCACCCCGGTGCGGGCTCGGCGGCCTGGTGCAGTTCCACCCACTCGGCGGAGGGTGTCGGCCACCCGGGAGGCGTCCGGAAGCGGAACGGCGGGGTCGTCTCGTGCTGCACGATCAGACCCTAGCCCGGCGTCCAGCGCGCACACAGGCCCTTCTTCGGGAGGGGCGTAGCGTCTGCTCCATGGCGACACCCGAGGTCCGGAACGACACCGACAAGCAGCAGTACTCCCTCGTCGAGGACGGCGAGGTGATCGGCTTCGCGGCGTACGAGGTCGAAGGCGACGAGATCCGCTTCGTCCACACCGAGGTGGACCCCGCGCACCGCGGCGGTGGTCACGCCTCGATCCTCGTCGAGCACGCGCTGGACGACGTCCGCTCGGGGTCCTCGCGACGGGTCGTCCCGCAGTGCAGCTACGTCGCGGCCTGGATCGAGCGGCACCCGGACTACCAGGAGCTCACGACCCGCTGACGCGGCCCGCGCGTTGCCGGCTCCCGCCAGGACGAGTCGTCAGTACGACCGGTCGTGCGTCCCGGCCCGCACCGCGTGCCGACCGGCGCTGCGCACCGCCGGCACCTTGATGAGGACACTCCCGCTGAGCAGGTCGTGGTCGTCGTCCGCCGGTGTCGGTGCCTCCCTCGGGAGGCGCGACTGCCGTTCGTACTCCGCTTGCGTCTCGTGACGGGTCGGCGCGAACACCTCGTCCATCATCGAGACCACACCGCCGGATCCGCCGCTGCGCGTGGCCTTGTTCGACAGGTCGATCCACCCCACGCGATCGGCGATCCACATCACGACGGCCGCGGCGGCCACCGCCCCCAGGAGGATCAACCAGTTCACGCACACGACGCTACGTCGGCGATCGGACGGGGACATCCGCCGCGCGGAGGATTCTCACGATCCACATGGCTCGTTCTTCAGGACGACACCCACACTGGTCCTGCGGCCGCCCGGAACCCCCCTCTCCGGGCGGCCGACCACGGGGGCCGGACGCGTTCCAGCGCTGCGTGCCAGGATGGCGACGTGCTCGACGACGCAGACCGGGACCTCATGCGGGCGTTCGCCCGCTACATCGAGAAGGCGAACGAACTCGCCGCCGCGGAACAGCAGGCGGTGACCACACCGATCGGTGAACGGATCGGCGCCCACCTCGGCGTCGACCCACAGTCCGTCCCCGTGGTCACCGAGGAGTTCCCCGACCACCGCCTCGTCGACGCCGACATCGCCCTCGAGGAGCTCGCCGGCACCGACCCCGACGCCCTCGTCGGCATCGCGGGCGACGACAGCCGGTTCCACAGCTCCGTCAGCGAGTTCATCGCGAACCCCCACATGCGGTGGGCGCCCGGCCCCGTGAGCTACGCCACCCGGGCCACCGGTGCCGACATCACCCGTCGGGTCGTGTCGTTCGGCCTCCGGTTCCTCACCTTCGACGGCGCTCCGGTCGCGGTCGTCCAGCGGTCGGCCAAGCCGGAGTACGGCCGTGGCCGCGCCAGCCTCGAGATCCTGTCGCCCGACCAGGACGCCGCCACCGCGTTCCTGCTCCGCCTCCGTGCCCTGATGATCGAGCGGAGCGTGCTGCGCGGTCAGGTCCTCTCGTTCGTGCAGTCCGAGTACGGGTCCGATGCCGGGGCGACGTTCCTCCGCCGGCCCGAGGTCGACGCCGACGACGTCGTCCTCGGCGCGGGCGTGCTCGACGAGGTGGTCGACCACGTCGTGGGGATCGGCGAGCAGCGTGCGGCCCTCCTCGCGGCCGGACAGCACCTCAAGCGCGGTGTGCTCCTCTACGGCCCTCCCGGGACGGGCAAGACGCTCACGATCCGGCACCTCCTCACCCGGACGACCGGGGTCACCGCGATCCTGCTCACCGGCTCGAGCATCGCGGCGATCGGAGCCGCGGCCGAGATCGCCCGGACCTTCCAGCCGTCACTGGTCGTGATGGAGGACATCGACCTCGTCGCGATGGAACGCCACAGCTCCCCGCAGCCGCTGCTGTTCGAGGTGCTCGACGCCCTCGACGGGCTCGACGGCGACGCGGACGTCGCCTTCGTGATGACCACGAACCGGGTGTCCGTGCTCGAACGCGCCCTCGCGGACCGTCCCGGCCGGGTCGACCTCGCCGTGGAGATCCCGCTCCCCGACCTGCCCGAGCGCGTCCGGCTCTTCCGTCGGTACGCCGGCTCGCTGCCCTTCTCCGAGGCCGCCCTCGCCGAGGCGGCCGAGCGTGCCGAGGGCACGACGGGCTCCTTCGCCAAGGAGCTCATGCGGCGGAGCGTCCTCGGTGCGGCCCTGCGCGGTGCCGAGCCCGCGGACGTCGACCTGCGTGCAGCGCTCGACTCGCTGCTCACCGAGCGGAGCGCCCTGACCCGGAAGCTGCTCGGAACCCGCTCCGCCGACGACACCGGCGACATCGACGAGCCCGACGACGACGAGGAGGACGACGCCGAGCACGAGGTCACCTTCAGTGGCTCGTACGTCGCGCCCGTGAACCAGGCCTTCCTCCGCCCGGGCCGGTCGTCGGGCGCCATCGACCTCGTCCTCCGCGCCCCCGCCGACGACGACGACACCGGCGACGACGAGGACGAGGACGATCAGCTCAGGTCGTAGGTCCGCCGTCCGGCCTCGAACCCCTTCGGCACGACGCCCACGTACCAGTACGTCACCACGTCACCACGTCGGACCGCCTCCGGCGCATCGCTGAGCGGTCGCGCCCGGAGCGTCAGTCCGCCGGGCTCCGGCACGGTGATCGACATCCGCGTCGTGGCCCCGCACGGAGCGTCCGTCCGCCCGAGCACGTCCGCGACGTCGGCTCCGGCCGTCGCGCGGAAGTACTTGCCGTCGACACCGTTGCACGCGAGCAGCGGGTCCCAGTCGCCGGCCGGGACGTTCTCGAGGGTCACCATGCCCTCGCCGGAACCCCCGGCCCCACCGCGACCGTGCTCGGGGTCGGTGATCGCCGTCTCCATCAGCGACGTCCACCCCTGCAGCCCGGACTGTGCGTCGCTCGAGGCGTCGTCCGGAGCACCGTCCGAGCACCCCGCGAGGGCGGTCGCGACGAGGCCGACTCCGACGAGTACCGACAACGGACGGGGTGATCTGCGCACCTGCCGACCCTAGGGGGTGCCGCGCGTGGTCGACAGCCGCCCGATCAGGGGACGCGCTCGAGCCACTCCCGCGTCGCGAACTTCGACGCCACGAGCTCCTGCGCCCGCCGCCGCTCGTCCGCGGTCACGTGCCCCTCGTGCGCCCCGTACAGCTTCGTGAAGGTCGCGATGAGCCGGTCGATGATCTCCGCACGGGTGAGTCCGGTCTGCGAGCGCAGCGGATCGACGCGCTTCGCAGCCGAGGTCGTCCCCTTGTCGCTCAGCTTCTCGCGACCGATGCGCAGCACCTGCACCATCTTCTCGCCGTCCATGTCGTAGCTCATGGTGGCGTGGTGCAGCAGCGATCCGGTGCCGAGCCGCTTCTGTGCTGCGCCGCCGATCTTGCCCTTGGTCGACGAGATGTCGTTGAGCGGCTGGTAGTAGGCCTCGATGCCGAGGGACTTCAGCGCCTCGATCACCCACTCGTCGAGGTACGCGTACGAGTCGGCGAAGGTCATGCCCTGCACGAGGTCGGTCGGCACGTACAGCGAGTACGAGATGATCGCGCCGGCGTCCATGAACATCGCGCCGCCGCCGGAGATCCGACGGACGACCTCGACGCCGTACTTCGCGGCACCCTCGGGGTCGACCTCGTTCTTGAGGGACTGGAACGACCCGATGACGACCGCCGGCTGGTCCCACTCCCAGATGCGGAGGGTCGGGCCGCGGCGTCCGGCCCCGACCTCTTCCGTGAGGACCTGGTCGAGCGCGAGGTGCTCGTTCGGGCTGATCGGCCCCTCGTGGATGATCTCCCAGTCGTACTCACGCCAGGTCGACGCGCGCGACAGGGCACGGCGGACGGCGACCCCGACGGAATCGGGCGTGAACCCGAGCAGGACGGCGTCCTCCGGCAGGGCGGCACGGACGGCGGCGGCGATGCCCGCGGCGTCGGTCGTGGCCGGCAGCCCGTCCACGGCGGCGTCGATGAGCGGCAGCGCGTCGTCCGGTTCGAGGAAGAAGTCCCCGGCGAGCCGGAACTGGTCGATCACCCCGTCGACGACCTCGAGGTCGACGACGACCAGCTTGCCTCCCGGGACCTTGTACTCACCGTGCACACCACGAGCCTACGCCGCGTCGGACGGGAGGCGCGGGGCGGCGCCGCCCCGCGCCTCCTGGCCGTCAGCCGGTACCGCTTCAGGACGTGCGCGCGACCGCCCGGTCCAGCCACGCGACCAGGTCCGCGACGACCTCGTCGCGGTTGGTCTCGTTGTAGACCTCGTGCCGCGCCCCCTCGTACACCCGCACGGTGACGTCGGAGAGGCCCCCGCGCCGCCGGTACGCCTGCGCGAGGCGCTCGACCGACCGCGGGCCGCCGAGCGAGTCCTCGGAGCCGACCTGCAGCAGCATCGGCAGGTCGTGCGCGATGCCCCGACGCGGGACCCCGAGCAGCCGGAGGGCGTCCCGCAGCCCGAAGAGGCCGATGACGTCTGCCTCGACCGCGAGCGGGTCGGCCGCGACGGCCTCGATGACCGCCCGGTCCCGGGTGAGCCACTCGAACGCGGTCGGCCCCGAGCCCGCGTGCCGGGCGTTCAGGTCGCCGCTGTTCATCCACCCCGGCAACCGGTACGCGCTCGCGGAGAGGACGACCCCGTCGTAGGAGCCGGACGACGTGTTCACGATCCGCTGGGCCATGAGCGAGCCCCACGAGTGGCCGAGCAGCACGAGCGGGACGCCGGGGGTGTCCTCACGCGCGACGGCGCTCATCTGCTCGACGGCCGCGATCGCGGCCCGCAGGCCCCCGGGGCCGAGCCGTCCGAGCTTGGCGTGGTCGCCGTCCCACTGCGCGAGGCCGGTCCGACCGTGCCCGCGGTGGTCGTTCGCGTGCACGGTCCAGCCCGCGCGGACGAGGTCCTGCGCGAGCGGCTCGTACCGGAGTCCGTGCTCGCCGACCCCGTGCGCGATCTGCACGATGCCCTTCGGACGCGCCGCACGCCAGGTCGAGTAGACGATCTCGACGCCGTGCGCGTCGGTGAACGAGGCGTCGCCTCGCGCTGCGGAGAAGGTGGGCACGTGAGCATCCTCGCAGACGGGTCGGACGCAGCCAGGTGGCCGCCGGTGTTCACCCGGCGTTCACGCAGCGGGTTCGGAGCAGGCCTAGCGTCTCGCGCATGGACGTCCTCGTCACCGTCGTGCTGGTGATCGTGGTGGCCCTCGTGTTCGACTTCACGAACGGCTTCCACGACACCGCGAACGCCATGGCCACCTCGGTCGCCACGGGTGCCCTCAAGCCCCGCACCGCCGTGCTCATCTCCGCCGTCCTCAACGTGGTCGGCGCGTTCCTGTCCACCGAGGTCGCGAAGACCGTCTCGCAGGGCATCATCCGCGAGGGGCAGGACGGCATCCACATCTCGCCGACCATGATCTTCGCGGGACTCGTCGGCGCCGTCCTCTGGAACCTCGCCACCTGGTACTTCGGCCTCCCGTCGTCCTCGACGCACGCGCTGTTCGGCGGGCTCATCGGGGCGTCGATCATCGGCGCGGGCCTGAACTCGGTCGACTGGGCGACGGTCGTCTCGAAGGTCGTCCTCCCGGCCCTGCTCTCCCCCGTCATCGCGGGTGTCATCGCCCTCGTCGCGACGTACATCGCCTACACGCTGACGAAGAACGCGACCACCCACGGTGCGGCCACGGGCTTCCGGCACGGCCAGACGATCTCGGCGTCGCTCGTGTCGCTCGCCCACGGGACGAACGACGCGCAGAAGACGATGGGCGTCATCACGCTCACCCTCATCGCCGCGAACTACCAGTCCGCCGGCACCGGACCGGCGCTCTGGGTGATCCTGGCGTGCGGCCTCGCGATCGGCCTCGGCACCTACATGGGCGGCTGGCGGATCATGCAGACCGTCGGCAAGAAGATCTCCGACGTGCAGTCCCCGCAGGGCTTCGCGGCGGAGACCAGCTCGGCGGCGACGATCCTCGTGTCCTCGCACCTCGGCTTCGCGCTCTCGACCACCCACGTCACGAGCGGCTCGGTGATCGGCTCCGGCCTCGGCAAGAAGCTCGCCGACGTGCACTGGTCGGTCGTCGGTCGCATCATCGTCGCGTGGGTGATCACGCTGCCCGCGGCCGCGGTCGTCGGTGCCCTCGCCACCTGGGTCGCGTCGACGTCGACCATCGGGCTCGTCCTGGTCGCGGTGCTCGCCCTGGCCGCCGGCCTCACGTTCTACACCCTCGCCAAGCGACGCCCGGTCTCGCACGAGGACATCACCGCGGACGAGGCCGAGCGCGAGCCCGTCGCGGCCCGGAACTGAAGGGGACGACGATGGACATCGACTTCACCAGCATCGGGACCGTCGCGGGGGTCGGCTTCGTGGCCGCGGTCGGCGTGGTGCTCCTCTACACGCTCGGGCTGCGGCTGCTCGGCACCGGCCAACCGGTCGACGCCGGGGGCGAGCACACCCAGTACGCGCAGGAGACCCCGAGGTCCGGCCACACGCCCCCGCTCGCGCTGGCGGGTGCCGGGCTGTGCTTCGCGGTCTGCATCGCTGCCGTGCTCTTCGGCATCTGGATGACGATCCCGCAGTTCCACTGAGCGCCGCGCGGGCGCGCGGGCGCGCGGACGCGCTTGGTGAGCAGAAATGGTCGGGTCCGCACGCCGGACCCGACCATTTCTGCTCACCATGCGTGACGGGAGGCGCGGCTCGCGTGGGCAGACCCGCTCACGCCCGTCGCGCCTCCCGTCCGACGGCCCGGGGCGCGCGAACGCCCGCGCACCCCGCAGGCGCGCGCAGGCGCGCCCAGGCCCGCGCGCGGACGCAGCGCCTCAGTGGGCGCTGTAGCCGCCGTCGACCAGGTGGTAGCTGCCGCTGATGAAGGACGCCTTGTCGCTGAGCAGGAACAGCACCAGGGCCGCGACCTCGGCATCGGTGCCGAGGCGCTTCGCCGCGTGCTCGGCCTCGAGCGCGGTGAGCGCCTCGGGCGAGAGCGACGCGCGCACGAGCGGCGTGTCGATGAAGCCCGGGCCGACCGCGTTCGTCCGGACGCCCTGCGCCGTGTACTCGAGGGCGGCGACCTTCGTCAGGCCGACCAGCGCGTGCTTCGACGCCACGTAGGCGGCGTTCTGCGCGATGCCGACCGAGCCGAGCACCGACGACATGTTCACGATCGCGCCTCCGCCGGCGGCGACCATCGCGGGGATCTCGTAGCGGAGGCCGTAGAACACACCGTCGAGGTCCACCGCACGCACGCGGTCCCACGCGGCGACGTCGTACTCGCCGATGGGCTGCGGTGCGGCGCCGATGCCGGCGTTGTTCACCGCGAGGTGCAGGGCTCCGTAGGTGTCCACGGCGAACTGCACCATGCGCTCGTTGTCGGCGGCGACGGCCGAGTTGGCCTCGAACGCACTCGCCGTCCCGCCGGTTTCCTCGATCGACGTCACGACCCGCTGTGCGGAGTCGAGCGAGATGTCACTGACAATGACGATCGCCCCCGCGCGCGCGAGCTCCTTCGCGACGGCCTCGCCGATACCGCTGCCGCCACCGGTGACGATGGCGACCTTGCCCTCGAACTCGGACATGATTCCTTCTCTCTGGACAACACCTGTTGTTCAACAGCACGATACACCCGAAAACCAGTTCGTTCGCTGAACTAATTTGCTAGGCTAACGACCTGTGACCGACGCCACCGACCTCCGCATCGCGGTGAACCGCCTCTCCCGCACGCTCCGTGCGCAGAAGGCCGACACCACCGTCAGCGATGCCCAGTTCTCCGCGCTCGCCCGACTGCACCGCGACGGCCCGATGACCCTCGCCGAACTCAGCCGGCAGGACGGCGTCACCCCACCGTCGATGACGAAGACGATCGCCGTCCTCGTCGAGCGCGGCCTCGTCTCGAAGGGCGACCACGGCGACGACCGCCGCAAGGTCCTGCTCGGGGCGACCGGTGCCGGTGCCGCGTTCGTCGAGGAGACCCGTCGTCGTCGGGACGGCTGGCTCACCCCGCGGCTCGCCGAGCTCACCGACGCAGAACGGCGGACCCTCGCGGACGCCACCGAGATCATGAGGAGGCTGGCCCAGCAGTGACCGCCATGTTCCGCTCCCTGTCCGGCCGCAACTACCGCATCTGGTTCGCCGGCGCCCTGGTGTCCAACGTCGGCACCTGGATGCAGCGAACCGCCCAGGACTGGATCGTCCTGACGAAGCTGTCCGACAACGACGCCATCGCGGTCGGCATCACGATGGCCCTGCAGTTCGGTCCGCAGCTGCTCCTCCTGCCCCTGACCGGGCTCGCCGCCGACCGGTTCGACCGGCGCAAGATGCTCATGCTGACGCAGGGGCTGATGGGTGCCCTCGGCCTGGGGCTCGGCATCATGGTGCTGACCGACACCGCCACGATCTGGTCGCTCTACGGGTTCGCCCTCGCGCTCGGCATCGTCGCCGCGTTCGACACCCCGATCCGCCAGGCCTTCGTGTCCGACGTCGTGCAGGGCGAGAACGTCGCCAACGCCGTGGCGCTCAACTCGGCCTCCTTCAACGCCGCCCGGCTGATCGGCCCCGCGGTCGCCGGTGTGCTCATCGCGGCGATCGGCTCCGGCTGGGTGTTCGTCATCAACGCCGCCTCGTTCCTGGCCGTGCTCATCGCGCTCCGCTTCGTCGACCCCGCACAGCTCGCCGAACGGATCCGGCCGAAGCGCGGCAAGGGGCAGATCCTCGCGGGCTTCCAGTACGTGCGGACCCGGCCGGACATCATCGTCGTGCTCTGCATGATCTTCGTCGTCGGGACCTTCGGCGTGAACTTCCCGATCTTCACCTCGACCATGGCCCGCGTCGAGTTCTACAAGGGGGCGGGCGAGTTCGGCCTGCTCAACTCGGTCATGGCGATCGGTTCGGTCGCCGGCGCCCTGCTCTCCGCACGCCGCGACCGCCCGCGGATGCGCACGCTCGTCGTCGCCTCCGCCGGGTTCGGCCTGGCCTGCGTCGCGGCCGCCGTCGCCCCGACGTACTGGTCGTTCGCGATCGTCCTGGTGTTCGTCGGGCTCGCGTCGCTGACGTTCATGACGACCGCGAACGCCCTCGTCCAGACCACCACGAAGCCCGCTATGCGCGGACGGGTGATGGCCCTCTACATGGCGATCTTCGCGGGCGGCACCCCCATCGGCGCCCCGATCGTCGGCGCCGTCGCCGACGCGTGGGGTCCGCGCTGGGCCATCGCGGTCGGCGCGGCATCGGGGTTCGTGGCCCTGGCGATCGCGCTCGTGTGGCTCATCCGGTACGAGCGCTTCCGGGTGCGGTACGACGCGGACACCCGGCTGCACCTGGCGATCACGCACGCGGTGCCGGTCGTGGGGACCCGCGCGTCGCGCGCGGCGCTGCGGCAGGACCTGGAGCGCGACGAGGCGGTCGCGGACCGGTCCAGCGCGGTCTGACGTGACCGCCTGACGGACGGGAGGCGCGGGCCGGCCCCGCACCGCGCCTCCCGTCCGTCGTCAGGTCCGTCCAGGGCGCGGTCCGGCACACGGGTTCGGGCGCGGCTCAGCGCGCGCGTTCAGCGCGGCTCAGCGCGCAGGTTCGGGCGCGGCTCAGCGCGCGGGTTCGGGCGCGGCGAAGACGCGTTCGTCGAGGGCCTGCACCACCAGGTCCGCCGCCGCCGCGAGCCGCTCCCCCGCGGCGCGGGCTGCCAGCACCGCGCCGTCGTCGGACACCGACTCGAGGCCCGCCCGGGTGTCCGCGAACGCGCGCACCTCGTCGGCGATGCACGACGGCGCCACGTCGGCGAGGCACTCGTCCGCCCGCCGCGCGAGGAACCGCAGCGACCGTGGACTGTGCTCGTCCAGGACCAGGAACGCCGCGGCGTCCTCCGGCCCGGGCGTGTGGTGGTCGCGGCCGCGCTGGAACGCCTCGCCGGCGCCGCACGCCCGGAGCGCCGTCGTCCACGACGCACCCGACTCCGGGTCGAGCAGCCCCGACGCGAGCAGTCGCGCCGTGACGGAACACCGCTGCAGCGCACGGCCGAGCGTGAAGAACTCCCAGACCTCGTCGTGGCTCGCATCGGCCTCGACGACCCCGATCGCCAGGGCGCTGCGCTCCCGCACCCACGCCAGGAACTCGTGGGCGCGATCGGGTGCGACCTTGCGGGGCATCCGCGACCGGGTGACGTTGAGGCAGTCCCACAGTTCGGTGGAGACGACCTCACGGGCACGCCGGGCGTTGTCCCGCGCGACCGCTACGGCCGACGCGATGGACGCCGGTTCGTGCCGGTCGAGGGCGAGGGAGTCGATCGTCGAGGCCCGGTCCGGGTCGTTCGCCGGTCCCGCGGCCCCCACGACCGCCCGGAGCTCGGCGGCGACCGCCCGGTCGTGCTCGACCCCGGCGGGCTCACCGCGGGCGACGTACACGTCGAGCATGCGCGCGACGACCTCGGCCCGTTCCACGGCGCTCCCGACGTGGAACACGCTCCCCGCGAGTCGGCTCAGCACGTCGGCTCCTGCATGCCGTGAACCTACTGACCGGGGATTGCGAGGGTGTTTCGTCGCCGCGTCACGGGTGTTGCGGCTCGGCGCGGACCCCGCTGGTGCACGCGTGTACCGGGTCCGATCCTGGACGTCCGGCGTGCGTCCCCGGTCCACTCTCCGCGCTCGCTAGACAATCTAACTAGAGCGTCTAGCATTGTGACCATGAGTACCGAGGTGACGACGAGCGCCGCGGGGTTCTGGTACGGCGAGGATTCCCGGGTCGACGCGGTGGACGTGCTGAACGCACTCCGCAGGTACCGGAGCGCCGAGAGCGCAGCACAGCGACGCGCGCGTGAGGCACTGGGCATCGGCGAGAACGCCCTGCTCGCCCTCCGCGCACTCCTCGACGCGGAAGAGGCCGGCCGCACGGTCAACGCGAAGGACCTCGCCGAGCACCTCGACATCACCCCGGCGTCGACGTCGGCACTCGTCGACCGGCTCGTCCGGAGCGGGCACGTCGAACGCCACCCGGACCCGAACGACCGCCGCGGCGTCATCCTGACCGCGTCCGGTGGCTCGATGCGCCAGGTGCTCCGGGTGATCGACCAGCTCGACTCCCGCGCGGTCGAGGCGACCGAGCACCTGTCGACCGACGACATGGCCGTCATCGTGTCGTTCCTCGACGAGATGGTCCGCGTCGTGGACGGCGTCGACGTCGCCGGTCGTGGGCACCGCGTCAGCCGGTCCGCGTAGCCTGCTGGCATGGCAGACACGGGCACCGACGGCACCGCGACGCCCGCGCCGCACGACCCCGAGGACGACATGCCCCTGGCGGAGCTCGACGCCCGGGCCCGCGCGGACGCCGCACTCCGTCGGATCCAGGCCGGGGCCGATCCCGCGCGCGAGGCGTTCGACCTCGCCAACACGATGAACGACGAGACCGTGGGTCGCCTGACGAACGCGCTCCGACGGTTCCTCGGACGGGACGGGCGCCGCACGGCCCCGCGTGACGACCTGCGCTAGAACGCCGTGCCGACGGCAGCGATGTCGTCGCCGCCGTGTCCCGCAGCGCTGGCGTCGGCGTAGACCCGGCCCAGTGCGTCGAGCAGGACCGTGGACACCCCCGTGCTGCGCGCGGCGTCGGTGATGAGGCCGATGTCCTTCCGGAGACCGTCGAGCGCGAACTGCGCCGGGAACGATCCCTCGATGATCGACCCGCCCTTGGCGTGCGCGTAGGCCGAGTCGCTGGCGCTGCCGTCGATCGCCTCGAGGAAGAGCGCCGGGTCCAGCCCGAGCGACTTCGCGACCGCGAGCGACTGCCCGGTCGCGGCCGTGATCGACGCGATCCAGGCGTTCGCCGCGAGCTTGAGCGCGGTCCCGGCACCGACCTGGTCCCCCGCACGCACGGTCTTCGCGCCGATCGCGTCGAGCACCGGGTCGATGCGGTCGAGCACGTCCGCGGGGCCGGCGGCGAGCATCGTCAGGGTGCCCTGCTCGGCGGGTGCCTTCGTGCCGAGCATCATCGCCTCGACGAGGGTGATCCCGTACTTCGCGGCGAGCTGCACGACGGTCTCGGTGCCGGCGACGCCGATCGTGGAGCACTGCACCCACACGGCGTCGGTCGGGGCGTCGCCCGCGGAGGCCTCGAGGACGTCCACCACCGCGTCCGTGTCGAAGAGCGTGAGCAGCACGACCTCGGCATCGGCCACCGCTGCACCGGGGTCGTCCGCCACGGTCGCACCCTGCTCACCCAGCGGAGCGGCCTTGTCGGCGCTCCGGTTCCACACGGTCACCGTGTGGCCCTCGCGGAGCAGCGACCCAGCCACCCCGGCACCCATCGCCCCGGTCCCCAGTACCGTCACCCGCACGCGCGTCTCCGTCCCTGCGCCGCACCCTGCGGTCGCCCGTTCGACGGTACGCGCCGTCGGTCAGAGCAGTCCGCGGTCCCGGAGCCACACCGCCGGATCGACCGCCACCCCACCGTGGAGGACCTCGAAGTGCAGGTGCGACCCGGTCGAGACGCCGGTGTTCCCCACGGCACCGATGCGCTGCCCCGCCGTCACGGTCTGACCCACCCGGACACCGATCTGGGAGAGGTGCCCGTACCGGGTCTGGGAGCCGTCGGCGTGCTGCAGCAGGACCTGGTTGCCGTACCCACCGAAGACCCCGGCGGACACCACGCGTCCGGACATCGCCGCGACGACGGCCGTCCCCTCGCGCGCGGCGAAGTCGAGCCCCTGGTGGTTCGTCGAACACGCACCGCAGCCGCTGACCCACCGGGAGCCGAAGCCGCCCGCTGCCGGGATCGTCCCCGCGACGGGCCTGGCCGCCGAGGCGCCGGGAGCTGGCTCGGACGTCGGAGCCGCTGCCGCCCGACGCTCGGGTGCCCGGCCGATCGCGAAGCCGTCCCGCTCGGCGCGGGCGGTCGACGTCGCCGAGGTCGTGTACTCCTGCACGTCGAGCGCCGGGAGCATCGACGTCGCGCTCGCTGCGGTCGCCGTCTGCGGCGTGGCCACGGTGACGAACAGGCACGCGGCGACGGCGGTCGCGGTGAGCGGGACGGCCCGTGCGGACGCGAGGGCCGAGCCGATCGAGCGGAGCGGCAGCGTGATCGCCTGGGTGACGGCATGCCCGAGGGCAGTGGGGCGGATCACGGGCGTCTCGGTGCGCAGCGTCCGTCGCGACGGCAGGGGCTGGGGGTTCCCTGCGCTGGTGGAGACCGGGGCGGCGGGAGGGGACACCGCCGCCCCGGTGGTCGAGTGGGTGACGGCTCCGGTCGTCACGGTCGGGGACACGACCGGGACGACCAGCGGGGCCGACGCAGCCCGCCGGGCCGACGGTCTGGCTGCCGGTGGGGTCGACGGCTCGGACGCCGGGGGTGTCGGCGCGGGCGACGCCGCGGGGACGTCGGAATGCCGGAGGCTGGCGGTGCCCGGAGTGTCGACGCCTGGCACCTCGATGCTCGGAGCAGCGGCGCGCGGCGTCGTGGTGAGGGTGTCGGTGCCGGGCGCGGTCGTCGGATCCGCCGCCGCACGTTCTGCGGCACGGCGAGCACGACGGGTGGGGAGCGGCTCGACCCCGGCCGGGGCGTTCGCCGCGTGGCGAGCGGCGCCCCGCGGGCGCATCGGCAGGCGGTCCGTCGTCGTGGACATCGGCTTCGTCGAGGGCCGGCTCAGGCGCGGACGACGCCGTCGCGGGCGATGCGGTCGAGCTCGGTCACGACGGCGTCCACCACGGCGCGGGTGATCGCGTCGGCGACGGCCTCGACCAGGACGAGCTGCTCCGGAGCCACCGCGTGGGCGGTCGTCGCGGCGACCACGCGCGTCGGGATGGCCTCGATCGCGGCGACGAGCGACGCCGGGACGAACACGGGGCCCTGCGGCTCGACCGGGGCGGTCATCGGCGAGGTCGGCGCGGGGGCGAACGTGGCCCGGGAGATGGTCGGCGCGCTCGGAGCTGCCGGTGCCGCCGGAGCGGGGGTCGGCCGTTCGGCACGGCGGGCGATGGAGTCGAAGAGCGGCGTGGAGGACATGCTGCTTGCCTTCCGATCAGGTGGTCGGGCGTCCCGTTCTCGGGCGGGACGCGGTCGGAGTGTGCCCCTGGGCACGACTCCAATCAACCACCAGTATTTCAGATGTGCAATAGCATGTTTCGTGTATGCGCTCGTCAGTCGGGCTCGACCGCGGCCGTCGGGTCGTCGCGGCGGAGGACCTGCCGTACCCGTTCGACGATCGTCGCCGGCGGGTTGTTGTAGGCGTTCGCGGGTTCCTGTCCGCTGAGCTCCTGGATCGCCGCCATCACGGCGTCCGTCGCGTGACGACGAGCCCGGCCGGACGAGGCCTCTCCGAAGCCGGAGAGGTCGAGCGGCGTACCGAACTCGACCGTGACCTTCGCGAGCTTCGGGACGCGCGACCCCACCGGCTGGACGTCCTGGGTGCCGGTGAGGGCGACGGGCACCACGGGTGCACCACTCGTCAGGGCCAGCCAGGCCACTCCGGTGCGGCCCCGGTAGAGGCGGCCGTCGAGGGACCGGGTGCCCTCGGGGTAGATCGCGAACGCATCGCCGGCCCGGAGTCGCTCGAGCCCGAGGTCGAGGGCCTCTTGCGCGGCCGAGCCAGCACCCCGCTCGACACCGATCGCGCCGATGCCCTCGAAGAAGCCCCGCGTCACCGAGCCCCGGAAGCCCTTGCCCGTGAAGTACTCCTTCTTCGCGAGGAAGAACACCTTCCGCGGGGCGAGGAGGCCGATCGTCGGGGAGTCGATGAACGAGCGGTGGTTGCTCGCGAGGATCACCGGGCCACGCTTCGGGATGTTCTTCCGACCGATGATCCGCGGCCGCCAGATCATGCGAGCGAGCGGTGCCACGAAGGCACGGCTCAGCGTGGTGTACTTCGACGATCCGGACACACGGGCCTCCTCGTGACGGGAGTCTCCGAGTGTAGTGATCACGACCCCGATCGCATGCCCGCCACGGAATGTGTCGCGATCACTCGGCCGCGGCGACGACGTCGAGCACCGCACGGCCGTAGCGCTCGAGCTTCGCCCCGCCGACGCCGGAGATCTCGGCGAGCTGGTCTTCGTCCGACGGCTTCACCGCCGCGATGCCCCGCAGCGTCGCGTCGTTGAAAACCACGTACGCCGGGACGCCCTGTTCGCGGGCCTGGGCCGCACGCCAGGCGCGCAGGGCCTCGAACAGCCCGAGGGCTTCCTGCGGCATGTCCGTCACGACGGTCCGGCGGTTGCGGGAGGCCCGGGGAGCCTTCACCGGGTCGCGCCGCATCCGGACCTGCACGCGGCCGCCGAGGACGTCGGCGCTCGTCGGGCTCAGGACGACCGTGCCGAACCCGTCGCCGGACACCGCCGCGTAGCCCTGCGCGAGGAGCTGTCGGGCGACGGTGCGCCACTCTGCCTCGCCCAGGTCGCTGCCGATGCCGAACGTGGCGAGGGACTCGTGCCGGAGCTCCTGCACGCGGGGCGACTGCTTGCCGACGAGGATGTCCACGAGGTGCGAGACGCCGTAGCGCTGCCCGCGTTCACGGTCGAGCCGGACCACGGTGGAGAGGAACTTCTGCGCCGGGACCGTGCCGTCCCACGACTCGGGCGGGGCGATGCACGTGTCGCAGTTGCCGCACGCCGTGCTCTCCTGCCCGAAGTACGCGAGCAGCCGGACGCGCCGGCACTCGATGGTCTCGCACAGGGCGAGCATCGCGTCGAGGTGCGCGCTGAGCTGCCGTCGGTGCGCGGCGTCGCCCTCGGACTGGTCGATCATCCGGCGCTGCTGCACGACGTCGTTCAGGCCGTACGCCAGCCAGGCGGTCGATGGGAGCCCGTCGCGCCCGGCACGACCGGTCTCCTGGTAGTAGCCCTCGACCGACTTCGGCAGGTCGAGGTGCGCCACGAACCGGACGTCCGGCTTGTCGATCCCCATGCCGAACGCGATGGTGGCGACCATGACGACGCCGTCCTCGCGCAGGAACGCGGACTGGTTCCGTTCCCGCACCTTGGCGTCGAGACCGGCATGGTAGGGCAGCGCCGGGATCCCCTGCTCGGACAGCGCGGTCGCGGTGCGCTCGACCGAGTTGCGGGAGAGGCAGTACACGATGCCGGCGTCGCCGCTGTGCTCGGTCCGGATGAAGGTGAGGAGCTGCTGCAGCGCCCCGGTCTTCGGTTCGATGCGGTACTGGATGTTCGGCCGGTCGAAGTCGGCGACGAAGTGCGCGGCGTCGTCGAGGCCGAGGCGGGCGGAGATCTCGCGGTGGGTCTGCGGCGTCGCGGTGGCGGTCAGGGCGATGCGCGGCACGGTCGGCCAGCGCTCGTGCAGGACGCTGAGCTCGAGGTAGTCCGGCCGGAAGTCGTGGCCCCACTGGGCGACGCAGTGCGCCTCGTCGATGGCGAACAGTGCGATCTGCGCGCGGTCGAGCAGTGCGCGCGTGGACTCGAGCCGGAGCCGCTCGGGCGCCAGGTAGAGCATGTCGACCTCGCCCGAGACCACGGCGCGTTCGACCCGGGCACGTTCGTCCGGCCCCTGCGTGGAGTTGAGGAACGCGGCCTTGACGCCGTTCGCCGCGAGGGCGTCGACCTGGTCCTGCATCAGCGCGATGAGCGGCGACACCACGACGCCGACGCCGTCCCGCACGAGCGCCGGCACCTGGTAGCAGAGCGACTTGCCACCGCCGGTCGGCATGAGGACGAGTGCGTCGCCCCCGGTGACGATCTGGTCGATGATCGAGGCCTGTTCGCCCCGGAAGTCGTCGTAGCCCCACACGCGGTGCAGGACGTCGAGCGCGGCGGCTCGGGAAGCAGACACGGCGGCGGGCGCGGGCGTGGTGCTCATGCCACGAGCCTACGGCCGACCGGCGACACCCACGGCGTTGTCCACAGGTGCTGCGTCCGCCCCGTCGGCCGAGCCTGCCGTCTCGTCGAGGCGGGCCGGGGCGCTCGCCCAGCCCGTGCCTCCTGGACCGAACCAGCGCCCGCCACCCGCCCAGACCGGTGTCGGACCACGGAACCGCGGTGCGGCCGCGCCCGCGAACCGGCGGTCGAGGTGGCGCCACCGCGCGAGCACCTCGACCATGCCCCAGTAGAGCAGCGAGGTACCGAGCGTGACGAGCCAGCCGCCGATGGTCCCGTTGGCGTCCTGCGACGAGAGGTCGATCCGCGACCACCCCGGCGCCTGCAGCACGAAGATCATGATGTTGTTGAAGGCGTGCTGCAGCACGGTCGCCTCGAGACCGCCGGTCCGCAGCACGATGATCGCGGCGATGAGGCCGAACGACCCGACGTCGAGGATGCCCCAGACGTTGTAGCCGTTCGGGATGTGCAGCAGGGCGAACACGACGGTCGACACCGCGACGGCGAGGACCGTGCCCACGATGCGGACCGGGATCCACGAGCCGATGGTCTGCATGAGGAAGCCGCGGAAGATGTACTCCTCCGCCGCACCCTGGAACGGCACGAGCACGATGACGATCACGAGCGTCGTGGTGAGCGTGCCGAGGGACACCGTCGACTGGCCGATCGCGGCGTGGTCCCACCCCAGGCCGCCGTCGAAGGTGAGCATCCCGAGTCCCTGGAAGCAGAACATGATCGCCGCGATGACGAGCGTCGGGATGAGACACCAGGCCGTCCAGCCCCAGCGCACCCGGAACCGTGTGGACGACAGGATCCCGGCGGGACCGACGCGCGCGATCTTCACCGCGAGCAGGATGCCCGGCAGCAGGACCACGAGGGACACGAGCGACAGCGAGAGCACCACCGGGTCGGTGGGGTCGAGCGCCCCGCTCGCGAGGTCGTTCTGCAGGTCGATGACCCCCTGCGGCCCCTGGTTCGCGCCGATCGGCACGAAGTACGCGACGGCGATGATCACCTGCGAGACGAAGTACCAGCCCGCGAGGAACGCCAGCGCCACGAGCGGGCGCCACCACCTCCAGCGTGCGTCGACGCGGGGCAGGCGGTGGTAGGGAACGCTCACGCCACGCAGGCTACCGGGCCGGGCAGGATGGGAGCCGTGCTCACCGTCGTCCTCGGCCTGTCCGGCGCGCTCGTCTACGGGTTCGCCGACTTCCTCGGCGGCCTCGCGTCACGTCGAGTCCGTGCGGTGACGGTCGCCGCCGTCGCCGCGGCGGTCGGGATCGTGCCCCTGCTGGTCGGGCTCGTCGTGGTCGGGGGTGCGTTCGGCGCGGAGTCCGTCCTGTGGGGAGCGGTCGCGGGGGTGTCCGGAGGCGTCGGCGTCCTCCTCCTCTACCGCGCGCTGGCGATCGGCCCGATGAGCGTGCTCTCGCCGCTGACCGCCGTCTTCGCCGCCGTCGTGCCCGTCCTGGTGGCGGTGTTGCGCGGGACGGCGTTGTCGGGCCTCGCGGTGGTCGCGCTGGTGGTGGCGGTCCTCGCGGTGGTCCTGGTGGCATCGGTGCGGGACACCTCGGGTGCGCGGGTGACCGCGGTGGGGCTCGTGACGGCGGCCGTCGCAGGGTGCGGCTTCGGCGGGATCGTGCTCGCGTACGACATGACGCCGTCGGACGCGGGGGTGGCGCCGTTGGTCGTGTCGCGGGTGCTGCAGGCGGTGCTGCTCGGGACGGCGGCGGTCGTGGTGAAGCGGCGGGCCGCGGTCGCGGGGCGGGGCCCTGGAGGCGGGGGGGGGGCGGCGCGGGGGGGGGGCGCGCCGCGGGGGGGGGCGGCGCCCCCCCCCCCCCGGGGGGGGGGGGGGGCGGGGGGGGGCGGG
>Ga0308160_10000686_pt1 | contig 57932 bp, 54 predicted proteins | sample PhyFR1_FD_201036 | JGI IMG/M metagenome (GOLD analysis project Ga0308160, IMG submission 201036) | Phyllosphere microbial communities from UC Gill Tract Community Farm, Albany, California, United States - DLSLF.R1 | ecosystem: Host-associated > Plants > Phyllosphere > Unclassified | place: USA...
GTATGACTACAGTCTCTCCAGATTTCCCCGATACGATTTTCGCCATTCAGCATCTTGCCTTTGAAGACTTAGGTGTCATGGAAGATGTCTTTTATCAACTCGGCTTTCGGGTACGTTATTTTGAAGCAGGTGTAGATGACCTAAGCAAAGCGTTTCAGCATAAAGGTTTGACCATTATTTTAGGTGGGCCGATTGGTGTTTATGAAACGGCTGACTATCCTTTCTTACAACAAGAAATTGACTTACTAAAAGTTCGTTTAGAAGAAAATTTACCGACCCTGGGCATTTGTTTAGGTGCCCAACTGATTGCGCATGCTTTGGGTGCAAAAGTCTATGCAGGTCATCAAAAGGAAATCGGCTGGAGCAAACTCAGTGTTTCAAATACGCCAAACAACTTGCTTGCACCATTAACTGATACCCCTGTTTTACACTGGCATGGTGATACCTTTGATTTGCCTGAACAGGCTGAATTATTGGCAAGCTCTGATGTTTATCCAAACCAGGCTTTTTCAGTGGGTAAAAATATTCTGGCGCTGCAATTTCATCTAGAAGTTGCGGCAGAGAGTCTGGAAAAATGGCTTATTGGCCATACCAGTGAACTGCGTAAAGCTGAGATTCATATTCCTTCTTTACGTGCTGACAATGAAAAATATGCCACGTCTTTAGAAACTGTTGCTACAGAAATTTTACGAAACTATATGAAGCAAATCATGCAGCAAGGGATGAGCAAATAAACTTTAATTTATGATCTAATTCATTTATAAGGGTGTCATTCATTTATATAAGTTTCTGATGATGACACCTTTAATCAGTATTGCGCTCATTCATTTCTTTGCATTGATCAGTCCAGGGCCAGATTTTTTCTTCGTCACTCAAAGTGCAATTCGCCAGTCCAGATCGCATGCCCTGTTTGCGGCTTTAGGTATTTCACTGAGCATTTTGGTCTGGTCCATTTGTGCAATCAGCGGTCTACATTACCTTTTTCAAAAGATGGCATGGTTGCAACAGGTATTAACGATTTTAGGTGGAATATACCTTTTTTATCTCGGTATTCAGCTGTTTAAATCCGCCCTAAGCAAACCGCAAGATTCAGCGTTACCTGTACACGCGTCACCGTCTAAATCAAGATTGACTCTGCTTTTGCAAGGCTTCTTGACCAATATGGCCAACCCGAAAGCACTGGTCTATTTCAGTAGTGTCTTTGCCTTAGCCATCAATACCGATGCTCCATTAAGCACACAAAGCTCATTACTTTTTCTCATCTGGATTGAAAGTTTAGTCTGGTTTGCTTTAGTAGCTTATTTATTTTCATGGCAAAAAATGAATGCCTATTATCAACGCTTCAGCAACTGGATAGATGGTTTAACCGGTGGCATTTTTATCAGTTTTGGTTGTTATCTCATTCTGAATCGAGATTAAAATTAAATAAAAAAGCACCATAAAAGGTGCTTTTTTATTTTAGAGCGTTTTAGGCTTATTTTTTCGCAGGAATTGATGCTTCAGTGGTAATGTTTACGGTAATTTTATCGCCTACATTCGGAACATATGCACCGACATTAAATGCTGAACGGTTAAATGACGTGGTCGCATTGAAACCAACAGTTTGCAACTTAGTCATTGGATGAACGGCTTGTTTATTTAATACCGCATCTAGAACAACTGGTTTAGTTACACCTTTCACAGTTAAATCACCTGTGATTTTGTATTTGTTTTTGCCTAGGGCCTGAACTTTGGTACTTTTAAAAGTGATGTTCGGATATTTTGCGGCATCGAAGAATTCTGCACCTTTAATATGATCATCCAATGCTTTTACATTGGTATTGATGCTTGCAACTGGAATATTTACATTTACCGATGAGTTTGCTGGCTTTTCATTATCGACATTAATCGTACCTTGAATGTCAGAAAAGTTCGCAGAGGGTGTAGAGAAACCAAAGTGGCTCCACGAGAAAACGGTTGCTGAATGTCCTGGATCAATTTGGTAAGCCACAGGTTTTGCCAAGGATAAAGTTGCAACTGAGGCAACTGCCAAACCTAAAGTTATTGCTTTAAAATTCATGTGTTGTTATCTCGCTTTGGAATGGTTGTTAGTCTATAGGTTTCTTATCTTAATTCACTGGTATAGATAAAACGATATGTTTCAAGAATAGAACAATCATTCGGCTTTGCAGATAAACCTAATATACATATAAATTAATTAGTTTTAATTTATTGATAAAATTAAATAAATATTTTTAATTCACTTTTATGATTCTATTCCCATGCCTGATTTACATGATCCTTTTAATAATTTTCGAATCATTTAATACAAAAAAATACACAGTTTAGAGGGCTTTATATTAGAAGTGGTTCATGGCCGCCCTGCTGACGCTTGACTGACTTAATTTATTTAAAGTTAAACTGGTGAACAATTTAAAAAATATGAGAGATGATGAATATAGGGCTAAAATAATTAAAGCCCCATATAGGGGCTTTTAAAGATGAATCATCTTCTACAACTTTTCAACCAGAACACGATCGACTTGTTTTAAGCCTGTGTGCTTTTCACGATTTTGGCGACGCACTTTAATCACTTTTTCTTCGTCCAGCTCTTTCAGCATCAATACTACGGCCATCATGCTTTCCAGGGGGAGATCCTGACCGATCCACTTTTGCTCGCCGGGTTCCATTAAAGTGATTTCATCACTAATTTGGTTATAAAGGCTCATATTTTCCTCACTTATGCAGAATAAATGCCATCTCAAAATGAATACTCAATGAATGGCATCACTATATACTTATTCCTAAAAACTGCTAGAACAATATCGTTAAAAATTCATTAAAATAAAAACGCCCCATATGGGGCGTTTTCACTGATTTAATCTTTTAAAATTAAGCAATAATTTCTTTTACTGCAGCAACGACAGCATCAGTTGTAATGCCGAAGTGTTGGTATAAGTCTTTCGCAGGAGCAGATTCACCATAAGTGGTCATACCGATCACAAGACCGTCAAGACCTACAAATTTCCACCAGTAATCCACATGTGCAGCTTCAACAGCTACACGTGCACGGATGTGAGATGGAAGAACCGCTTCACGGTAAGCTGCATCTTGCTTAACGAATTCTTCAGCACATGGCATAGAAACCACACGCACACCTTCAAGTTGTGCATACGCTTCCATCGCAAGAGATACTTCAGAACCTGTTGCAATGATGATGGCTTTTAATTCACCTTTTTCTTCAGCCAATACATAACCACCTTTGGCAACATCAGCAATTTGAGCATCCGTACGCGCTTGGAATGGCAAGTTTTGACGAGAGAAAATTAACGCAGTTGGACCTTCAGAACGTAAAAGTGCAGATTTCCAAGAAATCGCGGCTTCAACCGTGTCACATGGACGCCAAGTATTTAAGTTTGGTGTACCACGTAAAGAGGCAATTTGTTCTACCGGTTGATGTGTAGGACCATCTTCACCCAGACCAATTGAGTCATGGGTATACACATGAATCACGCGTTGTTTCATGAGTGCAGACATACGTACTGCATTACGTGCATATTCCATGAACATCAGGAATGTTGCTACGTAAGGGATGAAACCACCGTGCAGTGCAACACCATTGGCAATGGCAGTCATCCCGAACTCACGTACGCCATAGTGTACGTAGTTACCCGCTGGATTGTCCTGAATGCCTTGTGCACCTTTCCAAAGTGTCAGGTTAGAACCTGCAAGGTCCGCAGAACCGCCTAAAATTTCAGGAAGTTGTGGAGCAAAAGCCTGAATCGCTGCTTGGCTGGCTTTACGTGTTGCAACTGTTTCGCCTTTTGCATTCACTTCAGCAATATAGGCATCTGCTTTGGCAGCAAAGTCAGCCGGTAAATCACCAGAGATACGGCGTTTAAGTTCCGCAGCTTCTGTTGGATATTTAGCGGCATAGGCAGCAAATACTTCATTCCAGGCAGCTTCAGATTGAGCACCTTTTTCTTTGGCATCCCAAGCAGCATAGACATCTGAAGGAATAACAAATGCTTCTTCCGTCCAGCCTAAAGCTTCACGCGTTAAAGTAATTTCGTCATTACCTAACGGTGCACCGTGGCAATCTTCTTTACCTTGTTTGTTTGGTGAACCTAAACCAATCACTGTTTTACACATGATTAAGGTTGGTTTAGCAGTTTCAGCTTTTGCATCCAAAGTTGCTTGACGGATTGCAGCAGAATCATGCCCATCAACTTTAAGCACTTGCCAGCCGTAAGACTGGAAACGTTGTTCTGTATCGTCAGAGAACCAGCCTTCAACTTCACCATCAATTGAAATGCCGTTGTCGTCATAGTAAGCAATGAGTTTGCCTAGACCTAAAGTACCTGCCAATGAACATGCTTCGTGTGAAACACCTTCCATTAAACAACCATCACCTAAGAAACAGTAAGTGAAATGGTCAACAACTTTAATGTCGTCTTTGTTGAATTGAGCTGCTAATGTTTTTTCTGCCAAAGCAAAACCAACTGCATTGGCAATACCCTGACCAAGTGGACCAGTTGTCGTTTCGATCCCTGGTGCATAACCCAATTCAGGGTGACCCGGCGTTTTAGAATGCAATTGACGGAATTGTTTCAGATCCGCAATTGAAAGCTCATAACCGGTTAAATGTAATAATGCATATTGAAGCATTGAGCCATGGCCGTTCGACAATACGAAACGGTCACGGTTGGCCCATTGCGGATTTGTTGGGTTATGATTTAAAAATTCGCGCCATACTACATCAGCGATATCTGCCATCCCCATTGGAGCACCTGGATGTCCTGAATTTGCTTTTTGCACAGCATCCATTGCCAATACACGAATTGCGTTTGCAATACGACGTTCGTTAAGCGGGGTTGTCATAGGTCAGAGTCCAACTAAATCGTTTAAAGAAGATGATGAATAGGAAAATTCAAAGCTGGCTATATTGTCTTAAAAAAACAGCAAGGGGTAAAGCCTAATAGTCAACATTTCAACATTTATTCGTGACTATACTTGTTTATATGCATGTTTAAATGCACGCAGCGTTCAATTTCACATCGCTTTTAAATTTGTAAGCGCTCATTAAAAGCTTCAATTTATTTAATTTAAGACTAATAGCTAATATTTTAACGATAATTCAGCTTAATTTATTCAATGAGAACATTTTTCAAACATTTCCCTGATCAAAAGAATTAGTTTTTTCATTGATCTGCACACAGATAAATTTCCAGCAAATAGTGGTCTTAATAAGTGAGCCTCAACAAGTTTACCTCAAACCCAATTGATCAATTAACCTGCAACAGATACACAAGTTGAATAAAATTCATCTTTAAAAAGATTTAATGAAAAATATACTTATCTAAAATCGATGTTTTGTAACTGTTTTTATTGTGCGTAGAAATTTGATCAATCCATATAAAAGTAATGATGCAATATAATGTATACGAATTAATATCTTGATAATAATCATTATATTTATACAGAAATTTAAACAAGCAATTTTAACAATACTCTTTCAATCTCTGATGAATACGCATTAAGTCGCTGATTAAATATTTAGGCTATAAAAATTTTCATATCGAAAATTCACACTTTAAAGCCGAATTTCTTCTGCTTATCAGTTTTTTAGATGCATATATCAATTAAAAAGTCGTGAAATTGAAATAATTTCAGTCATTTTGGTCGTGTAGAACTAGTCCAAAAGTCTAACTCGATGTAACATATCGGGTCTTTAAAATTAACTGTGATAGGACTTATGCGCGAGTATGCTGTATTTACCTCGGAATCTGTAAGCGAAGGCCATCCGGATAAAATGGCTGACCAAATCAGTGATGCTATTTTGGATGCAATCTTAACAGAAGATCCATATGCACGGGTTGCTTGTGAAACGCTTGTCAAAACGGGTGCGGTAGTACTTGCCGGTGAAATCACAACAACTGCAAATGTTGACTTCGAAGCAATTGTACGTCAAACCGTAAATGGAATTGGTTATCACCATTCTGATCTTGGTTTTGATGGTTCAACCTGTGCTGTCATCAACATGATTGGTAAACAATCTCCTGAAATTGCTCAAGGTGTGGACCGTCAAAAACCTGAAGATCAAGGTGCTGGCGACCAAGGCCTGATGTTTGGTTATGCAAGCCGTGAAACTGACGTTTTAATGCCTGCCCCTATTTCTTATGCACATCGCTTAATGGAAAAACAGGCTGAACTACGCCGTAACGGCCGTTTACCTTGGTTACGTCCAGATGCGAAAAGTCAGGTGACTTTTGCCTATGAAAATGGCATGCCTGTTCGTTTAGACGCGGTTGTACTCTCTACTCAACACGATCCTGAAATTACTCAAGCCAATCTGAAAGAAGCGGTGATTGAAGAAATCGTGAAGAAAGTGATTCCTGCTGAAATGTTCCATGCAGACACCAAATTCCACATCAACCCAACCGGGATGTTTGTAATTGGTGGACCTGTAGGTGACTGCGGATTAACCGGCCGTAAAATCATTGTAGATACTTACGGTGGTATGGCGCGTCATGGCGGTGGTGCTTTCTCTGGTAAAGATCCATCTAAAGTTGACCGTTCTGCTGCTTATGCAGGTCGTTATGTAGCGAAAAACATCGTTGCTGCCGGTCTTGCGGATAAATGTGAAATTCAGGTGTCTTATGCTATTGGTGTGGCTGAGCCAACTTCAATTTCAATCAATACTTTCAATACAGCTAAAGTATCTGAAGAATTGATCATTGCGTTGGTACGTGAACATTTTGACTTACGTCCATACGGTATTACCCGCATGCTAGACCTGATTCAACCGATGTATAAGCAAACTGCTGCTTATGGTCACTTTGGTCGTCAAGGTTCAGACACTGCATTTACTTGGGAAAAAACAGATAAAGTGGAAGCGCTTAAAGCCTCTGCCGGACTGTAATTTTTCCATAAAAAAGCCCACATCTGTGGGCTTTTTTTACGTAAAAAATCATTATTTTGGCTTTCCTCCCTGTTGTAAAACTTCTAATAATGAAATTTGCACAGGCGTTTCTTGATGATCCTGTAAATAGACATGCACGATTTTAAAAATGATGACCGCTGCAAGACAGGTCAAAACGCAAAAAATCCAGAAACCATAGGGACTTTTAATATTATGTGAACCGCAATTTGTACATTCTTTATGATGGGTTGACTCAACAACCTGATCACAACACGCACAATGATATTGATATAGCATAGCTATGCTCCTACATTACGCACATTCTTGTTTTTATATTTCCACCCTATTATTTGATGGAGGGTAATATCGATAAAATCTTATGTGACTCTTTATGAAGATACAAGTCTAGTTATCAATAACTAAATATACCCAAAAGAGTCGTTTCTCCAATTTTATTTATAAACTATTAATTTATATAAAAAAATTAATTCTTTAATTCAATTTTAAATACATCATTTGTAACACAATGCAATGAACCAAGTTGTGAATATGAAAATTACCAAAACTATATACTGCTCGCCTTTTTAGGTAAAATGGCAGGCAATAATCTGGAGTGTACGATGGTTCAACTGATTAAAAAAGGTGGTTTACGCGAACGTGCCAACCGTAGCCGCAGCTATAAAGGTTCAGAAAATACTGAAACAACCTTAAAACCCAATCGCTATTCTCAAGGCGAAAAAAATGAGGAAGTCGGTACTACCACTCCCCCATCTATGCAAAGCACTGATGAGTCTACTAAAAAAGACTAAAACATCGCTAATGCATCAAGCCCTAACCAAATGGCAAAAATCAGGAATAATCCTCCCGAAATAATATCGATATAACTTCCTGAACGCTGATAGGCAGTTTTGATTTTTGGGATCGACATAATCAGCATGAACAATGCAAAAACCAGAAAAGTCTGGATTGGAATAATCACTGCAAGCTGGGTTTTTAAATGCGCCGATGCTGATGAACTTAAGGCCAAAGAAAATACACTGCTAAAATAAATCAGGGCCTTAGGATTGGATAAATTGGTAAATAATCCCAATAAAAAGTGGTTTTTAGAATCTGATGCAGCGAGTTGTTGAGCATCATCCAGATTGGTTTCTTGCTTCAGGGTTTTTAAACCGCCATTCAGCATAGCCCAACCCATGCGCGCCAGAAACACGCCACCCAGCAACATTAAAACCTGTTGTATCCATGGAAATTGCTGCATCAGCACAGTAAAGCCAAGCAGGGTCAGTACCACCCAAACCACAATACCGACTGATATACCTAAAATAATTTTTAATGTATTCGCCCTTGAAGTCGAGGCTGAACTTTTAGCAATCAGTAAAACGTCCGGCCCCGGGCTAAGCTGTGCAACAAAATGCAGTGCACAAATGGTCAAAAGCAATGACATAGAATGAGGGAAGATTTTTAAAAAATGTATTATATCGTTTGTTCAATTTTTTGCATGTTTTAACGGCTTGCCCATCATACAAATATAGAATCCATAAAAAAGCCGAATCATCAGGATTCGGCTTTTAAATCGACTTTTAAAAATATGGATCAATACACTTATTTATTCACATCTTTCATTTCAATTTTTTTCGCATCTGGCGTTACTTCGCGTGCTTCACCATCAATAATGCTAGCGTCATGACGCGGCGCACCGCCTTGCTGTTGTTGCATATCCTGCATTTGACGCATCATATCCGCAAATGGGTTTTGACCCTGCGCGCCGCCGCCCATGCCATTCATATCGCCCATCATGCCACCCATCATTTTATCCATCATGATTTGCTGGCGTTTTGCCATGGTTTTCATCATGGCATTTTTAAATACATTTTGAACCGCTGGAATCAAAATCAGTACGGCCAGGACATCGGTGATTAAGCCCGGAATAAGCAGGAACAAGCCTGCCAGAATTTTTGGCAGATTCCCGGTTAATGCAGGGTCACCACTCATTTGCCCCATGCGCATTTGCTGCATCTGAGGCATTAAACCTGCCGAGTATTTACGAATCAGGTTCATCCCGATAAAAAAGGCAGCAACAAACCAGAAAAATACATACCACATACTGCCGACGAGGTCACCCACGCCAATCCAGACAAAAACTTCGAGGATTAAGCCAGCCAAAACAATAAGAAATAATTTCATAAAAATTAATCAAATCTCAATAAAATAAATAGGGTGCAATATTCAAGTGCTTAATCACGATCAAGCTTTTTTGATACGCTTATGTAACAATATGGGCATTATTTTATTTTTAAAGTCTTTATATGTCATTAATTATTGGTATCGATCCGGGTTCACGCATGACAGGCTACGGTATTATCGAAAAAGATGGGCAAAAATTGACTTTTGTAGATGCAGGAACCATTCGTACCGAAACCCCGGAAATGCCTGAACGCTTAAAACGAATTTTTGCAGGCGTAGAACGTATTGTTAAATTTCATGGTCCGACTGAAGCCGCAGTCGAACAGGTCTTTATGGCAGTGAATCCTGACTCTGCACTCAAGCTTGGTCAAGCCCGTGGCGCTGCCATAGCCGCGTTGGTGAATCTGGATTTACAAGTCGCTGAATATACCGCACGACAAATTAAACAATCCGTGGTGGGTTATGGTGCGGCAGATAAAGAACAAGTTCAGATGATGGTGATGCGGATTTTAAATTTAAGCATTAAACCACAACAGGATGCTGCCGATGCTTTAGCCGCCGCGATTTGTCATGCACATGCTTCAGGCAGCATGAGTAAAATGGCGGTACTCAATGCCCTAGGCGGTATGGCACGTGGGCGTAGCCGCACCAGCAGAAGACGCTAAACCGAATTTTATAAATACGGCGCGAAATCTTTACGCATTTCACTCATCGAGGGTTGCTTGGGATAAGTAAAAGTAACTCTCCGGCCAAAGTTTCTTATATTCTTTTTCTGGTTGGGATCAATCCGGATCAGAACCAGTTCCTCAAGTTGATTGCGAGGGTTCATTTCGCAAATCATAATAGTTTGATTCCTTTCAACGACTGTATATTTCGGGAATTCTTTTTGCACAATGTCCTTAAATGACGCATTACCTGAGCGACTAGAATTCCCGCCCCGTTGTGTGTAAATCACCATCACAATACAAATTATGATCACAACTGCAACTACCAGATATTTATCCATCATTTCCTTCTTATTTTCTTTTTATCAACGTTCTATTCAGCGCAACATTTGAAATGTGGCAAAATCCTGTGCTTGATCAAATTCACTTTGACTGATCTTTGAAACCTCGGCACGTGATGGACCCGTATAACTCCGTTGAATAATTGCATGAAGCTGATTTTCTGTACCGACTATGACGGCTTCAACTTCACCGCTGTCCAGATTCTTTACATAGCCTTTGATTTCCAATGCTAAAGCTTGCTGTTCAAACCAGCGGCGATAGCCTACACCTTGCACTTTGCCATGAATGGTTAACTTAATCGCCTTATTCATCATGACTCCGATTGACCACATGATAAACCGCTGCATTCATATGATGTGCCTGCAGACCACGCATTCCTTTAATCGCCAACCAGTCCCCGGCCAAAGCATGTAAAGTGACAATTTCATGCAGATGAATTTTTCCGGAAAATTGCGCCTTTAAACTGGCGACCATGCCTGCCAGCACATCGCCCATACCACCGGTTCCCATCCCTGCATTGCCTTTCGTGCAAATCCAGAGCTGATCTTCTAAAATTAAACTGCCTGCACCTTTAAGCACCCATTGTCCGGCATACTTTTCCTGAAGTTGATGAATCGCTGCAATGCGGTCATGTTCAATCTGTTTCACCGAACAATTTAAAAGCTTTGCCGCTTCACCCGGATGCGGTGTTGCATAAGAATCTGCTTTTAATACTTCAGGATGCTCCGCTAGGAACCATAAAGCATCGGCATCCAGCACCACATGTAAATGTTCAGCCGTGTTGACCTTCGGAAACCATTTAAAATATTGCTGTTCTGACCAGCTATCTCGCCCGAGTCCCATACCAAAACTGACCGCATCCACATGCGCTAATAATTGTTGAGTCTCAATTTCGCTCAAGGCATTGATATCACGCAGCATAATATTCGGTGAACGTGCCAAAATTGCCATGTGATGTTTTTCATGACAGACAATCGTGACTTTTCCTGCCCCTGCACTAAAGGCAGATTCTGCCGCCATCATCACCGCACCGCCCATATCCGCATGTCCGCCAACAACCAGTACATGGCCATAACTACCCTTATGTCCAAAAGCTTCACGTTGCGGAAGTGAAATAGAGGGTGCTGAAAGTTGCGCGACTGGATTTAAATCTTCATCTGTCGGAATCAGGGAAATGACATCAACCTGCCCTGCAAACTCTTTGCCTTGGCCAGTAAATAACCCTGCTTTTAAACCTAAAACTGAATAGGTGTAATCGGCTTTGATCGCACACGGTAATGGCTGACCGCTATTGGCCTGCAAGCCGCTCGGAACATCAATGGCAATTTTTAAAGCAGATTGCGCATTGATGCTTTGAATAACCTGTTGCCAATCCGGACTGAGTTCACGATTTAAGCCAATACCAAATAAGGCATCGATATAGCAGTCATATTGTTTTTGAAACTCAAAACCTGAATGAATTTTTATTTTTGCAGCTAGCGCTTCTTGATACGCATGATGTAAATCTGTTGAAGATCCTAATTCAGCGGCATAAATCTCGACATGAAAACCGGCTTGTTTTAAATATTTAGCCGTTAAATATCCATCACCTGCATTATTGCCTTGACCGCAACACAGCGCGATTGTTTTTATTTGATGTTGCTGAATAATAGGAAGTAAGCACTGCGCAATCATCCAGGCCACTTGCTGCATTAAGCCATAAGAACTGTTTTGCTTGGCAAACCAGCGTTGCTCCCATGCTTGAATACTTTGGCTCAAATAAACTGGGCTATGATAAACTTGCTGACGCATTGTTCTTCCCTTCTTGTTAAATTATGGCAACATCTACACCGTCACAGAAAATACCTTTAGATCAATATGATCCTGAAGCGCTAAAAGCGTGGATTAAAGCTCAAGCTTTGCAGTTAGGCTTCAGTGATTGTGTCATTGCCAAACCTGATGCTCAAGAAGAATTACCGCGTCTTCAAGAATATTTAAAGCGTGGTTATCATGGCGACATGAAATTTCTGGAAGAAAATCTGGAAAAACGCGCTGATCCAACTTTACTGGTTCCCGGCACCAAAAGCGTTATTTGTGTACGAATGAACTATCTGGTGGAAACGCCTAAACCACGTTATGTACCTGATGAACCCAATGCAGCCATCATTGCGCGCTATGCCCGTGGTCGCGATTATCATAAAACCATGCGCGGCCGCTTAAAAAATTTAGCCAGCATCATTCGTGAAAAGGTTGGAGATTTTGAATCACGCCCTTTTGCTGACTCTGCGCCAGTATTTGAAAAATCTTTGGCAGAAAATGCCGGCATGGGCTGGACCGGTAAACACACCTTATTGCTTCAGAAAAAATCAGGTTCCTTTTTTGTTTTGGGTGAACTGTTTACTTCGCTGGATTTGCCCTTCGATTTACCTGCCACCCAGCATTGTGGCTCTTGCACAGCCTGTATCGACATATGTCCAACCCAAGCCATTGTTGAACCTTATATGCTCGATGCACGTAAATGCATTGCTTATTTGACCATTGAATATAAAGGCATCATTGCTGAAGAATTACGTCGTGGTATTGGCAATCGTGTTTTTGGCTGTGATGATTGCCAATTGATTTGTCCTTGGAATAGTTTTGCCAAAAAAGCCACCATTGAAGATTTTAATCCACGACATGGTTTAGATCAGATCAATTTGCTGGATTTGTGGCACTGGGATGAAGCGACCTTTTTAGCCAATACCGAAGGCAGTCCAATACGGCGTACAGGTTATCAAAGCTTTATGCGAAATATTGCGATTGGTTTAGGCAACGCCCCATTTTCCCATGAAATAATTGAAACTTTAAAGCAAAGCCGTGAGTTACATGATGAGATTGTGCAAGTCCATATTGATTGGGCAATTCAGGAACAATTGATTAAATCTAATCAAGGGCTTAACTTATTATAAGACATTTTCTTAAATTTCACTTTTCTAGATATGCGCAAAGTTTTATTCTTATAAAAAAATTAGCGTCCAGTTCAGTGCAAACTGAAAAATACCGCAAAAAACTTTGCAACTATATTTACAGCAATTCAAGTTACTTTGTAACTAAATATACAATCTTATAATTATTGAATTCATTTCAAATTAATCGATAGATACCATCAAATTTGGCTTTTTATGCCTTTCGATTTCACACAAATTGGGTATGATAAAAAATAATAAATAATGATGATTATGGATTTTCACCAATGAACGTACGTAATGACTGGACACGTGAAGAAATTCAGGCTTTATATAATCAGCCTTTTTTAGATTTAGTTTTTGAAGCACAGCGCATTCATCGTGAACACTTTGATCCAAACACCATTCAAGTCAGTACATTGCTTTCAATTAAAACCGGTAAATGCCCTGAAGATTGCAAGTATTGCTCACAATCAGCACGTTATGATTCAAAACTTGAAGCTGAAAAACGTATAGCTGTCGATAAAGTGATTCAAGAAGCCAAAGAAGCGCTTGCTTCAGGTTCTTCACGTTTTTGTATGGGTGCAGCTTGGCGTAATCCCCATGAACGCGATATGCCTTATGTGTTAGAAATGGTCAGTGAAGTGAAAGCACTCGGCTTAGAAACCTGTATGACTTTAGGAATGCTTAATCAGTCACAAGCGGAACGCCTGAGTGAAGCGGGTTTAGACTATTACAACCATAACCTCGACACCTCTCGTGAATATTACCCCAATGTGATTACCACACGCTCTTATGATGATCGTTTAAATACCTTGGACCATGTCCGTCAAGCGGGCATGAAAGTCTGTAGTGGCGGTATTGTGGGCTTAGGTGAAAACAGTAAAGATCGGATTGGTCTTTTGTACGAACTCGCAACCTTGCCGATTCACCCAGAATCTGTACCTATCAACATGCTCGTCCCGATTGAAGGCACGCCTCTTGCAGATGTAGAAAAACTTGATATAACCGAATGGATTCGCACCATTGCTGTAGCACGTATTATTATGCCAAAGAGCTATATTCGCCTTTCTGCAGGTCGCGAGTCTTTGTCTGATGCTGATCAGGCCTTGGCCTTCATGGCTGGTGCAAATTCATTGTTCTCGGGTGAAAAGCTTTTGACCACCCCGAATGCGGGTGAAGGTAAAGACAAACAGTTATTTGACAAGTTGGGCCTGGTTGCAGAAAAAGCCAAACCCAGTATTAAAGAATTGTCAGTCGATGCCATGGCAGGTTAAATGGTTCATTCTGATGGTTGATAAAAAGCCCTGAGTGGGCTTTTTATCTGCGGAAAAGGATTCTCAACATTACTCTGCCAAATCACTCTGAGACACTATCCTACAAAATTATGTGCAGTAATTAAAATGCCATAACTGGCATTCAGATAATCTCCCATCCGAATGATGTCCATACCATTGGCATGCTTCACCGTCAATTCTTGAGTAATGGCATCATAGGTGAAGGAGTCAAAACTGTCTTGATGATGACACAACCAGCTTAATGTATCTTGCAGATGCTCATCCACAATGTAAGTTTTTGCTTTAAAGTCTTTGTTCATTGGCCTTAGCCTTGCCTAAGTAAAAAGTTTTACTGAGCAATTATTACCAATTTTGCGCTGAAAACAAAGAAGTGAGCATAAAGCCCACTTCTTCGTTATACGTTATACGTTATACGTTATACATAGAATTCAATTAAAGCGGCTTATCTCCACACTTTCTGCATTCTTTATAATGTTCCCCAATTTCTTCCATGTGCTCATATTCATAGACATGTAAACAAAATAATTTCATAAGCAATTGAAGCATTTTCTAAACTCCTTTTTTGATTGTTTTTAAAAGTCATTTTTTTTAAATACATTTCTTCCTGAAACCACTATGTGATTAAAAAAACATCACAGCTATTTATTACCACATTTTTTTGAAAATTCAAATAAATTTGCAATAATTTTTAAGGTAAATTACAAAATAAGCGAGGATTAAACTCATTTAAATAATGACTTATTCTTGATCCCCAGTTAAATAAAATCATTAAAATCCTTATAAATAAAAAGGTTGATGAAACTCAATATTGGGTAGATAGATAAAGAAGAGAAGCGTTCATTCGCCTGTTGTATTTAAAATATTATGTTGGCAAATACCAAAAAATAAGCCGGATGATTTGAGTCATTCGGCTTATTGCTGAGATGTAGACGCTTAGAATAGAAAATAGAATGGAACTTCTTGAATGCATTTCATTTTAGATCAATAGTATAGGAGCAATCCCTTAGTATTGATGATTGCTCCTGCCTGCATCATTTCTATTTTGCTACAGCTACAAACTTCTGGCGTGCCGCATGGAGCTTTTTATAGCTGTCGATCAGACGTAAATGACGGTCTAAGCCTTCGAGTTTCATACTGGTTTCAGTTAAACCATGGAAGCGGATACTGCCATCCATAGAACCAATCACGGCATCCATACGTTCATCACCAAACATACGACGGAAATTGCTTTCATAATCATCCAAATCCATGTCATCATCAAGTTCAACTTCAAGAACAACATTTAAGCATTGGTAGAATAAACCGCGTTCAACCGTATTGGTGTTGTATTGCAGGAACTGTTCAACCAAGTCTTTCGCTTCTTCAAATTGCTGTAAGGCAATATAAATAAGAAGCTTAAATTCCAGAATAGTCAGCTGCCCCCAAACGGTATTGTCATCAAATTCAATACCAATCAAGGTCACGATATCGGTGTAATCATCAGACTCACATTCTTCTAGACGCTCAACCAAAGCTTCAAGCTGTTCATCATCCAAACGATGGATATTTAAGATGTCTTCGCGGAACTGAAGCGCTTTATTGGTATTGTCCCAGATAAGGTCTTCAACCAGATAAATTTCCGAATAACCCGGCACCAAGATCCGGCAAGCAGTTGCACCTAAATGCTGATACACCGCCATATAGACTTCTTTGCCCATATCTTCAAGAATAGAAAACATGGTTGCCGCTTCTTCTGCATTGGCATTTTCACCTTCAGAGGTGAAATCCCATTCAACAAATTCATAATCAGATTTTGAGCTAAAGAAACGCCAAGACACCAGACCGCTTGAATCGATAAAGTGCTCTACGAAGTTATTCGGTTCAGTGACGGCATTGCTACTAAAAGTTGGTTTTGGCAGATCATTGAGACCTTCAAAACTACGGCCTTGCAATAACTCAGTCAGGCTGCGTTCTAAAGCCACTTCCAGTTTTGGATGTGCACCAAAAGAGGCAAATACACCACCAGTACGTGGATTCATTAAGGTCACGCACATCACTGGATATTTCCCGCCCAATGAAGCATCTTTGACCAAGACCGGGAAGCCTTGCTCTTCCAGACCTTTAATACCTGCCACAATACCTGGATATTTCGCCAAGACTTCTTCTGGCACATCTGGAAGGGCTATCTCGCCTTCTAAAATTTCACGTTTCACCGCACGTTCAAAAATTTCAGACAAACATTGTACTTGCGCTTCGGCCAAGGTATTCCCGGCACTCATACCGTTACTTAAGTACAAGTTTTCAATCAGGTTCGAGGGGAAATAAACCACTTCACCATCAGAATGACGTACAAATGGCAATGAACAGATTCCACGCTCGGTATTGCCTGAGTTGGTGTCGTACAAATGCGTACCGAGGAGTTCATCTTCAGGATTGTAAATCTCTAAAGTATATTCATCCAAAATTTCTTTTGGTAATTCACCTTGTGGACCCGGCTTAAACCATTTTTCATCCGGGTAATGTACAAATTCAGCATTGGCAATGTCTTGACCCCAAAACTGATCGTTGTAGAAGAAGTTACAGTTAAGACGTTCAATGAATTCACCGAGTGCTGATGCCAAAGCGCTTTCTTTGGTTGAACCTTTACCATTGGTAAAGCACATTGGCGATTGTGCATCACGAACATGTAAAGACCACACGTTCGGCACGATGTTACGCCATGAAGCGATTTCAATCTTCATGCCGAGACCAGCCAAAATACCCGACATATTGGCAATGGTTTCTTCTAATGGCAGATCTTTACCGGGAATAAAGGTGCTGCTTTCAGATGTTAAACTTGGCATCAACAAAGCTTGTGCATCAGCATCAATGCTTTCCACTTCTTCAATGATAAATTCAGGACCCGTCTGGATCACTTTTTTAACCGTACACCGGTCGATTGAACGCAAAATACCCTGGCGGTCTTTTTCTGAAATGTCCGCAGGTAATTCCACCTGAATTTTAAAAATTTGTTTGTAGCGGTTTTCTGGATCTACGATGTTGTTTTGCGACAGACGAATATTATCAGTCGGAATATCACGCGCTGCACAATACACCTTTACAAAGTAGGCAGCACATAAAGCAGAAGATGCAAGAAAATAATCGAATGGTCCGGGTGCTGAACCATCACCTTTATAACGAATTGGTTGGTCGGCAATTACCGTAAAATCATCGAACTTGGCTTCTTGTCGAAGGTTGTCGAGATAATTGACCTTAATTTCCATGTTGGCACCTAAATATTCTTATGTGCCACTGTGGACCCATAAGATTCTAAATATTGAAACATAAGCCGAATCACGGAAAAGAAATTGACTTAAAAAAGACTAACTAGCGTCATCTGTTTGGTGTCCACACCGAAGAGCTGACACTTGTAATGATGAGCAATATTATAGAGTGATTTGCTTAGATTGATAACTTTTGTCTGTCTTTACAGACGATTTATAAAAAATGCTTAAAACAAGAACAACTTAGGTAAAGCTCTTGATTGGCTCTTAATCATTTCTACTTTGATATACATAAACTGGGTTTTAGTCCGTGGATCCATAATTATATTTATGAGTGAGGATATACAGGACGTATTTCCATATGAAGTTATATAACGTTAAAAAAAGCAATAAAAACCCCCTAATTCCTTTAGAATTAGGGGTTTGAGATTCATATGAGTGCATATGATTTAAGAGTTTGGTGGGCCCAGACAGACTTGAACTGTCGACCAACGGATTATGAGTCCGCTGCTCTAACCAACTGAGCTATAGGCCCTGATAAGCTGAATTTGTTATATATCAACAAGTTCAAGCGAGGCAATACTAACGAAGATTTTTTCAAAAAACAAGCATTTTTGCTTGCAGTTGCACACTAACACAACAATTGTTTTAATCACTTATTTTATAGCGTGTTTTTCCATAAACTCTTAATTCATCGCTAAAATTAAAAGTAGATATTTTTTCTATTTTAGAAATACATTCATTCAATAAAACCACATTCACTATCACATAAGAAGCTTGAATGCTGAACAATACAACATGATAAAATGATGACTCAATTATACTTATAAGGTCTTAATTAATCATTCAACCATTATTTTAAGTAATAATGTAAAAATAAAACAGAGTGATTAACTTTTCAAAAAAGTTTAATTTTCAGCTCACTTCAGAACCAAAATTACGTTTTTTACGAGATTCCAAGCGAATTTCGATTAAAGACCATACAACAACCAGCATAAACAATCCAAATGCCAATAGAAAAGTCGAAAAATACATCATTCTTTTCAATCCTCATTAAACCGAAGCGAAGTTGAACAACGTGTTCAAAAACTTTTATCTTCGACAAAAGTCTAATAGGTATTTTTTGATCTGAATAGCTGTTTTTAGTCATTATTAAGTCTTAATTTATATTGAATGATACATTTTATATATTTATAAATACCTGTTTATATATAAAAACAATTAATGCGACCATTTCCCAAAACTATATACGAAATATTTATTTGTACACTTTAAACACATAGCCTCTTGACTATAAATACGAACAAGCAGAAATTAGCTGACTTTCGAATTGTCTAATTTCCTCCTATGTTAAAAAAATTTATTGGTGAATCTGCATTTAAACTTGCGGGATGGACTTATCATGTTGAACCCGATGTACTTGAGAATAAACAAGTCATTGTTGGCTTTGAACATACATCGATGATGGATGCAGTTCTCTCGCTTGCCCTGTTCCAAATTTTTGATATGAAAATTCATACCCTGATTAAAAAAGAATTATTTAAGGGGCCGATGAAACCATTATTAGAAACCATTGGCGGGATTGCAGTCGATCGTAAAGCCAATAAAGATATCGTGTCATTAATGGTTGAGCATTTTCAGCAAAATGAAAAATTCAATCTGGTGATTGCACCTGAAGCCACCCGTGCAAAAACAGGTGAAACCAGAAGACCGATTCGTACCGGCTTTTGGCATATCGCCAAAGCAGCGGGTGTTCCTATTGTTTTAATGTATGCCAATTCCAATACCAAGCAAGGCGGCATTTTAGGCAAAATATATCCAACTGAAATCGATCATGACCTGGCTTTGCTTAAACAGCTCTATAAAGATAAGGTAGGTTTGGATATTGTGATACCAGAACCTAAAAACTAAGTGATATTTGTATAAAAACTCAAAAGCCAGCCCTTTCTAAGAAAAAAGGGCTTATGGTAGAATTTAACACATTCGATTAGGCATAAAGCCAATCTACAAGGAGCATATTTCGCATGGCGGGTCATTCCAAGTGGGCCAATATCAAGCATCGCAAAGCAAAACAAGATGCGAGCCGTGGTAAAGTTTTTACCAAATATATTCGTGAATTAACAACTGCTGCAAAACTCGGCGGCCCAGATGTGGGAAGTAACCCGCGTCTACGTGCTGTTGTCGAAAAAGCACTGTCTGTAAATATGACACGTGATGTGATCAACCGTGCTATTCAACGTGGTGCGGGTGGTGATGATAATGACGAGTTAAAAGAAGTCACTTATGAAGGTTATGGTGTGGGTGGCGTAGCTGTTCTGGTCGAAACAATGACTGACAATTTAAACCGTACCGTACCTGATGTTCGTCATTGCTTCTCTAAAACCAATGGTAACTTAGGTACTGCAGGTTCAGTGGCTTACCTGTTTACCAAACGTGGTGAAATTACTTTTGAAGATGTTTCTTTAGAAGATAAAATCATGGACGTGGCTTTAGAAGCAGGCGCTGAAGATATTGAAGTGGATGAAGATGAAATCTTGGTCATCACCACACCTGAATCATTCGGTGATGTACAGGATGCTTTATCCGCTGCCGGCTTAAAATCTGACAACGCTGAAGTTGTGATGAGTCCATCTACTAAAGCAGAAATCACCGACGTCGATCAAGCTAAAATGATTTTGAAAATGATTGATATGTTTGAAGATCTAGATGATGTTCAAAACGTTTATACCAACGTAGAATTTTCAGATGAAGTTTTAGAACAGTTGGATGCTTGATTGCATTGACCCGTTTTACATCTGTTATAAAAAACGCACCGTATGGTGCGTTTTTTATAATCTTTAAAACCTGAGATAAATAAGAGACTCAATTTTTTAAAATTATAGATTGAATGAAATCTGTTACACCCGGTTGAGTAAGCCACTACAGTTCAACACGTTATATTCTTTAATCACAAAGCTCGAATGCAGTGCCACGACATGCTCAATTTTACCAATACGTTTTAAAAGAATTTCACTATAATTTTCCATATCTTTTGCGACCACTTCGACAATAAAATCGGCAGATTGACCGGTTACTAAAAAGGCATTAATCACTTCCGGAATATTTTCTAATTCTTCTAAAAACTTGGCAAAAGTATCGGTATCATGTTTGTTTAAAGACACTTGTAATAAGACATGCAGGCTAAAACCCAACTTGGCATAGTTAATATCACGTTTTAAATGGGTCATGATCTTGGCTTCAATCAGATGCTTAATCCGCCGATGCACAGAACTCACTGAGAGATTAATCCGTTCTGAAAGTTCATTTAAATTCACGTCTTCCTGATTCAAAATTTCCAGGATTTGTTTATCAAAACGATCCAATTCCATTTTTACGCTCTTTCTCAATAATCAATAGATACGCAAAATATTGCGCCCTCTCTGTTATACAATAATTATTTATTTTCACAAAATTTTAATATTCTGAAAATATTTTCCAAAAGATCAGAAAACGCATAAAAAAGTTTTGATTCATTCTGCGTTAGATTGCCACTGGTCATTTAATTGTAAAAAATGACCAGTGGTAATATTGATTAAATCTTTATTTTTAAATCATTTAAATTTAGGACTAACTTTAAGATCAGGCTGATCTGTTCGAGTATCCGCATACCAGGACCGCCTATCTTTTACATGTGTATAGAAATAGATTAAAAGAATAGCGCTCTAGCAAAATAAAAATAGTGCATTTAAAAAAAATATATTACACAAGGAATGGTCATGGCTTCTCTACTTCTAAGCTTGATAAAAACCAAGTTGAGTCCTGTCTTAACTGCCGAAACGCAAACTAAAAGCCTATTAGGTGGCTTATTCGGTGGAAGTACATCAGGCACCATCAGCAATATTATTAGCAATCTGACGGGATCTACTACTCAGCCTTCAGTTAGCTCATTATTAAATAACCTCCTCTCTGGAAGTAATCTAAGTACAACAAACCTCAGCACATTATTAAGTCAGTTTTCTGGTTCAAATGCTTCTAGTCTAAATATTCAAAACCTGATCAGCAGTTTGACTCAATCAAATGGCGGTAGTTTTAGCATTGCTCAAATTACCAATTTATTGGATGGGCTGCTAAGTAGTAATAATAGCAAGCTTGATATTGGAGCCATTTCTCAACTGGTCGGTGGCTTGATCGGCGGCAATATCGATATTGCTAAAATCGCACAGCTGGTCGGCGGATTAATCGGTGGTTCTAGCAATATCGACATTAGTGCGATTGCCGGTCTGGTCGGTAACTTGATTGGTGGTAATGGCGAGATTGATATCGCTCAGATTGCTCAACTGGTCGGCGGATTAATTGGTGGTTCGAGCAATATCGATATTGGCGCAATTGCCGGTCTGGTCGGCAACTTGATTGGTAGCAATGGCGATATCGATATCGCACAGATCGCTCAACTGGTCAGTGGCTTAATCGGCGGTTCGAGCAATATCGACATTGGCGCGATTGCCGGTCTGGTCGGCAACCTGATTGGTGGCAATGGTGATATCGATATCGCTCAGATTGCTCAACTGGTCGGTGGCTTAATCGGTGGTTCGAGCAATATCGACATTGGCGCAATTGCCGGCCTGGTCGGCAACCTGATTGGTGGCAATGGTGATATCGATATCGCTCAGATTGCTCAACTGGTCGGCGGATTAATCGGTGGTTCAAGCAACATCGACATTGGCGCAATTGCCAGCCTGGTCGGCAACCTGATTGGCGGTAATGGTGAGATTGATATCGCTCAGATTGCTCAACTGGTCGGTAGCTTAATTGGTGGTTCAGGCAACATCGATATTGGTGCGATTGCCGGTCTGGTCGGTAACCTGATTGGCGGCAATGGTGATATCGATATCGCTCAGATTGCTCAACTGGTCGGTGGCTTAATTGGCGGTTCGAGCAATATTGACATTGGTGCAATTGCCGGTCTGGTCGGTAACTTGATTGGTGGCAATGGTGATATCGATATCGCACAAATTACACAACTGGTGGGCGGATTAATTGGTGGCTCAAGCAACATTGACATTGGCGCGATTGCCGGTCTGGTCGGCAACCTGATTGGTGGCAATGGCGAGATAGACATCGCTCAGATTGCTCAACTGGTCGGTGGTTTAATCGGTGGTTCAAGCAATATCGATATTGGCGCGATTGCGGGTCTGGTCGGTAACCTGATCGGCGGTAATGGCGAGATTGATATCGAGCAGATTGCACAACTGGTGGGCGGATTAATTGGCGGTTCAAGCAACATCGACATTGGCGCAATTGCCGGTCTGGTCGGTAACCTGATCGGCGGTAATGGTGATATCGACTTCGCTCAGATTGCTCAACTGGTCGGCGGATTAATTGGCGGTTCAGGCAACATCGATGTTGCAGCCCTCACAGATTTGCTTGGCAGTCTGAATGAAGGTGGCTTCAATGGTATAGACTTGAGCGGATTATTGGGTAATCTTAATAATGACAGCAGTCTGGATCTCGGTGGTATTATCGAAGGTATTTCATCTGCTTCAAACAGTTTTGATTTTGGCGGCCTCGCCGAAGATGCGAGTCAATTGACTGGCGACGCCCCGACAGCTTTACTCAGCGTTGCTGATTTATTCCAAGGCAACAGTAGTTTAGGCAACATTGATTTAGGCAATATTGCGCCAGGTATCAACGACTCAACTCAACCAATTCTGAGTAACAGTACGCTGCCAAGTTACGATGCAGCATCTCTACCGCCAGCAACACCAAGTTTGGAACTCGAGCAGCCGATTGTATTTGGTTAAGTCTGTTTTTTGGTAAGTCATTGAGTGAGCAAAAAAATACGCGCTATAGAGCGCGTATTTTTATAAATCAGCTTTAGACACCGCGCCAATCTACACGGGCATTGCGTTCAGTTTGATAAATACGCAGCACATATTGCCCAAGCGGCAATTCAGTTAAAGTCTCTTTATATTTCTTAAATTCTTCAGACAATACTTCACCATGCTCTTTTTCCCACGGCGTGCCGGGAATTTCCAGAAGTGGAGCAAGCATCGAACAGACAGCAATATCAGCCAGACCTAAACGCTCACCGACAAAATAGCGTCCATGATTTTCAATTAAGCGCTGATTCAGAAGTCCGATTAAAGCATCCATTCGTTGTTTAGACTCAGCCACTTTATCCGCATTCAGTTGATAACCTTTTGAAAGCAATGCTTTGATAATCGGTTTTGAATATTTTTCAAATTGGCGTAAATAGCCTTTTTCACCAATCAAAATATCAAGTGATTCTTCACTTTGGGATAATGTATGCGCCAAGCCCCAGCGACGTACATGCATCCCCAATTCTGTGGCTTGCTGATTAATTTCCAAAGCCAGTTCACGCTGTTGTAAATCAGCCCGTAACAAAGAATGTTCTGGATAAACTTCATCTAAATACAATGCAATTTCAGTTGAATCGGCAATCCAGCGGTCTTGGTCACGTAAAATGGGTAAACGGTTTTGCCCTGTTTTTAATTGTGCAAACGCACGATGCACCCCTGGGATCAGATTATGGGCCACATACTCCAACTCTTTATGATCGAGCAACCAGCGAGCTTTCTCACAAAAATGAGATAAAGGAAACTGGTATAAAGTTCGCATAACATCTCCGCAGTTATTTTTTTAGTTCAGGTTATAAAAATAACCAACGACCTTAGTCGGATACTTTAGTCACCCTGCCCTAGAAATACAATGGACTTTATATTCAAAAGCGTAAGGACATTGCCCGTTGCTAGATTATTTATTTTTATACATATTTTTGTCTTGATTATCTTTAAAGCAGATAAACCCATAGATTAAAGTTCAAATAAAAACTTAAATAAAACCAAATCATGTGGATTTTTAAACACTTAACTTATTCAAATTCATTCAAAAACTAGCAGTTTTTATCTTAAAGACCATTTTTCATAAGCTTTGCAAAAGCAATTGCTTAATTTTAAATCCGATTACTTGTAGCGTTTCGATATCTATTTAAGGTGTCGTTATGTCTCATTTAATTTCTGACAATGTTCATGTGGTTGAAAATGACCAAGATGCGATTAATGCAGCATACCAAGTTGCAGATTTTGCTTTGGAAGGCCGTAATGAACGCGATCAAAAACGTCAATTACCCTTTGCTGAAATTGATTTATTCAGTCAAAAAGGCTTAGGTGGAATTCGCATTCCACAAAATTTTGGCGGCGCATTTGTCTCCAATAAAACTTTGGCGCATGTTTTTCGCATTATAAATAAAGCTGATTCCAGCGTGGGGCAAATTCCACAAAACCAGATTGCCCTGCTCAACATGATTAATATTATGGGTACGGAACAACAAAAAACGTTTATTTTTAATGAAATTTTACAAGGCAAACGCTTGGCCAATGGTGGTCCGGAACGCAACACCAAAGATACCAAAACTTTAAATACGCTGTTAACCATTGAAGATGTTCATTATTTTATAGATGGCGAAAAGTTTTATTCTACTGGCAGCAGTTTCGCACACTGGCTCGCAATCAAGGCCATTCACCCTGAAGGTCATGTGGTTTTGGTGGTGGTCGATCATCAAGCGACTGGCGTTGAAGTGGTGGATAACTGGAATGGTTTTGGTCAGCGCACCACATCAAGCGGCACGGTTAAACTTAATCATGTTGCAGTCGATCCGTTTTTAATTTTTGATGAACGCTTACTTGGCAATGCACCAAGCTATCGGGGTGCTTTCTCACAGCTGATGCAAGTGGCGATTGATGTCGGCATTGCAGAAGCGGCATTTTCCGACACGCTCAGTGCGGTACAAAAAGCCCGTCCGATTGTGGATGCCAATGTCGAAAAAGCTAGCCTTGAACATTACACCCTACAAGAAGTCGGCAAGTCGAATGTATTACTCGATGCTGCCATCTTGTTGCTGGATGAAGCGGCGGAGTATTTAGATGAACTGGATCAACTCGATACAATCACAGATGAACAAGCTGCCAAAGCCTCTATTTTGGTGGCTGAAGCGAAAATTTATGCCAATGATGCTGCACTACACATTTCTGAAAAACTCCTTGAACTCGGCGGCAGCCGTTCAAGTTTAAGTCAACATAATCTGGATCAACATTGGCGCAATGCCCGTGTGCATACCTTACATGACCCGGTACGTTGGAAATTACATGCTTTAGGTGACTATTACCTCAATCATAAACTTCCAGCCCGTCACGCCTGGATTTAAGGAATAAAAACATGACTTCATATCAAGAACTTAGCCAGTCTCAAGCACAACAATTGGCGCATGCACATATTATTCAGTCTGATGCTGAAGCATTGGAAATCGCGCGCACGCTAGCAGAACAGTTTAAATATCATGCTGTGCAACGTGATGCTGAACGTCTTCTGCCCTTTGAAGAAATTGAGGCGTACAGCCAATCCGGCTTATGGGCAATGACTGTGCCGAAACAGTATGGTGGCGCAGAAGTCTCAAGCTATACAGTCGCTCAAGTCATTGCACTCATGAGTGGGGTCGATGGTTCAATTGGACAAATTCCACAAAATCATTTTTATGGCCTAGAAATTTTACGCAATACAGGTACAGAACAACAAAAACAAAAACTGTATGCCGAGGTTTTAAAAGGTGCACGTTTTGGTAATGCATTGGCAGAATTTAAAACCAAAACTGCTGCACAAAAGCAAACTGCAATCAGTCCAGTCGACGGCGGCTTTATCATAAATGGTGAAAAGTTTTATTGCACCGGCAGCTTATTTGCACATCGCATTCCGACCTTGGTCAAAGATGAGCATGGCCGTGAATTCCTGGTTTTTATTCCGCGTCAAAGTGAAGGCCTGGAATTCGTCGATGACTGGTCTGGTTTTGGACAGCGCACCACCGGTAGCGGCACGGTTAAATTCAATCATGTTTTCGTGGAAGCCGATGATGTCATTCCATTCGATACAGCCTATTCACAACCGACCATTTCAGGACCTTTTGCTCAAATCATGCATGCTGCGATTGAAACCGGTATTGCACGTGCTGCATTTGAAGAAACTTTAGTCCGTGTACGTCAAGCACGTCCATGGATTGATTCAGGTATCGATAAAGCCACGGACGATCCGCTCACCCTGTTTGAATTGGGCCGCATCGCTGCCGATGTCCGTGCATCGGAAGTGTTACTGAAACAGGCAGCGCGTTCTATTGATGCAGCCAAGCCACAACCAACCGTTGAAAATATCGCTAAAGCTTCAATCGATGTCGCAAAGGTTCGCGCACACAGTACTGAAACGGCGTTAAAAGCGTCATCAAAACTGATTGAACTGGCCGGTAGCCGTGGCAGCCAACGTGAAGATGGTCTGGATCGTTTCTGGCGCAATGCCCGTGTACATACCCTGCATGATGCGTCGCGATGGAAATATTATTTTATTGCCAATCATGTGTTAAACGGTGTATTGCCGCCACGTCGGGGGACATTGTAATGACAACGACCTCAACGCAAAATACTGCAAAGAAAATCCTGCTCAATGCTTTCGATATGAACTGTGTCGGTCATATCAACCATGGTTTGTGGACCCATCCACGGGATGAATCACATCGTTTTAATGAACTCAGTTACTGGACGGACTTGGCGAAAACCCTAGAGCAAGGCCTGTTTGATGGCCTGTTTATTGCCGACATTACCGGGGTTTATGATGTCTATCAAAATGACATTGAGCTGACTTTAAAAGAGTCGATTCAATTGCCGAGTCATGATCCCACTACCCTGGTTTCTGCCATGGCTGCCGTGACGCAAAATCTAGGTTTTGGCATCACGGTGAATTTAAGTTATGAATCGCCTTATCAATTTGCACGCCGTTTTGCCAGTCTGGATCATTTGACCCAAGGTCGTATCGGCTGGAATATTGTCACCGGTTACTTAGATAGTGCCCAACGGCTGATTGGTGAAAAAGGCTTGAAAGACCACGACCTGCGTTATGAGCAAGCCGAAGAATTTTTACAACTTTGCTATAAGTTCTGGGAAGGTTCTTGGGAAAACGATGCAGTCCTAAAAGACAAGCAGAACCGTATTTTTACCAATCCGGCCAAAGTTCATCCGGTACAGCATCAAGGTCAGTTTTACCAAAGCCAGGGCGTATTTCAGGTTGCACCTTCAATACAACGCACCCCGGTTTTATTCCAGGCAGGTGCATCCCCTCGTGGTTTAGCATTTGCGACCCAGCATGCAGAAGGCATGTTCATTGGTGGCGATCAACCTGAAAAAATTAAAAAGCAGGTCGATCAAATTCGTCAGCAAGCGACCGAACAAGGACGCGATCCAGAAGCCATTAAAATCTTTGTGGGCATTACTGTCGTGACGGCTGAAACTGATGATCTGGCACAACAAAAACTGGATGAATATATTGCTTATGCCAGTCCTGAAGCGGGTCTCGCCCACTTCTCCAGTTCGGTCGGTATCGATCTGTCTAAATTTGCCGATGACGAAGCGATTCCCTATCAAAAGACCAACAGCATTGCTTCAGTAAACAATAAGTTCAAGGAACAAAAAATCACCAAAAACGATTTAAAAGCACAGCATGTACTCGGTGGACGCTATCCCCTGATTTTCGGCAGTGGTGCAACCGTGGCAAAAAAACTGATTCAGCTGATGGATGAAACAGGAATCGATGGTTTTAACCTGACCCGAACCGTTGCACCTGAATCACACCATGATTTTATTCGACTGGTGATTCCTGAATTACAGCAACGTGGTCGTTATAAAACAGCATATGAACACGGCAGTTTAAGACACAAACTTTTTCAGCAAGGCGACCATCTCTCTGCCTCACACCCTGTTCAGAAATTTCGATGTCAAAGCGCGGATGAAAATTCAGATCAAATCAATATTCAAAAACACTCAGCTTAATAAATAGAAATTTTGAGGTGCAACATGGCACAAACAGCGAAAACTAAATTCACCATTATTGGGGTGATTATTGCCGCAGTCATTATTGGACTGGTGGTATGGAATCAACAAAAGAAATCCGGTTCGGATGAACTGGTGATTGGCATTAGTCCATCCTTTGCCAAACCTTTACAGGTCGCAGCAGATGAGGCCAAACAACAAGGCTTGAATGTCAAACTGGTGGAATTTTCCGACTGGAATACCCCCAATATCACTTTGAATCATGGTGATATTGATGCCAACTTCTTTCAGCACCAGCCTTTCCTGGATAACGCGAAAAAAGAAACTGACTTTAAAATCAAGGCATTCGCCAAAGGTGCGGCTACGCATGTCGGGTTGTATTCAAAGAAAATCAAAAGCTTTGATGAGTTAAAAGACAATGCCAAAGTGGTGGTTCCCAATGATCCGGTAAATCAGGGACGCGCGCTACTTCTTTTACAACAGGCAAAACTGATCACACTCAAAAATCCAGAAAACTATTTATCTAGCCTGAAAGACATTGCGACCAACCCTAAAAATCTGCAGTTTGTTGAAGTAGAAGGTCCACAAACGGCACGTGCTATTGATGAGGTCGATCTGGCTTTTGGCTACCCGCACTACTTACGTCTGGCTAAAACCGCCGATCCTGAACAAGCCTTGTTATTTGACTCTAACGCTGACACACGTTATGCCATTTTGTTTGCCGTGCGTGATGATTACCAAGATAAAAATGACAAGCTGAAAAAATTTGTCGAGATCTATCAGAACTCTACAAAAGTGAAACAGGCTCTGGACCAAGACTTTGGTACCAAACTCTGGTTCCCGGGCTGGAAATAAGATCATGTCAAATACAGTCAAAAACAATACCAAACTTTGGGTCATCGCAGCAGTGGTAATTGCGCTGGTGGCCGGACTTGCAGGCTATCGCTGGATCAATAGTAGCAAGCACAGCAACACCCTGAAAATTGGCATTAGCCCACCCTATGCCGAACTTTTAAGAAGTGTGGCTGAGGAAGTCAAAGCCCAAGGCATTGATGTCGAACTGATCGAGTTTTCAGACTGGCAAGCACCCAATGTTGCGGTTCAAAACGGCGATATTGATGCCAATTTTTTTCAGCAGAGTGTGTTCCTGGCCAACGCCGTGCGTGAAACTGGTTATCAGCTGCATGCTTTTGGTAAAGGTTCTGGCAGTCATGTCGGCTTATATTCAAAAAAATATCAGTCGCTTGATCAAATTCCAGATCAGGCCAAAGTGGTAGTGCCGAATGATCCGGTGAACTTATCACGTGGCTTGACGCTATTGGCGCGTGCAGGTTTGCTCTCAGTAAAAGATGTCAACAATGAATTGACCACACTGCAAGACATCACCAGCAACCCGAAACAGCTCAAGCTAATTGAAGTTGAAGGCCCACAAACAGCGCATGCCTACAACGAAGCGGACCTGATTATGGGCTTCCCCCACTATTTAAAAATGGCAAAAGTTGCTGATCCCAATTCAGCCCTGATTGTTGACCCGGTAGATAAAAAATACGCCATTTTATTTGTGACGCGTAAAGACTATTCAGATCAGGACCAAAAGCTGGCTACCTTTGTAAAAGCATTCCAAAACTCTGCCAAAGTTCGTGAAATTTTGAATGAAGATTTTGGGCAAGGCATGTGGTTTGAAGGCTGGAAATAAGGAGAATAACCATGGTAAGTTTTGGTTCACAAATCGATTTTTCAGTGCCGCATATTCAAATCCGGCACTTGAATAAATTTTATGATGTACAGGGCAAACAGGTGCATGCCTTAAAGAATATTAATCTGGATATTCCACAAGGCAAAATTCTGGGTATTATTGGTAAAAGTGGCGCGGGCAAATCCTCCCTGCTTCGCACCTTGAATGGATTGGAACAGGCTAATGAAGGCAGCATTCATATCCATCAACAGGAAATAGCGACATTAAATCATCAGGATTTAATTCAGTTGCGCCAAAAAATTGGCATGATTTTCCAGCATTTTAATTTAATGTCGGCAAAAACCGTTTGGGAAAATGTCGCCCTGCCTTTAAAAATTTCCAACTTTAATAAGGCGGATATTGAACAACGCGTCAATGAAGTACTGGAATTGGTTGGGCTGAGCGATAAAGCCCAACATTATCCATCACAGCTTTCTGGTGGGCAAAAGCAACGTGTCGGTATTGCCCGCGCTTTGGTCAGTCATCCCGAAATTTTACTCTGCGATGAAGCGACTTCTGCACTGGATCCTGAAAGCACCTCGGTGGTGCTTTCCCTGCTCAAAGAAATCAATCAGAAACTGGGCATTACCATTGTGCTGATTACCCATGAAATGCAGGTGATCCGTGAAATCTGCGATCAAGTGGTAGTAATTGAGAAAGGCGAAATCGTGGAATCCGGACAGGTCTGGTCAGTATTTTCCAATCCTGAACAACCGATTACCCAAGAGCTACTCAATCTGGAACAACTGGATTTGCCCTTTGCGCTTTATCCTGAAAAGGACAATACGGTTTCACATACTATTTTAAAACTGAAATATGCCAGTGAAGCCAAACATTCTCCTGACCTTGCACAAATTTTAAATCGCTTTGGGCATTCGGTACATTTGTATCAAAGTCACATCGATACCATTCAAAATCATTTGGTCGGCACTTTAATCGTGGGTGTAGCTGATCTAGATATTGATCTCCAGCAACTCCAACAACAATTAAAAAACCAAATTGCGCATCTAGAGGTATTGGGCTATGCACGACCAACTCATTGATCTTTTGATTACGGGCACCATCGACACTTTATTGATGGTCGGTGTTTCCGCATTTTTTGCCTTGCTGATTGGTTTGCCCATGGCCGTAATTTTGGTCAACACCTCGGAACATGGCATTTATCCCTCGAAAAGCATTAACCAGTCTTTGGGATGGATCGTCAATATTACCCGATCAATCCCCTTCCTGATTTTAATGGTCGCGCTGATTCCACTGACTCGACTTATTGTTGGCACCAGTTATGGCGTATGGGCAGCAGTGGTTCCACTGACCCTTGCCGCGACACCTTTCTTTGCCCGTATAGCCGAAGTCAGTTTGCGCGAAGTCGATCAAGGCTTGATTGAAGCTGCACAAGCAATGGGCTGTAACCGCAAACAGATTGTCTGGCATGTGCTACTTCCCGAAGCGCTACCCGGTATTGTGGCAGGATTTACCGTAACCTTAGTCACCATGATTAACTCATCTGCCATTGCCGGTGCCATTGGTGCAGGCGGTTTGGGCGATATTGCCTACCGTTATGGTTATCAGCGTTTTGATATGCAAATCATGCTGGCTGTTATTGTGGTGCTGATTGTTTTGGTTATGCTGATTCAGGCAACGGGCGACACCCTTGCCAACCAACTCGATAAACGTAAAATTTAAAGGAGATACATTTCAGTTGTTTTCAATAAACATGAAAGCCATGACCTGACTTTGTGGTGGCTTTCATGTAAAATCAGCCACAATTTTTAAATAATACTTTGTGAGTCATTTCATGGGTTTTAATTGCGGTATTGTCGGCTTGCCGAACGTTGGTAAATCTACACTTTTCAATGCATTGACTAAAGCTGCGATTGCTGCAGAAAACTTTCCCTTCTGTACCATTGAACCAAACACCGGTATCGTACCTGTGCCTGACCTGCGCATGGACAAACTTGCGGAAATCGTTAAACCGCAACGTGTGGTTCCAACTGCAATGGAATTTGTTGATATTGCAGGTTTGGTTGCGGGTGCATCTAAAGGTGAAGGCTTGGGTAACCAGTTCCTTGCCAATATCCGTGAAACCGATGCCATTGCACACGTGGTTCGTTGTTTTGAAGATGAAAACGTGATTCACGTAAATGGTAAAATTGACCCGCTGGATGACATTGCAACCATCAACACTGAACTTGCGCTTGCTGACCTTGAAGCAGTTGCAAAAGCCATCACCCGTTTAGCAAAATCTGCAAAAAGTGGCGATAAAGAAGCGATTGCAACTAAAGCGATTTTAGAAAAAATCCAGCCGTTACTGGATGAAGGTAAACCGGCTCGCGCAGCTGACCTGGATGATGACGAACGTAAACTGGTTCGTGGTTTTGGTTTAATGACTTTAAAACCAACCATGTACATTGCCAATGTTGCTGAAGATGGTTTCGAAAACAATCCACATCTGGATGCTGTTCGTGAACTTGCTGCTGCTGAAAATGCGATTGTGGTTCCACTGTGCAACCAGATTGAAGCTGAAATTTCTTTGCTTGAAGATGAAGATCGAGCTGAATTCCTTGAAGCAATGGACATGGAAGAACCTGGTCTAAATGCAGTAATTCGTGCAGGTTATTCACTGCTTGGCTTACAAACTTACTTCACTGCAGGTGTACAAGAAGTTCGTGCCTGGACAGTTAAAGTGGGCGCAACCGCTCCTCAAGCTGCTGGCGTGATTCATACTGACTTTGAAAAAGGCTTCATCCGCGCTGAATGTATTGCTTATGATGACTTCGTACAATACAACGGCGAAGCTGGCGCAAAAGAAGCCGGTAAGTGGCGTTTAGAAGGTAAAACTTACATCGTTCAAGACGGTGACGTTCTACACTTCCGTTTTAATGTTTAATCGTTAAAATGAAGAAAGCCCCGACTCATTCGGGGCTTTTTTATGGTTATACACTAATTCAACTAGTTTGAGGCTGAGATCTGCTTGTTATCCATTTTAGCGCGTAACAAATGAGCGTGGTCAAGTATACGTTGCTCCAGGTCTTTACGAAAACCGAGCATGAACACCATTTCCGCCAAAACAAATAATGGGCCGATGGCTAAGCCAATAATATCATCCATAAATGCCGGCTTTTTCTTTTCATAAAAATGTCCCACAAACTGAAATATCCATCCTAAGACAAAGATGCCAACACTTAAACTTAACCACAGACTAGTATCGAACTGTGCAATCTTGTAAGCGAATGGATAAGCGATCGCATAGATGACTAGCATGACCAGACCAAAAATGCGGTCTAAACTCAGATAATACACGCTACTTGCAATCAGGATTACCAAGGCTAAGGTCAGCTCTATTCCTGATAGCATCAAACCTGCTCTGGCGGTTAAACAAACAATGGCAAAGACAATCAAAGGAATGCCCACAAAATGCGTCAAAATGTTTTTGTGATCTAGGTGATACGCTGCATACTGGCTTAACAGCTGTTCTAATTTGGTCATGTGGTTCTTCCTTGTTACACTCATGCTTTCACTATATAAAAAAACCAAAGGCAAAGTTGTCGGCTAAATGACAACTCAAATCAAAAAGGAATTGAAGTGCTCGCGCCCATTTATATTGCTCATTTAGAACATAACGCATGGTTTTCACAATTACCTTCAGTGTTTAAGAAATTTATTGTGAGCCATGCGGTGCAACAGCATTTTGCCAAGGAACAAGCCATCTTTCATTCAGGGGATACATTCAATGGCATCTATGCCGTTTTAGAGGGTGCTGTTCGCTTAGGCTATATTGATATTGAAGGCAAAGAATCCGTAGCGGCAATTGTGGAACCCATTATGTGGTTTGGCGAAATCTCACTGGTCGATGCCCAACCTCGCTCGCACGATGCCATCGCCATTCAAAAAAGTCTGATCTTGCATATCCCCAGTCTAGCCATTCAAAAGCTGCTTGCTGCACATCCGGTTTTTTGGTATCACATTGCGCAATTGACCAGTCAAAAATTACGTTTTGCATTTTTAGAACTGATTTCGATTCAGACTCAAAACACGACCCAGCGTTTAGCACAACGCTTAATGTTTATCTTAAACGGCTATGGCAATCATTTGATGATTGAAACCAACACCATTCATTTATCCCAAGAACAATTGGCGCAAATGCTGACCTGCTCCAGACAAACCGTGAACCAAGAACTGCAGGCTTTAGAGAAACAGAATATTTTGCGGCTTTCTTTTCGGAAAATCGAAATTTTAGATCTGGCTAAATTGCATCGAATCGCCCATTCATTTCCAGAGACCTTTGAATAAAAATATATTTGGCTATTAACAAGATCTGAATCATTGAGATGCAATACCGTTGCAGTATTTCACTCATCTATAGCTGAGCATGACATAAGCATAAAAAGTGAATGCACTGGTCTGGTCATTCATATTTACCGCTTATGAAAGTAACTCACATACATTCACGTCATCAAAACCATTGGTACAAGGTGCAACTTCTGGTTGAATACTTGTAGAAGATGAATGAATCACTTGAACTTGATCTGCAACATATGAAGCAAGCGTAGCTGGAACACTTTGACAAACAGTTAGAGCTAAAATCATACTTATTGATAAAAACACTTTATTAAACATCTTTTTCAACCTTATTTATTTACTACATGGAAGTTATTTAGATTTTTATCAAAATAATAACCCCATCAATGCGATTTATTATACATATATTATCACTTAACGATAATTCTATATATTTATCATATTATCGTTTTATTCTCTTATTAATTTATTTTAACTATAAGTAATAATGAACTTTAAAAAAATTGCATAAAAAAAACGAGGCATTTGCCTCGTTTCATCTGACTTAAACCCCTTTCTTTTTCGGGTCAGTATTTCCCAGTTCAGGATTATCTATCGCACCCTTACACTGTTGTTTATCTCGTTCGTAATCTGCTTGATTTTGTGCCACCGAACTTGATTGAGCGATGGTTTCACGCGCCCATATTTCCAGACTGGTCAGTGCTTTACGGCACAAGGCATATTTGCCTTCAGTCACAGAATCGGTCATTTTGACATTAATACGCCAATCGGTACTTAACTTGCGGGCAGGTTTACGTACCTGTTCTTCAAGCACATCCAACTGTTTTGCATACACCAAGCCATCGACTTGATTGATAAACTTCCAGGCTTCATTGGCATACGTGGTTGCATCATTGCTGAGCTTTGGTGCAGCCTTAATTTCAACTTTCTGCTCGGGTTCTTCAGATGGGTTACCACAAGCCTGCAATGCAAAAATACTGCACAGTACAGAAATCATCCCTATTGCACGTGATTTGGACGCAAACATATCCGCTGCCTATACAAACATTTCGGCACTATGCTAGTGAATTCGGGTAGAATACTCAATCATCATTTTCTCCCCTTTGTCTAACTTTTCTTAGGTGTGTCGTGTCTGAGCACAAAATTCCTCCAGTACAAGCTGCTGGTTTTTGGCAAGGCGCTAAAGATAGTCAAGCCATTATTTTTACTTATCTTCCGGTTTCTTTTGCTTTCGGTGTCTCCGCGACACAATTTGGCTTTACCCCTTGGGAAGCCCTGTTTTTATCCTGTTCCATGTATGCCGGTGCCAGTCAGTTTTTAGTGGTAGCTTTACTCGGCAGCGGTACATCCATCTGGATGACAGCGCTCACCGTGATTGCTTTAGATATTCGTCATCTGCTCTATGGTCCCGCGCTGCAAAACCTGATTCAAGATAAATTAGACTTAAAAAAGACAGCATTTTGGGCTTGGGGTTTAACCGATGAAGTCTTTGCTTCCGGAATGATTAAACTCTCGCAACGCCGACAGGAATGGTCAGAGTCCTGGATGTTAGGTGTCAGTTTATTTAGCTGGATGTCTTGGGCTTTAGGTTCGTTCTTGGGTGGATTATTTGCAGATCAGGTCAGTCACTTACCGCAATTCCTACAAGCCGCCCTGGATTTCCTGCTTCCTGCCCTGTTCTTAAGTTTCCTGCTTGCAGCTTTTGAAAAGAAACATACTTTAATCGTCGCTGTCTGTTTAATTGTTTCAGCCATCGCCTGCTATTTCATTAATTTATCGGCGGCGATTTTCATTGGAATTTTATCCGGTATTTTGGCAGGCTTATTTAAGCACTATATTTTGAAACAACACGATGATGAGTTTGGAGAAGCGCATGAATCTTGAAATTATTCTGGTGGGCATCATCGTTGGGATTGCCAATTTTGCATCACGGTTTGGTCCTTTTTATGTCATTCAAAAACATCAGCAAAACTCACAAAAGCGTGGTTCAGTCTGGATTAAAATCGCCTTAGGCAGTATTGGTATTGCCGCCATTAGTTCCATGCTGGTGGTTGCCACCCTTCCACCGCTGATGGAAACGCCGAATAAAAGCTTTGCCATGCTGGTCGGCTTTTTAACCTTAGCCGGGCTGTATTTTAAGTTTAAGCAAATTGTACCTGCGACTTTAACAGCAGCACTTGCATATGGATTGGTCTATACCTACCTACCTTTTTCCTTCTAAATTCCTTAAAAATCTCCCTTTTTTAAAGGAGAGATTTAGAGGAGATTAAAATCAAAAATACAGATAACTTTATAAATAAAATTGTTAGACAATATCATTATTTTATGTGAATCCAGTCTTAACACCCCAATCAGTTCTGCTATGCTAAAAGCCCATAAAATCAAGCATGGATGATTTACATGAGCGTGACTATTGGTACTCCCCTTCAAGCTTCTGCCTTTAAAGTTTTGCTCTTAGGCTCAGGAGAGTTGGGTAAAGAAGTGGTGATTTCGCTACAACGTCTGGGTGTGGAAGTTCACGCTGCAGACCGTTATGATCACGCACCTGCCATGCAAGTTGCCCATTATTCTTATACTTTAAATATGGCAGATGCCGAAGAACTCAAACAACTGATCCAACACGTTAAACCCAATTTAATTATTCCTGAAATTGAAGCCATTGCGACTCAAGTTTTGGTCGATATTGAACAACAAAATATTGCCACCGTTATTCCTTCAGCCCAGGCCGTCAACCTCACCATGAACCGTGAAGGTATTCGCCGTTTAGCCGCTGAAGAACTGGGCCTACCAACTTCTGCTTATCGTTTTGCCGACTCGATTGAGTCTTTCCGCGCCGCTTGCGATGACATTGGCTATCCAAATTTTGTTAAACCAGTGATGTCCTCTTCAGGTAAAGGTCAATCTCGCGTTAAAAGCTTTGATGAAGTCGATGCCGCTTGGGAATATGCACAAACTGGCGGTCGTGTAAATCAAGGCAAAGTGATCGTGGAATCACAAATTGATTTTGACTTTGAAATCACCTTACTTACTGTTCGTGCTAAAAATGCTGAAACAGGTGAAATCGAAACCCAATACTGCGACCCGATCGGGCATCGTCAAGATGCTGGCGACTATGTAGAAAGCTGGCAGCCTCAAGCCATGACTGCTGCAGCTTTAGACGAATCTAAACGGATTGCGCATAAAGTAACAGCAGCCTTGGGCGGTTGCGGTATTTTCGGGGTCGAACTGTTTGTCAAAGGCGATAAAGTATGGTTTAGTGAAGTATCACCACGTCCGCATGACACTGGGCTTGTGACCCTTGCATCGCAATTCCAGAGCGAATTTGAACTGCATGCCCGTGCCATTTTAGGCCTGCCTGTCAATACCACTCGCCATAGCGTTGCAGCAAGTGCGGTTATTTATGCAGGCGTTGATGATCGCAATCTTTCATTTTCTGGCTTAAATCTTGCTTTATCTAATCCGGATACAGATTTACGCCTTTTTGGTAAACCCGAAGGTTTTAAATGTCGTCGCATGGGTGTTGCAACGGCACGTGCTGAAACAACTGATCAGGCACGTGAACTCGCACTACACACGGCAACTCAAGTCAGTGTTCAGCAAAACTAAACCTGTCACCTTATTTACGGACCCCTGTTCATGATCAATACCTCTCCGCTGTTGAATTACGTTAAAAGTAACCATGACATTCAAGCGATTAATCAATGGCGCACAGATGTTGAAAAGCAGCTTCAGGAAGGTTTTGAAAATGGACAGTCGATTCGTGAAGTCATTTCGGTCCGATCCAATTTGATTGATGAAGCATTACAGTTTCTCTGGAAACATGCCGAACTGGATCAGACTGATTTAGGTTTATTTGCTGTTGGCGGTTATGGTCGTCGGGAAATGTTGCCGTATTCCGATGTCGACATCATGATTTTATCGGAAGATGAGATCACCCCAGATCAAGAAAAATTGATTTCAACCTTTATCTCATCATTATGGGACGTAGGTAATTTCAAACCGGGCATTAGTGTACGTACCATTTCCCAATGTGTGGAACAGGCCACCAGTGATTTAACCGTTGCCACCGCCCTGATTGAGTCACGCCTGATTATTGGCAATCCACATTTAGCCAAATGGCCGCGTCGGATCGTGTCACAAACCTGGACAGATAAAACCTTTTTTGATGCCAAAATGGATGAGCAGGCACGACGCCATGCTCAACATAACAATACTGAAAGCAATCTCGAACCGGATATTAAAAATGCACCGGGCGGTATTCGCGACATCAATCAAATTGGCTGGATTGCAAAACGCCATTTCCGCGTCAACCGTATTTATGACCTGGTGCATTTAGGTTTTATTTCAGATTTTGAACTTGGTGTTTTAGAAGAAGCAGAAAGTTTCTTGTGGGAAATTCGCCATCATTTACACCGTTTAACCAAACGCGATGAAAATCGTTTATTGTTCGATTATCAACGTGATATTGCAGCCCTGTTCGGCTACACCCGTGAAGAACATCATTCACAAAACTATCCAATCGAACAATTCATGAAGCGTTATTATCGTAGCGCGCAGCAAGTATCAACACTGAATGAAATGCTGCTGGCTTACTTTAATGAATCGGTGATTACGCCACGTTTGCCCAACTATGAACGCAAAATTGAAGAAATCAACGCAAATTTTAAGTTGGTGGATGGCAAACTTGCGGTACAGCATCACAAAATTTTCTCGGAACGCCCCAGCGCAATTCTAGAAATCTTCTATTTATTGGCCAATCGTCCGGAAATTGAAGGGATTCGCGCACGTACCTTGCGTCTTCTGATTCTTGCGGCAAAACGCATAGATCAAAACTACCGGGATAATCCTGAACATCAAGCCCTGTTTATGGCAATTATTCGTTCACCGCATCGTCTTTATGAGACGCTCGTTGCGATGAAACGATATAGTGTTTTGGGTAATTATATTCCTGCATTTGGTCAGATTATGGGTCTGATGCAATATGACCTGTTCCATATTTATACTGTAGATGCACATACCTTACTTTTACTGCGCAATTTAAACCGCTTTAAAGAACCCGAATTTGCCAAAGATTTCCCTGTGGTGAGTTCAGTGTTCCAGCGTCTGGCACGTCGCGATATTGTTTATTTGGCCGCTTTATTCCATGACATTGCCAAAGGTCGTGGCGGCGATCACAGTGAATTGGGTGCAGAAGATGCAATCAAGTTCTGTCGCAAACATGGCTTTACCGAGCGTGAATGTAACCTGGTCGCATGGCTGATTCAAAGTCATTTGCTCATGTCCATGACAGCGCAGAAAAAAGATATTTCCGATCCAGACGTGGTTCAAGCATTCGCTGAAAAACTGGGTGATATGGAACATCTGGATTATCTGTACACATTGACCGTGGCCGATATTAACGCGACCAATCCGAAACTCTGGAATACCTGGCGTTCATCACTCATGCGTCAACTTTATACCCATGCCCGTGATGTGATTCGTACCGGTCTTGGGCGTCCTGTCGATTATCAAATGCTGATTGAAGACACCAAATTTGCAGCCAGTGAACTGCTGGTCAATGACTTCTCTCTCTATGATGTCGAAACCATTTGGCAAGAACTGGGCGATGAATATTTCATTAAAGAATCTGCAGATGAAATTGCCTGGCATACCCGCGCCATCTTGCAGCATGGCAACAACACCGAACCTTTGGTGTTAATGCGTGCACATCGTCAATTTGCCCAAGATGCAGTGCAGATCTTTATTTACACCCAAGATCAGCCCAATTTATTTGCCACGACCGTTGCTGTATTTGACCGGATGAATCTGGACGTTCAAGATGCGCGAATTATTACTGCAAGCACTGCATTTAGTTTAGATACCTATGTCGTTCTCGACCGTTTTGGTACCTTACTGACCGACCCTGAACGCGAAGAAACCGTAATTGAAGCTTTAGTCAAAGCCCTCAGTCAATCAGATAAATATCCGGGTTTAATGCAACGTCGCATTCCACGTCAGTTACGCCATTTCGATATTGAAAATACCGTAGACATTACCCTGAATGCTGCGTTACAGCAAAACATGGTGGAAATAGCAACGCTTGACCATCCGGGTTTACTGGCCAAAATAGGCGGTCTATTTATGATGCAAGGTTTAGATATTCACTCTGCTAGAATTGCAACGCTGGGTGAACGCGCAGAAGATATTTTCTTTGTCACTAAAAAAGATGGCATTCCGATGTCCGATTCAGAAGCTGCAACTTTTGCTGTGCAATTAAAATCAGCACTCGATGAAGCCTCAAATCAAGTCTCTGGCCAACATTAACTTAAATTAAGCGGTATCGATTTCATGAACTCAAGTTTGTCATTATTGCACCCTTATCCTTTTGAAAAGTTAAATAAACTTTTTCAGGATATTACATCTGCAGATTTACCACTCATTCCATTATCGATTGGTGAACCGAAGCATCCTGCGCCAGAGTTTGTAAAACAGGCAATTATTGACAACTTTAAGCATTTATCGACTTACCCGAACAGTAAAGGCCTGCCTGAGCTTCGCCAAAGCATTGCCAACTGGCTGACACGTCGTTTCAAGCTAAACAGTATCAGTGCTGAAAGCAACGTGCTCCCTGTATCTGGAACACGTGAAGCGATCTTCTCTTTTGTACAAGCTTTGGTGAACCGTGAAGATGCACCTTATGTGGTGATGCCAAACCCTTTTTATCAAATTTATGAAGGTGCGACTTTGCTTGCAGGTGCAAAACCGTACTTCATTAACTGTACCGAAGAGAACAATTACCTCGGCGATTTTGATGCGGTGCCTGCTGAAGTCTGGGAAAAAACAGCATTACTCTTTGTCTGCACACCGGGCAATCCAACCGGTGCGGTAGTGTCTAAAGAACAGTTCAAGAAATTGATTGAACTTTCAGACAAATATGACTTCGTGATTGCATCAGACGAATGTTATTCAGAACTCTGGTTTGATGAAGCACCCGTGGGCTTACTGGAAGTCTGCGCTGAGATTGGACGTGATGACTATAAAAACTGTGTGGTGTTCCACTCGCTTTCTAAACGTTCAAACTTGCCAGGTATGCGTTCAGGTTTTGTCGCTGGTGATGCAGCTTTACTTAAGCCCTATTTGCAATATCGTACCTACCACGGTGCAGCAATGCCGGTTCAACATCAGCTGGCGTCTATTGCTGCTTGGGACGATGAAGTACATGTGGAAGAAAACCGTAAACTTTATCGGGCTAAGTTTGATCTGTTCCAAAAAGACCTGGGTCATTTACTGCCACTCAAAAAACCAGATGCAGGTTTTTATTACTGGTTAAAAGTCGACAATGATGAAGCATTTGCCAAAATGCTGATGGAAAAAGCGCATATTAAAGTGCTTCCTGGACGTTACCTGTCGCGTGATACCGAACAAGGCAATCCGGGTGAAAACCATGTGCGTTTAGCCTTGGTTGCAGATATTGCCCAATGTGAAGAAGCAATTCAGCGCCTAAAAGCCATTCTCTAATCTATTAAGCAATATAATCTGATTCATAATAATCCACTGTTTTTACAGTGGATTATTTATTTCCAGTTCATGAATTAAAGTGTAAGTGATATTTCGGTCAACCCTTGCAATAGATTCAAGTTTTGCCTGCATTAACGCAGCAATCACTTTAGCATCCAGTACTTTTGAACCTGTACTTTTTAATATTTCAACTTTGGCAATTATTCCGCTACTGGCTATCACGGTCATTTTCACTTTTACTGGTGATTGAGCAGCCTTTAATTCTGTTGCCGTAAAATTAAATTTTGGCGGAATTAACCAATTGACCTCATAACTTTTCTTTAGCAGTTTTGGATCAATCTTATAATCCAATGCTGACAGCACATAGTTTTTTTGTGGCGTAGTTAAATCTTGCAACAATGCATCAATTTTTTGATCATTTGCAAATACTGGGCTTGGCGCACAAGCCAATACTAGCGCAGTTAAACTGGGGAAAAATTGCTTTTTTGACATTCGACTTCACAGTATAAATGAATTAAGGGCGATCCATGGATCGCCCTATATATTTTCCAGATCAGAAAAAATTACTTGGCTAAAGCCGCTTGCACTTCACTTTCCAGGTCTTCAGGCTTGGTGGTGGGTGCAAAACGGTTTAACACTTTGCCATCTTTACCAATCAAGAATTTGGTGAAATTCCATTTGATCCCATTACCTAGAATTCCTTTGCTGTTATTGGTCAAATAACGGAATAAAATATGCGCTTCTGGACCTTTAACATCGACCTTTGAAAACATGGGAAAGGTTACGCCATAATTTTTTTGGCAGTAAGCCCCGATTTGATCATTGGATCCGGGGTCTTGTCCGCCAAACTGGTTACAGGGAAATCCCAAAACCTCCAAGCCTTGATCTTTGTATTTCTCATACAACTTTTCAAGACCTGCAAACTGGGGGGTAAAACCGCATTTACTGGCAGTATTTACAATCAATAAAACTTTGCCTTCATAATCAGCAAATGATTTATTTTTTCCATCTAACAACTCAGCCTCAAACTGATAAATGTTGGTCATGGATAGGTTTCCTCGTCATTTTTTTCTTGTGTTTTTAATTCTAATGAAGCTGAATTTACGCAATAGCGTAACCCTGTTGGCTGTGGACCATCTTCAAAAACATGGCCTAAATGTGCGCCACAATGATGGCAAACAATTTCTGTTCTCACCATACCGTGTGTCGTATCAGTATGTTCTTCAATTGCAGAATTATTTAAGGCTTTATAGAAACTTGGCCAACCACAGCCACTGTCGTATTTTGTTTCTGAGCTAAATAACGGCTCACCACAACAACGGCAGACATAAGTACCATCTTGTTTTGTGTTCCAGTATTTACCTGTAAATGCAGGCTCTGTTCCCTTTTGACGTGTAATACGGAACTCTTCAGGTGATAACTCTCTTTGCCATTCTCGGTCTGATTTATTGAGTTTTCCCATGGCTACGTACCTTCTTTCTTGCTATTTAAAATAAAATAATCCTATATTTACGTCATTCATATTTAAATTTCTAGTCTTTCGTTAACATTTTACAAAAGACCTATAATTTCCCTAAAAAAGCAAAAAGTAAGCAATACTTAAAAACAGAGTAAGCAGTTTATTTAAGAAATGCTTTTTTGTGAGCAAATTTAGTGTTACTCTTTGTCATAAGCTTGCTCAGGATTAAAAAATGTCGCAAAAAAAGAGCGTTATTTTTAAAAATTTGCTTCCCTTGATTAAACAGTATCAACAGGCAGGATTTACGCACGAAAAAATTGTTGCTTTACTTCGGGATGAACACAATCTTGATTTAGTAACAACTGAGACATTTAAAAGTTATTTATATCGTTATGCAAAAGTGACCTCCACTCCTTCCGAGAACATCAAAATGCCGAACACTTTCCAAACCCCTCGCGAAATTAAGAAATCGTCTAAGCTCGAGCATGTATGCTACGACATTCGCGGACCTGTGTTACGAGCGGCCAATGAAATGGAAGAAGCCGGTCACAAAATTATTAAACTTAATATCGGTAATCCCGCCTCATTCGGCTTTGAAGCGCCACAAGAAATTATTAATGATGTGGCTTTAAACTTACCCAATGCCGTGGGTTATACAGACTCGAAAGGGATTTTCCCTGCGCGTAAAGCGATTTGTCAGTATTACCAGCAAAAAGGCATTTTGAATATGCAGGTCAATGATGTGTATATCGGTAATGGCGTGTCTGAACTGATTGTCATGGCAATGCAAGGCTTGCTGGATGATGGCGATGAAATGCTGGTTCCAATGCCGGATTATCCTTTATGGACTGCTGCGGTAAACTTGTCGGGTGGTACAGCCATTCACTATAAATGTGATGAAGAAAACTACTGGTATCCTGACATTGCGGATATGGAAAGCAAAATCACCCCAAATACACGTGGTATCGTGATTATCAATCCAAATAACCCAACTGGTTCTGTTTATCCACGTCATGTGCTTGAGCAAATTGTTGCTTTAGCGAAAAAATATGACCTAATTTTGTTCGCTGACGAAATTTACGACAAAATTATTTATGATGGCATTGAGCATGTTTCTGTTGCTGCACTTGCCGGTGACCAGTTATGTATTTCATTCAATGGCTTGTCTAAAGCGTACCGTATTGCAGGTTACCGTTCAGGCTGGATGGCCATTACCGGTGATAAATCACGTGCGCTAGACTATATTGAAGGTTTGGACATGCTCGCTTCGATGCGTCTATGTGCCAACCATCAGGCGCAATACGCAATTCAAACTGCTTTAGGCGGTTACCAGTCGATTAATGACCTGATCCGTCCGGGTGGTCGTTTATATGAACAACGCAATATTGCCTGGGAAATGTTAAATGAGATTCCGGGTGTATCTTGTGTAAAACCTGAAGGTGCCATGTACTGTTTCCCTAAATTGGACCCGGAAATTTATCCAATTGAAGATGATGAAAAATTCATGCTCGACTTGTTGCGTGCTGAAAAAGTGTTACTGGTGCAAGGAACCGGTTTTAACTGGCCGACTCCGGATCATTTCCGTGTGGTGTTCTTGCCTGCCGAAAATGAATTACGTGAAGCGATTACTCGTTTAGGTCGTTTCTTGGCAAAAATGCGTTAATTTCAAATATTAAAAAACCGCGTTTTATAACGCGGTTTTTTTATGCTTGCTTTTAATTTTTAAGCGGATTGCCATAGTGTTTTAAATATTCAATCCCTAATTGCCGAGAACCCTGATCATTAATATGATTGCTGTCTTTGTTCCGGTATAAAGGCACATTATTGATCATAATTTTACACACCTGCTGATTACAGATGACCTTTGTTGGATCAATAATTTTCAAGTCAGGATATTTTAGTTTTGCTTCTGCCACAATTCGATTAAATTGTTGCAACTGTTGCTCATAATTTTTTCGAGAAACAGTACATTGAGCATGCGTATTTAAAATTTCATTACGCAAATTACAATCTGCTGGTACTTTCTCTTGATCCAGTCGCGGCACATCATTGAGTAAAATGACTTGATCACTGGACTGATATGCAATTTCCAGCGCTTTCATAAAACCAGTTTTAAATATTTCTTCATTGGAATGATGAATACCATCTTCTAGTTTCACCTCATGACCAAAATACGGCACATATGAACCCGCCAAGATAATCACTAGATAATGGGTTTTGGCAAGATGAGCAGTAATCGCATCATTGCGTAATTGAAATTTACTCAGTTCTTCCCAGCGATTAAAATTAGACTCGGAGCGCTGTACGCCCGGCAAATAGAACGTTGAACTTTGCGTGCTGTCATAGCCGCGTAAATTCGCATGTTTAGCCCATACATCCAGCATCGCGGTATAACTGTTGGCATGAGAATCACCGATCAATAAAAAATCGATGTTGGGTTTAGCATTACCCAGTACACAATCATCTGGGTCTGGTAAAGCTTTCGGGTCCGCAATATCCATACATTTATTTCGGATCACATGCGCATATGAATTAAGCGCCTGTTGCTTGATATAAACAGACTGCGGGAATCTGTCCGGAAAACCTTTATTTATATTGATGGTCTGGGCAATGGCAATAAAAATCATGGCTGGCACAAGAAAACCGATGATCATCACTTTGTAATTCGCTGCCATCACAAAACGTTTCGCCGGTTTTTCAACCAGCTTATAAGTTAAAAATGCCAATATGATAGACAACAGGACAATTACGGCCTGATTTTCTGCATTTAATGGCCGCATATAAATGCCGAATAACACAATAATGGGCCAGTGCCATAAATACAAAGGATAGGAAATTTTCCCAATCCAGCTGCTGAAACGATTACTCAGTAATACATTACTTGAGGGTGAACATTGTCCCAGATAAATGATGAGTGCGGTTGCCAAACACGGAATCAGCGCCATTGCACCAGGAAATGGCGTCTGTTTATTGAAATATGTAGCTGCTGCAAACAATACGGTTAACCCTAGCCAAACCAGACTTTGTAGCAATTTTTTCGGTAGTTTTAGCTGTGGCAAAAAGCCAATCAATGCACCAAGGAGCAGCTCAAAGGCACGTACTGGCATACTGTAATAGGCCTTATCTGCACTTTTAGTTAATTCGTATTGGGCATAGATCAATAAGGTCACGATCATTGTCGTGATGACAGCCCACATATATTTTCGGGGTACCTTCGCAATAAACAGCAATAACAATAATGGCCAGAAAATATAGAATTGCTCTTCTACCCCCAGCGACCATAAATGCAATAAAGGAATACCTTCAACACTTTGGCTAAAGTAATCCCCCACCTCATTGCGCATATAGATATTCGCCATAAGCAAGGTGGCATACATGACACTGTCAAAATATTGAGTCAATTCACTAGGAAGCATCACCTGCCAGGCAATGATACTGACCACACTGAGTACCGTAAAATAGGCAGGTGCCAAACGTACCACACGTTTCTTATAAAATCGTGCGATGGAAAATCTTTTGGATTGAATATCATGCGTTAAAATAATGGTAATTAAATAACCTGAAATCACAAAAAAGACATCAACACCAATATATCCTCCAGAAAAGAAAGATAATCCGATATGGTTAAAAATCACCAACAAGACAGCAATAGCTCTTAAGCCATCAATATCAGCGCGATATGGGAGATTCATAATTATGAGAAATACAATCAATTAGCGGCATTGTATGCCTTTACTGAAAAAATTCAATTTTCCAAATAAAGGTTTATATGTAACACAGTTCTATAAAAGTAGTCTTAATATTGCTTAACAACTCCTATCTGCCTATTTTTAAAATGCTTATTCGTTCTGATCCTATTTATTGTTCGGCACTTATGTTTTATGGTGTTGAATCAGCAATAAATAACTGCAGGAATATGGATGTCCTCAAATAATATCAAGCTCAGTATTTTTTTATGCTTAAGCATGTGCTTGGGAATTGGCATTTTGCGTTTTTCATATACTGCCTTATTGCCCAGTACACGTGAAGCATTTGACTGGTCAGTGGGATTTGCCAGTCTTTTGGGCAGTGCCAATTTACTCGGCTATCTGATCGGTGCATTTTGGGCCATGAAACTCCCGCAAACTAAAATCATGACCTTCTATATCCAAAGTGCCGCCATCGCAGGCATGTTCAGTTTAATGTGCTGTGCTTTTGCAGATTTTCCTCAGGCTTGGTATATCTTCTGGCGGGTGCTTTCAGGAATAAGTGGTGGATTATTGATGATCTTGTCACCTAGCGTGGTTGCGCAATGCTGCGATATTCAGGATCGTTTTAAAATCAATTTTATCGGGTTTAGCGGTATTGGGCTTGGGGTTTTACTGGCTACGCTTTTCTTGCCTTATCTGGACCGGATTTCGATACAGACAGCCTGGCTGATTTTATGTGGATTCGCGCTTATTATTTGTATTTGCTTAAGTATTTTACTGCAACAATTTAAGCATCATTTGTCTGCACAATCGACCCAAAGCCCAACTAAAGTAACACTTAACAACCTGTTTTATAGTTTGCTAATTGTGTACGCTTGCAGCGCATTTGCCTATATTCCGCATTCCCTGTTTTGGATTGACTATCTCAGCCATGAGCTGGGCCTAAATCTATTTTGGATCAATCTGAACTGGATACTCTATGGCTTAGGCAGTGCGCTGGGGGCTTTTTCAGCTTATCTACTGGCTAAAAGATTCGGAAATTTCAGTGCACTAAAAATGCTTTATAGCCTCTATATTCTGGCTATTTTTATTGCAGTTTTAAAGCTAAGCCCTTTTCTGACTTTTACTTCCTCTTTCCTTACAGGAATGCTCAATCCGGCAGTGGTTTTTTTAACGTCTTATACCATTTTACAGCTTTATGGTCTGGCTTATAAAAAACTCTGGAGTATTGCCACGCTGTGTTTTGCCTCGGTACAGCTGATTGGGGGCTTAAGTTTTAGCACACTGCAACATTTTGGGGTGACCTACCAGCAACAGTTTATTCTGGCTGCTCTGGTTTTATTATTGGGAACGCTACAATTGGTTTGGCATACATGTTCAGCTAAATCCAAAGCCACTGAACAAAGCAATGAAGTGACCACTTTTCAATAAGATGACACTAAATATGGATAAGGATTGATTGCCCCTTGCCCATCCACATAAATGCCATAATGCAAATGTGGCGGGGTATTTTTAGCATTGCCTGTATTTCCTACATAGCCAATGACCTCACCGACTTCCACCCAGTCACCTTCTTGAATCTGGTCAGCATACTCATCTAAATGTGCATAATAATGCCGGCTTAAATTCGGGCCTGTCACCCAAACCACTTTACCGCCTAAATTGTTAGTGCCGACCCGAGAGACAATTCCTTGTGTTGCACTGAGTACCGGTGTTCCTCGCTTAGCAAAAATATCAATACCTTCATGCTGACGCCCTTCACTACGCGCAGCTCCCCATGTGTCATTAATCTGGCGAGGTTTAATATTCTCAACCGGCATTGCAAGTTGGGCCGGCAACTCCATTTTTTGCAATTGCATGTATAAAATGGGATAACGCATGCCTGCTGCTTCACCAGAGGGCGGTGGCTGACAACCTGAAAGCAGCATGAATGCCATCATTAAACTGAAGCAGGAAATCTTTGTGAACATTTTTCGATGCTGATGCATTAATTTCAAAAATTAAAGTGATTTAATCCATTTCATCTTAAATTTTTAGTTCTATTGAATGAAATATGATTTCTGTAAATATAAAAAAACCCGCAAAGAGTGGCTAATGCTGATCAGTTAAGGGGGTGACCATAAAATCCTTAGCTTTTGGATTATTCACAGCAGAGTCTTATTTTTTAAAATCAAATATTTGGAGTTCGACAGTTCTTTTGTTTGGCTAAATGAGAAGCAAAGCTTCGCAAGAAAAGCATCTTACAAAGACTTTAAATAATTTATTTAAAGTCTTTTCATCGCAAAATTCGTCCACTACCACCGAGTAGTAAATTCATCGCAGAAACAGTAACTTTTAATCTTGCGGTGCAATGCACCTCATGCCTCAAACAGTTGCGAATGACATTCCACGTATCAAAAACATGATGAATTCAAAATAGAAAATGCCAGCCAATTTTTTAACTGACTGGCATTACGCAACGAGTGGCGGGATTTTCTAATACAAGATTTAAGTTCCAGACTTATTCCATATTTTCAATCACTGCTTGACCAAATTCGGAACAACGTAACAAAGTTGCGTCAGGCATTAAACGTTCGAAGTCATAGGTAACTGTTTTTGCCGCAATCGCACCAGAAACTCCTTTAATAATCAAGTCGGCAGCTTCAGTCCAGCCCATATCACGCAGCATCATTTCAGCAGACAGGATAATTGAACCCGGGTTTACTTTGTCCTGGCCTGCGTATTTAGGTGCAGTTCCGTGAGTGGCTTCGTACATCTGGATTGCACCACCGATGTTTGCACCCGGAGCAATGCCTATACCGCCCACTTCAGCTGCAAGCGCATCAGAAATGTAGTCACCGTTCAAGTTAAGCGTCGCGATGACTGAATATTCGGAAGGACGCATCAGGATTTGTTGCAAGAACGCATCAGCAATCACATCTTTAATGATAATGTCTTTGCCGTTTTTAGGATTCTTGATGCGTACCCATGGGCCACCGTCAAGCAGCTCACCACCAAAACGTTCAAGCGCGACTTCATAGCCCCATTCCTTGAACGCACCTTCGGTGTACTTCATGATGTTGCCTTTGTGCACTAGAGTCACGCTAGGCTTATTATTGTCAATCGCGAATTGAATTGCCTTACGAACCAGACGTTGAGTACCTTCTTTCGATACCGGCTTAATCCCAATCCCGCAATTTTCTTCGAAACGGATTTTAGTCACGCCCATTTCTTCTTTCAGAAATTTGATGACTTTTTTGGCTTCTGGTGAATCCGCTTTCCACTCAATCCCGGCATAGATATCTTCAGAGTTTTCACGGAAGATCACCATGTCAGTCAGTTCAGGATGTTGAACTGGAGAAGGAACACCTTCGAACCAGCGCACTGGACGTACACATACATACAGGTCCAATTCTTGACGTAAAGCGACATTGAGAGAACGGATACCACCGCCAACCGGTGTTGTTAATGGACCTTTAATAGAAACAACAAATTCGCGAAGCGCTTCAAATGTTTCTTCCGGCATGTAACTACCGTAGATTTTGTCCGCTTTTTCGCCGCAATAAACTTCCATCCATTCGATTGAACGTTTGCCACCGTAAGCTTTTAGAACTGCAGCATCAACCACTGCTTTCATTGCTGGTGTAATATCCACACCAATACCGTCGCCTTCAATGAAGGGAATGATGGGATTGTTAGGAACGTTCAGTGACAAGTCTGCCTTTACGGTAATTTTGCTACCATCCACAGGCACTATGATCTTCTGATAACCCATTGTACTTGTTCTCCCTATTGTTATTCTCTCTGGCGAATCTAGAAAATATTGCCAACATGCAATACTTTCAACTTATCTTCACACAGATTACTTTAATCGAATTTACATGGTTCCGAGATTTATAGGGGAAATAATGCCATTTCTCCACAAAATAAAACTCAAAGTTCCAGTATGGATCATTCTCAAAGTCATCCTTTTCTATGAAAATCATCATTTTTAATAATTCTTAACTTTTAATTCTTTAGTAATCTACATTTATCTACTCAACATAAACTATAACTGTATATAACAATAATTCTAATCATTTCTAATTATCTCTAATCTTTTTCAATCTATTCGCATTGGATGTAAAACGGCGATCTTCGAAATAATGTAGATAAAGCAAGGTAGATTTTAGCGATGATGATCTAAATATGGCTACCATCAGTCAAAATTGCCGGATCGTTTTTCTACTGCAGTCCAGTCAGGCTAATACTGAAACAATCTAAAAGCTCAATATTATTATCCGAAGATACAGAAATTTCAACGCTATAAGCTCTATACGGTACCACGCATTTATATGGGCATTTTTTGTTATTCATTTCTGCGGTGGAAAGCCTAAAACTACTGTTCTATAAAAAATTTTTATTTTAATTTCACAGACAATAAAAAGCCCAATATTGAATTGGGCTTATGTTCTACACAATTGATTTACTCTTCATATTCTATAAGATCGCCATCTTCAGGGCGATTAGGATGTCCCTCATCATCAGCAGGATCAACACTTGAACCATCTTTGGTAATCGTGTTGTACATCTCATCCTCTTTCTTGTCATCGATAAATTCTTCATCCTCAAGATCTAGAGGCTCTTCATCATCATCGAAATCCAAGGGCTTTTCATCATCTATCATCGCGATCCATCACTTATTTAACCAAGAGAGTATTATGGTTAAACACATGACCACGTTATTCAATAGTTAAGAATGATCATTTATGTAACTCAAACTTTAGAATAGATGGATAGGCAGTAAAACTGCACAGATACTGGTATTTATTTAGATCGATCCACTACAGGCGACTTAAGTGACATAGATCGAAGTCAAAAAAAACTATATAAAAAGTGGGATGGATTTAGGTAGAAAATATTACATTAAAATTCAATTTTAAAATTAATAAAAAGCCTACTTAACTCTCTCAACTTAAGTAGGCTTTTTAATTCACAATTTTCTAATTTTTGTTTTCAAGTTATTGGAATAAAAGAAAGATATCATTGAGAACCTATTTAATAAGTAGGTTTTATACAACTGCTCTGTTTCCAAATGTTCCAATTAAGTTATATTTTTTAACAACTTGTCCAAATTTTAAACATTTAACAAGCTCTATTGCAAAATTAATAATCCAGTTCTTTAATTCAATCATTTATATAACAGTTCTATTAAACTTAATTTGCTTAGGCCATGAAATCTCTGAGTAAAGATTGTTTTATAATTTCATCAAAATTAGATTTTAACGAATTCTGCTGGTGAGTCTTCACGGTTTTATAACAATAGCTCGCTACTATACCTGCACTCAATAAGGCCAACATTTTCATTACTCACCTCACATTATTAAAATAAATATATGAATATGAAACTATCATTCAAATTTGTAGCTTTCCAAACCACTTTTGATTATTTTTTGTACGATATGTAAGTCACTATATACAAAATTAAAGCTTCACTCTTGAATGCACCAAGGTTATCCATCGCCATTCTGTGGGTTTCAGAAGCCAAAATGAGCAACCTGTGCCGGGAGTGAAGTCCCATCTGATTGCCAAAGTTTAAAGGAGATTTCCTAAGTGGAAATTGATCATAAAATTCCAGCGAAAGCGTTTATGCAGTGACGAGCAATGGACAAAGAAAAATTCTATAGCATCATGAACTCTGGAAATATTAAGCAGGCTATTCAACTTTCGGAAAAAATGGTCTCCAGTATTCATCAGAGGTCAAGAATAAAGTTGAAGAACACAAAACAGAATCTGATATGATAGCCCACACATAGTGGGCTTTTCTTTACCACTTTTTACCCCACACCTCCCAAAGCGGGTAACTAAACGGGTAACTTGAAAACCACAACAGAATATATTTAGTCTTTTTAGTAGGTTACAGTGAAAATAGTTATTCTTAATAAACCTTATGACGTTCTCTCCCAGTTCCGTGCCGATGAGAAACATCAAACCATGGCTGATTTTACTCAAGACCCTGATCTTCGTATCGCAGGTCGTCTTGATCTAGATTCAGAAGGCTTAATGTTTTTAACCGATCATGGTGGTTTGAACCAGTTCATTACCAACCCTGCCAGCAAAAAGTTTAAAACTTATGTGGTACAGGTCGATGGTGACATTACCGAAGAAGCTTTAGAGCAACTTCGTAAAGGTGTTGAGCTTAAAGATGGCATTACCCTGCCGGCTCAAGCAAAAAAAATTGATGAGCCTGATTGGTTATGGGAACGTACCCCACCTGTACGTTTCCGTGCTAGCGTTCCAACCTCATGGGTAGAAATTCAAATCTGTGAAGGTCGTAACCGCCAGGTTCGCCGTATGACTTCTGCAGTCGGTTTTCCAACCTTACGTTTGATTCGTACTCAAATTGGTACCATTAGTATTGTAAAACTTGGCTTGCAACCTGGTGAGCAAATCGAGATCGAACCTTTACTTTACCCAGACTTTAAAGACGTTCCTGCAGAAAAGCCGTATGAAGGTCGTTCTTTTGCGAAAAAGACTCCGACCAAGAAACAGCATTTCTCTGTGGCTAAAGATAAAGCACGCGAAGAAAAAGGCGAAGCACCATTCAAAGGCAAGAAAAGAGCTGGCGGTGGTACAACGCGTATTTGGCAAATGGATGATGCGGATAAGCCACGTCGTAAAACCAATGGTACAACACGCCCGAATACTAAAGCACCGCGTGGTCGTGGACGTAATAACGGTCGTTAAGATTTAGTTTAAATAAGTTGCTTATTTAAAGGAATGTTCGTGTCCTACTGAAGTTAGGGACGAAAAAAAGCCGGTGCATATGCACCGGCTTTTCTTTGCATTACCGGCTAAGTCGCCGGCTTTGCATTAAATTAAGCTTAAACAGCACCAAGCACTGTATTCAACGTCACACTTGGACGCATCACAGCATTTACTTTCTCTTGATCAAGAGCGTAGTAACCACCGATATCAGCAGCTTTACCTTGAACGGAAGCAAGTTCAGCAACGATCTTGTCTTCGTTTTCAGCAAGTGCTTTCGCAAGCGGAGCGAACTTCGCTTTAAGCTCAGCATTTTCGTCTTGTTCAGCCAATGCTTCAGCCCAGTATTTCGCTAGGTAGAAGTGGCTGCCACGGTTATCAATCTCGCCAGTACGACGTGATGGTGACTTGTCATTGTCAAGCAATTTGCCAGTCGCTTGGTCTAATGTCTTAGCCAATAACTTCGCAGCAGCATTGTCTTCTTTAATGCCCATTTCTTCTAGAGAAACAGCAAGCGCCATGAATTCACCCAGTGAATCCCAACGTAAGTGGTTTTCTTCAACCAACTGCTGTACGTGTTTAGGAGCAGAACCGCCTGCACCTGTTTCGTACATGCCACCACCAGCCATTAGAGGCACGATAGAAAGCATTTTCGCTGAAGTACCCAATTCCATGATTGGGAATAAGTCAGTTAGGTAATCACGCAGGATGTTACCTGTTACAGAAATTGTATCTAGGCCACGAGCAACACGTTCAAGTGTGTAACGCATTGCACGAACTTGTGACATGATTTGGATATCAAGACCAGTCGTGTCGTGATCTTTCAAGTATTTTTCAACTTTCTTGATCAATTCGTTTTCGTGTGGACGGTACGGATCAAGCCAGAAGATCGCAGGCATGCCAGAGTTACGCGCGCGAGTTACCGCAAGTTTCACCCAGTCACGGATTGGAGCATCTTTCACCTGACACATACGCCAGATATCACCTTGCTCAACGTTTTGCGACATCAACACTTCGCCAGTTTCAAGATCGGTGATGTTGGCAATACCCGCTTCAGAGATTTCAAAGGTTTTATCGTGTGAACCGTATTCTTCCGCTTTTTGCGCCATCAAACCAACGTTAGGAACAGTACCCATAGTACGTGGGTCAAAGTTACCATTCCATTTACAGAAGTTGATCATTTCTTGGTAAATACGCGCAAAAGTCGATTCTGGCATAACTGCTTTACAGTCGTAAGGTTTGCCGTCAGCGCCCCACATTTTACCGCCACCACGGATCATTGCAGGCATAGAAGCATCTACAATTACGTCGTTTGGTGAATGGAAGTTAGTGATGCCTTTTGCAGAGTCAACCATCGCTAAAGCTGGACGGTGTTCTTGACACGCATGTAAATCGGCAATGATTTCTTCACGTACAGACGTTGGTAAAGTTTCAAGTTTCTCGTAAAGACCAGCCATACCGTTATTGATATTAACGCCTAGCTCGTCAAACAATTTGCCATGTTTCTCAAACGCGTCTTTATAATAAATTTTCACACAGTGACCGAATACGATCGGGTGTGAAACTTTCATCATGGTTGCTTTAACGTGTAAAGAGAACAAGATGCCCGCTTCACGACAGTCTTCAAGTTCTTTCTCGTAGAAGTCGCAAAGTGCTTTTTTGCTCATAAACATTGAGTCGATGATTTCGCCATCTTTCAATGCAACTTTTGGTTTAAGAACGATGGTTTCGCCACTGTTAGTAATCAATTCCATTTTCACGTTACGCGCACGGTCAAGTGTCATTGACTTTTCGCCGTGGTAGAAGTCACCTTCATTCATGTGCGAAACGTGAGTTTGTGACCACTGTTTCCACTCGCTCATTGAATGCGGGTGTTTCTTAACATAGTTTTTCACTGCAGCAGGCGCACGACGGTCAGAGTTACCTTCACGCAATACTGGGTTGACAGCAGAACCTAAGCATTTGCCATAACGAACCTTGATTGACTTTTCTTCTTCAGTCGTTGGATTTTCCGGGTAGTCAGGGATCGCATAACCTTTAGATTGAAGCTCTTTGATGCACGCTGTTAGCTGGCCAACAGAGGCACTGATATTCGGTAATTTGATAATGTTAGTGTCTGGATCTTGAGTAAGACGACCTAGTTCCGCGAGGGTATCGGGAACTTTCTGCTCTTCATTTAGGCAGTCTGCAAATTCTGCGAGCACGCGAACGGCTACAGAGATGTCACTTTTGACAATCTCCACACCGGCCGGCTTAGTAAAGGTCTCAATGATCGGCAGTAGCGAATAAGTCGCCAGCAATGGCGCCTCGTCAGTCAGTGTGTAAATGATAGTTGACTTTCCACCAGCCATATATAGCCCCTTGCGTTGGATTGAGTTTTGAGGTCTGAGCTTTTGGCCCAGCCCTACGAACCGATTTGCTTAAATAACATCGAAAGTATGGGTGCTCATTGCACCTCAGCTAAACAACAATATCTTTTTCATCTTGCTGTCTGGCTGAAAATTCGTATACATCGGTGTTGTTCACCAATGCCTATATTCTACTTGAAATTTCGTCCTTTTTCGAATATGGGCAGCCGTAGCCGCTCTTTGCGACTACATTCGCACACCTAATTGCATGCGCGACAATTCAGACCCAAAACAATAAATATTTTATATTTATCAAATACTTAATTATTTTACGCTTTATTGTAGTGATTAAAATTTAAACTGTTCGATTTACTGTTTTACAACCCAATTACTTGAAACATGTTGGGTATCATGGAAATAAATTATCTATAAAGACATACAGTGCAAATTTTTTCCTGATAAGACGAAAAAGTTATCATTGGGAGGGATGCGCTTTTCACTGTGATGATAGGTAGAACAGTTGTTAAGATTTAGTTCAAAAATCATTAAGCTCACTTCTATGGGATTTATTTTTTCAAAGGCACAAATCTACTCAATACTAATTTATCCTCCCCTTCTCTCCAACTTTCCTCCAAATGTACCGCCAAGCTCAAATACATTAATGAATTTCGAATTAGTCTAGCTAATGTGAGTAATGATTCTTCAAACTCTGAAATTGGCATTTCTAAAATATAATTTGCTTTTTTTTCCTTATCTTGAATTTGTTCTAAAACCTCTTTAAATTCATCCGAATTGATAAGATCTCCCTCAATCAACTCATGTTTTCTTGTTAATAGCTTTTCATACATAGCACTATGATAAAAATCAAATTCAGTATTAAGTCGATAACCGAAGTCATCTACAATTGTGAAAGATCGGTGCTCAAGATGATTTCTTATCTTTGAAAAACGGTACTGTTTAGAATTTGTAAAAATATCAAAGTGTTCAGAATCAACTTCTTCAATTTCTTTAAGAATATAAAATAACGCATGTATAAAATAATTATTAGAATTCTTTAGAACTTCACGTGGTTGAAATTTTCTATTTTTATTATTCCCAAATACCTTTGAAAAACTTATATGTCTATCATTAACTTCAAATTTTAGATATTTAGTTAAAAAATAAGAAATTTTGTCAAATATTGAATATAAAATCCTGAAAGCAGATTTTAAATGAGAAGTTTTTAAATTATCTATGGCATGTAATGTGTCATCAGTATGTGCATAAGTCGCATTATAAAAGTGTTTCGACTCATCTTTAATTTCGGAAGCCTGAAAAATCAAATAGCGAGCATAAGTATATTCATTTCTTAACTCATCAAAGTTTGAATGAAAAACTAATTGTTCTTTGAGACTTAAGCTCGTATTGATCCTCTGGGTTATTGAAGGCAATCCAATCACATCCTGGAATACGATCTCATCTATACATAAATCATTTAGGTCATTTATGAATAATTTATTTTTAGCACACCAACGTAAATAACGACTTTCTATCTTTGTTCTAATTTTTTGTTCATATTCTTTAATAAATTTAAATTCACCATCTTGATAGTGTTGTTCATACCACTGATTAAATGTATATAAATTACCATGAGGTTGTAAGTTGACAAAAACAACTAAGCATGCGAAAAGACATTTTTGGTTAAACGATGTTTGCACATGCCACGGATTGTTACCGTCCCACTCAGCTTAGAACAGCGTGAACAACTGATTCTCCTGACCAAGC
>Ga0308160_10000687_pt1 | contig 57929 bp, 48 predicted proteins | sample PhyFR1_FD_201036 | JGI IMG/M metagenome (GOLD analysis project Ga0308160, IMG submission 201036) | Phyllosphere microbial communities from UC Gill Tract Community Farm, Albany, California, United States - DLSLF.R1 | ecosystem: Host-associated > Plants > Phyllosphere > Unclassified | place: USA...
TATGGCAGGAAGATCCGGCGTGGCGACCTAGCTACAACGCGATCGATCGATCCAGGAGCGCAACGGTCAGCCACGCCGGCTCTCGGCACCTACTTTCGCGCAATCGGGACAAATAAGGAGCGCACGCACGTGCGCGAACCCGCAATGTAGGAGCGCACGTAAGTGCGCGAACCCTCAACGTAGCTAGCGCGACCGATGCCGCGCCTCTCATGCCTGTAGGCGTTTCCGACCGCCAAACGAAGCCATCGTTTTTCCCGACCTTTTGCTTCATTCGCTTTGGAAAACGATGAAGTTTCGCCCACATCGTGGGCTCCTACGAGGGCGGGTCGCGGCGAGGGCACGGGCGAGTGGTAATGACGTTCCGGGCGTTTACGTCGAGGTGGCCTGGACGAGACGTGGTGTCGACATGGGGCGGTCTACGGTCGCCTTTTGACGCGGAGGTAGCCGATGGATTCCCCCAAACGTGGCGACAAGGTGACGTGGAAGACGTCGCAAGGCACGACGAAGGGCACGGTGGAGCGCAAGCTCACCGCACCCACGAAGATCAAGGGCCACGAGGTGGCCGCGTCGCCTGACAACCCCGAATACCTGGTCGTCAGCGAGAAGACGGGCGCGAAGGCCGCGCACAAGGCAGGCGCCCTGAAGAAGGACCGGGGCGCCTGACCCGCTGGCACCGCTCCGGTTACGGGATGATGCGTTCCGCGCGAAGGCGGGCGAAGGCATCGAAGAAGGCGTCGTCCGTGGGCTGGTAATCGAGGAAGCCCATACGTCTGCTCTTCGACATATCGGTGACGACCTCGATGGGTCGGCCGAGGTCGGCGTCGCTGTGCCATGCCGAGACCAGGCGGTGCATGTCGGGTTCGGCCAGGCCGTGCTCGGCGACGATGCGTTCCCACAGCGGCGCGTCCGCTTCCATCTGTTGCTCGAGTGGCAGCACGCTACCGTCGAACGGCGCGGCCTCCAGGCCGAACCACTGCGCGATGCGCGACCACATCCAGCTCCAGCGGAATACATCGCCATTGACGACGTTGAACGCCTCGTCCGCCGCGACAGGCGTGGTCGATGCCCAGACCAGGTGTCGCGCCAGCTGGCGTGCATCGGTCATGTCGGTGAGGCTGCGCCACTGCGCGTCGGAGCCCGGAAAACGGAACGGCCGGCCGGTTGCCTTGCAGATGGAGGCGTACACCGCCAGCGTGGTCGCCATGTTCATGGCGTTGCCCACGGCCACGCCGATCACCGTATGCGGGCGGTGCACGCTCCAGTGGAAGCCGTCGCGCTTTGCCGCCGCGAACACCTCGTCTTCCTGGGCGTAATAGAAATTGTCGACGGCCAGCCGCGCCTGCTCCTCGCGGAACGGGGTGTCGGGCAACACGCCCTGGCCATAGGCCTCGAAGGGGCCGAGGTAATGCTTCAGGCCGGTCACGAGTGCCACGTGCCGCACGCTGCCGGCGTCACGCAGGCCGTCCAGCAGGTGGCGAACCATCGCGCTGTTGACCCGGATGTTTTCCTTCTCGTTCGCCTGGCGCGACCATGTGGCGATGTAGACGTGGGTAGGCGCGATGCCGGCCAGCGCATCGCGGGTGGCCTGGGCGTCGGTGAGGTCGGCGGCGATGCCAGTCACGCCGGCGCGTTCACCGGGGCGCCGCGCCAGTGCGGAGACCTGCCAGTCGCTCGCCACGAGGCGTTCGGTGAGGGCGCTGCCGATGATGCCGCTGGCGCCGACGACGAGTGCATGGTTCATGGGGTTACTCTTGTGGGGACATCCCCTCACCATAAAGACGCTGGCAGCCCGTTCCAAGAAGGCACCAAAAGGTACCCACGCATGAAACCCGGTTCCCCCGACGACGACTGGCTGGAAGACTGCGCCCCGCGCCGCGTGCTGGAACTGTTCGCCACGAAATGGACCAGCATGATCCTGCATACCCTGCACGCGCGGCACGGCGGCGAGGCCCGCTCCGGCGTGCTGTTGCGCAGTCTGCCCGGTATCTCGAAGAAGATGCTCACCCAGACCCTGCGCGAGCTGGCGGACAGCGGGCTGGTCCAGCGCCGTGTCGAGGACGGCGCGGTGCCACCGAGTGTCCTGTATGCCCTGACCCCGCTCGGGCAGCGGCTGGTCGAGCCGATCGAGATGATCTATGGGTGGGCCCGCGACAATGCCCGCGCACTCGACGATTTACGGCCCCGTGCCACCTCGCGGCGCCGCTAGCCCGGCAAAATCAAACGGTCGTTAGTTTCCCCGCCGGCCGCGGAGGACTACCATTCGCACCGCACGGGCGCACGCCGCCCGATCTCTTTTCCCTTTTTTGAAGGATGTTCCATGGCCGTACACCTGGTTGCCGCGCTCGACGAAAACTTTGCCATCGGCAAGCAGGGAGGCCTTCCCTGGAACCTCCCCGACGACCTGCGTTACTTCAAGAAGCTGACCACCGGCAAGTCGGTGTTGATGGGTCGCAAGACCGCCGAATCGATCGGCAGGGCGTTGCCGGACCGCACCAACTACGTGCTGTCGCGCAAGGGCGAGGCCCCTTTTCCGGGGCAGATCACGGTCCGTTCGGTGCAGGAGGCCCAGGCCAGCTGCAGCTACTCGGGGCTGATGGTGATCGGCGGCGGTGAAGTCTTCCGCGAGGCGCTGCCCTATGCGCGCACCCTGTACCTGACCTGGGTGTATGCCGCAGTCGACGGGGCCGACGTGTTCTTCCCGGGCATCGATTTCAAGGAGTGGGCCGAGGTGTCGCGCGTGCACCACGCGGCGGACAAGGAGCACGCCTTCTCGTTCGACATGGTCGAATACGTCCGGAACGTCTGATGCACGTGCTGGCCGGCGTCCTCGTCGACGGCGCCGGCAGGCTGCTCATCGCCCAGCGGCCGCCCGGCAAGCACCTGGCCGGGCTGTGGGAGTTCCCCGGCGGCAAGCGGGAAGCCGGAGAAACCCCGGTGGAGGCGCTGCTGCGCGAGCTGGACGAGGAACTGGGCATCGCTGCCGATCCACTCTCGTTCGAGGCGCTGATCCGCATTCCCTGGACCTACGGCGAGCGCACGATGCTGCTCGAGGCGATCTGCATCCGCGCCTGGAGCGGCGAACCCCGGGCGCTCGAAGCCACGGCGCTGGCATGGAAGGACCCGCGGCACATCGATGCGGCGCAGCTGGCGCCGGCCGATCGTCCCATCCTCGCCGCGATGCGCCTGCCGGCGCATTATCCGATCACGCCCGCCGACGAATCACCGGATCGCGTGGCCAGCGTCTTGCGCGTGGCGCTGGCGCGGGGAGAGCGGCTCCTGCAACTGCGTCTTCCGGGGCAGCCCTGCGCGGTGACGCGCCAGATCGCGGCATCGATGAAGGAGGAGCTGGGGCGCTTCGGAGCGACGTTGCTGCTCAACCGGGATATCGAAGGTGCGCTGGCGCTGGGCGAGGGCTTCGGCGTGCACTTGGGTGCCGCGCAGTTGCACGCGTTGAGCGCGCGCCCGCTGCCGTTCGCGCAAAGGGTCGGCGCCTCGTGTCACGACGCTGACGAGTTGGCCCTGGCATCGCGGCTGGGCTGCGATTTCGCCACGTTGTCGCCGGTGCAGCCGACGCCCAGCCATCCGGACGCCGAGCCGATGGGCTGGCCGCGCTTTGCCCGGCTTGCCGAAGCGGCATCCATGCCGGTCTTCGCGCTGGGTGGACTCGGCCCTGACGATGTGGCGGAAGCGCGGTTGCACGCCGCACAGGGCGTGGCGGGTATCGCCGGGTTTTTCTGAAACGTTCGGCTTATTTGCTTTTCAGCCGGGCGACCAGCGCGTGCAGGGTGGCCTGGGTCTCGTCGCTGAAAAAGCCGTCGATGAAGTCCGCACCCAGCAGCCCCTCGGTGTTTCCCCAGACGGCGAGCAGGTCGGCGCGGGCGATGGCGCGCGTACGGAGCATGGCGCCCGGCGGTGCCTTGAGCAATTCGCCGGCCCACAGCACGGCGCGCGTGACCACCTGTTCCACCGCGGCCAGTTCGTCGACCAGACCGATGGCGTGGGCCTGTTCGGCATCGATCAGCGCACCGGCCACCAGCAGCCGCTCCGCGCGCCAGGCGCCGACGATGCGGCGCAGGGCGAACTGGATGGGCTCGGGCACCGACAGACCCACCTGGACCTCGTTCAGGCCGATCTTGTAGACGCCATGGGCCATGACCCGGTAATCGCAGAACAAAGTGAGCACCGCGCCGCCGGCCGGGCTGTGCCCGGTGATGGCGGCGACGGTGGGCACCGGCGACGCGGCGATGGCGCCGCACAGGGCGAAGAACCCTGTCCAGAACTCGCCCACGCCGTCGCGATCGCGCTGCGTCAGGGCGGGAACGTCGACGCCCGCCGAGAACATGCCCTGCGCACCCGACAGCACGATGGCCCGGGCACCGTTGCCGGGTGCGTCGACGATGGCCTCACGCAAGGCGGTGACCAGGCCCATGTCGAGCGCATTCACCGGCGCACGCGCCAGGCGGATTTCGTGGATGCCGCCCTCGTGCGGAAGGATGTCGAGCATGGCGCGGTTCCTTATTTGATGTCGCCGGGCGACCACGTGTAGCGCAGCGCGTAATCCAGCGTGGCGGAGCCGTTGGCCGGCACCTCGACGTTGAACTCCAGCACGTCGGGCGTGCTCTTGGTCGGCTTCACCGAGGACGACACCACCGTCCAGGCACGCCAGCGGGCCGGATGCTCGCGCAGGGTGACCGTGCGCTTCACGTCGCCGGCGTTGCTCAGCACGATGCGCGTGCCTTCGTCGATGCGATGCTGCGCCTCGTTGGCGGTGAACGATGTCTGCTCGCGCTTGGCGGCCAGGTCGAAGGCGTTGCCGAGGGTGATCGTCGCGTCCTTGTTCTTCGGCGTGTCGCCGAGGCGCCCTTCGCCCAGCAGCTCGGCATTGCCGTCGCGGTCCACCGTCAGCACACGCACATAGCCGGCGGGCAGGGCGTCGAACGCCTTGAAGCCCACCGTGGAGACGATGGGCGTGCCTTCCTGCGGTTGTCCGAGGTCGCGTTCCAGCTGCGGCTGCTGCCCGTAATAAGCCCTGCCGGTGTCGTAAACCGCCTTGCGTTCGCACGACAGGGTGCGGCTTTCGTACAGCGGGGTCTGCGTCACGCTGCCGTCCGGCAGATCGATGGCGGCCGGCAGGGTATAGGTGCGCAGGTCGCCCAGCGTGGCCTGCTCGGGTGCGGTGTCCTCCATGGCCATGGGCGCAGGTGCGGCGGCCGCGCGTGCCATGAACATCTTGGGCTGCGGCGTGGCCTTCGCGCGGTTGGCGTCGCCGGCCACCAGCTTGAGCGAGACATCCTTCCAGTCGCGTCCGCTGCGGTTGGCGATGCTTGCCGCGGCGGTGAAATTCATGGAGCACGTGTCGCCGGGCGCCAGCGTGGCGACATAGGCGCCGCGCCAGCCGATGCCGGAGGTGGGGTAGTCGAGCTGGGCCGAGGTGCTGCCTGCGCCCGAGCCTGCCACGCGTACCTGCAAGGTCGATCCGCGGGCGAAGTCCGCCGCGTCGGTGGCGCGCAGGGCCGAGTAGTTGCGGATCAACGTGGCCTTGCCACCGGTGTCGCGGACCACCAGCGCGTCGCCACCGCGCACCAGCGTGCCGCTGGCGATCGGCTGGCCGCCGTCGCCGATGACGGTGACGTTCCGGCCCACCAGGCCGGCCACCGCACCGTCGAAACCCTGGCCGAGCAGCAGGCGCTGCGACAGCACGCGGGTGTCCTTTCCGGGAAAGCGAAGCGACATCGCTTCGCTGTCCAGGGCGGACGGCAGGCCGTCGATCGACAGATCCTGGGTGCCGCCCTTGAGATCGAAGGATCGACGCTCGTGGACCACGGCGTAGCCCTCGGCTGAGACGGCATCGCCGTTGGTGGCGAACAGTTGATCGCCGTCGGCGCGGTACAGGGTGAGCGAGGTGCGCTCACCGGCCGCGAGGGCGGGCAGGGCGACGGCGCTGGCTATCGCAAGGGCAAGGATACGACGCGACATGATTCACTCTCTCCATGATGACCCTGCCGAATCATACATAGCCTTCGTGAATGCGCGTGATCTTGCGAATCGCCGCGCCCCGGACTCAGGCGGGCATGATGCCCGCCGCATCGCGGATCGCCTGCGGGATCGGCACCGGGCGGCCGGTCTTCGGGCTGATCCAGACCATCGTGACGCTGCCGTCGCAATGGATCTTCGTCGCGTCGTCGCTGGTCACGATGCGGTGACCGACCGTCATGGAGCTGTTGCCGATGCGGTTGATATACAGCTCGATCTGGATATCCGCCGGCCACTCGATGGGCAGCCGGTAGTTGAGCTCGCTGTGCGCCATGACCGGTGCACCGTCCTCGCCGTACCACTTGTCCGGCAACTGCTGCAGCCACTTGATCCGGGCTTCCTGCAGGTACACGAGGTAGTTGGCGTTGTTGACGTGGTTGTAGGCGTCCAGGTCCTGCCAGCGGACCTCCATCGGGGTGATGAAGACGGGGTTGGGTGTGGTCGGGGTCTCGGTCGTCATGCCTTGGCTTTCTTCTTCGTGGCGGTTTTCTTCGTCGCAGCGCTGGTTTTCGTCACGGCGGCCGTTTTCTTCGCCGCGGCCGTCTTTACCGGCGCGGCCGGTTTGGCGGGAGCCACGGATTTCGCAGGCGTCTTGCCGCTCGCCTTGGGGGCGGCCTTCGGCACCGGCGCACGCACCGGTTTCAGGTGGGTCTTCAGGAACCTGCCTGTGTGCGACTCCGCCGTGGCGGCCACCGTTTCCGGCGTGCCGCTGACCAGGATGCGTCCGCCACCGGCGCCGCCCTCAGGGCCCAGGTCCACCAGCCAGTCGGCCGTCTTGATCACGTCGAGGTTGTGTTCGATCACCACCACGGTGTTGCCGTGCTCGACGAGTTTGTGCAGCACCTCGAGCAGCTGCTCGATGTCGTGGAAGTGAAGGCCGGTCGTCGGCTCGTCGAGGATGTAGAGCGTGCTGCCCGTGTCGCGCTTGGACAGCTCCTTCGACAGCTTCACGCGCTGCGCCTCACCACCGGACAGCGTGGTGGCGCTCTGGCCGAGCTTGATGTAATCCAGGCCCACCGCGCGCAGCGTTTCCAGCTTGCGGGCGATCACCGGCACGTTCTCGAACAGCTTGAACGCATCTTCCACCGTCATGTCGAGCACGTCGGCGATGGTGTGGCCCTTGTACAGCACTTCCAGCGTTTCGCGGTTGTAGCGCTTGCCGTGGCAGACGTCGCAGGGCACATACACGTCCGGAAGGAAGTGCATCTCCACCTTGATCATGCCGTCGCCTTCGCAGGCTTCGCAGCGACCGCCGCGCACGTTGAAGCTGAAACGTCCCGCCAGGTAGCCGCGCTGACGCGACTCCGGCACCTGTGCGTAAAGCTCGCGCAGCGGGGTGAACAGGCCCGTGTAGGTTGCCGGGTTGGAGCGCGGGGTGCGTCCGATCGGCGACTGGTCGATGTCCACGACCTTGTCGAACAGCGACAGGCCTTCGATCGACTCGTAAGCGGCCGGCTGCTCGCCGGCGCCGTTGAGTTCCATCGCGGCAAGGCGATAGAGCGTGTCGTTGATCAGCGTGGACTTGCCCGAGCCCGATACACCGGTCACGCAGGTGAACGTACCGACGGGAATGCGTACGTCCACGTCCTTGAGGTTGTTGCCCGTTGCGCCCTTCAACTCCAGCCACTGGTCGTTGCGCGCCGGACGCCGCACCTTGGGCACGGCGATGCCGCGCTCGCCGGTGAGGTACTTGGCGGTGACCGAGGCCGGCGTGGCCAGCACCTGCGCCAGCGTGCCCTCGGCCACGATATGGCCGCCATGCACGCCGGCGCCGGGGCCGATGTCCAGGATGTGGTCAGCGGCGCGGATCGCGTCCTCGTCGTGCTCGACGACGATCACCGTATTGCCCAGGTCGCGCAGTCGGGTGAGCGTGCCCAGCAGGCGTTCGTTGTCGCGCTGGTGCAGGCCGATGGATGGCTCGTCCAGCACGTACATCACGCCCACCAGGCCGGCACCGATCTGGCTGGCCAGGCGGATACGCTGGGCCTCGCCGCCCGAGAGCGAGTCGGCCTGGCGATCCAGCGTGAGGTAGTTGAGCCCCACGTCGTTGAGGAAGGTCAGCCGCTCGCGGATTTCCTTGACGATCTTGACCGCGATCTCGCCGCGCCAGCCGGGCAGCTTCAGCCCGTCGAAGAAGGCCAGGGCGCGGTCGATGGCCAGCGAGGTGAGCGACGGGATAGCCTGGTCGGCGACGAAGACGTTGCGCGCGGACGGGTTCAGCCGCTGGCCGCCGCAGTCGGGGCAGGGATGATCGGCAATGTAGCGGGCCAGTTCCTCGCGGACGGCGTTGGATTCGGTTTCACGGTAGCGGCGCTCGAGATTGGGCAGGATGCCCTCGAACTTGTGCTCGCGGGTGACCTTGCCACCACGCTCGGTGATATAGCGGAACGGGATGACATCCTTGCCCGAGCCGTTGAGCACGGCGTTCTGCACCGACTTGGGCAGCTCGCGCCAGGGCGTTTCCGGGTCGAAGCCGTAGTATTTGGCCAGCGACACGATCAGCTGGAAATAGTGCGCATTGCGGCGATCCCAGCCGCGCACGGCACCGCCGGCCAGGCTGAGTTCGGGGTGGCCGACTACCCGCGCGCCGTCGAACACCTGGGTCACGCCCAGGCCGTCGCAGGTTGGGCAGGCGCCCACCGGTGAGTTGAACGAGAACAGGCGCGGCTCGAGTTCCGGCAGCGAGTAATCGCAAAGGGGGCACGAGTAGCGCGACGAGAACAGCTGCTCGTCGGCCTTGCGGTCGTCCATGTCCACCAGCACCACGATGCCGTCGCCCAGACGCAAGGCGGTCTCGAACGACTCGGCCAGGCGTTGCTTGATGTCGTCGCGCGGGCGGAAGCGGTCGATCACCGCCTCGATGGTGTGCTTCTGGCGCAGCGTCAGGGGCGGCACGGCATCCAGGTCGTAGACCTCGCCGTCCACGCGCGCGCGGACGAAGCCCTGGGCCCGCAGCTGGTCGAAGACCTGGACGTGTTCGCCCTTGCGTTCACGGATGACCGGGGCCAGCAGCATCCAGCGCTTTTCGGGGTCCAGCGCCATCGCCGTGTCCACCATCTGGCTGACCGTCTGGGCCTCCAGCGGAATGGCGTGGGTCGGGCAACGCGGGGTGCCGACGCGCGCGTAGAGCAGGCGCAGGTAGTCGTACACCTCGGTGATCGTACCGACGGTGGAGCGGGGGTTATGGGAGGTCGACTTCTGCTCGATCGAAATGGCCGGCGAGAGGCCTTCGATCGTGTCCACGTCGGGCTTTTCCATCATCGAGAGGAACTGCCGTGCGTAGGCGGACAGCGACTCGACGTAGCGGCGCTGGCCTTCGGCATAGATCGTGTCGAAAGCCAGCGAGGATTTGCCCGAACCGGACAGCCCCGTGATGACGATGAGCTTGTCCCGGGGCAGGTCGAGGTCGATATTCTTGAGATTGTGCGTGCGGGCGCCGCGGATGCGAATGCTGTCCATGTGCCTACATAAATGGGGGAAGCCCCGGACTATACCAAGGGTTTTCCGCCTTCATTCAGCGTCGACTTTTGACGGTTCATCACAGCAGTTGTGCGGGGGTGGTCGGTGCTGCTCCGGTGGGTGTCGTGAGCCCTGCCGAAGGCGGGCGCAGCGGGGCTGCCCGACTCGGCTACCATGGCCGCTGCCCCGGGGAGGGGTGACCATCCATCCGAAGAGGAATACACCCATGCGTAAGTGGACAGGGATCGCGGCCGGCCTGGTGCTGGCGGTTTGTACGGGCCAGGCGATGGCCGCCGCGCCGAGCGAGCAGCAGGTGCGCCAGCTGATGGATGCCGTGGGCATGGGGCGGATGCTCAGCCAGATGAACAGCCAGATGGCGGGCGTGATGCAGAACGCGCTGCCCTGCGTGCCGGCCAGCTACTGGCAGGGCTTCGTGGACGCCAACGCCACCAACCAGCTGATCGGCCGGATGGTCCCCGTCTACCAGAAGCACTTCACCGCCGAGGATATCGACGGCCTGCTGAAGTTCTATCGCTCGCCCCTGGGCCAGAAGGTCATCACCCAGATGCCCGCGACCATGGCCGAGGGCATGCAGATCGGCAAGCAGTGGGGCCAGGAACGCGGCCAGCAGATGATCGCCCAGCTGCAGACCCAGGGTACCCTCAACGCCCAGGGCCAGTGCCCGGCGGCCGGCGCCGCCGCCAAGCCGGCTCCGGCGCCTGCGCCCGCCCCCTCCAAGAAGAAATAGCGCCCCAAAGGGGGGTGTAGGAGCGCACGATGTGCGCGAAAGGGGCACGCAATGGCCCGGAATGGCCCAGGGCCTGTGGCTGATGCCCGGAGCCTGGGCCCTGGGCCCTGGGCCTTGAAGGGTGCCTCGTCATCGCTTTGTCGGCTTTTCGCGCACATCGTGCGCTCCTACCCTTGGGTGTGCGCTCCTACCCCTCTGATTGACCTGGCCTTTTCCCACTGGCTATAATTGGCAGTTCGCACGACCCGTAACACCTAAAAAGAACTACATAATCAGCAACAGGAAATAACCATGAGCTACGCAGTCATCAAGACCGGTGGCAAGCAGTATCGTGTGATGGCAGGCGAAGTCCTGCGCGTCGAGCTGCTCACCGCTGAAGTCGATTCCACCGTCGAGTTCGACCAGGTCCTCCTGGTGGGCGAAGGCGAGTCGATCACCGTCGGCGCCCCGTTGGTCGCCGGTGCCACCGTCAGCGCGAAGATTCGCGCCCACGGTCGCGCGGATAAGATCCGCATCGTCAAGTTCCGTCGTCGCAAGCATTACAAGCGCACGCAGGGACATCGTCAGCATTACACCGAAATCGAGATCACGGGCATCAACGCCTGATCTGCCGGAGGATATGAGTCATGGCACATAAGAAAGGCGTAGGTTCCAGCCGTAACGGTCGCGATTCGAACCCGAAGTATCTCGGTGTGAAGATCTATGGCGGCCAGGCTGTGGAAGCCGGCAACATCATCGTTCGTCAGCGTGGCACCAAGTTCCACGCCGGCGTGGGCGTCGGCCTCGGCCGCGACCACACCCTGTTCGCGCTGGTCGATGGCACGGTTGCCTTCAAGACCCGTGGCGACAAGGGTCGCAAGTTCGTCGACGTCGTCCAGGCGTAAGCCTTTCCGACGCGATAACGAAGGCCCCGCCCACGGCGGGGCTTTTCGTTTGTAACGCGGCATCACTTTTTATCCAGGTTCCCCATCCATGAAATTCGTCGACGAAGCGCAAATCAGAGTCTCGGCCGGTGACGGCGGCAACGGCTGCGTCAGCTTCCGTCGAGAGAAATTCATCCCCTTCGGTGGCCCCGACGGCGGCGACGGCGGCAGTGGCGGCTCGGTCTGGCTGGTGGCGGACGAGGGCCTGAACACGCTGGTCGACTTCCGCCATATGCGCTCGTTCAAGGCCAAGCGCGGCCAGGCCGGCATGGGCAGCCAGATGTACGGCAAGGGTGCCGACGATGTCGATATTCGCGTGCCCGTCGGCACGGTCATCACCAACGTCGATACCGACGAAGTCATCGGCGACCTCACGGCGCACGGCCAGCGCCTGAAAGTGGCGCAGGGCGGTCGTGGCGGCCTCGGCAACATCCATTTCAAGAGCTCGGTGAACCGCGCGCCGCGCAAGTTCACCCCGGGTACGCCCGGTGAGGTTCGCGACATCAAGATGGAGCTGCGCCTGCTGGCGGATGTCGGCTTGCTGGGCTTTCCCAACGCAGGTAAGAGCACGTTCATCCGTGCCGTGTCGGCAGCCACGCCGCGCGTGGCGGATTACCCGTTCACCACGCTGCATCCGAACCTGGGTGTCGTGCGCATCGGCACCGATCAGAGTTTCGTCGTTGCCGATATCCCCGGCATCATCGAGGGTGCGGCCGAGGGTGCGGGCCTGGGTATCCAGTTCCTGCGCCATGTATCGCGTACCAGCCTGCTACTGCACGTGGTGGACATCCGGCCCATTGACGGCTCGGACCCGGTGGAGCAGGTCCGTACGATCGAGCACGAGTTGAAGAACTTCGATGCCGAACTGGTTGAGCGTCCGCGCTGGCTGGTCATCAACAAGTCCGACGTTTATTCCGATGAGGACGAGCTGAAGCAGGTCGCCGACGACATCGTTGCCCGACTGGAATGGAAGGAGCCCTGGTTCCTGGTGTCGGCCGCTTCGGAGATCGGCACGTGGGATGTCTGCCTGAAGGTGCAGCAGTTCTTCGACGCCGAGCGCGAGAAGCACCGCGACCAGAAGGAAGTGTCCAACGACGTGCGTATGAGGGGCGAGTAACGCGGGGGTGGCGTAGTGGGTGCGGTATTGCCGGGGCGTCGTTTTGCGTCGTGCCGCCCATCGCGCACATCGTGCGCTCCTACAGTGCGCGACGCATGTAGGAGCGCACGATGTGCGCGATCCGCGATCCGCGATCCACGATGCGCTCGATACCCCTGAAACTCACACAAAAAAGCCGGCTTGCGCCGGCTTTTCCGTAAACAGCGATGTCGCGCAGGCTTACGCCAGGTCGCGGATCTTCGCGTTCAGGCGGCTCTTATGGCGAGCTGCCTTGTTCTTGTGGATCAGGCCGCGGGCAGCGTAACGATCCATCACCGGCACGGCGATGGCGTACGCGCTGACTGCGCTTGCCTTGTCCTTGGCGTCGATCGCCTTGACGACCTTCTTCAGTGCGGAACGCACCATGGAACGCGCGCTGACGTTGCGCAGACGGCGCTGCTCCGACTGACGCGCACGCTTCTTCGCGGACTTGATGTTGGCCAAGGTGAAGCTCCAGAGTTCGGTTGGTTTTAAGAAAGACGCCCATTTTGAGGCCAAAGCCGGGGCGCGTCAATAGCTTAGGGCCCGCACGGGCAGGCCCGTCGGGCGATCCGGCGGTGACCGCCCGGAAATTTCCAGAAGGTGGACTGTCCTCCGCCCGGTCGCCGCTGTCAAACTACGCGTTTAGGCAACCCCCGGCACGGATGAAAACCCCCAGTCTTCTTCGCGGCATGCTGTCCTTCAGCGGCATGACCATGATCTCTCGCGTGCTCGGCCTGGTACGCGACATGGCGATCAACGCGTCGTTCGGTGCCAACGCCGCCACGGATGCCTTCTGGGTGGCCTTTCGCATCCCCAACTTCATGCGCCGTCTGTTCGCGGAGGGCTCGTTCTCCACGGCCTTCGTGCCCGTGTTCACCGAGGTCAAGGAAACCCGGCCGCACGCGGACCTGAAAGACCTGATGGCGCGCACCTCCGGCACGCTGGGCGGCGTGCTGCTGGTGGTCGTGGCGCTGGGGGTGATCTTCGCGCCGCAGGTCACCGCGCTGTTTTCGCCGGGCGCGGTGGACTCCGCGGGCAAGTTCGACCTCACGGTGGACCTGCTGCGCCTGACCTTTCCCTTCCTGCTGTTCGTCTCGCTTACCGCGCTGAGCGGCGGCGCGCTCAACAGCTTCCATCGCTTCGGCTTGCCGGCGCTCACCCCGGTGATCCTCAACCTGTGCATGATCGCGGGCGCCCTGTGGCTCGCGCCGCGCCTGCAGACGCCGATCATGGCGATGGGCTGGGCTATCCTGGTTGCCGGTTTCCTGCAACTGGTGTTCCAGCTGCCCACGCTGAAACGGCTGGACCTGCTGGCGCTGCCGCGCTGGGGCTGGCGCTCGCCGGAGGTGCGCCGGATCATGACGCTGATGGTGCCGACTCTGTTCGGATCGTCCGTGGCGCAGATCAACCTGCTGCTGGATACGGTGATCGCTTCGCTGCTGATCGCCGGCTCGCAGAGCTGGCTGTCCCAGGCCGACCGCTTCCTCGAGCTGCCGCTGGGCGTGTTCGGGGTTGCGCTGGGCACCGTCATCCTGCCTTCGCTGTCGCGCCACCATGTGGCCACCGATAAGGACGGCTTCTCCCGCGCCCTCGACTGGGGCCTGCGTACCACGCTGCTGATCGCGGTGCCGGCCATGTTCGCCCTGATGATCCTGTCGTTCCCCCTGGTGGCGACCATTTTCCAGCACGGCCGTTTCACGGCGTTCGACACGAAGATGGCGTCGATGTCGATCTCCGCGTTGAGCTTCGGCCTGCCGGCGTTCGCCTTGGTCAAGGTGGTGTTGCCGGCCTTCTACGCCCGCAAGGACACCCGCACGCCGGTCCGCGCGGGCGTGGCCTCGCTGGTGGCCAACATGGTGTTCAACGTCGCTTTCCTTGGCCTGCTGTTTTTTCTCTGGGCCACCCCGGCGCAGAAAGCGGGCTCCTGGATGGCGGCGCTGGCGACCATCCCGGGGCTGCACATGGCACTGGGCATGGCCAGCGCCCTGGCCAGCTACATCAACCTGCTGTTGCTGTGGCGCTGGCTGGGCAAGGCTGGCGTCTATACGCGGCAGCCGGGATGGGGCCGGCACCTGGTCCGCCTGGCGGTGGCCTGCGCCGCGATGATCGTGGTGCTGCTGGTGGGCCTGCACGTGTGGCCGGAGTGGAGCGACGTGGAGAAGTGGGAGAGGGTGGGGCACCTCGCCATCCTGGTCGCCGCCGGCGGTGGCGCCTACGTCACGGCGCTGTTCGCCCTCGGATTCCGCCTGCGCGACCTGCGAGCGCGCTGACGGGCCCACGCGGCGTTCCCGCGTCGCATTGTGCGGCGCAACGGGGCCGCTATACTGGCCCGATGGCTTTTATTCCGCATCGATTCCAGGGCGACCACGCATGACGTTGCAACTGCACCGCGACGTCGATGGCCCGTGCCTCGCCCCCCAGGGCAGCGTCGTGGCGATCGGCGCCTTCGATGGGTTACACCTCGGTCACCAGGCCATCCTTGCCGAAGTGCGCCAGCGCGCCGAAGCCCAGGGCGTGGTTCCTGCGGTCATCACCTTCGAGCCGCTGCCCCGTGCCTTCTTCTCGAAGGAGCCGGTGCCGCGCCTGTCGGGCATGCGCGAGAAGGCGGAAGGCATGACGGCGGCCGGCATCGATCAATTGCTCTCCCTGCGCTTCGACGAAGCCCTGACGCAGATGTCCGCCGAGGACTTCGTCCGTCGCGTCATCGTCGAGCGTCTGGCCGCCCGTGAGGTGTGGGTGGGCGAGGACTTCCGTTTCGGCCATCGTCGCGGCGGCGATTTCGCCCTGCTGCAGTCGATGGGCGCCGAGCTGGGCTTCACGGCCCATGCCGTGGCGCCTGTGCTTGTCGATGGCGAGCGCGTGTCGTCCACGCGGGTGCGCCAGCTGCTGGGCGAAAGCCGTTTCGCCGATGCCGCCACCCTGCTGGGTCGCCCGTTCGTCATCGACGGACACGTGGAGTACGGCAAGCAGCTGGGCCGCACCCTGGGCTATCCCACCGCCAACGTGCACCTGCCGGAGCGGGTCAGCCCCGTGCGCGGCATCTTCGCGGTGCGCATCGGTGTGGGCGAAGGCCCGTGCAGCTGGCCCGGCGTGGCCAGCCTGGGTGTCCGGCCCACCGTGAACGAAGTGGCCGAGCCCTTGCTGGAAGCCCACCTGTTCGACTTCTCCGGCGATCTCTACGGCATGCGCATCGCCGTGGAGTTCGTCCGGAAACTGCGTGACGAAGAAAAATTCGACGGCCTCGACGCCCTGACCGCGCAGATGCGCCAGGACGAGATCGCCGCCCGGCAGGCCCTTGGCATGAACCCCATACTTGTCGATGCATGACGGAACGCGCGCACCGCGCGTCCGCCCCGAAACCCACGGTTGCCAGCGATGACCCAGGATTACAAGAACACCATCAATCTGCCGCAGACGGCTTTCCCGATGCGCGGCGACCTGCCCAAGCGCGAGCCGGGCTGGCTGGCCACGTGGGAGCGCGTGGGCCGCTACGCGCAGATCCAGGCCAAGGCCGCCGATCGCGACAAGGTGTTCGTGCTGCACGACGGCCCGCCGTACGCTAACGGCGCCATCCACCTGGGCCACGCGGTCAACAAGGTGCTGAAGGACGTCGTGGTCAAGTCCAAGCTGATGGCTGGCTACCGCGCGCCTTACGTTCCCGGCTGGGATTGCCACGGCCTGCCGATCGAGATCGCGATCGAGAAGAAGTTCGGCAAGGCGGGCGACAAGCTCAATGCCGCGGAATTCCGGCAGAAGTGCCGCGAGTACGCGATGGCGCAGATCGACCTGCAGCGCGCCGACTTCAAGCGCCTGGGCGTGCTGGGCGACTGGGAAAAGCCATACCGCACGCTCGATTTCACCTATGAGGCCGACATGATCCGCGCGCTGGCGCGCATCGTCGACAACGGCCACGTGGTCCGCGGCGCCAAGCCGGTCTACTGGTGTTTCGACTGCGGCTCGGCGTTGGCTGAGGCCGAGATCGAATACGCCGAGCGCACCTCGCCGGCGGTGGACGTGGCCTACGACGCCGTGTACCCGAAGGACCTCGGTGCCGAGTTCGGCGTGGATGTGGGCGACGCCATCGTTGCCGTGCCCATCTGGACCACCACGCCGTGGACGCTGCCGTCCAGCCAGGCGGTGTCGCTGGGTGGCGAGATCGACTACGCCCTCGTCGAGGGCCCGTCGCGCGACGGCAAGCGGGTGCTGCTGGTGATCGCCTCGGCCCTCGTGGAGAAGGCCCTGGCCCGCTACGGCGTGGAAACCACCGGCGGCGTGCTCGCCCGCGTGCAGGGCGCCGTGCTGGAAAACAAGCCGCTGCGCCATCCGTTCTACGACCGGCAGGTGCCGCTGATCCTCGGCGACCACGTGTCGGACGAAGACGGCACCGGTGCGGTGCACACCTCGCCGGACCACGGCGCGGAGGATTTCGCGGTCGGCCAGCACTACGGCATCGGCACGCTCAACTATGTCGACGGCCGCGGCGTCTATCGTTCTGACCTGCCGCTCGCGGGTGATGTCTCGCTGGCCGGCACGCACATCTGGAAGGCCAACGACCAGCTGGTCGACCTGCTGCGTGGTCGTGGCGTGCTGCTGGCCTTCGCCAAGCTCACCCACAGCTACCCGCATTGCTGGCGCCACAAGACCCCGGTGATCTACCGCGCCACGCCGCAGTGGTTCATCGGCATGGAGACCGCCGGCCTGCGCCGCACCGCGCTGGATGCGATCGGCTCCGTGCGCTGGGTACCGGGCTGGGGCGAAGAACGCATCGGCGGCATGGTGGAAGGTCGTCCCGACTGGTGCATCTCGCGCCAGCGCACGTGGGGCGTGCCGATCACCCTGTTCATCGACAAGAACACCCACGAGCCCCATCCGGACTCCGTCGCCCTGATGGAGAAAGTGGCACAGAAGGTGGCCCAGGAGGGCATCGACTGCTGGTTCACGCTGGACCCGCGCGAGCTGATCGGCGACGACGCCGACACCTATGAGAAAGTCACCGATGTCCTGGACGTGTGGTTCGATTCGGGCACCAGTCATTTCGCCGTGATCGGCGCGCGCCCCGAGCTGCAGGCCGGCAACGCCAGCGAATACAAGGTGATGTACCTCGAGGGCTCGGACCAGCATCGCGGCTGGTTCCAGTCCTCGCTGCTCACCTCCGCCGCCATCCACGGCCGCGCGCCCTACGACCACGTGCTGACGCACGGGTTCACGGTGGACGCGCAGGGCCGCAAGATGTCCAAGTCGCTGGGCAACGGCATCGAGCCGCAGGACATCATGAAGACGCTCGGCGCGGACATCCTGCGCCTGTGGATCTGCTCCACCGATTACCGCAACGAGATGTCGCTGTCGGACGAGATCCTCAAGCGCGTGGCCGACACCTATCGGCGCATCCGCAACACGGTGCGCTTCCTGCTCGGCAACCTGGACGGCTTCGATCCGGACAAGCACCTGCTCGCCACGGACGCCTGCCTCGACCTGGACCGCTGGGCCGTGCAGCAGGCCGCTGATACGCAGGCTGCGATCGTTGCGGCCTACGAGCGCTACGACTTCCCGGAGATCGTGCAGCGCGTGCAGAACTTCTGCACCAACGAACTGGGCGCGCTGTACCTGGATATCACCAAGGACCGGCTCTACACGATGCCGACCGACAGCCGCGGCCGCCGCAGCGCGCAGAGCGCGATGTACCGCATCGCCGAGGCCATGCTGCGCTGGCTGACGCCGATCGTGACCTTCACGGCGGAAGAGGCCTGGGCGCAGCTGCCGGGCACGCGCGAAGAGTCGCCGCTGTTCGAGACATGGTACGAGGGCCTGGACGCGCGCCAGGACGCCGAGACGCGCGGCTGGTGGAGCCAGTTGCTGGCTATCCGCGAGACGGCGTCCCATGTGCTCGAGGGCATGCGCAAGGTCGGCCAGATCGGTGCCTCGCTGGATGCCACGCTGACGATCCACGCCGACAAGGCCACCCAGGTGGCGCTGGCGGCATCGGCGAGCGAGCTGCGCTTCTTCTTCATCACCTCCGACGTGGCGCTGGCGGACCTGGACAGCCGCCCGGCCTCGGCGGAGCGGGTGGAGCTGGACGGCGCGGAGGTCTACGTGTCCGCCGCTGTCAGCGACGCGGCCAAGTGCATCCGTTGCTGGCACCACCGCCCCGATGTCGGGGTCGATCCGGCGCACCCGGAGATCTGCGGTCGCTGCGTGGACAACGTGACGGGGCAGGGCGAGGATCGCCGCTGGTTCTGAGGGCGTCCTTGCCCCGCACGCACCACCCGCGTCGCCGTGCCGGCGGCGCGGACCGCTTCGCCTTCGCTGACTGGCCTTACGCATGACCGCACGCCCCCAACCCAATGCCCTGTCCTGGCTGTGGCTCGCCGCGGCGATGATCGTGCTCGACCAGCTCACCAAGTGGTGGGCGCTGGCCGCCCTGCAGCCGGCCGAGACGCCGCACCCGGTGATACCCGGCATCCTCAACTGGACGCTGACCTTCAACACCGGCGCGGCCTTCAGCTTCCTGGCCGATAGCGCGGGCTGGCAGCGCTGGTTCTTCGTGCTGCTGGCCGCCGTCATCAGCGTGACACTGACGGTCTGGCTGGCGCGTACGCCGCGACGCGACTGGCGGACGGCGCTGCCGCTGGCGCTGATCGTCGGCGGTGCGCTGGGCAACGTGATCGACCGCGTGCATGCGGCCAAGGTCACCGATTTCATCCAGGTGTTCCTGGGCAGCTACCCGTTCCCGGTGTTCAACGTGGCCGATTCCGCCATCAGCGTCGGCGCCGTGGCCCTGATCGTGTTCAGCCTGTTCAGCGGCCCCGATAAGCCGACCGTGCGATAATCGCGGTGTCCGGCCGCCCGGCGGCCATCGCTCCTACCGAGGTCCCCTTGGACATCCTGCTCGCCAATCCCCGTGGTTTCTGCGCCGGCGTCGACCGCGCCATCGCGATCGTGGAGCGCGCCCTGGAGTCGTACGGCGCCCCGATCTACGTGCGCCATGAAGTGGTCCACAACCGCTTCGTCGTCGAGCGCCTGCGCGCCGATGGCGCTGTGTTCGTCGAGGAACTGGACGACGTACCCGACGGCTCCACCGTGATCTTCAGCGCCCACGGCGTGCCCAAGGCCGTCCGTGAGGAAGCCGACCGCCGCGGCCTCAACGTGTTCGACGCCACCTGCCCGCTGGTCACCAAGGTGCATATGGAAGTGGCGCGCCTGGGCCGCGCCGGCCATGACGTCATCCTCATCGGCCACGCCGGGCATCCCGAGGTGCAGGGCACGATGGGCCAGTGGAACCGCGCCAACGAGGGCCGCATCTACCTGGTCGAGTCCGTGGAAGACGTCGCCGAACTGACGCCGTCGCAACCCGACAAGCTGGCCTTCGTCACCCAGACCACGTTGTCCGTGGACGACACCATCGCCATCATCGCCGCGCTGCGGGCGCGCTTTACCGCCATCGAGGGCCCACGCAAGGACGACATCTGCTACGCCACCCAAAACCGGCAGGATGCCGTGCGTCGCCTGGCGGACGCCGTGGACCTGGTGCTGGTGGTGGGCTCGATCAACAGCTCCAACTCCAACCGCCTGAAGGAGCTGGCCGAGAAGCAGGGCGTCACCTCCTACCTGATCGATGGCGCCGAGCACATCCAGCGCGAATGGCTCGAGGGTCGCACCCGTATCGGCGTCACGGCGGGCGCCTCCGCGCCGGAGAAGCTGGTCCAGGAAGTGATCGCCCGGCTGCAGTCGTGGGGCGCGGGCACTGTCCGCGAACTGGACGGCGAGGCCGAGAACATCACCTTCGCGCTGCCGAAGGAACTCCGTCTGGCCGGTTGAGGACTTGCACCGGAGGCCAAGCTTCCCTAGAATTCCGCTTCTCGCCGGAATAGCTCAGTTGGTAGAGCGCGTCATTCGTAATGATGAGGTCGTAGGTTCGATTCCTATTTCCGGCACCAAGTATCTGTCCAAGGCTGTCCGTACGTGTCCTTGAGACGCATTTGAACCCGCTTCGTAGCGGGTTTTTTTGTGCATGGGCATCCGCTGTCGTCCCTACCCATCCAACTCAGCGGGTGGTGAGGCCGGTGCGGGCGTCGCCGGAGCGCTATCGTCGCGTGCGGGAAGCGTGTAAAGACTTCCCCGATATAACTACACGCTACCGGCGGTCTCCACCACGAGAATGCGCGCCTCGCCCATCGGGTGAGCTACGTGTTCTGTACCAACCGACGCATAGAACACGTCACCTGTTTCGAGGGTGACTGACTTTTCTAGCCCCTGCTCCCGATAGAGCATCCGGACGCGACCATCCAGCACGGCAAAGACTTCTTCACCGTCGTTGATGTGCCATGTATACGGCTGATCCGTCCAATGAAGCCGGGTAGTGATGCCTCGCATATTGGCGATGTCGAGAGCTCCCCAGGCTTTTGACGCGACGAAGTCTTTGCTGCGAATAATTTTCACGGATGAATACTCTGGAGTGCGGTCCATCGGGTCGGACCGTGTGCGACTCCATGATAGCCATGCCGGGCATGGGATGTGAGCTATCGCCGCCGGCAACGCCCACTCAAGCCGCCATTCGCACATCGCACGCCAGATACCGCAAACCGATCGACAGCGCCATGTCGTACCCGGCCATCGTGTCGCCCGGCACCACCACGCTCACCAGCGACGGATGCGATGGCACCAGGGCCGACGCGTCGGAGGCATCGCTATCGTCGTGCATCTCGATGTAAGGCACGTGCAACGCCGCCAGCGCATCGCGTAGCGGCGCCACGTCGTGGGCCGGTACGTCGTTGGCATCGACATCCAGCAGCACCAGTTGCGCATGGTCGGCGGGCGAGTGATCCAGTTGCATCACCACGTCGTGGAAGTCGCTGCAGGGACGCCAGAGGAGGTCCGTACCGGCGGCCTGTGCGCGGTCCCACAGGCGACACAGGGCCTCGTCGGCCAGGGTGGTTTGCGCTGCGCCGTGGCGCGGACCCGTGATCACGACGATCGACATTGCCGGTGACTCCATGAAAGGGAGGCCAGTATCCGGCGACGATGCGTAAAAACGCTGCGCTACCCGGGCGCTTTCCGGGTAACGCTGTCGTAAAAGACGTCGTCAGGGTGCGTGCCTGGCCATCTGGTCGTTGAACTGCTGGAAGAACGCCTCGAAGTTGCCGCTGGCTTCGGCGAAGCGCAGTGGCTTGACCCGCTCGACCAGTATCTCGTGGGCGTCCGGCTGTGACTCGATCAGCCCCATCACTTCTGCGATGAACGCGTCCAGCGGCATGGCATTCGGGTCGTTCTTCTGCTGCTCGCCCATCAGTTCGGTCTGCACGTAGGGCGGCACCAGCTCCATCACCTGCACGTTGCTGTTCCGCAGTTGGTAGCGCAGCGAGTTCGAGTACGAGTGGATCGCCGCCTTGGTGGCGCAGTAGGTAGGCGTGAGCGAGAGCGGGGTGAATGCCAGGCCGGAGGACACCGTCATCACCGTCGCCTTCGGCTGCGCCAACAAATGGCCGATCAGCGCGGCGTTGAGGCGGATGGGGCCCAGCAGGTTGGTGGCGATGGTGGCCTCGGCGGTATCCGTGGCGCCGTCCTTTATGTCCTCGGGCCGCATGATGCCGGCATTGTGGATCACCACGTTGAGCGCGGGATGCTCACGGGTGAGCCGTTCCGCGAACTCGCCGATGGAAGAGGGGTCCTCGATGTCGAGCAAGGCGAAGGCCATGCCGGGGTTGGCGGCGGTGGTCTCGTCCAGCGGGGCCTGACGACGCCCCGCGATCACGACCCGGTTGCCGCGCGCATGGAAGGCCTCGGCCAGGGCGCGACCGATGCCGGAGCCGCCGCCCGTGATGAGAATGGTATTGCCCTGGATATCCATCGATCGCCTCGCGTTGAATAGGTAAGGCCAAGGCTAGAACCATCACTCTCCTATGGAAAGTAGGCTCCGTAATGTTCCATACTTACCGATCGGTAACCAAGGATTTGCTCCATGTCTTCGCCAACACCGCGCAAGCCCCGCTATGACGAGCCCTGTCGCGCCATGGGCGAGCAGCGTACCGACGCCGCGCTGGATGCGCTGGTGCGCGACATCATCGGGCGCGTTGCCGATCAGTGGACCATGCTCTGCCTGGAGGTACTGGCGGACCACGGCCGCCTGCGCTTCGGTCGTCTGGCCCAACTCATCGGCGACGTCAGCCAGAAAATGCTGACCAAGACGCTGCGCCAGATGGAGGCTGATGGACTGGTCACCCGCACCGTGTATCCCGTGGTGCCGCCGCGCGTGGAATACGAGCTGACGCCCATCGGACTAAGCCTGGGCGCGGCATTCTGCGGGGTGTGGCTATGGGCGGAAGAGCATCACGACGCCATCGTCGCGTCGCGTGCCGCCTTCAAGGCGCGGCAGGCGGACGACTGACGATCCCTGCTCAGTCCCGCAGCAGGCCGAGCAGGTCGTTGGCTTCGCCTTCGGAGACGTGATCCGCCTCGACGTGGAACATCACGGTGCCACCGGTGCTCAGGTTGCAGAGGTGCTCGACCTCATCACGGCGGAATTGGCCGCTGAGGACATCGCCGATGGCGCAGTGTCCTTCCTCGACGGCACCGACGGCAAAACCGTCCTCGATTTCCACCAGGGCCATTTTTAACTCGGGGTGGTACCACATCACTACGCCTCGCACACCGCCTCCCGGCGAGCCCTCGGAAGCCTCGGACAGGCAGTCGGGTCGCTCGGTTACCTTTCTATCGGTGGAGGCCTCGGACTCGTGCGCCGAATCGGCAGCCGGAACGGCAGATCCTTCAACCACCTACGGCGGCCCAACGCATCAAGCGGCCGACAGGCGCGCGAGCACGGCCGGGCTGGGCGGCGCGAGATGACCCAAGGCAGCAGGCGGCAGGAAACGCCAGTCGGTAAGGCGGCGAGGCAGGCGAACGTCACGGCACATGTCGCGCAAGCCGATCATGGCCGCCTCGGCTGTCTCGAACCGGCCCAGCTCAAGGGTGTCGCGCAGCGCGCGCCAGCGATGACCGTGGCGGACGATGCGAAAGATGGCATTGGCGGCTGTGAAAACGTATTGCGCTAGCACTGGGGCACTCCTACTTAACCCCGCTATTGTCTCCGCCGATCCGTGACCGCTTCGTTATCCCGACGCTACGGCACGATGTCGGCGGGTGGCGTTGTGACGTCGCGGCCCCGGCTTACTCAGGGGGCCTTGGCCGGTACGAAGGGCGACACCGGGTCGCTGCCGTCCATGCTTTCTTCCAGCGCATGGTCGAGGTTCTCGCTGGCCTTGTCCTTGCGGGATTGCTTCTCGGCGTCGGTCTCGGGGTGCGTGGGCTGGCCGTGGTCGGGGTGGGTGATGTCCTGGCGGTCGTGGGTCATGGGCGGATACTCAAGGGGGCGGGCGGTCATGAGGCGCCGTCTGTTGTGAACAAGCGGTAGGCCCGGCGTCAAACCGTCTGTCGGCAACACCCCACCAGTCGTCGGAGAATCCTCTCAATACGTGCCGGAAAACCTTAGCATCGGTGCACCGGTACGTGGGTACGAAAAAGGGGGAGGGGTCGTGGCTGACGTGGCGCTTGGTCATCGCGAGCGAGGCATATCGCTGATCGAAGTGATGGTGGCCGTGCTGGTTTTCAGTATCGGCATGCTGGGTCTTGCCCTGCTTCAGTTGAAGGGGGCCCAGTTCACGCGGGAATCCGGCTCCCGTACGGCAGCGATCGGGCTGGCCCGGAGCTTGGCCGAGTCCATGCGGGCCAATCCCGATGGGGCGCTGCCGCCCGGCAATGGCACCAGTGCCTACCTCTACGATGGCACCACGACCTATACCGCCAGCGATTGTGCGAGCACGACAGCGTCGACGCCCGCCGATGTCGCCAAGCGCGATCTGGCTTGTTGGCAGGCTGCCCTGATCCGCACCCTTCCGCCGCCCACCACGTCGGGCGGCAAGATGGCCACGGTGACCAAGGATCCCAACCTGGGCACGCTGGTCATCACGGTGTCCTGGGCCGGCGTCGCGGGCAGTTCGAGCGCGGATCCGTCGCAGTCCTACAGCTTGAGCTACCTGCAATGAGAAAGCCCCCGATGCGTGCACGAATGCGGTCCGCCCGCGGCTTCTCCCTGGTCGAGCTCATGGTGGCCCTGGCTATCGGCGTCATCGTGGTCGGCGGGCTGGTGGCTGTGCTGATGGCGAACCGGCAGGCCTTCACGATCCAGCAGGGCAACAACTTCAACCAGGAAAACCTCCGTTTCGCCTCAAGCCGTGTGGCCTGGTCGCTGCGCATGGCGGATTTCTGGGGTGGGATCAAGGCGGGGAAGATCACCACGACGAGCAATGTCTCCGGCTTGACCGGCAGCGGTGGATGCACCGCCGCGTGGATGGTTAACGTGGGGCCGGGCGCCACCGAAAACGGCATTCGTGGTTATAACGGCGCCGACACGTTTCCCATCGCCAACTGTGTACCCGATGCCAATTACGTGAAGCGCTCCGATGTGGTCGTAGTGCGCTATGCGGATACGCACGGCTACGACCCTGCCAAGGGCTCGGGCACCACGGCTTTCGATTCGGACGCGGTGCCGAACAGAACGACAATCTTCATCCTTTCCGCGATCGACCAGACCGGCACGATCTTCCGCAAAGGCGAGTCCGTGCCCACCAATCCGCTAGGGTCCGCCAGCGGTCGCTACGTGTATCCGTTCCAGCTGGAGATGTATTACCTGCAGCCGTGTTCCGATCCCGGTGCCGACAAGGTGTGCGGCACATCGGACGATGGCGATGCGGGCAATCCCTCCCCAACGCTCATGCGCATGCGGTTGGACGCGAATGGATCCCTCGTATCGGAGGCCGTGGTGGACGGTATCGAACAGATGCAGTTCGAATATGCTGTTCCGGCGTCCATTACGCCGACGGTACCGGCGAAGTTCGTTCCCGCTTCTTCCGTGATCGATTTCAACGCGATCACCCAGGTCCGCGTGTCGCTGGTGGCTCGTTCGTCCACCCGCGACGTCCGGGTGCCGCATCCCATCGACGTGCCACTGTCGAGCGATTGCAGCTACAAGATCGACAATGCGGGTGCCATCAGCTATCCCTCACTTACCAGCGCCAACAACTGCGACGGCTCACCGCCTTCGAATTACGGCGACAAGCCACAGCAATATGTGCGGATCTTCAATAGCCAGGTGGTCGTCCTGCGCAATCGGGTAAGGGGATGAACATGAGGCAGTCTTTCACGGCCCGTCGCCAGCGCGGTATAGCGCTCTTCGTCGGCATGGTGTTTTTGCTGGTGCTGTCGGTCGTCGCGGTGATGGCCATGCGCGGCACGCTCACGGAAATGAAGCTGGTGACGAACTCGGCACGGCATGAGGCAGCGTTCGAGGCCTCGGAAGCCTTGCGCAGCGTGCCCATCACGCTGTTCGATCAGCATGTCTTCGAACGAGGTTGGCCCACCGCCTTTAACGGCACCGTACCGGATTCGGATTTCACGTTTTCCACGCAGCTCGCTCCCTCCCTGTATTCGAAGATGAAGGCCTCGCTCCAGACCGATTGCGCCGGAGCGGTGTCGTTGTTCTACGGAACGCTGCAGGCGGACTGCAAGGGCATGCCGGCAGAAACCGTGTACGACCCGGCGACATGGCATCCGGACATGGTCATTGCCGTATGCGATCCCTCCAGCACATCGTGCTCGGCGAATATCTCCTCGACGATCACCATCGTTCCGGACGGCTCGGTGCTGGCCGAGGGAGCGGGCGGTGCCCAGGCAGCGGGCTATCGCGGCCTGGGTATCGGCTCCGCCGGTGGTGGCGCGGAGCTGCTTTTCGAAGTCCGCAGTGTCGCCACCGTGCCCGGCAATGGCGTGGATACGACGCACACGCAGTACCACCAGCAGATCCGCAACTGACGTGACAGGGAAATCCAGAATGACTTCTTCTCGCTTCCCTGCAGCGCGGCTGCTCCTGGTGCTCCTCGCGGTCACCGCGAGTTGTCTTGGCCTGAATCCCGCTGCGCGTGCGTCAGCTATCTCCAGCGCCGCACAGCGCGCGGCGGCGTACGCGATCGATCCTCCGCTGGGTATCGCGGGTGCGGCACCGCTGGTCATGCTGAACTTATCGCGTGACCACCAGCTTTTCTACAAGGCGTACAACGACTTCACCGACCTGACAGGCGATGGCCCGCCCGAGACGACGTATACGACGACCTTTGGTTATGTCGGTTATTTCGATTCGACGAAGTGCTATGGCTATTCATCGTCGTCCGGATACTTCGTGCCGAAGGCGGCGGTGATCGATACGACGAATCATTACTGCAACAGCAACCTGTGGTCCGGTAACTTCCTCAACTGGGCGACCATGACGCGCATGGATGAGGTCCGCAAGATCCTGTACGGCGGCCTCCGCTCGCAGGACGATGCCACGACCGTGCTGGAACGTGCCTATCTGCCGACGGACGCGCACTCGTTTGCGAAGTACTACAACGGGTCGGATATCGGCAAGTTGACGCCGTACTCGCCATCGTCGACGGCGCCTTCGGCGAGCCTGGCGAGCGCCAGCTACTATTACGACGATGTGTCCTTCACTGAAAACAGCACCACGTACCGCTTGCTGAGGCTTCAGCGCGTGCAGAGCTCGCTCAGGGTGCAGGTCGGCGACCAGATCCAGATCACCGCCAACAACAGCAGCGGCAATCCCGCGACGCTGATTGCACCTGTTCGTTATCTGAATACGAGCGGCTACTCGGGCGCCCCGACCAATCGCGTCGAGCTGCGCCTTCAGGACGGCATGTTCTTCAACATGTCGTGCACCGATGTGCCCTCCTGCATAACGCAGCTCAAGAGCTACAGCAACTGGACGATCACCAACCTCACCCGTACGGGTCTTTCCATCTGCAATACCACGGTGCAGGGCACATCGACCAATCGCTCGCAGACCAATACCGCGCCGCCACTGATTCGCGTGCAGACGGGCAACTACGCTTTGTGGGCATCCAACGAGAGCCTGCAGTGCCTTTGGGCGGAAGAGAAGAGCAATTCGCAGGGCAGCTTCGGCGACGGTTTCCTGAGCAACGGCAATCGCGCCGCTTTCTCGGGACTGGGCTCCGCGGCCGAGAATCCGACCAAGGCCAACGGGACGCAGGGGACGGATTGGGACGAGCTTATCGCGCGCGTGCAGGTATGCCTCTCGGGGCAGATCGGCGCGGAGAACTGCAAGCAGTATCCCGACAACTCGTCGCCCTCCAATCCGTACAAGCCGATCGGCCTGCTGCAGAAATACGCCGAGACGGGCAACATCAAGTTCGGCCTGGTGACGCCCACCTTCGATCACAACGCGTCGGGTGGCGTGGTGAGGGCGGCGCTTCCGGGTCCCGGCCAGAACGACGGCGATTTCATCAGCAATGAAATCGACGCGAAGACGGGACGCATGATCGCCGGGGCGAACGGCATCATCTCCAATATCAATGCCCTGCGTATTTATGGCTATGCCTACCTGTCCGGTGACAACTACGGTACCGGTAACGGGTGTACCTATCAGCGCACCGGCATCACCACGGGCAACGCAAGCGGAACGCTGGTCAGCGAGGGCAACTGCTCGTCGTGGGGCAACCCCATGGCCGAAAGTTACATCGAGACGTTGCGCTACCTGGCAGGCAAGACGCCCAACGCGGCCTTCAAACAGAACACGTCGGGTGAAGACGCGACGCTGGGCCTGAGTGTCGTCACGACATGGAGCGACCCGATCAGCGCGGCCAATTTCTGTGCCCCGCTGAACATCATCAATTTCAATGCAAGCTCGCTGAGCTACGACACCGACGCCGTTGACGGTTTCTCGGATCTGACGTCCGGAAAAACCGTGCAGACGTGGACGGACCTGGTCGGGGTAGGCGAAGGCATCAACGGCAACAGCTGGTTCGTCGGCAATTCCAGCAGTACCTACGCGGGTACCGACGCGAATCTTTGCTCGGCAAAGGTCATCGCCAACCTTTCCGCGGCCCAGGGCATCTGCCCCGAGGTGCCTGCGCTCAAGGGTGGTTACCTCCTGGCCGGCGCTGCTTACGGCGCACACGTCATGCGCATCCGCGACCTCGGTAACGACTCCGGCGGCAACGTCATCGTTCCCACCGAAGATCGAACTTCGCTCAAGGTGACCACCTTTGGCGTACAGCTGGCCACGAACACCCCGCAGATCCGGATCGCGGTACCCGGTACGAAGAACCAGTTCGTGACCATCATTCCCTCTTATCGCCTGACCCTGCCTACGGGCGTCGGTGGCGGTGCGCTGGTGGACTTCAAGATACTCTCCCAGACCAACGACGGGACCACGGCCCGGGGCTCGTTCTACGCCGACTGGGAGGACAGCTTCGCCGGCGGCGACTACGACCAGGATATGTGGGGCATCATCAGCTACGAGATCACCTCGACGCAGGTGAAGATCACGACCAAGCCGGTATCCGCCTCGACCAATAACGGGCAGGGCTTCGGTTATGTCATCAACGGCACGACCAAGGATGGCCCGCATTTCCATTCGGGCATCTACAGTTTCAATTATTCGGATCCCACCTCGCCCGATATCTACAACGCCGCCGGTGTGCGCCTGAATGGCACCGGTCGTATCAATGCCTCGGGCGGCTGTAACGGTTGCGTGGTGAGCGATGCCGCGACCACGGCGATCTACGCGGTGGGTTCGAGTAACGCCGGCACCTTGTCCGATCCGCTCCTGTACGCCGCCAAGTGGGGTGGTTTCCGCGCCGACACGAACAAGCCCGACGGCACCGATACACCGGTGAACGACAGCAATCCCGCCGATATCTCGAAGTGGTCGACCACGGTCAAGGGTACGCCGGACAACTACTTCCTGGTGACCGATCCGGGCAAGCTGGAAACGTCACTGGACACGTTGTTCCGCAAGATCCTGGCGAAGATATCGTCAGGTACTGCGGCGGCGACGGTCGCCGCCAGTGCGAACGGCGTGGGCGTGACGTATCAGGCGTTCTACGAGGCCGAGCGCACGGATACCTCGGGCGATCGCGCCACGTGGGCCGGTTCGCTCGGTGCCCTCTGGACCGACGCAGCAGGTCTGTTGCGTGAGGACTTCAACGGTAACAATCAGCTCGACAACTATGCGACCGACCCGGTGGTGCAGTTCTCGTACCAGGCAGGTAGTGGTCGGACGGTCGCGACGCGAACGTTCACGTCGAATCCTGATCCCACGAAGTACACGGCGGGCACCCCGGTGACGGTGGAACTCGCCGACCTGAAAACGCTGTGGAATGCGCGCCAGCAGTTGTGGGATCCGCTCATGTCCAACGCACAGCGTCCCTACAGCACGGTCTGGACCAACACGGGCGGGCGCTACATCTTTACGTGGGTCGACGACAACGGCGATGGCATCGTCCAGCCGAGCGAGATTCGTCCCTTCGTATGGAGTACCGGTGCCGACGGCATCAATGCGTCCAATTACCGTTACCTCAACACCGACTCGACGACGGAAGCGGCCAACATCGTCAACTGGATCCGTGGCCAGGAGATCACAGGGCTGCGTAATCGCACCGTCGATTTCGACAGCACGCCCGGTCTCATCGGGCGGGTGCTGCGACTTGGCGATATCGTCAACTCGTCGCCGTTGCCGGTAAGTGCGCCGGCCGAGTCGTACGACTTGCTTTATAACGACTCCAGCTATGCGTCGTTCCGCACGGCATATCGCGACCGCCGGCAGGTGGTCTACGTCGGCGCGAACGACGGCATGCTGCACGCGTTCAATGCGGGCTTCTATAACGCGAGCTGTCAGCGTTTCACCCTGCAGCCGACCAACGCGGTGTGCACCAAGGACACGCCCAATGCGACGGGTGCAGTTACCGTCACGTCTGTCGCTCAACCGCTGGGTGCGGAACTGTGGGCGTATGTGCCCAAGAATCTCCTGGCACACCTGCGTTGGCTCACCGATCCCAGCTACAAGCACACGTATTACGTCGACGGTGCGCCCCTGGCCTTCGACGCGAAGATCTTTGCTGCCGATACTACGCACGTGGGTGGCTGGGGAACGCTGCTGCTGGTTCCGTTCCGCCTGGGTGGCGGCAGCATCACGGTGGACACCGCCACCTCGGGCCCGTCCAACAACGTCACCTCCGACTCGGCCTACGTGCTGATGGACGTGACCAATCCCGAAGTACCCCCCACGCTGCTCGGGGAGATCACGTTGCCGGGTACCTACGCGCTGTCCGTACCCGCGGTGGCTGTCGTGCGTGATGCGGCGTCGGGCACACCGAACAAGTTCTTCCTCGCCGTGGGCTCCGGCCCGACCGATCCTCGCAAGGTGGCATCGAACCAGAACCTGCGTGTCTCGATCTATGACCTCGCCAGTTTCGTCGGTGCAACCACGGCGCCGGCGCCGGTGCGCGTACTCGATTTCGGTTCGTCGTCCGCGGGGCTGAACAGCTTTGCCGGCGACCTGATCGCATCCGACTTCAACCTGGACGGAAAAGCGGAGGCGATCTATTTCGGTAGCGTTCTCGGCACCGGCTCCAGTGCGGATTACGGCGGCCACTTCTGGCGCATCGCGGTCGGCGCGAATCCTTCCGTGGCGGCCTGGACGGGCGGGCAGATGCTCGACCTGACGGTAGCGTCCATCGCCCCGAACGGCATGCCGGTGACGGTCCGACCGACCCTCGGGCGCAATACCCGTGGCGCGCCGATGGTCTACTTCGGTACGGGACGCCTGTACAACAGCTCCGACAAGGCCACAACGGCGCAGCAGCGGATATTCGGCCTGATCGACACATCGTTGCTGCCGGCGAACGACCCGCAATACAGCGCCACGATCAGCATGAGCAACCTTGTCGACGTCACTAACGTCAACGTCTTCCCGCCGGATACGCTGGGCGTGAGCAAGGTCACCAATGCGCCGACCAGTGCGAGCTTTACCGGCGTCACAACCTTCGCTGGCCTGGCTGCGGCGTTCGACAGCAAGGGGGTGGCCGGCTGGTACCGCAACCTGACGACCAACGGGACCAACCCTTCCGAGCGCGTCGTCAGCGCCCAGTCCCTGCTGGGTGGTCTGCTGCTCACCGCGGCCTACACGCCCGGCACGTCCATTTGCACGGGCCTGGGCGCCTCGGTGCTGTATGGCCAGAACTATCAGACCGGCACGGGTGATCCGAACGCGTTCTTCGGTTCGAGTACGTCCAATGGTGCCGTCGCCGTGAGTAGCGTCCTAGGCGCGGGCCTGCCGGCACCGCCCAGCCTGCATACAGGTGATGACACCAGTGCCGCGTCCGGATCCAAGAAAGTCACGGCCTGCACCCAGACGTCCACCGGCGCGATCCTCTGCAAGGATGTCGCTACATTGAAACCGGTGACCAGCGGCGAAGCCTCCTGGCGCGAACCCCTCGGGAAATGATCATGCGTGAGAATCGTCGAACGGCCGGTTTTACCCTCATCGAGCTGGCCATCGTGCTGCTGATTGTCGCCATCCTCATGGCGGTGGCGATTCCGTCGTATCGGAAATACGTGGTGCGCTCCAACCGCGTGGATGCGCAACGCACGCTGGTGGATATCGCGGCGCGCGAGGAGCAGGTGTTCTACGGCAAGAACGCCTACACCTCCCAGTTGAACGACATCAACGCCACGCCCACGATGGCGGGCCCGAACTACACCATCGATATCGCCAGTGCCTCGTCGACCGCCTTCGTCGCCCGGGCGACGGCGGCAGGCCAGCAGGCCACCTCGGACAAGCAATGCCAGACGTTGACCTTGTCCAATACCGGGGTACAAGGCTCGACGGGTACCACGGCCAACGACACCGCGTGCTGGGGGCGCTGATGGGACGCAGGATCGCCATCGCGTGGTGGCTGTGCGTAGCGCTGTGCGCTTCCGCTGTCGCGCAGGCCCAGTCCGGCCAGCCTTACTACCGCTGGAAAGATGCCTCGGGCGCCACGCACTACAGCGACACCCCGCCGCCGGGCGGCAAGGCCAGTCGGGTCACGGTCGACGGTCGCGTGCCGTTGTCGCCGGGGTCCACGCCGGCAACCGCGTCATCCACACACGTCTCGGGTGACACCACGGCGCTGGACAAGGCCGAGGCGGCAGCTGTCGACCGCAACTGCAGCAAGGCGAAGGCCAACCTGGTCACGCTCCAGGGCAGTGCGATGGTGGTCGATGGGGCCGACGTGACCAGGGCACGGCGCATGAGCCCCGCCGACATCGCCACCGCTCGCGCATCCGCCGAAGCGGATGTACGTACCTATTGCGGAGCCGCGAAATGAATACCTCACCGGGTCAGGCGCAGCGTGGTTTCTCCCTGCTGGAGCTGATGGTGACCGTGGCCATCCTCGCCATCCTCGCTTCCCTGGCCGTGCCTGCGTTCTCGGACTTCATCAAACGCAATGCGATCGCTTCGCAGACCAACGAAATGATCGGTGCCCTGCGCCTTGCCCGGTCCACGGCGATCAGCCGCAATGTCATGGTGTCGGTGTGTCCCAGCGCCAATGCGTCCAGCGCCACCCCCACCTGCCTGACCAGCGCGTCGTTCGACAACGGCTGGTTGATCTATACGACGGCCGCCGCCGCTACCGCCTACAAATCGACGGATGAGCTTTTGCGCGTGTCCCAGGGTGCCTCGAACGTGTCGATACGTACCCAGTCCACTGGGTCGGCAGCGATCGTGACGTTCGATGCGCGCGGCACGGCGATCACGAATGCGGTGGCGTTCCTGATCTGCGCCAAGACGGGCAGCGCCGCGGTGGGGGCCAGTACGCCCAGGGCCCCCGGTCGTGTGCTCAGCCTGCAGACCGGCGGCCGGAGCGGCGCCGCGCCGCTGGGTACGGCGACCAGCGCGACGGCTGCGCAGGCCCTGTGCACGACCAGCTGAGTACTCGTTGACGGCGGCTGGCGCTCCACCTATACTTTCGCGCTCGATGGGCGGTTAGCTCAGCGGTAGAGCACTGCCTTCACACGGCAGGTGTCACAAGTTCGATCCTTGTACCGCCCACCACTCGATACCCTGAAAACCCGGCCTAGCGCCGGGTTTTCTTTTGGTCACCCCTCCGCTCCCCGCCGGTACAATGCGCCGGTCGCCGCCCCTGGATACCGCCATGCACCAAGCGCTCGCCGACCTTTACATGCTGACCCTGACGCCCTGGAAGCTGATCGGCCTCCTTGGCACCATCCTGTTCACCGCGCGCTGGTTCGTGCAGTTCTATGCCACGAAGAAGAACAAGCAGGTGACCGTACCGATGTCGTTCTGGTACCTCTCGGTCTGCGGCAGCGTCCTTACCCTGGCGTATTTCATCTGGGGCAAGAACGATTCGGTGGGCATCATCCAGACTGCCTTCCCGATGCTGGTGTCGTTCTACAACGTGTTCGCGCACCTGAAGCATCGCAACGCGAAGGAAGAGGTCAAGCCGGGTGGCCCGGAAGAGAGCTGACCCGGCTCAGTCCGGGTCGTAGTCCAGGTAGGGGGCCAGCCAGCGCTCGGCTTCGGTCCGCTCCCAGCCCTTGCGGCGGGCATAGTCGTCCACCTGTTCGCGGGTCATGCGGCCCACCACGAAATACTGGCTGTCCGGGTGCGAGAAATACCAGCCGGATACCGCCGCCGTGGGGTACATGGCGAAGTTGTCGGTGAGCTGCACCGTGGTGTGCGTGGTGGCATCGAGCAGGTCGAACAGGGTGCGCTTCTCGCTGTGCTCGGGGCAGGCGGGATAGCCCGGCGCCGGACGGATGCCGCGATAGGCCTCGGCGATCAGCGAATCGTTGTCCAGCGACTCCTGCGGCTGGTAGCCCCAGAACTCCTTGCGGACCCGCTCGTGCAGGCGCTCGGCGAACGCCTCGGCCAGGCGGTCGGCCAGGGCCTTGAGCAGGATCGACGAATAATCGTCGTGGTCTGCCTCGAAGCGCGCCACGTGTTCATCGATGCCGATGCCGGCGGTGACCGCGAAGCCACCCACCCAGTCCTGCACGCCGCTGTCCTTCGGCGCGATGAAGTCGGCCAGGCAGAAGTCCGGCCGCTCCACGGGCTTGTCCACCTGCTGACGCAGGTGGTGCAACATGGCCATCGGCTTGCGCTTGCCCGTGCCGGGCTCGGCGTACACCTCGATGCTGTCGCCTACCTGGGCCGCGGGCCAGAAGCCGATCACGCCCTTGGCGGTCAGCCACTTCTCCGCGATCAGCCGGTCCAGCATGGCCTGCGCGTCGGCATACAGCTCCGAGGCCTGCGTGCCGACCACCTCGTCGGTGAGGATCGCCGGGAATTTACCGGCCAGCTCCCAGGCGTTGAAGAAGGGCGACCAGTCGACGTAGCGGCGCAGTTCCGCCAGGTCGTAATCGTCGAACACCGTGATGCCGGGTTGACGCGGCTCGGGTGGCGTATACGCGGCCCAGTCGCCCTGGTAACGCTGCGCCCGTGCCTTGGTCAGCGGCACCAGCTGCTTGCCGGTGCCACGGCCCTTGTGACGCTCGCGCACCTCGGCATACTCCGCGCGCACCTTCAGCATGAAGTCGTCGACCAGGTCCTTGCTGACCAGCGACTGCGCCACGCCGACGGCGCGCGAGGCGTCCTTCACCCATACCGTGGGCGACTTGTAGTGCGGCTCGATCCGCAGCGCCGTATGCGCGCGCGAGGTGGTCGCACCGCCGATCATCAGCGGCACGTGGAAATCCTGTCGCTGCATTTCGCGGGCGACCTGGCTCATCTCTTCCAGCGAGGGCGTGATGAGGCCGGACAGGCCGATGATGTCGGCGTTCTCGGCGCGGGCCACGTCGAGGATCTTCTGCGTCGGCACCATCACGCCGAGGTCGATCACCTCGAAGTTGTTGCACTGGAGCACCACGCCGACGATGTTCTTGCCGATGTCGTGCACATCGCCCTTGACCGTCGCCATGATGATCTTGCCGTTGTTCCTGGTGACGTTGCCGGAGAGCTTCTTCTCTTCTTCGATGAAGGGAATCAGGTGGGCCACGGCGCGCTTCATCACGCGCGCGGACTTGACCACCTGCGGCAGGAACATCTTGCCCGCGCCGAACAGGTCGCCGACCACGTTCATGCCGGTCATCAGCGGGCCCTCGATGACATCGAGCGGACGCGTGGACAGCTGGCGGGCCTCTTCGGTGTCTTCCACCACGTACTGGTCGATGCCGTGCACCAGGGCATGGGTGAGGCGCTCGATCACGGGTTTCTCGCGCCATGCCGCGGTTTCCACCACGGCCTCGGCCTTGCCGCCCTTGTAGCGGTCGGCCACTTCCAGCAGGCGCTCGGTGGCGTCGTCGCGGCGGTTGAGCACCACGTCCTCGACACGCTCGCGCAGTTCCTCGGGCAGGTCGTCGTAGATGGACAAACCGCCGGCATTGACGATGCCCATGTCCATGCCCGCCGCGATGGCGTGGTACAGGAACACGGAGTGGATCGCCTCACGCACCGGGTTGTTGCCGCGGAACGAGAACGACACGTTGGACACGCCGCCGGAGATGTGCGACGACGGGAACCGCCGTTTCAGTTCGCGCGTGGCCTCGATGAAGTCCACGGCGTAGTTGTTGTGTTCCTCGATGCCCGTGGCGATCGCGAAGATATTGGGATCGAAGATGATGTCTTCCGGCGGGAAGTTCGCCTCGTTCACCAGCAGCTCGAACGCGCGCGAGCAGATCTCTACCTTGCGCTCTTTCGTGTCGGCCTGGCCCACCTCGTCGAAGGCCATCACGACCACCGCCGCGCCGTACTGGCGCACCTTGCGTGCTTGCTTCAGGAACGGTGCCTCGCCTTCCTTCATCGAGATGGAGTTGACGATGCCCTTGCCCTGCATGCAGCGCAGGCCGGCTTCGATCACGCTCCACTTGGAGGAGTCGACCATGATCGGCACGCGTGCGATGTCGGGCTCGGACGAGATCAGGTTGACGAAGCGCGTCATCGCCGCCTCGGAATCGATCAGGCCCTCGTCCATGTTGATGTCGATGATCTGCGCGCCGTTTTCCACCTGCTGGCGCGCGACGTCCACCGCTTCTTCGTAGCGGCCTTCCTTGATCAGTTTGCGGAACTGCGCCGAGCCGGTGACGTTGGTCCGTTCACCGACATTGATGAAGTTCAGGTCCGGGGTGAGGACCAGCGGCTCGAGGCCGGAGAGGCGGGTGTATCGGATGCTCATGCGGCTTGCGCGATGTCCCTGGTCTGGCGCGGCGGGTAAGGCGCGACCGCGGCGGCGATGGCGGCGATATGCGCCGGCGTGGTGCCGCAACAGCCGCCCACGATGTTGATCAGGCCTTCCTCGGCAAAGCCGCGGATGGTCTCGGCCATGGCTTCGGGACTTTCGTCGTACTCACCGAAGGCATTGGGAAGTCCTGCGTTGGGATGCGTGCTGATGGCGCTGCCGGCGATGCGCGACAGCATCTGCACGTGCGGGCGCAGGTCTTCCGCGCCCAGCGCGCAATTGAGGCCCACCGACAGCGGCTGGATGTGTTCCACCGAATAGAAGAACGCCTCCGCGGTCTGCCCCGACAGCGTGCGGCCGGAGCGGTCGGTGATGGTGCCGGAGATCATCACGGGCAGGCGGGCGCCCAGCTCGTCGAACAGTTCGCTCAGGGCGAACAGCGCGGCTTTCGCATTCAGCGTATCGAAGATGGTCTCGACCATGATGGTGTCGGCGCCGCCTTCGATCAGTGCGCGCGCGGCCTCGACGTAATTCGCCTTGAGCGAATCGAAGTCGATGTTACGGAAGCCCGGGTCGTTCACGTCCGGCGAGATGGACGCCGTGCGGCTGGTGGGGCCGAGCACGCCGATGACGAAGCGCGGCCGGTCCGGGGTGCGCGCGGTCATGGCGTCGCAGGCTTCGCGGGCGATGCGGGCGCCCTCGCGGTTCAGTTCCGGCACGAGGTGCTCGAGGTGGTAATCGGCCTGGCTGACCCGCGTGGCGTTGAACGTGTTGGTCTCGACGAAGTCCGCACCGGCCTCCAGGTAAGCCATGTGCACGCCGCGGATGATTTCCGGCTGGGTCAGCAACAGCAGGTCGTTGTTGCCCTTCAGGTCGCACTCGCCGGGGTGGTCATGGTGGTGCGTATGTGCGCTGTCCAGGCCGCCGGCGAAGCGGTCGCCGCGATAGCCCGCTTCGTCCAGCCGATGGCCCTGCAGCATGGTGCCCATGCCACCGTCGAGGATCATGATGCGTTCGGCCAGCCCCTTGTGGATCAGGGCGACGCGGTCGGGGTGCAGCCAGGGCAGGGCGCTCATGCGGTTCTCCGGGTATCGGGCTTGCGGGCGAGCAGGCTGATGACTTCGAAATGCGGCGCGCGGCGCTCGCGGCTCAGGCGCTCGCAGCTGACCACTTCCAGGCCGGCACCGAGGGCCAGCGCGGTGAGCGATTCGCAGGTGAAGCCCAGGTTGCGGTGGTCGAACGGCTCCACCACGGCGCGGTGATCGTGCTCGCCCAGCGTGGAGGCCAGCACGCGCCCGCCGGGCTTGAGCACACGGGTCACTTCCGCGAATACCGCGTCGGGGCGTTCGGAATAGGTGAGGGCGTGCAGCAGCAGGGCCAGGTCGAAATGCTCGTCGGCCAGGTCCAGCGCGTGCATGTCGCCGGTGCGTACGTCCACGTTGCCGAACGTACTCAGGCGCTGGCGCGCCGCCTCCACCACGCGGTCGGAGCTGTCGACGCACACGATGGAATGGGCGTGAGGGGCCAGCAACTCCGCCGTGACGCCGTCACCGGAGGCGATGTCCAGCACGTCGCCGGTGGCCAGCAGCTGCAGCAGCGAGCGGGCCAGGGTTTCCCAGGTGCGCCCGGGCGAGTAATGGCGCTCCATGTCGCCGGCCACGGTATCGGCCCAGCCTTCGGCACGCGCGCGCTGCGCCAGCACGGCGGGCAGTCGTTCCGCGTCTTCACGCAGCAGGGCGTCGCTCAGGGTGTCGCGCAACGAGGCAACCAGCGCCGCCAGGGTGGGATCGGCTTCGGCGTTGGCCCGGTAGTAGGCCGAGACGCCGGCGCGGCGATCGCGCACCAGCTCGGCTTCCTTCAGCTTGGCCAGGTGCGTGGACACGCGTGGCTGGGCCAGGTGCAGCACCGCGGCCAGTTCGGCCACCGTCAGTTCCTCGCGGTCCAGCAGGGCGAGCAGGCGGACGCGCGTCGGGTCGGCCAGCAGTCGCAGCACCGTGGAGGCCGTCGACAGGTCCATCCTGCATCCTTATATCGCGATAGAAAGATGCGTAAGGATGGGGCCCGACCCGGCCAGCGTCAAGGCCACATGTTGCAGTGCAGGGCGGCAACCGCTCGAACGACCGTTAGAATGACCGGATTACCACCTCCACCCCCACGATCTGCCGCCCGTGAAGGCCGGCGCGAGGAACCCCCATGGATTTTCGCTTTACCGACGACCAGCTGTCGATCCAGGCCATTGCCCGCGACTTCGCCCAGAAGCGCATCGTTCCCGTTGCGGCCGAACTGGACGCCAAGGGTGAGTTCCCGCTGGAGAACATCCGGGAGATGGGCCAGCTGGGCCTGATGGGTATCGAGGTGCCCGAGGAATACGGTGGCGCGGGCATGGACCCGGTGTCCTACGTGCTCGCCATGGTGGAGATTGCCGCGGCCGACGCCGCCACCTCCACGATCATGTCGGTGAACAATTCGCTGTTCTGCAACGGCATCCTGAAGAACGGTACGGAAGAACAGAAGCAGAAGTACGTTCGCGCTATCGCCTCGGGCGAGGCCATCGGCGCCTATGCGCTGACGGAGCCGCAGTCGGGCTCCGACGCCTCCAACATGCACACGCGCGCCGTGAAGAACGCCGAGGGCGACTGGATCATCAACGGCAAGAAGAGCTGGATCACCTCCGGCCCCGTGGCGCGCTACATCGTGCTGTTCGCGGTCACCACGCCGGGCATGGGCGCCCGCGGCGTGTCCGCGTTCGTCATCGACACCCAGCGCCCGGGCTTCCTTGCCGGCAAGACCGAGCCGAAGCTGGGCATCCGCGCCTCGGCCACCTGCGAGATCGAGTTCCACGACTACATCTGCCCGCAGGAAGACATGCTGGGTGCGGAAGGCAAGGGCTTCGGTATCGCCATGGGCGTGCTGGACGCCGGCCGCATCGGCATCGCGTCGCAGGCGGTGGGTATTTCTCGCGCCGCCTACGAGGCCACGTTGCAGTGGTCGCGCGACCGCAAGGCGTTCGGCCAGCCCATCGGCACGTTCCAGATGACCCAGTCCAAGATCGCCGACATGAAGTGCAAGCTGGACACCTCGCTGCTGCTCACGCTGCGGGCCGCCTGGACCAAGGCGCAGGCCGACAAGAACGGTGGCCGCTTCGGCACCGAGGCCTCGATGGCCAAGCTGGTGGCGTCGGAATCGGCGATGTGGATCACCCACCAGGCCGTACAGATCCATGGCGGCATGGGTTACTCGAAGGAGATGCCGCTGGAGCGGTACTTCCGCGATGCGAAGATCACCGAGATCTACGAGGGCACGAGCGAGATCCAGCGGCTGGTGATTGCGCGGGCGGAGACGGGGTTGCGGTAAGCGTTCGGCGTTTCCGGATCGCGCACATCGCGCACATCGTGCGCTCCTACGTGAAGCGTGGCCGACACGGATGCATGGACGATACGGAAAGGTAGCCGACGGGATCATCCGCAGATAAAGAAAAAGCCCGGCATGGCCGGGCTTTTTCTTTTGCAATCGACCTGGGGTTACGGTCGGTCGGTGCCGCGTCGGGGGTCCGAATCGAACGCCCGGACATCACCGACGTTGGGGGCATGCGGGTGGAGGTTGGTCGGGCCGTTCGGGCCGTTGCCACCACCGTTGCCGCCGTGGTCGCCACCGTCCGGATCGTGGTCGCCGTCATGGCCGACGTGCGGCATGTTGTGCGACACCTCGTCCAGCTTGTCGCCCAGCATGCGGCGCACCGAGGTGTAGAACACCGGGATGAGCAGCAGGCCGAGGATCGTGGCGAACAGCATGCCGCCGATCACGCCGGTACCGATGGCATGGCGGGAATTCGCGCCCGCACCCGTGGAGATCGCCAGCGGCAGCACGCCGAGGATGAAGGCCATGGAGGTCATCAGGATGGGGCGCAGTCGCAGGCGGGCGGCTTCGACCACGCTGTCGCGCAGTGTCTTGCCTGCCTGCTGCTGTTCCACCGCGAATTCCACGATCAGGATCGCGTTCTTCGCGGCCAGGCCGATGACGGTGATCATGCCGATCTTGAAGAAGATGTCGTTCGGCAGACCGCGCAGCATGGAGAACACCACCACGCCCAGCAGACCCAGCGGCACCACCAGTAGCACCGCCACCGGGATCGACCAGCTCTCGTACAGCGCGGCAAGGCACAGGAACACGATGACGATGGACAGCACCATCAGCGCCGTGGCCGAGTTACCCGCCAGCACTTCCTGGTAGGAGGTGCCGGTCCAGTCGAAGCCGAAGCCCTTGCCCAACTTGTCGTTGACGATGCTCTCCATCGTGCTCATGGCCTGGCCGGTGGACGTGCCCGGCGCATTGTTGCCCACGATTTCCACCGCCGAGTAGCCGTTGTAACGGGTGAGGGTCGGGGCCGCCATGGTCCAGTCCGAATGCACCACGGTGGACAGCGGGATCATGCTGCTGTCCGTGGCGGTGGACGCGCTGGCCACGGTGGACGTGGTGCTCGTGGCACCGCTGGCGCTGGCGCTGGAGGCGGCGAGCGTGCTCGGCGTGAAGATGTGCGCGAACGCATCCGTGCCCATGCGGTACGGGGCATCGGCCTGCATCATCACGCGCTTCACGCGTCCGCCATACTGGAAGTCGTTGATGTACACCGGCGCCAGGGTGAGCTGGATGGCGGTATAGATGTCACTGACCGACAGGCCCATGGTCTGCGCCTGGGTCCGGTCGACCTTCAGCTGCAGCAGCGGAGCATCCTCGAGCGTGTTGGGACGCACGCCCACCAGTGACTTGTCCTGCGCCGCGGCGCCGAGCAACTGGTTGCGCGCCTGGGTCAGTTCGTCGCGCTCCTGGCCGGAGCGGGCCTGCAGGTACATGTCCACGCCGCCGAACTGTGACAGGCCGCGGATGGTCGGCAGGTTGACCACGAACACCGTGGCATCGCGCACGCCCTGCATCTGGCCGTTGGCCTTGCCCAGGAACTCGGGCACGGTGATATCGCGATCGGACCAGTCCTTCATGCGGATGAAGTCCATGCCCACGTTTTCGCCCTGGCCGACGAAGCTGAAGCCCGAAATCTGGAAGACGCCTTCCACTTCCGGATTCTTCAGCAGGATGCCGCGGATCTGCTCCTGCACCTTCTGCGTGCGGGCCAGGCTGGCTCCCGGCGGCAGCTGCACGATGGCCAGCGCATAGCCCTGGTCCTCGTCCGGCACGAAGCTGGACGGCAGCCGTGTATACAGGAAGCCCGTGAGTACGGCGACGGCCACGAACACGATCATCCAGCGTGGACCATGGCGCACGGCCGAGTCGATATGACCGCCGTACTTGTGCGTGGTCCAGTCGAACATCTGGTTGAACTTGCGGTAGACGACGTTCTTCCGCTTTTCCGGTTCGTGCTTGAGCAGCGTGGCGCAAAGGGCCGGCGTGAAGGTCACGGCGAGGAATGCCGAGAAGCCCATGGACACGGCGATGGTCAGCGCGAACTGCTTGTAGATGATGCCCGAGGCGCCCGGCTGCAGCGCGGACGGGATGAACACCGCCGCCAGCACCACGGTGATAGCCACGATGGCGCCGGTGATCTGCCCCATCGCCTTGCGCGTGGCTTCCTTCGGAGGCAGGTGCTCCTCCGACATGATGCGCTCGACGTTCTCGATGACCACGATGGCGTCGTCGACCACGATACCGATGGCCAGCACCATGCCGAACAGGGTGAGCTGGTTGATGGTGAAGCCCAGCGGCGCCAGGCCGATGAACGTACCCAGCAGGGCCACCGGGATGACCAGCGTGGGGATGATGGTCGCGCGGAAGTTCTGCAGGAAGATCAGCATCACCAGGAAGACGAGGATGATCGCCTCCACCAGCGTGTGCGCCACTTCCTCGATCGAGATCACCACGAACTTGGTGGACTCGTACGGGGCGAACCACGTCACGCCGTCCGGGAAGCTCTTGGCCAGCTCGTCCATCTTGGAACGGACGGAGTTGGCCACGTCCAGCGCGTTGGCGCCGGGCAGCAGCTGCACACCGAAGGCACCGGTGGGAATGCCGTTGTACTCGGTGGCGAAGCCGTAGTTCTGCGGGCCCAGCTCAACACGCGCCACGTCCTTCAGGCGAACCACGGTGCCGTCGTTATTGGCACGCAGGATGACGTTGGAGAACTCCTCGGCCGAAGTGAAGCGGCCTTCGGCGGACACCGTGGCACTGAAGCCCTGGCCGTTGGTGGCCGGGTCGGTACCCAGCGAGCCCGCGGCGAACTGCACGTTCTGGGCCGACAGGGCGGTGCGCAGGTCGGTGGCGGAGAGGCCGTAGCCGCGCAGCTTGTCCGGATTGAGCCAGACGCGCATGCCGTACTCGGCGCCCAGCTGGCGGGTGCTACCCACGCCGGGCAGACGCGCCACCTGGTCGAGCACGCGCGAGGACACCAGGTCGGTGAGCGCGTTGCTGTCGATCGCCTTGTTGGACGAGGTTAGCGCGATGAACATCAGGAAGTCGGGGTTGGCCTTCGCCACCACGACGCCCTGCTGGGTCACCTCCGAAGGCAGGCGCGGCGTGGCCAGCGACACCTTGTTCTGCACCTGCACCTGAGCGATGTCGGGGTCGGTACCGGTGTCGAAGGTCAGCGTGATCGTGGCCTGGCCCGACGAGCTGGACTGCGAGCTGAAGTAGATCAGGTGGTCGATACCCGTCAGCTGCTGCTCGATCACCTGCGTCACGGTTTTTTCGGTCGTATCCGCGCTCGCACCCGGGTAGGTCGCCGTGACGGTGACCTGGGGGGGAGCGATGTTGGGATACGACTCGATACCCATGTTGAGCAGGGAGATCGTGCCACAAAGGCTGATCAGGATCGCCAGCACCCACGCGAAGATGGGGCGGTCGATGAAGAAACTCGGCATGACGGAACTCCCTTACTGCTGACCGGCCGGCGCGGCGGACGAGCCCGCCTTCGCCGGATCGGCGGCCTGCTGGGCAGGAGAGGCCTTGACGGGCGCATTCTCCTTGGCCTTGGGCACGCCCTGCACGATGATCTTGTCACCCGGCTTCAGGCCACCCGTGACCACCCAGTTGCCGCCCGCGATGCGGTCGGTCTGGATGGGACGGCGGACAGCGGCGGAGTCGATGGTCTGTTCCTTGCCGGCCTGGTCCTTGCTGGTGGCCTTGTCCACCACCAGTACGTACGCCGAGTTGGCGTCGCGCAGCACGGCGGCCTGGGGCACCAGGTAGACGTTGTGCAGGCTGCCCAGGTTGGCCTTCACCGTCACGAACTGGCCCGGCAGCAGGCGCGTGCCCGTGTTGGTGAGCAAGGCGCGGAGGTCGACCGTGCCGGTCTGCGGGTTCACCGTGGCGGAGGAGAAATCCATCGTGCCCTGCTCGCCGAAGTCGCTGCCGTCGGGCAGCTGGATGCTGACCGTGGACTTGTCGGTGTCGCTCAGGGTGACATTGCCCTTGGCGGCGGCGCCGCGCATGGTGTCAAGGTCGCCCACGGACATGTTGAAGTTGACGTAGACCTTGTCGATCTGGTCGACCTGGGTCAGCAGCGTGGTGTCGCCCTGGCCCACCAGGGCACCCTCGGTGACCTGCTGGCGACCGGCGCGGCCGTCGATGGGCGAGACCACGTCGGTGAAGCCGAGGTTGATCCGGGCGGACTGGACGTTGGCCTCGGCCTGCTTCACCGAGGCGTTGCCGGTGCGCTCGTTGGCCTCGGCCGTGTCCAGGTCCTGGCGCGAGATGTAGTTCTTGCCGATCAGCCCGCGCGAGCGATCCGCCGTGGCCTTGTAGTTGGCCGCGGCGGCCTTGGCCGACGAGAGCGCGGCCAACTGGGCGTCGAGCTCGGCGGTCAGCGGCTGCGGGTCGATCTTGAACAGCTTCTGGCCGGCCTTCACGTCGGTGCCTTCGTCGTAAAGGCGGTGCAGCAGGATGCCGGGCACGCGGGCGCGCACGTCGGCGGTGCGGAAGGCCGAGACGCGGCCGACCTGGTCCTGGACCAGCGGAACATCCTGGGGCTGGGCGGTGATGACGCCCACCTCGGGCGGAGGCGGCTGCTGGGGCGCCTCCTGCTTGTGGCAGGCGGCGAGCGCCGCGGTCAGGCCGAAGGCCATGAGGGACGTGCGCAGGGGCAGGGGATTCATGAAAACTCCGTTCCTATTCCAGGTTTCTTGATCTTTCGCGGCCGGTCATCCGTGGGGATGTCGTACGCGTGCATAAATACGGTTACCGCGTGTCGCGCCCAGTCGTCCTGCGCTTCCTGCCCCCGCGCCTGCATCCCGAAGAGCCGCCGGTCGCCCTCCAGGCCGTGAAGCATGGCCAGGAACAGCTCGGCGGCCACCTCCGGGTCGTCCCGGCGCATGCCGCCTGCGTCCATGGCCTCGGCCATGCAACGCGACAGCCGCACGGCGACGGTGCCGATCGCCGTGCGGAAGAAGGTCTTCGCGGCAGCCGGGAAACGGGGCGCCTCGGCGATCAACATTCGGCCCAGCGCGACGTGCTCGTGGTCCATCACATACGTGTGGTGCGCCTGTGCCAACGCATACAGGGTGTCGGCCAGACCGCGACTCTCAGGCGCAAGACTCGCGTGCAAGGGGTGGGCGAGCTGTTGAACGGCGGCGTGGAACAGGGTGTCCTTGTTTTCGAAATGGGCGTACACGGTCTGCTTGGATACGCCGGCTTCGCGAGCCACCGCCCCCATACTGACCCGGTAACCGTCACGCAGGAACAGGGCGCACGCCGCCTGAAGCACCCGCTGCTGATGATCCGACGCGGGGCGTAACTCCAGGTGAGACATCGACCGATTACCTGCTGGACTATACCGTCCAGTTTAGTATCTGCTTCGGACCAGCGTCAACGGGCAGCCGCGCCATTCGCGGGCGAATTGCTGCGTCGCAGCTTGGCCCGCATGAGGCGCCGTTGCCCGCTGGAGCGAAAGCTGTCCACGCAGGATGTCGCGATGCAGTGAAAAAGCGCCTTGCCAAGGCAAACCTGCGGTGTGGCTACATGCCCTGCGTGGGCGCTATGCTTTCACGGATTTCCTTCCCGTCCCCACATCGATATCCGCCCATGAATGCGATTCGCACCGCCGAAAGCGGCCAGTTCGAAGCCCTCGTCTTCGCTGAACTGAAGAAGATCGACTACCCCGCGGAGCGCCTCGATGAGGCGCACTTTTTTATCCAGGCCTTTTTCGAGCGCATCGCGCCGGCCGACCACGCGCTGCACGCGCCGGATCGCTGGGCCGCGCTGATCGCCGACCTGTTGTCGTTCGCCCGTGAGCGCACGCCGGGCAAGGCCAAGGTCCGTGTCTACAACCCGGGTCTCTCGGGCACGCGCGCCGTGGTCGAGGTCGTTACCGACGACATGCCGTTCCTGGTCGATACCGTGTCGATGGTCGCCGCCACGCACGCCGACGTGCACGCCATCATCCATCCCGTGGTGCCGGTGCTGCGTTCGGCCACCGGCGTGCTCGAGGCGATCGGCCGCGGCACGACCACCGAGTCGATCATGCGCTTCGAGATCGACCGCATCGACGACACCGAACTGGACACGCTCAAGGCCCACGTCGAATCGGCCCTGTCCGATGTGCGCGAATCGGTGGACGACTGGCGCGCCATGCGCGGCAAGATGAACGAGATCGCCGACGACCTGGGCCGTCGCTCCCTGCCGTACACGGCCGAGGAAGTGAGCGAGGCCAGCGATTTCCTGCGCTGGGTCGCCGATGACCACTTCACCTTCATGGGCTATCGCGAGTACGAGGTGGCGCCGGGACAGGGCGACGACGTGCTCAAGACCGTCGAGGGCTCCGGCCTGGGCATCCTGCGCACGGCGGAACGCTCGCTGGCGCCGCGCTCGCTGCGCACCCTGGTGGCCAGCGAGCTGCCGCGCTCGGGTGCCACCGACGCCATCATCCTGACCAAGACCAACGCGCGCTCGCCCATCCACCGCGCGGGCTACATGGATTACATCGGCGTCCTCAAGTTCGACGACGCGGGCCGCCCGGTGGCGGAGCAGCGCTTCCTGGGCCTGTTCTCGTCCAACGCGTACATGGCCCATCCGCAGCACGTGCCACTGGTGCGCGACAAATGCGAAGCGGTAATGACCCGTTCGGGCCTCAAGCGCGATTCGCACTCGGGCAAGGCGCTGCGCCACATCCTCGACACGCTGCCGCGCGAAGAACTGTTCCAGTGCAGCACCGATGAACTCTACGCGCTGTCCACCGGCTTGCTCGAACTGGCCCAGCGCACGCGCACGCGCCTGTTCATCCGCCGCGACAGCTACGGCCGCTTCTTCTCGTGCCTGGTGTTCGTCCCGCGCGATCGGTTCAACACCAGCGTGCGCGAGCGCGTGGAAAATGTGCTTCGCGAAGCCTTCCATGGCGAGCACGTGGACTCCGCGGTGCTGATGGGCGAAGCCGCCCTGGTGCGCCTGCACGTGGTGGTACGCCCGCGCATCGGCGATCACCCGGTCTACGATGCTGCGCGCATCGAGGCGCAGATCACCGCCATCGCGCGCAACTGGCACGACGACCTGCGCGATCGCCTGATCGAGAAGACCAGCGAACAGGAAGGCATCATCCTGGCCAACCGCTACGGCAAGCTGCTGCCGGCCGGCTACGTCGACGAGGTGTCCCCGCAGGTGGCCGCCGCCGACGTACGCGCGCTGGCGGGGCTGGATGGCCCCGACGCCATCAGCATGTCGTTCTACCACCCGCCGCATCGGCCGGAAGAGCTGCGCTTCAAGGTCTACCGCTCCGGTTCCGACATCGCGTTGTCCGAGGTACTGCCGCAGCTGGAAAACCTGGGTCTGCGCGTACTCACCGAGCACATGTACGAGGTTCGGGTTGGCGACAGCCTGTTGTACATCCAGGATTTCGAAGTGCAGCCCGTCGGCCGGCTGGCATTCGACGTGGCCCAGGTGGGCACCTTGTTCGAAGATGCCTTCGAGCAGATCTGGCGCGGCAATGCCGAGAACGATGGCTTCAACCGCCTCGTGCTGGGCGCGAAACTCGGCTGGCGCCAGGTCGCGGTGCTGCGCAGCTACACCAAGTACCTCCTGCAGACGGGCGTGGCGTTCTCGCAGGCGTACATGGAAGACGCGCTCAACCGCTACCCGGCCATCGCCGGCCTGATCGTCGAGCTGTTCAACGCGCGCTTCGACCCACGTCGAGAGCACCTCGACGGCGCCGAGCGCGCCACCGCCGAGGCGATGCTCTCGCACGAGATGCACACGCTGATCGGCGAGGACACGCTGTCCGCCCATCCCGGCCTGATCGACACGCTGGTGGCGTCGCTGTCGCGCTCGCGAGACGAGCAGGCCGCCGGTATCGAGGAGGCCATCAACGCGCTGCTGGACAACGTGTCCAGCCTCGACGAAGACCGCATCCTGCGCAGCTACCTGGCCCTGGTCCACGCGACGCTGCGCACCAGCTTCTTCCAGTCGTGGGACGGCGTGTTCCGTCCGTACATCAGCTTCAAGTTCGATTCGCACCAGGTGCCCGACCTGCCCAAGCCGGTGCCGTTCCGCGAGATCTTCGTCTACGCGCCGCGCGTGGAAGGCATCCACCTGCGTTTCGGTGCGGTGGCGCGTGGCGGCCTGCGCTGGTCGGATCGCCGCGAGGATTTCCGCACGGAGGTGCTGGGCCTGGTGAAGGCGCAGATGGTGAAGAACACCGTCATCGTGCCGGTCGGTTCCAAGGGCGGTTTCTTCGTCAAGCGGCCGCCGGCGAGTGCCGATCGCGATGCGCAGCTGGCCGAGGGTATCGCCTGCTATCGCATGTTCATCAACGGGCTGCTGGACATCACCGACAACCTCGTCGAGGGTGCCGTGGTGCCGCCGCACGATGTGGTTCGCCACGACCAGGACGACCCCTACCTCGTGGTCGCCGCGGACAAGGGCACGGCCACCTTCTCGGACATCGCCAACGCCATTTCCACGGAGCACGGCTTCTGGCTGGACGACGCGTTCGCCTCCGGCGGTTCCAACGGCTACGACCACAAGGGCATGGGTATCACGGCCAAGGGCGCGTGGGAGTCGGTCAAGCGCCACTTCCGGGCCATGGGTCGTGATTGCCAGACCGAGGATTTCACCGTGGTCGGCGTGGGCGACATGTCGGGCGACGTGTTCGGCAACGGCATGCTGCTGTCGCGGAAGATTCGCCTGCTGGCCGCCTTCGATCACCGCCACATCTTCCTCGATCCGAATCCGGATGCCGCGACCTCGTTCGCCGAGCGCGAGCGCATGTTCGCCCTGCCGCGTTCCTCGTGGGCCGACTACGACACCTCGCTGATCTCGGCGGGCGGCGGCGTCTGGCCGCGCACGGCCAAGTCCATTCCCGTGTCGGCGGAGATCAAGGCGGTGCTCGGCATTCGCAGCGAAGCCACTCACATGGCCCCGACCGACCTGCTTTCGGCGATCCTGAAGGCCCCCGTGGACCTGCTCTGGAACGGCGGCATCGGCACCTACGTCAAGGCGGCCAGCGAGACGCATGCGGATGTCGGCGACCGCGCCAACAACGCACTGCGTGTCAACGGCAACGAACTGCGCTGCAAGGTGGTGGGCGAGGGCGGCAACCTGGGTATGACCCAGAAAGGCCGCATCGAAGCCGGCCAGTCCGGCGTGCTGCTCAACACCGACTTCATCGACAACTCCGCCGGCGTGGACACCTCGGACCACGAGGTCAACATCAAGATCCTGCTCAACGATGCCGTGCAGCGCGGCGAGCTGACCTTCGAGGGCCGCAACCGCCAGCTGGCGGAAATGACCGATGAAGTGGGCCGCCTCGTGCTGTGGGACAACTACCGGCAGAACCAGGCGATCACCGTGATGGAGCACCAGTCGGTGCGCCGCCTGGGTTCGATGGCGCACTTCATCAGCACGCTGGAAGCGGAAGGCATGCTCGATCGCGCGGTCGAGTCGCTGCCCACCGCGGCCGAGCTGGCCGAGCGCAAGCTGCGTGGCCAGGGCCTCACCCGTCCTGAACTGTCGGTGCTGCTGTCGTACGACAAGATCCGCCTGTTCCAGCAGTTGCTGGAATCGGATGTCCCCGAAGACCCGTACCTGTCGCGCGAGCTGGTGCGCTATTTCCCGCTGCCCCTGCACGAGAAGTACGCCGAGCACATGCAGCGCCATCGCCTGAAGCGCGAGATCATCGCCACCGCGGTGACCAACTCGACGATCAACCGCATGGGCGCCACGTTCATGATGCGGATGCAGGAAGACACGGGCCACGGACCGGCGTCCATCGCCAAGGCCTACACCGCCGCCCGCGAGATCCTGGATGCGCGCGAGCTGTGGGCCGAGATCGAGAAGTTGGACGGCGCAGTGGCCGAGGACACGCAGATCGACGCGATCCTGCATATCTGGTCGCTGCTGCGTCACCTGACCCGCTGGCTGCTCAACCGCCCGGGCGGCACACTGGATATCGCCGCCAACGTGGATCGCTTCGCCAACGAGGTGACGGTGCTGCGCAAGGCCTTGCCCGATGCGCTCACGGACACCGGTCGTGGCGATTTCGACGCCAGTCGGGAGAAGTGGGAAGGCCTGGGCGTTCCCGACACCCTGGCGGTACGCCTGGCCCGGGTGCCGGTGCTGCGTGCGGCGCTGGACATGGTCGAGGTATCCAAGCAGAGCGGCAAGGACATGGCCGCCGTGGCGCATGTGTTCTACGAGCTGGCCGAGGTGCTGGACCTGGAATGGCTGCGCGGCCAGATCGAGGCGCTGCCGGTCGAAGGCGCATGGCACGCGCAGGCCCGTGGTTCCCTGCTGGACGAGCTCAACGCCCAGCATCGCGCCCTGGCCCTGCAGGTGCTCTCGGTCGCCGGCGATCGCACGGATGTCAGCCCAGTGCAGGCCTGGCTGCAGCGTGACGATGCCACGCTGAAATACACCCGCGCCATGCTGGCGGAGATCCTGACCCAGAACGCCGACTACCCGATCGCTTCGGTCGCCGTCCGCCGCCTGGCCCAGCTGGCGCAGATTCCGGTGTAAGCGATGTGGTCGCCGCCTCATGGCCGGCGACCACGCGGTCCTGTGGCGGCATCTCCAGCGGCCTAGCGGCCGCATCGCCGACATCGTCGGCTCCTACCCAGTCACCGCGATGCCTTATCGCCGACATCGTCGGCTCCTACCAGGGCACCGCGATGCCTTGTAGGAGCCGACGATGTCGGCGATCCCGCGTCCGCGGGCAATCCGCCGCACCCAACCATCCCGCCACACCCCAACGCCCACCATCCACCCTGCAACACCCCGGCCTATCCGTCCGCCGCATTTAGGGACTAAGCTCCGCACTGGATATGGAACCCCTTTTCCCATGCGCCTAGCCTTTGTCGCCAGCGAAACCGATGTGGCCCAGCGCGCCCGTGCGGCGCTAGTCAAACGCTACAAGGGCGTGGCGCCCGAAGACGCCGAGATCGTGGTCTCGCTCGGCGGCGACGGCTTCATGCTGCGCACGCTGCACGCCCATCGCACCCTCGGCCTGCCTTTCTACGGCATGAAGCTCGGTCGCCTGGGCTTCCTGATGAACCAGCATGACCTCGACCAGTTGCCTGAGCGTATCGAACGGGCGCACCCCGCCGTGCTCCATCCCCTCGAGATGCACACCACCTGCTGCGACGGTACGGAGCATCGCGCCCTGGCCTTCAACGAAGTGGCGCTGTTGCGCCAGAGCAACCAGGCGGCCCACCTGACGGTCAGTCTCAACGGCGACCTGAAGCTCGACGAACTCGTCTGCGACGGCGTGCTCGTCTGCACCCCGGCCGGTTCCACGGCGTACAACCTCTCCGCGCACGGTCCCATCCTGCCGCTCGACGCCAACGTGCTGGCCATGACGCCGATCAGTCCGTTCCGTCCACGGCGCTGGCGCGGCGCCATCCTGCCGCACGCCACGCGCGTCACCCTGCATACCAAGGATCCGAACAAGCGCCCGATCAGCGCGACGGCGGATTTCCACGAGGTGCGCGACGTCAAGTCGGTGGAGATCAAGCAATCGCGGCGCAACGCGGTGCGCCTGCTGTTCGACCCCGAACACAACCTCCAGCAACGCATCCTCGACGAACAATTCGCCCCCTGATCCCCACCCGCTCCGCGTAGGTAGGAGCGCACGATGTGCGCGAAAACAAAGCGCCACAGCGCCCGACCCACGTAAATCACACATCCCCAAACCCACCATGACCCATGCCCCCCAAGACGCCACCAACGCCCACGCCGAAAGCGCCATAAGCGACAACCGCCTCGTCGTCGCCATCTCGTCGCGGGCGTTGTTCGACATGGAAGACAGCCACGACCTGTTCGAGCGCGACGGCCTGGATGCCTACCGCGCCTTCCAGATCGAGCACGAAGACGACCTTCTGAAACCGGGCGTGGCCTTCCCGCTGGTGCAGAAGCTGCTCGGCCTGAACGCGCTGTCCGGCAATGTGCCCCCGGTGGAGGTCATCCTGCTGTCGCGCAACTCGGGTGATACCGGCCTGCGCATCTTCAACGCGATCCAGCACTACAAGCTGGGCATCTCGCGTGCCGCCTTCACCAGCGGCGCGCCGACGTCCGATTACATCGCGCCGTTCCGCGCCGACCTGTTCCTCTCCGCCAATGCGGAGGATGTGGGTCGTGCGCTGCGTGCCGGTGTCGCCGCCGCGACGATCCTGCCGTCCACGGCCCCGCAGCGCTCCCGCGAGCAGCTGCGCATCGCCTTCGACGGTGACGCGGTGATCTTTGGCGACGAAGGCGAGCGGGTATCCAAGGAACAGGGTCTGGACGCATTCCATCGCAGCGAATCCGAACTATGGGCCGAGCCACTGTCGGGCGGCCCGTTCCGTGGCTTCCTGGCTGCACTGCATCGTCTGCAGGCGGCGTTTCCCGCCGAGACCTCGCCGATCCGCACGGCACTGGTCACCGCCCGCTCCGCGCCCGCGCACAAGCGCGTGATCCTCACGCTACGCCGGTGGGGCGTGCGCATCGACGAAGCGTTGTTCCTTGGTGGCCGCGACAAGGGCCCGTTCCTGGACGCGTTCGGCGCCGACATCTTTTTCGATGACTCCCCGGCCAACGTGGAGTCGGCCCGGCGGCACGTGGCCACCGGGCACGTGCCGCACGGCGTTTCCAATCCCTAGACGCAGGGCGGCTCGACGGGCCGCCCTGGCTCAAACGATGTTGGTCCACCGCCACCAGTCGGTCTTCTTTTCCTCGCGGACGAAGGTGAACAGGCCGGCGCCCAGGATCAGCACGATGCCTGCCAGCATCGGCCAGTCCAGGTGGTCGTGGAAGATCAGGTAGCCGAACAGGATGGCCCACAGCATCTGGCTGTACTGCGTGGGCGCGACACGCGCCGCGGGAGCGTTCTGCGTGGCCAGCATCAGCAGCACGGCGCCCGCCGCAGCGAGCAGTCCGTAGCCAAGCACCAGCAGCCATTGATGCGCGTCCGGCCAGACGAAGTGTGGAAGCATCATGATGAAGCCGGCGATCATCGGCCCGACCACGCCGGCGCCGTAGAGGGTGATGCGCTTCTCGGTCGCGCCGGCCATGCGCAGGGCGATGATGGACAGGGCCCCGGTGATGCCGCAGATGATCGCGGCCACGTGGCCCTGGCCCAGATGACGGAAGCCGGGGCGAAGCACCACCAGCACGCCCAGGAACCCCACCACCACTGCCGACCAGCGCCGCCAGCCCACATGCTCGCGCAGGAACACCACGGAAAGAATGGTGACGAAGATGGGCAGCAGGAAGATCAGCGAGAACGCTTCGGCCATGGGCAGGGCGGTGAACGCCATCACCGCGGTGATGTTGCCGATGGCCCCCGCCATGGCGCGCAGCAGCCACAGGCCGGGCATCTTCGACACCACGATCTCGCTCCAGCGGTCGCCGGGCTTCTTCAGGAACGGAAACGCCGCCATGGCCAGGACGGCGCCGAAGAAGACCGCCTCGTAGGGCGGCAGCGAGCCTTCGAGGGACTTCACGAAGGCGTCGCTCCATGCGTAGGCGGCGTAGCAGGCAAAGCCGAGGAGGACGCCTTTGAACATGGGGGTGATCCTGGGAGCGGGGACGGCCCATTATGCAGCCGTCCCCCCCCGGTTGGAGCGGGCGTCAGTCGTTCGCCGGGCGGAAGCTATCCGGATCGGCGAAGGTCAACCCGTGTTCGCCGCGCACGATGTGCAGTTTGCCGTTGGCGACCCGGCTGTCGGCGTCGATCTGTCCGGCGTATGGCGCGGACCCCTGCAGGCCGCCGGCGTGGCGTGTCCACAGCTGCTTATTGGCGCCCAGTTCGCACGTGGCCCATTGGATATTGAACGGTGAGAGCAGGGTCAGGCAGCGCCCTTGCTGGTTGATGATCGGCCCCCTGGCCGATGGCCCGGGCATGCGGGCGTTGGCCGTATCTTTCAGTCGGGTGGTGAGGTGCAGCGGGCCGTTGCCCTTCTCGGGGATGCCGACGAGGTCGCCATCGCGATCGATGAACCGGAGCAGGCCCTTTTCCCTGGGAATGTCGTTCGACGAGGCGGCAAGGCCGGCTCCGGATGCCGTCAGGCCGGCCAGGAGGGCGAAGGGAGCGAGGAAACAGCGCATGGTGCATTCCTTTCATGCGGGGAGGGAGGGGCTATGCTCGCAAGTCGCGCTCCTGGGCCGATGTCAGCTTTGGTCGCAGATCATGTAGGCGCTTGCCGATCGAACATGTTGCGGGACGCCATGACCGACCCCTGCCCAGAGGTCTACAATCGGCGGTTTCCGGCCGCCCACGTACGAGTATCCGCATGGCTCACCGTCTCGACCCGCTCGATCTTTACGATGTCCGCTCGCTGCTCACCGACGAGGAGCGTGCCGTGCAGGACGCCGTCGGCCGCTTCGTCGACGAGAAGGTGCTGCCGATCATCGGCGATGCCTTCGAGCAGGGCCGCTTCCCGGCCGAGCTCGTGTCCGAGATCGCCTCGCTGGGCCTGCTCGGTGCAACCCTGCCCGAGGAGTACGGCTGCGCCGGCATGAACGCCGTCAGCTACGGTCTGATCTGCCAGGAGTTGGAGCGCGGCGATTCGGGCCTGCGCAGCTTCGCCTCCGTGCAGAGTTCGCTATGCATGTATCCGATTTTCGCTTACGGCTCCGAGGAGCAGAAGCGCGAGTACCTGCCGTGCATGGCGGCGGGCGAGGTCATCGGCTGTTTCGGGCTCACCGAGCCGCACGGCGGTTCCGATCCGGCCAACATGAAAACCACGGCCCGCCAGGATGGCGGCGACTGGGTGATCAACGGCGCCAAGATGTGGATCACCAACGGCAACCTGGCCCATATCGCCATCGTCTGGGCGCAGACCGACGACGGTATCCAGGGGTTCGTGGTGCCGACCGACACCAAGGGCTTCACCGCCCAGGAAGTCCACAAGAAGATGAGCCTGCGTGCGTCCGTCACGTCCGGCCTGTTCTTCGACGATGTCCGCGTGCCCGACAGCGCCCGCCTGCCGAATGTGAAGGGCCTCAAGGGTCCGCTCGGCTGCCTCAACCAGGCGCGCTTCGGCATCACCTGGGGGCCCATCGGTGCCGCGCAGGCCTGCCTGAAGGAAGTGCTCGACTATTCCTCACAGCGGATCCTGTTCGGTCGGCCGCTGGCCGCCAACCAGGCCGTACAGATCCGCCTGGCCGACATGGCCCGCCGTATCACCACCGCGCAGCTGCTGTCGCTGCAGCTGGGCCGCCTGAAGGATGCAGGTCGCCTGCAGCCGACCCAGGTATCGCTGGCGAAGTGGAACAACGTGCGCATGGCGCTGGACATCGCGCGTGATTGCCGCGACATCCTTGGTGGCGCGGGCATCACCACGGAGCACTCGGCGATCCGCCATGCGCTGAACCTGGAATCGGTCATCACCTACGAGGGCACCGAGACCGTGCACCAGCTGGTGGTCGGCCGTGAACTCACGGGCATCAACGCGTTCTGAGCTTCCTTTCCAGCGAGTCTTCTGCCTCCATGTCCGTTCCGCACCCGATCGCCGCCCGCCACAAGGGCTTCAACCGCGCCGAAATCGTCGACCAGAATTTCGTCGAGTTCGTGCAGTTCTGGCAGGGCGACGTATCCCGCGCGCCGCACGACGATGAGCCGGTCCTGCCGGGCAGTGCGCTGGACGCGCGCGGTTTTCGCGAGCTGCTGGAATCGCAGCTGATCAGCCGGCACCTGGACCTGATGGCACGCGTGCTGCGCGTGCAGAACAAGGTGTTCTACACCATCGGGTCGTCCGGCCACGAAGGCAACGCCATGGTGGCGCGCCTCACGCGACACACCGATCCGGCGTTCCTGCATTACCGTAGCGGCGGCTTCATGGCCGAGCGCTTCCGCAAGTTGCCCGGCATGGACCCGGTGATGGATTCGGCGCTGTCCTTCGCCGCCAGCCAGGACGATCCCGCTTCCGGTGGCCGGCACAAGGTATGGGGTAGCAAGCCGCTGTGGGTACTGCCGCAGACCTCGACGATCGCCTCCCACCTGCCCAAGGCGCTGGGCACCGCCATCGCGATCGAGCAGGCACGGCGCATCGGCCATGCGCTGCCGATCCCGCAGGACTCCATCGCCATCTGTTCGTTCGGCGATGCCTCGTCCAACCACGCCACTGCGCAGACCGCCTTCAACGCGGCAGCGTGGACGGCCTACCAGAAGCTGCCTGCGCCCGTGCTGTTCGTCTGCGAGGACAACGGCATCGGCATCTCGGTGAAGACCCCCGGCGGCTGGGTGGCCAACAACTTCCGCCACCGTGCGGATCTGGACTACTTCCACGCGGATGGGCTGGATCTGGCCGGCGGCTATGCCGATGTGCAGCGCGCGGTAGAGCATTGCCGGCGCACGCGCCGGCCCACCTTCCTGCATCTCACCACCACGCGGGTGATGGGCCACGCGGGCACCGACTTCGAGATCGAATGGCGGGCGATCGAGGAACTGGTCGCGCTGGAAGCCACCGATCCGCTGCTGCGCAGCGCGGCCATCGCGCTGGCGTCGGGCCTGTACACCAAGGACGACCTGCTCAACCTCTACAACGCCACGCGGCACCGCTGCTTCGAAGCGGCCGAAGACGCCGACCGCCGGCCGCGCATCACCTCGCTCGCCGAGGTGATGGCCCCGTTGGCGCCGTACACCCCCGACGCGGTGCACGCCGAGGCCGAGCGTAGCGCCCATGCCGCCGAACGCGAACGCGTCTTCGGCGGCGCGGATCGCCTGCCCGAAAGGCAGCCGCCGAAGCATATGGCCGTCCAGATCGGCCAGGCGTTGCACGACCTGATGGCCAAGTATCCGGAAAGCCTGCTGTTCGGCGAGGACGTGGCGCAGAAGGGCGGCGTGTACACCGTAACCAAGGGCCTGCACAAGGCGTTCCGCAATACGCGGGTGTTCAACACGCTGCTGGACGAAACGATGATCCTCGGCCTGGCCCAGGGTTACGCCAACATGGGTATGTTGCCGCTGCCGGAGATCCAGTACCTGGCGTATTTCCACAACGCCTGCGACCAGATCCGTGGCGAGGCGGCGTCGCTGCAGTTCTTCTCCAACGACCAGTACCGCAACCCGATGCTGATGCGCGTGGCGTCGCTGGGTTACCAGCGCGGCTTCGGCGGGCACTTCCACAACGACAACTCGATCACCGCGCTGCGTGATATCCCGGGCCTTGTGGTCGGCTGCCCGAGCCGCGGCGACGACGCTGCCACCATGTTGCGCACGCTGGCTGCGCTGGCGAAGGTGGACGGCCGGGTCACGGCGTTCCTCGAGCCGATCGCCCTGTACATGACCAAGGACCTCCACGAGGCTGGCGACGGCCAGTGGCAGTTCGGCTATCCGGCACCGGGTGAGGCGATGCCGCTGGGCGAGGGGCGTGTATACGGCGAGGATGCAACGGACCTGGTCGTGTTCACCTTCGGCAACGGCGTGCCCATGAGCCTGCGTGCCGCGCGGCGCATCCAGGCGGCGCATGGATGGAAGGTGCGCGTGGTCGACCTGCGGTGGCTGGTGCCGCTCAACGATGCCTTCATCGCCGCCCAGGCGGCCGGGGCGAAGCGCGTCCTGGTCGTGGACGAGGGGCGCAAGAGCGCGGGCGTGGGCGAGGGTGTGATCACGGCGATCGTGGAAGCCGGGCTGGGTCATCTACCGCTGCGGCGTGTGGTCGGCGCCGATACCTTCACGCCGTTGGCGGGCGCGGCTTTCCTGGTATTGCCTGGTGATGACGACATCGTTGCCGCTGCGGATGTATTGGCTGGCGGTTAGGATTCGACCGCGAGACCGCGAGACCGCGAGACCGCGAGGCAAGAGCCGGGGGGTGCCACCCTCGTGGCCACGCCTGCGGCGACCCGTCAAGGAAAGGCCGCTCCGCGGCCGTATCTCTATTCCCCTTCGTGGCGGGTCGGGCTTCGAACGGGGGTTTCCGATTCGACTTCCTGTCTCAGCGGAAACGGCCGGCCGTCCTGGCCGGCCCCCTTCGGGCCTTGTCCGTTCGAATCCCTCGCCTGCGGCTACCGGCCACGAGGGTGGCTGTCGTGGTCAAGTATTTCTGGACACCCGATAGGGCGTTATTTCCGGGCCGCCATCATCTCGTAAATGGCTGGCGGCACCTGCCCGTTGGCCGCATGTAGGCGCCGGTAGTTGTAGT
>Ga0308160_10000688_pt1 | contig 57922 bp, 53 predicted proteins | sample PhyFR1_FD_201036 | JGI IMG/M metagenome (GOLD analysis project Ga0308160, IMG submission 201036) | Phyllosphere microbial communities from UC Gill Tract Community Farm, Albany, California, United States - DLSLF.R1 | ecosystem: Host-associated > Plants > Phyllosphere > Unclassified | place: USA...
GATAGCGATACCGATACATGCGCCGATAGCGCCGAGGCCGATGATTAAACCGCAAGCCAGTGCAACAAAAGATGCGTCAGTCATGATTACTCCAAAAAGTTAAATGAAAAGCTAAATTAAAAACTACAACTTCGTTACAACCACTATTTGTTCGATCCTTGCGGTGCCGATCAGTGGCCTTCGTGGGCCTGACCGAGGTACACCAGCGTCAGCATCATGAAGATAAATGCTTGCAGGAACACGATCAGGATGTGGAAGATCGCCCAGATCGAGCCGGCAATCACATGGCCCACGACACCGAACACGGTAGCGGTCGAGCCAAGCAAAGCGATCAAGAGGAACAGCAGCTCACCGGCAAACATGTTGCCGAACAGTCGCATACCGAGCGACACCATTTTTGCTACGTATTCGATGATGTTCAACAGCAGGTTGAACGGCGCCATGTAGATGCCGAACGGTGCCGAGAACAATTCGTGGATCCAGCCGCCGAAGCCCTTGATCTTGATGCCGTAGTACAGCATCAGGACCAGCACGCCCAGCGAAATACCGACAGTACCGTTCAGGTCGGCGGTAGGCACGACGCGGTGGTACGGGAACAGGTGCTCGACGCCCAGCCACTTGAAGCCTTCGGCGAACAGATCGACCGGCAGGAAGTCCAGCGAGTTCATCAGGGCAACCCAGACGAACACGGTCAGCGCGGCCGGGGCGATGAAGCTGCGGTCGCCGTGGATGATGGTCTTGGCCTGGTTGTCGACCATTTCGAACAGGATCTCGACGGCAGCCTGGAAGCGGCCCGGCACGCCCGAAGTGGCGCGGCGCGCGGCCGACCACATGATCAGGCAGCCGATCACGCCCATCAGGACCGACCAGAACATGGTGTCATAGTGGATGACCGAAAAATCGATCGGACCATTCTGGTGCGTGTTCGACAAATGCGCCAAGTGGTGCTTGATGTACTCGCCTGCGGTAGGCGCGTGGTGTGCTGCGCCTTCTACGGTTGTCGTCGCCATTTTCAGTGCCTAAATAATAAGAATATGTAACTTTTTAGTGCCACGATGAACCCGGCGATGAGCGCCAGCCAGTTCAGGTCACGGTACAGCCACGCAGTTGCTCCCAGCAGGGCAAGCGTTAAAGCAATCTTTATAAATTCCCAGATGAAAAACGTGAACGGGTTGGTCCCGCCCGGCTGATGTGTGGCGGCGAACAAGCGCAGCGCCATGATGCCGTTGGGCAGGACACAACAGAGTCCACCGAGTACCGCCGAAAACATCGCAGGCCATCCCCCCAGTAGTGCGGCGATGAGGCCAGCGACGACTGTTACGATCAATTGCAGGGAGACCAGGCGCAACATTTTTATTCTTCTGCCTTGGCCGTTTGAACCGAGTTACGGTGTGGTAATTACATGAATCAGCGGGATTATAAATTCGTTAGTGCATTTGAGTCAAACGATTCCAGCTGTGCAGTGGTAAGCGCAAGGGCTTGAATTGTCACATAAATCTTGCTAGTTCAGCAGTTTTTACGCGCAGTTCGCGGGGCGGAATACAGATGCCGAACAGAGCGGCTGGGAGGGAATTTATCCGGGCAGAATGCCGGAGGCTGGTAGGGTGGAAGGCTGGGCCTTCCACGCGCTCAACAAGTGTTGGAAATCTACGACAGTTGTTGGCGTCGCGTGTGCCGGTAGGGTGGGCAGGGAGTGCCCACCCAGGTTCCAGCCTCAGGCCCGCAGCCGCGCCAGCACGCCTTCCAGCACATCCAGGTTCGAGAAGTCGATGATCATCTGTCCCTTGCCCTTGGCGCCCATCTTGAACACCACCGGCGTCGCCAGCTTGTCCGACAGCTCTTCTTCCAGGCGCACGATGTCGCCCGACTTTTCCTTCTGGCGTGCAGCCGCTGCCGGCGCATCGAGTTCCTCGATCGCGCGCGCCACCAGTTTCTCGGTCTCGCGCACCGACAGGCGCTTGGCTACCACCTGGGTCGCCAGCGCGATCTGGCTGGCGTTATCCACGGACAGCAGCGCGCGGGCATGGCCCATGTCGATGTCGCCCGCCATCAGCATGGTCTGCACCGGCCCGGCCAGGTTCACCAGGCGCAGCAGGTTCGACACCGCGCTGCGCGAACGGCCGACCGCATTCGCCGCCTGCTCGTGGGTGAAATCGAAATCCGAGATCAGGCGCGCAATGCCCTGCGCTTCTTCCAGCGGATTCAAATCCTCGCGCTGCATGTTCTCGATCAGCGCCATCGCGGCGGCGGCTTGGTCGTCGACTTCGCGCACCAGCACCGGGATCTCGTCGAGCCCGGCCAGCTGCGCCGCGCGGAAGCGGCGTTCGCCGGCGATGATCTCGTAGCGCTTGCCCTCGACCGGGCGCACCAGTACCGGCTGCATCACACCCTGGGTCTTGATCGAGGCAGCCAGCTCCTGCAAGGCCCCCTCATCCATCCGGGTACGTGGCTGGTATTTGCCCGCTTGCAGCTGCGAGATGGCAAGGGTCGACGGCGCGTGGGCCGGCGCCGGCACCGCATCCAGGTCCCCGCCCAACAAGGCGTCAAGGCCGCGGCCGAGGCCTTTGAATTTTTTTGTAGCCATTATTGAATGTCTCCCCTGCTTACATGGTCTTGATGCGTTCGACCATTTCGGCCCCGAACGCGATATACGCCTGCGCGCCTTTCGACGACGGGTCGAAGGTCACGCCCGGGATGCCGTACGACGGCGCTTCGGCCAGGCGCACGTTGCGCGGGATAATGGTCTTGAAGACCTTGCCGCCGAAGTGCTGCTCGAGCTGGGCCGACACTTGCTGCGACAGCGTCATGCGCGGATCGAACATCACGCGCAGCAGGCCGATGATCTTCAAGTCCGTGTTCAGGTTGGCGTGCACCTTCTTGATGGTGTTGACCAGGTCGGACAAGCCCTCGAGTGCGTAGTACTCGCACTGCATCGGGATGATCACGCCATGCGCGGCGCACAGGCCGTTCAGGGTCAGCATCGACAAGGCCGGCGGGCAGTCGACCAGGATGAAGTCGTACTCCCCGTCCACCTTGGACAACGCATTCTTCAGGCGGCGCTCGCGGTTGTCGAGTTCCACCATCTCGACCTCGGCGCCGGCCAGGTCGCGGTTCGCGGGCAGTACGTCGAAGCGCCCTGCTTCCGAACGCACGCGCGCTTCAGTCACTTCCGCCTCGCCCAGCAGCACGTGGTAGGTGGAGGCTTCCAGCGTCGCCTTGTTGATGCCCGCGCCCATGGTGGCATTGCCCTGGGGGTCGAGGTCGACCAGCAGCACGCGCTGCTCGAGCTTGGCCAGGCCTGCCGCCAGGTTGACGCTGGTGGTCGTCTTGCCGACGCCACCCTTCTGGTTTGCTACGCAAAATATCTTTGCCATCTATTTCATCCGGATGCTTCTCGAATCAGACTATACCGTTCATTTCGTTTAAACCGTATAAACGGTTTATTCGATGTAAACGATATAAACCGTTTACATTATTGTTGATCGGGCGCTGATTTTTCGATGAAAACCAGGTGGCGTTCCGCTTCCACTTTCGGCACTTTGATGGGCCGCAATTCCCTTACCTTCCATTCGCCTGGCAGCCGCTCCTGCTCGTCCGCCGGCGCCGTGCCTTTCAAGGCGATAAATCGGCCGCCCTCTTGCAGCAGGTGCCCGGACCAGTTGACGAAATCCGACAGGTCGGCAAAAGCACGCGAGGTGATCACGTCGAAAGGCCCCGCTTTCAGATCCTGCACCTTCATCGTGTACACGGTGACGTTGCTCAAGCCCAGTTCCGCCTTTACTTGGGTGAGGAAGGCGGTTTTCTTGTGCACGGTATCGATCAGGGATACCTTCATGTCGGGCCTGGCAATGGCCAGCACGATGCCCGGCAAGCCGCCCCCTGCCCCGACGTCGAGCACGTTCTGCGCGCCCTCGAAGGCCGAGACCGCCGCCAGCGAATCGAGCAAATGGTGGGTCACCATCTGCATCGGGTCGCGCAGCGAAGTCAGGTTGTAGACCCCGTTCCACTTGGCCATCAGGGCCAGGTAATCCATCAATTGCTCGCGCTGGGCGGCCCAGAGCGGCAAATCCATGGCCTCGATGCCGTCATTCAGCACCTCGCTCAGTTTTTCACGATCAAATCCTCTCACTGCGCAGCCTCCTCATTGGCGGCCGGGGCACTCGTAAATCCCTTGGCACCGCGTTTTTTCAGGTGGACCAGCAGCAGGGAAATCGCCGCCGGCGTCACGCCGGAGATGCGCGAGGCCTGCCCCAGGGTTTCGGGACGCTGTTTGTCGAGCTTCTGGCGCACCTCGAACGAGAGCGCCGCGATGTCCAGGTAGTCCAAATTGTCCGGCAATTTCAGGTTTTCGTAGTGGTCGTGGCGCTCGACTTCGCGTGCCTGGCGGTCGATGTAGCCCGCGTATTTCAGCTGGATTTCCACCTGTTCCTTGACCGCAGGATCTTCCACGCCGGGGCCGGCCAGGGGCTGGCCTTCGAGCCCGTTCATGCTCATCAGGGTGTCGTATTCCACGCCCGGACGGCGCAGCAGGTCGGCCAGGTTGTACTCGCGCTCGAGTGCCTGCCCCACCACGCGTTCGGACTCGGCCGCAGCCAAAATGCGTGGATTGACCCAAGTCGAACGCAGGCGTTCCAGCTCGCGCGCCACCGATTCGCGCTTGGTCTCGAAGGCTTGCCACTGGGCGTCGCCGACCACGCCGAGCTTGCGGCCGATTTCCGTCAGGCGCATGTCGGCATTGTCTTCGCGCAGCGACAGCCGGTATTCCGCACGGCTGGTGAACATGCGGTAAGGCTCGGCCACGCCCTGGGTCGTCAGGTCGTCGACCAATACGCCCAGATAGGCTTCCGAGCGGCCCGGGGTCCAGCTTTCTTCGCCCTTGGTTTGCAGGGCGGCGTTCAGGCCAGCAAGCAAGCCTTGGGCTGCGGCTTCCTCGTAGCCGGTGGTGCCGTTGATCTGGCCGGCGAAGAACAGGCCCTTGATGGCCCTGGTTTCCAGCGTCGATTTCAGGCCGCGCGGGTCGAAATAATCGTATTCGATGGCATAGCCGGGTCTCAGGATGAAGGCGTTTTCCATGCCTTTCATCGAGCGCACCAGGGCGATCTGCACGTCGAACGGCAGGCTGGTCGAGATGCCGTTCGGGTAGAACTCGTGGGTCGTGAGGCCTTCCGGCTCGAGGAAGATCTGGTGCGATTCCTTCGAGGCGAAACGGTGAATCTTGTCCTCGATCGACGGGCAATAGCGCGGGCCGACGCCTTCGATGACGCCGGTGTACATCGGGCTGCGGTCCAGGCCGTTACGGATGATGTCGTGGGTTTGCGCATTCGTGTGCGTCACCCAGCATGGCACCTGGCGCGGGTGCATGGCGGCATTGCCCATGTACGAGAACACCGGCACCGGATCGAGATCGCCCGGCTGTTCGGCCAGCTGAGAAAAGTCGATGCTGCGGCCATCGATGCGCGGCGGCGTGCCGGTCTTCAGGCGGCCTTGCGGCAGCTTGAGTTCCTTCAGGCGGCTCGACAGCGAGATCGCAGGCGGGTCGCCGGCGCGGCCAGCCGAGTAGTTTTGCAGGCCGACGTGGATCTTCCCGTCCAGGAAAGTACCCGCCGTCAGCACCACGGCACGGGCGCGGAACTGCAGGCCGATCTGGGTGACCGCACCGACCACGCGGTCGCCTTCCACCATCAAATCGTCGACCGCCTGCTGGAACAGCCACAGGTTTGGCTGGTTTTCCAGGCGCGAACGGATCGCCGCCTTGTACAGGATGCGGTCGGCCTGGGCCCGCGTGGCACGCACGGCCGGGCCTTTCGAGGAGTTCAGGATGCGGAACTGGATGCCGGACTCGTCGGTGGCAATCGCCATCGCGCCGCCCAGGGCGTCGACTTCCTTCACCAGGTGGCCCTTGCCGATGCCGCCGATCGACGGGTTGCAAGACATCTGGCCCAGGGTCTCGATGTTGTGGGTAAGGAGCAGCGTCTTCTGCCCCGTGCGTGCGGACGCGAGTGCAGCCTCGGTGCCGGCATGGCCGCCACCGACGACGATCACGTCGAATTCAGTAGGAAATAGCATGATGGGAGTGTGGAGCGAGAGATGAATCTCGGGTGTAAATGCGGATATAGGATCGGATTATAGAAGCATTTTCTTGTGCAGACTCAGCTCAGCCCGAAAACGCCGCTGTTTTTGTTTCACGTGGAACACAGCAGGACGAAGTAGCATCGCTGTTTCACGTGAAACAAAACGGTATCGGTTTTGGTCCTGACGTAAAAAAAGCCGGCTCAACCGGCTTTTTGTTCCACGTGAAACAACTCAGCTGAACCACCGGATAATCGCATCGAAACCGGTCTTGACGATCAAGACCGACACCACGACCAGGAACAGCTTGCGCACGAAGGCGCTGCCATGCTGGATCGCCAGCCGGGTGCCGACCAGCGAACCCGCTACCTGGCACACCGCCATCAGCAAGCCCAGCTGCCACAGCAGATGGCCGCTGTAACCGAACCACATCAGCGCCGACAGGTTACAGGCGACGTTCACGATCTTGGCGGCGGCCGAAGCGCTGAGAAAATCGAAGCCAAAGAAACGCACGTACAGGAAGATCAGGAAGCTGCCCGTGCCGGGGCCGAAGAAGCCGTCATAGAAACCGATGGCCGCGCCCATGCCGATTGCCCACCAGCGCTCGGCCGCACCGCTATGCACCGGCGCATGCACGGCCCCCAAGTCTTTCTTGCGGAAGGTATAGATCGCCACTGCCAACAAGATGATCGGCAGCAGGCTGCGCACAAAGTCGCCCGGCACGCGCGTCACGGTCCAGGCGCCGACAAACGAGAGCGCGAATGCCGCCAGCGCCGCCGGCGCTGCCGCGCTCCACGCCACGCGCACACGCTGGGCATACTTGATCGCCGCCGCGCCGGTACCGAAGATGCTGGCCAACTTGTTCGTGCCGAGCAGGGTCGCCGGCACTTCCTTCGGCAGCAGGGAAAAGATCGCCGGCACCTGGATCAGCCCGCCACCGCCGACCACCGCATCCACCAGCCCTGCCAGGAAGGCGGCGCCGCCCAGCCATACGAAATCCATCATCTGCCGCTTTCGAAACGTGAAAAGACGAAATTGTACGCAGGTTTCGCCGGGCTTGCGGCGGCCCCGCCACCGCCGCTGCCCGACAGTTCTGGTGTAAGCTAGACGGACAACCCTGCCCTGGACCAGACCATGACCGCCTTTGCTTTCAGCACCGTCGCCCATATCGTTTCCGAACCCGGGGCCGCGGCCCGCCTCGGCGAGATCGTCCGCGAACGCTTTCCCGGCGCGCGCCGCGCACTGCTCGTCACCGACCCGGGTTTCCTGCGCACCGGGCTGACCGAACTCCCCGTTCTCGACCTGCAGCGCCACGGCTTCAAGGTCAGCGTGTATTCCGGCGTGGTCGCCGATCCGCCGGAAGATGTGGTGATGGCGGCCGTCGGCTTTGCCCAGGCCGAGGAAGCCGATCTCGTCATCGGCCTCGGCGGCGGCAGCTCGATGGACGTGGCGAAACTGATCGCCATCCTGGCAACCGGCGAACAGCAGCTGGCCGACATCTACGGCATCGGCAAGGTCAGCGGCAAGCGCCTGCCGCTGGTACAGGTCCCAACCACCGCCGGCACCGGCTCCGAAGTAACCAACATCGCCATCGTCACCACCGGCGCCACCACCAAGATGGGCGTGGTCGCGCCCCAGCTCTACGCCGACCTGGCCGTACTGGATGCGACGCTGACCCTGGGCTTGCCGCCGATGGTCACTGCGGCCACCGGCATCGACGCCATGGTCCATGCGATCGAGGCCTATACGAGCAAGTACAAGAAGAATCCGATGTCGGACTCACTGGCGCGCCAGGCCTTGGCCCTGCTCTCGAAGAACCTGATCCCTGCCTGCGAAAACGGCAGCCGCCTCGAGGTGCGGCAAGCGATGCTGCTCGGCGCCTGCCTGGCCGGCCAAGCCTTCTCGAATGCGCCGGTAGCGGCCGTGCATGCGCTGGCCTATCCGGTGGGCGGCATCTTCCATGTGCCGCATGGCCTGTCGAACTCGCTGGTGTTGCCGCATGTGCTGCGCTTCAACGCACCCGAGGCTGCGCCCCTGTATGCGGAGCTGGCGGCAATTGCCGTGCCGCATGCCAGCGGCAGCGAGGAAGCACGCACCGAAGCCTTGATCGCGGCGATGCAGCAGACGGCCCGCATCACCGGCATCCAGACGACGCTGCAACAAGTGGGGATTCTTGAGAGCGACCTGGACCGGCTGGCGGATGACGCCATGCTCCAGACTCGCCTGCTGGGAAATAACCCGCGCGACGTGACGCGCGCGGATGCACGGGCGATCTACGCCGCCGCGCTGTGAGGGCTCAGGCCGGCGCCGCGGCCTCGGCGGCTTGCGGCGCGGCTGCAAAGAAATCGAGCAGCAGCGTATTCAGGCGATCGGCCGCCGTCAGCTGCAGCCAGTGGTCGGCGCCATCGATGCGCTCGTAGCGGAAACTGCTCTTCACAAACTGCGCCGAGTCGCGCATCTGCTCTTCGGTGAGCGCCGCGTCGCGGCTGCTCCATACTCCCATGGTTGGCACCGAGACCGGGGCCAGCTTTCCGCCAGGCAGCATCATGCGCGGCACGTTGGCGCGGTAGTAATTCAGGGCCGCCGTCAAGCGGCCAGGCTCGCGCAGGCTGCGGCGCCAGGCATCGTACTGCGTCGGTTCCTTGGTGAATTTGCGCATGGCCTGGAAGTCATTAAAACTCAGCGATTGCTCGGCCAGGAAGGGAAGCATGAACCACAGCATGTAGCTGCTGCGCAGGCGCTGCATGATGCCGGCGCGTGCGAATGCCGCCGGGTGCCCGACCGACAGCGCCACATACTGCGTGAAGCGCTCGGGTGCGCGCATGCACAGCAGCCAGCCGATCAGCGCGCCCCAGTCGTGACCGACCAGGCGCACCCGGTCGAGGCCGAGCACGTCGAGTAGCGCCAGCATGTCGTCGCAGATGTAGCGGGTGCGGTAGGCCGACACCGCCGCCGGCGCTTCGGTCTGGCCGTAGCCGCGCATGTCGGGCACGATCACGCGGTAGCCCGCGCGCACCAGCGGGCCGACCTGCTTGCGCCAGACCAGGTGGGTGTCGGGGAAGCCGTGCATCAGCAGCACGGCCGGCCCCTCGCCCGCCGTCATCACATGCATGCGCAGGCCGTTCACGTTGAGGATCTGCGAGGTTTCCTTCATGCGGCCTCCTTCGACGGTTTCTGTTAAGCGATCTCGCGATCGGCGTTGACGGTGCCGGCCACCGGCGTGCCCGGCTTGGCACGGCTGCGGCGCTCGAACAGCGCGCCGATCTCGCCGACAATCCCGCGCCGGAACAGCAGCACGCAGACGATGAAGATCAGGCCGGTAACCATGCCCACCGATTCGCCCAGCGACGCAAACCATTCGATGCCGGTGGTTTCGGCCAGCATCGTGCCCAGGTCGCCCAGCTTGTTCTCCAGCGCCACGATGATGAAGGCGCCGATGATCGGCCCGGCCATCGTGCCCATGCCGCCGACCAGGGTCATCAAGACCACCAGGCCGGACATGGTCCAATGCACGTCGGTCAGGGTCTCGAAGCCCAGCACCACGGTCTTGGTGGCGCCGGCCAGGCCGGTCAGCGCGGCCGACAGCACAAAGGCGAGCAGCTTGTAGCGGTCGGCGTCGTAGCCCAGGGAAATGGCGCGCGGCTCGTTTTCCTTGATGGCCTTCAGCACCTGGCCGAATGGCGAATGCACGGTGCGTACGATCAGGGCAAAGCCGAGCACGAAGATGGCCAGCACCACGTAGTACATGGTGAGGTCGCTCGACAAATCGATGAAGCCCAGCAGGCGCCCGCGCGGCACGCCCTGCAAGCCGTCTTCACCGTGGGTGAACGGACTGCGCAGCGCGGCGAAGTACACCATCTGGGCCAGGGCCAGGGTGATCATCGAAAAGTAGATGCCCTGGCGCCGGATGGCCAGCGAACCGATCACCAGCCCCAGCGCAGCGCTGGCCGCGACGCCGGCCAGGATGCCGAGCTCGGGCGACAGGCCGACATTCGCCAGCAGGTGGCCGGTGACGTAGCCCGCGCTGCCAAAGAAGGCGGCGTGGCCGAAGGACAGCAGGCCGGTGAAGCCGATCAGCAAGTTGAAGGCGCAGGCGAACAGGGCGAAGCACAGCAGCTTCATCAGGAACACCGGATAGCCGACAAAGGGCGCCGCCAGGGCCGCGGCGAGGGCGATCGCGTACAGGATTTTCTTGTTCATCGCTTACTTCTCCTTCCCGAACAGGCCGGCCGGGCGCAGCAGCAGCACGATGACCATGACAACGAAAACGACCACTTCCGAGCCTTCCGGATAGAACACCCGGGTCAGGCCCTCGATCACGCCCAGCATCAGGCCGGTGACGATGGAGCCGAGGATGGAACCCATGCCGCCGATCACGACCACGGCGAAGACGACGATGATCAGGTTCGAGCCCATCAGTGGCGTGACATTGATCACCGGCGCGGCCAGCACGCCGGCGAGACCCGCCAGGGCGACGCCGAAGCCGTAGGTGAGCGTGACCATCAGCGGCACGTTGATGCCGAAGGCTTCGACCAGTTTCGGGTTCTCGGTGCCGGCGCGCAGGTAGGCGCCGAGGCGGGTCTTTTCGATCACGAACCAGGTGCCGAGGCAGACCACCAGCGAGGCGGCGACGACCCAGGCGCGGTAGTTCGGCAAGATCATGAAGCCGAGGTCGGTGGCGCCGGACAGCTGCTCGGGCACATCCAGGGTCTGGCCCGAGACGCCGAAGAAGGAGCGGAACACGCCTTCCAGCAGCAGCGTGATGCCGAAGGTCAGCAGCAGGCCATACAAATGGTCCAGTTTATACAGCCAGCGCAGCATGGTTTTCTCGACCACGATGCCGAAGACGCCGACGACGAGCGGCGCGAGCACCAGCATCATCCAGTAGTTCAGCTCATAGTGGTTGACGCCGATGAAGGCAATGAAGGCGCCCATCATGTACAGGGCGCCGTGGGAAAAGTTGATGACGTTCAGGAGGCCGAAGATGACGGCCAGGCCGAGCGAGAGCATCGCGTAGAAGGAGCCGTTGACCAGGCCCAGCAGCAGCTGGGACATCAGGGCTTGCAGGGGGACTCCGAAGATTTCCATAGGCACCAGGGTAAAGTCGGAAGACAGAAAGGCGGCGCCGGCGAGGAATGGCGCCGCGGTGATGCGGGTGATGGTTGAACGCGTGGACGGCTTTGCCGTCCACGCGTTCACATCACATTTGCGACAACACGACCTTGCAATCGATACGACTTACTTCCACGCCGCGCACTTGGTCTCGGCCTTGGTCGTATACGCCTGCTCACCCGGAATCGTCGACACGACCTTGTAGTAATCCCACGGTCCTTTCGATTCCTTCGGCGTCTTCACCTGCATCAGGTACATGTCGTAGACCATGCGGCCGTCCGGACGGATCACGCCGTTCTTGGCGAACATGTCGTTGATCTTGTTCGCCTTCAGGTAGTCCATGATCTTGGTCGAATCGTCGGTACCGGTCGCCTTCACCGCGTTCAGGTAATTCGTGGCCGCGGAGTAGTCGGCCGCCTGCAGCATCGACGGCTGCTTCTTCATCTTGGCGAAGTAGCGCTTGGACCAGGCGCGGGTGTCGGCGTTCTGGTCCCAGTACCAGCCGTCGGTCAGGTACATGCCTTGGGTGGTCTTCAGGCCCAGGGTGTGGACGTCGTTGATGAACACCAGCAAGCCGGCGATCTTCATCTTCGAGGTCAGGCCGAACTCGTTGGCGGCCTTGATCGAGTTGATGGTGTCACCGCCCGCGTTCGCCAGGCCCAGCACCTGCGCCTTCGAGGATTGCGCCTGCAGCAGGAAGGACGAGAAGTCCGAGGCCGACAGCGGGTGCTTCACGCTGCCCAGCACAGTGCCGCCGTTCTTTTTCACCACGGCGGTGGTGTCGCCTTCCAGCGACTGGCCGAAGGCGTAGTCGGCGGTCAGGAAGTACCAGCTCTTGCCGCCCTGCTTCAGCACGGCCGAACCGGTGCCGCGTGCCAGCGCCACGGTGTCGTAGGCGTAGTGCACGGTGTAGGGCGAGCATTGTTCGTTGGTCAGTTGCGCAGTGCCGGCGCCGATCGAGATGAAGACTTTTTTCTTTTCCGCCGCGACCTTGGCCATGGCCAGGCTGGCGCCCGAGTTGGTGCCGCCGATCAGCATGTCGACGCCTTGCTGGTCGAACCATTCACGCGCTTTCGAGGCGGCGATGTCCGGCTTGTTCTGGTGGTCGGCAACCATGAACTGGATCTTCTTGCCGTTTACTGCGCTGCCCAGGTCGGCAATCGCCATGCGCACGGCTTCGGCGCCGCCGTTGCCGTCGACGTCGGAATACACGCCGGACAAATCGGTGATCATGCCGATCTTGATGGTGTCATCGCTGATCTGGGCGTGGGCCGGGAGGGCAAAACCGGCAAAGGCGGCGGCGGTGGCGAGGGCGAGGGTTGTGCGTTTCATCTTGTCTCCGTTGTTGTATATGTGAAGCGTGAAAGCGTGAACATCCAAAAGCAGCGCCGGGTAGTCAGACTCCCAGCAGTTCGGTCAGCACAGGCATGCGGGCATTCAGTTCGCTCGACGCAATCGTCTCGACAATCTGGCCGTGCTCGACCACGTGGAACCGGTCCGCCAGCGGTGCGGCGAAACGGAAATTCTGTTCGACCATGACGATCGTGTAGCCCTTGCTTTTCAGGGTGGTGATCATGCGCGCCAGGGTTTGCACGATGACCGGCGCCAACCCTTCCGAGATTTCATCGAGCAGCAGCAGGCGCGCGCCGGTGCGCAGGATGCGCGCCACCGCCAGCATCTGCTGCTCGCCGCCTGACAGGCGCGTGCCCTGGCTGTGGCGGCGCTCGTACAAATTCGGGAACATCTCGTAGATTTCGTCGAGCGACATCGCGCTGCCCGCCTTCGGCAGCACCGGCGGCAGCAGCAGGTTTTCCTCGGCCGACAGCGAGGCGAAGATGCCGCGCTCTTCCGGGCAATAGCCGACCCCGAGGTGGGCGATGCGGTGGGTCGGCATGCCGATCGACTCGACGCCATTGACCTTGATCGAGCCGGTGCGGCGCCCGGTCAGGCCCATGATGGCGCGCAGCGTGGTGGTGCGCCCTGCCCCGTTGCGGCCGAGCAGGGTCACGACCTCGCCCTGGGCCACCGTGAAGCCGATGTCGTGCAGGATGTGCGATTCGCCGTACCAGGCTTGCAGGTCGCGGATTTCCAAAGCTGCGGTCATGCATGCGCTCCTTCGAGTTCGCCGTCGGCGGTGCCCATGTAGGCTTGCATGACTTGCGGGTTTTTCGAGACCTCGGCATAGCTGCCTTCGGCCAGCATGGCGCCGCGCTGCAGCACCGAGATGCGGTCGCAGATGCCGGAGACGACGTTCATGTTGTGCTCGACCATCAGAATGGTGCGGCCGGCCGAGACCTTCTTGATCAGTTCCGTCACGCGGTGCACGTCCTCGTGGCCCATGCCCTGGGTTGGTTCGTCGAGCAGCATCAGTTCGGGTTCCATCGCCAGCGTGGTGGCGATTTCCAGCGCGCGCTTGCGGCCATACGGCAAGTCGGCGGTGACGGTATCGGCAAAGCCGGCCAGGTCGACCTCGGCCAGCAGCGCCATCGCGCGTTCGTCCAGGCGGTCGAGCGAACCTTCGCTGCGCCAGAAATGGAAGCTGGTGCCGAGTTCGCGCTGCAAGCCGATGCGCACGTTTTGCAGCACGGTCAGGTGCGGGAAGACAGCTGAAATCTGGAAGGAACGGATGATGCCCATGCGCGCGATCTGCGCCGGTTTCAGGCCCGTGATGTCCTTGCCGTTGAACAGGATCTGGCCAGATGAGGGGATCAGGAATTTGGTGAGCAGGTTGAAACAGGTGGTCTTGCCGGCGCCATTCGGACCGATCAGGGCGTGGATATGGCCACGCTGCACCTGCAGGTCGACGCCGTTGACGGCAGTGAAACCCTTGAACTCCTTGGTGAGGCGCTTTGTTTCAAGAATGACGTCTGCCATTGTGTCTCCGGTACGTTTTTATCCGTGCTGCCTCGAGAACTACTTAAAACTGCAATAAGCTTGATGGATATTACACACAACAGTTGTGGGCCACAATACAACACAGCCGTTGTGCATGGCTGCACAAGCTGGGAAGATTCGCCCAGCCATTGTGCATATTTGCACGGAACCGGATTTGTTTCGCGCTGCGGACGAGATCAGGGGTTTTGCGAATGAAGAAACCCATAAACGCATGATTTACTCGGCGGCGTGAACCGTACGGTGGGGTGTGTGAAGCCGGGGGCTTCACACACGAAGTGCCCACGCGGTTACGTGCCTATGCTTGCACCCGCGACAGGGAAGGATCGCCCGCTGACATGACCGCGAGCCCTTTATTCAGCCATCTCGGCCGAGAGAGACGCCGCGAGCGACACCTCACCGCCATCGTCCGCCGCATGCGCACGTAACCGCGTGGGCACTCCGTGCCCACCGTACCGGATACGCTACGGGATACGCCAGCATATGCCAGTATTCACGATGCAGCCGTCGCCCCCGCCACGATCATCTGCGCCGCCTTCTCCGCAATCATCAAGGTCGGCGAATTCGTATTCCCCGACGTAATAAACGGCATGATCGACGCATCCACCACGCGCAATCCCGCTACCCCGATCACGCGCAGTTCGCTGTCCACCACCGCCCCCGGATCATCGCGCCGCCCCATGCGACAAGTGCCCACCGGATGGAAAATCGTGGTCCCGATCAGCCGCGCCGCTTCCGCCAGTTCTTCCTCGGTCCGATACTGCGGCCCCGGCTTGAACTCCTCCGGCCGATAGCGCGCCAGCGCCGGCGCCGCCACGATGCGCCGCGTCAGTGCCAGCGCCTGCGCCGCCGTTTTCCGGTCGGCTTCCGTGCTCAGGTAATTCGGCGTGATCTTCGGCGCCGCATAGCTGTCGTTCGAGGCGATGCGCACATGCCCGCGCGCGGTCGGGCGCAAGTTGCACACGCTGGCCGTGAACGCCGGGAAACCGTGCAGCGGATCGCCGAACTTTTCCAGCGACAGCGGCTGCACGTGGTACTGCAAGTTCGGCGTCGCTTCCTGGGGGTGCGAACGCGCAAACGCGCCCAGCTGCGAGGGCGCCATCGACATCGGCCCGCTCCTGAACAGCGCATACTCCATGCCGATCTTCATCTTGCCGAACCAGTTGGCGGCGCTCGTGTTCAGCGTCTTCACGCCCGCCACCTTGTAGACCATGCGCAGTTGCAGATGGTCTTGCAGATTCTCGCCGACGCCCGGCAAGTCGACCGCCGGTGCGATGCCGTGGCGCTGCAAGTCGGCCCCCGCCCCGATGCCGGACAATTGCAAAATGTGCGGCGAGCCGATCGCGCCCGCCGCCAGCAGGGTTTCACGGTGCGCCGTGGCGCTGAAGGAACGCCCGCCCCCGGTGAACTGCACGCCGCGGCATACCTTGCCGCCCGCGCCATCCTCGATCAATAAACGTTCCACGTGGCAGCCCGTCATGATGGTCAGGTTCGCGCGCTGGCCCGCCGGTTTCAGGAAGGCCTTGGCCGTGTTCAGGCGAATGCCGCGCCGCTGGTTGACCTCGAAATACGAGGAGCCGGCGTTGTCGCCGGTATTGAAATCCTCGATTTTCTCGATGCCGACCTCGGCCGCTGCATCGCGGAAAGCGTCCAGGATCTTCCACGACAGGCGCTGCTTTTCCACGCGCCACTCGCCGCCGGCGCCATGCAGTTCGCTGGCGCCCAGGTAATGGTCTTCGCTTTTCTTGAACAGCGGCAGCACATGCTCCCAGCGCCAGGAATCGTCGCCGCATTCACGGGCCCAGCGGTCGTAGTCGCCCTGTTGCCCGCGCATGTAGATCATGCCGTTGATCGAGGAACTGCCGCCCAGCACTTTCCCGCGCGGGTAGATCAGGGCACGGCCATTCAGCCCCGGATCCGGCTCGGTGTTGAACAGCCAGTCGGTGCGCGGATTGCCGATGCAGTGCAAATAGCCCACCGGGATGTGGATCCACAGGTAATCGTCGCGCGCTCCCGCTTCGATCAAAAGCACATTCACGTGCTTGTTGCGGGTCAGGCGATTCGCCAGCACGCAGCCCGACGTGCCGCCGCCCACGATGATGTAGTCGTATTCTCCAGCCGATTCCACCCAGGGTTCTCCCGTCAGGACTACAGTTCGGATGCTAAAAGTTCGATCAATTGTTTGGCGGGCATAGGCCGCGCCCGCGCCACGCCGGTGCCGGCCCAGAGCGACATCAGTTCAGTGTCGTTATTCGCCGCGGCGGCGGCGCGGATGCTGCCGGTCAGGGCGTTTTGCACCGGGTAAGGCGGTACCTGGGCTTCCACCGGCGCCATCTGGAGCATGAAGCGGTTCTCGATGCCGCGCGCATAGCGGCCGGAAAAGGCGCGCGTGAGCCTGGTCGGCTGGCCTTCGGCCTCGACCAGCCTCGCCTTGTAGGCGGGGTGGATGCCGGACTCGTCGGTGACAAGGAAGGCCGTGCCCATCTGCACTGCCGCGGCGCCCAGCGCCAGCGCCTGTTGGATGTCGGCGCCGTTCATGATGTTGCCGGCGGCGATCACCGGGATGTCGACCGCTTGCGCGACCGCCGGCCAGAGTGTGCGCGCGCTGAGCGTCGCGTCTTCCTGGCGCCCGATAAAGGTGCCGCGGTGGCCGCCCGCTTCGATGCCGGAAGCGATCACGGCATCGGCGCCGATGGCTTGCCAGGCCAGCGCTTCCTCGACCGTGGTAACCGTGCCGATGGTCAGGATGCCGGCTGCATGCAGGCGCTCGACCTGGAGCGCGTCGAGGATGCCGAAGGTGAAGCTGGCGGCCGCTGGGCGCAGCGCGAGCAGGGTGTCGAACTGGGCATCGAAGTCTTCGCACCATTGTTTCGGCTGCGGCAGCGCGGTCCAGCCCAGGCTTTCCCAGACCGGGCGCAGCAGTTCAGCCCCGCCCTGCACTTTCTCGTTCGAGGGCGTGGGGGTGCGCTGGACAAAGAAATTCAGGAGGAAGGGACGGTCGGTAAGACTGCGGATGCGCTCGGTTTGCGTGCGCAGCGCCGCCGGGGACAGCAGCGAACCGGCCAGGGAACCGAGGGCGCCGGCGTTCGACACGGCGGCCACCAGCTCGGGCGTGGTGGCGCCGCCGGCCATGGGGCCCTGGATGATCGGCAGCGTGAATAGCGAACTGAACTCCATACGGCATCCTTCCGCAAAACGATTCAATTAAGCAAAGCTTACCAGATCGCAAAACGGGTGGCGGAAATGTGGTTGTCCATGCTGGAATGCGACCTGGATTCCGCTTGCGGCCTGAATGCGGCCTGCGGCTTTAACCGTACGGTGGGCACCCCGTGCCCACGCATAAACGATGCGCGCCTGCTGCGTATCCATGAGGACAACACCAACGACGCATGTTCTTGCTGAAAACGTGATGGGTTCATTTCTGGAACCTGCGCGTTTGCATTACGCCTATCTGTATGACGAAAGCTGCCGGTGACGCGACATTCCGCATGGGCACAGGATGCCCACCTACGGTCCTGTCCGCCGGTAGAAATTTGACCATCAGCCGCATCATGCCGCCGGGCATGGCCACCTCCAGGTAGCGGACATCATGCTGGCTTCTCCAGCTCGGCCCACTGTGCACTTCTTCGTCGACATGCTCCACCCAGCACTTCGACGAACAGACGCACGCAGCCACGGCGAGACCTGGTCGGCCCCTGCATTGTCGTTCAGAGCACGGAGCTTACCAGACCGGGAAAAATACGCCAGAGGGGCAAGTGTGGATAAGCTTCTTGATATCCACAGGAACGGTTTGTGCAAAAACCCGGCTTTTTCCACGGCGGCGATTTTTGTCCAGATTTGCCACCAGGAACATACAGCAGCAAATCGCCGCTTATACCGCGTGTAAACCGATGATTTTTCTCTTGTTAACTGGCTTATCCACAGAAAATGGCACTTGTTAACACTACTACTATCTTTGTATACAGATCTTGGTTGTAAACCTGAGGTGCTGCGCGTACTGCTTTCGAAAATTTTTTTTTTCATCGATCACGCGGCTGTTGGTGGAAAGCTGCACTTCTTGCATGCCTGGTCCAGATCGTGTCGGCCAAGGCAAACAGCAGCGGCTGTTCTCTTGCTGCCAGGCTTGCCAGGAAACGAATTTGCGTCAGCACTGCCATCGACTGTGGACAAACCCATGCATATCCACAGGAAGGAATGTGCAGAACGACCCGCTTCTGCCAGCGTCCAAAATTTGTGCACGATCCATGCAAGCCAGACGCAAGGCTTGTCCAGCCCATCAGGAAGCACGTAAACCGTTGACGTTGTGGAGAAAAAGGGTGTTATCCACAGTTGTGGGGGCGTTTACTACTACTACCAACTTATATATATCTACTTATATTAAAGAGATGAAGTAGGCAAAGTGCGGGGAAAAGCCGAAACCGGGACCTGGTGCTGCACACGCTGGCGCGGATTTGCTGAAGGAAGGTTTGGCAGGAAATGGCGAGTTTGTTTAGGCGACTACGGAGGCGAATTGGTTTGCAAAAGTTGGCTGAAAAATCTTCGCGGACCTGGTCGCGTTTTTTTTGAGGACTTTGCTGGTGCTGGATGTTGAGTTGGGTATGACCGCGTGGGTTCAAGAACCCACCCTACTGACCGCTCGGGTTCGAGAATGCCCCGATGGATGGATGCGGCCAAGTGTGACTGCGGGGGTTGCCAGAGGCTGGAAGCGCTGCCGAAAACTGGTTTGCCAGCAAAAAATCGCCTGCTGGCTGCTCGGCTGTGGACAAGCCACTGGATATGCACAGGATCGGATGTGCAAAAACACGTTGATTGCAGACCCGCCGTTTTTTCTCCAACATCCGTGCAAGCTGGATACAATCCTTGTCCAGCCAGTTTGTGCCGACGTAAACCGCTGATCTTGTGGAGAAAATTCTTCTTATCCACAACAACAGCTTCGTTTACTATCACTACCAGTTTTATATATACATTTATTACTGTAAACAGTAAAAACCGCGAACAGCGGGCATAAGTGCTGCAACAGCGGCTTCCAGCCCCCTGCAAAACCTGTTTTCCAACTCAAAAACACGTCAAAACATGCGTCTAGGGATCATCAGTGCGCTGTACGAAGAACAGCAGGGGCTCGTAGAAGCCATGCAAGGCCCCTACAAGCTCATCCATGGTCAACGTGAGTACTGCCTCGGACAGCTCTGGGAAATCGACGCTGTGTGCGTTCTATCGCGTATAGGCAAGGTTGCAGCTGCCATGACAGCCACCACGCTTGTGGAAAAGTTCGGAGTTACGCACATCCTGTTTACCGGCGTTGCCGGTGCCGGCGACAAGACCGTGCAAGTCGGTGACATCGTGGTGGCGGAATCGCTGGTCCAGCACGACATGGATGCCAGTCCCTTGTTTCCGCGCTTTGAAGTGCCGCTGACCGGCCTGAGCCACTTCCCTGCCGACCATCGACTCGGCACGCGCCTGGTCGATGCCGCCCACGTTTTCCTGGACAACGACTTCGCTAGCGCCATCGATGCGGGCGAGAAAGCGGTGTTCGGGCTGACGCGGCCACGCATCCACCGGGGCTTGATTGCCAGCGGCGACCAGTTCGTCAACGATGCCGCCCACATCAATGCCTTGAATGCGGCCCTGCCCGGGCTGGTGGCGGTGGAAATGGAAGGAGCGGCGGTGGCCCAGGTCTGCTACGAGCTGGGCGTGCCGTTCGGCGTGATCCGGACGATTTCGGACAATGCCAATGAAAACGCGGCGCTTGATTTCATGCGTTTCGTGAAATCAGTCGCCGCGCGTTATGCGTTTCACATCGTCAGGCGTTTTTGCCTGGAGACGGAAAGCAGCTTGCTTCAGTCGAGCAGGGAATCGGCAGGCGTGTAGTCGTATCCCAGGGCTTGCGCCACGGCTTGGTAGGTGATCTGGCCCTGGCAAACGTTCAGGCCATTGCGCAGGTGCACATCGTCCGCCAGCGCCTTGCGCCAGCCCTTGCCCGCCAGCGCCACGGCGTGGCCGATGGTCGCGTTGTTCAGGGCAAAGGTCGAGGTCCGCGCCACGGCGCCCGGCATGTTCGCCACGCAGTAGTGCACCACGCCGTCGACCACGAAGGTCGGATCGGCATGCGTGGTCGGGTGCGAGGTTTCGAAGCAGCCGCCCTGGTCGATGGCCACGTCCACCACCACCGAGCCCTTCTTCATGCGCGAAATCATGGCGCGGGTGACGAGTTTCGGCGCCGCCGCGCCCGGTACCAGCACGCCACCGATCACGAGGTCGGCGGATAGTACCGCTTCCTCGATCGCATGGGCGTTCGAATACAAGGTGGAAATACGGTTGCCGTAGACCAGGTCGAGCTGGCGCAGGCGGTCGATGTTCTTGTCGAGCACGGTCACGCGGGCGCCGGTGCCGACCGCCATCTGCAGCGCATTCGTGCCGACCACGCCGGCGCCGATGACCACCACATGGCCCGGCGCCACGCCCGGCACGCCGCCCAGCAGCAAGCCCATGCCGCCCTTCGATTTTTCCAGGTGGGCTGCCCCGGCCTGGATCGCCATGCGCCCCGCCACCTCGCTCATCGGCGCAAGCAGCGGCAAGCCGCCGCCCGGGCCGGTGATGGTTTCGTAGGCGATGCAGACGCCGCCGGAGTGGACCAGCGCCGCGGTCTGCTCGGGATCGGGCGCCAGGTGCAAATAGGTGTAGAGGATCTGGCCGGCGCGCAGCAGCGTGCACTCTTGCGGCTGCGGCTCCTTGACCTTGACGATCATGTCGGCGCGCTCGAAGATTTCCTTTGCCGTCTGGACGATGCTGGCGCCGGCAGCCAGGTAGTGATCGTCGGAGAGACCGATCTCGCTGCCGGCGTTCGCCTGGACTATGACCTGATGCCCCCGTGCGACCAGCTCATGCACGGAAGGTGGCGTCAGGCCGACCCGGTACTCATGGTTCTTGATCTCTTTTGGAACGCCAACCAGCATGATGTCTCCTCCAATTGTGAAAGGTAAAACCCCTACATGATCACAGCCCCAGCGTCATCAGGCTTGCGTTGCCGCCAGCCGCGGTCGTGTTGACGCACAGGGCGCGCTCGGCCACCAGGCGCCACAAGTCCACCGGCGCATGGCCGTCGGTGTCGACGATGCCGACGATCGCATCCGGACGCGCCGCCAGCTGCGAACGCAGCGCGCCTTTCAGGCCGGTTTCCACCAGCGCGACCTGGAAATCGCATTGCGCCACGTCAGCCGTGCCGACGAAACGGATGCGGTCCTTCACTTCCGGCGGCAAATCGTCCGGTACCGCCAGGCCGGCGCCGGCCAGCACATAGGCGCGGTTGCCGCTGGCCAGGGCCGCTGCCAGCTGGTTCAGCATCGCCGGCAAGGTATCGGCTGCGCACAGCACGGCGCCACGCGGGCAGAAGGACAAGGTGTTGCGCTCGCCGGTCGGGCCCGGCAAGACGAGTTCGCTGCCGTTCAGCTGGGTGCGGGTATAGCCTTCGCCCAGCTGGACGATGTGGCCATGGCCATGGGTGCGCGCCCAGACCAGCAGCGACACCAGCGCCGGGCAAGCCTTGCGGGTGTGCTCGAGCAGCGGCGCGGCGCCGCGCTGCAGGCGTTTCAGGTAGAGCGGGCCGCCGGCTTTCGGGCCGGTGCCGGATTTACCCTCGCCACCGAAAGGCTGGACGCCGACCACGGCGCCGACGATGTTCCGGTTCACATAGATATTGCCGACGTGGGCGCGGGTGGTGATGAAGTCGATGGTCTCGTCGATGCGCGAATGCACGCCCAGGGTCAGGCCATAACCGGTGGCGTTGATCGAATCGACCACCTTGCCCAGGTCGGCACGGCGGTAGCGCACGATGTGCAGCACCGGACCGAAGACTTCGTGCTTCAGTTCGTCGAGCGAGCCGATTTCCAGCACGGTCGGCGGAACAAACGTGCCTTGCGCGGCCACGGCCGCCGGCAGCTCGAGCGCGAAGTGGTTTTTGGCGGTGGCCTTCATGCGCTCGATGTGGCCCAGCAAATTGCGCTGGGCTTCGGCATCGATCACCGGACCGATGTCGGTGGCCAGGCGGTCCGGGCTGCCCACGCGCAGCTCGCCCAGCGCGCCCTCCAGCATGCGGATGGTTTTATCCGCAATATCTTCTTGCAGGAACAAGACGCGCAGGGCCGAGCAGCGCTGGCCGGCGCTGTCGAATGCCGAGCTCAGCACGTCTTGCACGACCTGCTCCGGCAGCGCCGAGGAATCGACGATCAGGGCATTCTGGCCGCCGGTTTCCGCCACCAGCGGAATGTCCTTGCCCTCGACTTCGCCGCGGCAAGCCAGGGTACGATTGATGAGCTGCGCCACTTCGGTCGAGCCGGTGAAGATCACGCCTTTTACACGCGCGTCGCCGGTGAGGGCAGCGCCGACCACTTCGCCGCGGCCCGGCAGCAATTGCAGTGCGGCGGCCGGGATGCCGGCTTCGTGGAAGAACTGCACCGCGCGGTAAGCGATCAGCGGGGTCTGCTCGGCCGGTTTGGCCAGCACGACATTGCCTGCAGCCAGGGCAGCGGCGACTTGGCCGGTGAAAATCGCCAGCGGGAAGTTCCATGGGCTGATGCAGGTCACGGGTCCGAGCGCCTGGGCGGTTTGAGCGTCCTCTGCCTGGACCGCGTAATAGCGCAGGAAATCGACCGCTTCGCGGATCTCGGCAATCGCGTTCGGCAGTGATTTACCGGCTTCGCGCACGGCCAGGGCCATCAGCTCGGCCATGTTTTCTTCGAACAAATCGGCCACGCGCATCAGGATGGCGGCGCGTTCGCTGCCTGCACCGGCTTGCCAGGCGCCGGTAAAGGCGGCCGCCGCTTCCAGGGCTGTCGCGACGTCGGCTTTCGATGCCTCCAGAACCTTGCCGACGATATCGGCGGACTGCGCCGGGTTCACCACGTTCAATGAATCGGCGGCCTGCACGCTGCCAGCGATCAAGGGTGCGGCCGCGTAGTTGCGCTGGCGCGACAGTTCCGTGCCGAGTACGCGCAGTGCGTCTTCGTTCGTCAGGTCGATGCCGGCGGAATTCTGGCGCTCGGCGCCGAACATGGCGCGCGGCAAGGCGATGCCGGTGTGCGGCACGCCACCCGAGGCACGCGCCACCTCGAACGGATCGTCCAGCAGCGATTCAACGGGAATCTTTTCGTCGACGATCTGGTTCACGAACGAGGAATTCGCGCCGTTTTCCAGCAGGCGGCGCACCAGATAGGCCAGCAGGGTTTCGTGCGAGCCGACCGGGGCGTAGATGCGGCACGCCTTGTTCAGGTTCTCGGCGCCGACCACCTGGTCGTACAGGGTTTCGCCCATGCCGTGCAGGCACTGGAATTCGTAGTTGTCGACACCGCGTTCCTTGGCCCAGGTGTAGATCACCGACAAGGTGTGCGCATTGTGGGTGGCGAACTGGGCGTAGATGACGTCGGTCGCGCCCAGCAGCTTTTGCGCGCAAGTCAGGTAAGACACATCCGTGTACACCTTGCGCGTGTACACAGGATAACCCGGCATGCCATCGATCTGGGCGCGCTTGATCTCGGCGTCCCAGTAGGCGCCCTTCACCAGGCGCACCATGAACTTCTGGCCGCTGCGGCGCGCCAGGTCGACCACGTAGTCGATCACGAAGGGGCAGCGCTTCTGGTAACCCTGCACCACCAGGCCGATGCCCTCGAAACCGGCGAGTTCCGCATCGAAGGCCAGGGCTTCCATCATGTCGAGAGAAATTTCCAGGCGGTCGGCTTCTTCCGCATCGATGTTGATGCCGATGTTGTAGCTTTTCGCCAGCAGCACCAGGTTGCGCACGCGCGGCAGCAGTTCACCAATCACGCGTGCGTACTGGGCGCGGCTGTAGCGCGGGTGCAGGGCCGACAATTTGATCGAGATGCCGGGGCCGTTCTTGATGCCGCGGCCGTTCGAGGCTTTGCCGATCGCGTGGATCGCGGCGACGTACGAGGCGTAATAGTTCTGGGCATCGGTTTCGGTGAGTGCTGCTTCGCCCAGCATGTCGTAGGAATATTGATAACCGCGCGACTCGTTGGCCTGGCTATTCTTCAGTGCTTCCTCGATGGTCTGGCCGGTGACGAACTGGTTGCCCAGCATGCGCATGGCCATGTCGACGCCCTTGCGGATCAGCGGTTCGCCGCCCTTGGCGATCAGGCGCGTCAAGGCCGAACCCAGGCCGCGCTCGCTGTTGCTCGACACCAGCTTGCCGGTGACGAGTAAACCCCAGGTGGCCGCGTTGACGAACAGCGACGGCGATTCGCCCAGGTGGCTGCGCCAGTCGCCCTTGCTGATCTTGTCGGCGATCAGGCGGTCGGCGGTGGCGCTGTCGGGAATGCGCAGCAGCGCTTCGGCCAGGCACATCAGGGCCACGCCCTCTTCCGACGACAGCGAGAACTCATGCATCAGCGCATCGACGCCCGAAGCGCGCGTGCGTTTCGTGCGCACGTTCGAGACCAGGCGGTGCGCCAGCGGTTTCGCTTCCGCGCTCGGCTTCGCGCCCTGGGCCAGCAGCCATTGCACGGCTTGCGTTTCGTCGCGGCGGTAGGCGGCCGTGATCGCAGCGCGCAGCGGCGTCTGCTCTTGCTTGATTTCTGCCTGGAAGGTGTCGAAAGGGACGAAGGTGGTGGCCGGGGTGGCGGCGATCTGCATGGTGGGTCTTTAAGGTCAGGGAAAGGGAAAGCACAGAAAAAAGCGCCGCTTGCAGGGCAAGCGACGCGCGATTTGTACCGTGCTTCAATCGTTTGATTGTAGAAGGAAATCTTCTGGATTAATTCTGTTTTTAACGGGCACTAGCAATAGATAGTTTTTGGTGCGAGAATTCGACCAAATAATATTTACGGTGGGAGCGGAGACGCCATGCTGGACAAGATTTCGAAGAAAATACTGGCCGAGTTGCAGAACGACGGACGCATCAGCAACGTCGAGCTGGCCGCGCGCGTCAACCTGTCGCCGGCCGCCTGCCTCGAGCGCGTGCGCAAGCTGCACGAGTCCGGCTACATCACGGGCTACACGGCCCAGCTCAATCCGCAATTGCTGGATGTGTCGCTGCTGGTCTTCATCGAAGTCGTGCTCGACCGCACCACGCCGGAAGTCTTCGATGCCTTCAAGCAGAGCGTGCAACTGATCCCGGAAGTGCTGGAATGCCACATGGTGGCGGGCGGCTTCGACTACCTGGTCAAGGCGCGCGTGAAAGACATGGCGGCCTACCGCGAATTCCTCGGCAAGACGCTGCTGCAGAAAGGTGTGCGCGAAACGCACACGTATGCGGTGATGGAAGAGGTCAAGAATACGACCAAGTTACCGATCCGGTGATGGCTGACTGGCGCTGGCGCTTTCATCCATCGTTGTCATCAACCGTACGGTGGGCACTCCGTGCCCACGCGAAACGACGCGTCATGTTGGCGCAATTTCGTCGAAATGGATGAGATGACACGGCGTGTCCCGATGCGGATACGTGGCGTTTGAGATAGTGGTCTGCTTTTTCGCTCGGCCCTTATCTCATCAACGCCGCACGATGTTTTCACACTTTCCGTGGCCGCATAGTCATCACCGCGTGGGCACGGAGTGCCCACCGTACGGTCAACGCCAACAAATCCGGTGACTGTTCCGGTGACCGGAACTACGCCGCCTGACGCTCCATTAAGGGTTTCGTCGCCGCCGCCGCCGTCGTTTCCAGGTTATTCCGCAGCCACCGGTGCGCCGGGCTACGCCCGTCACGCTCGTGCCACAGCATATCCAGGTGCACGGCCGGCAACTGGAACGGCAATTCGCGCCACACCAGCGATTCGGTCATGCCGGTCGAAACCATCAAATGCTTCGGCAGCACAGTAATCAAATCCGAATTCGCCACCACCCTGCCAGCGGTAAAGAACTGGTTCACGGTCAGCAGAATCCGGCGTTCGCGCCCGATTTGCGCCAGCGCTTCGTCCACCAGCCCATGCGCACGGCCCGAAAAACTCACCAATAAATGGTTCGCCTTGCAATACGCATCGAGGTCGAGCTTGACATCGGCCAGTGGGTGCTTCTTGCGCATCACGCACACATACTGCCCGGAATACAGGCGTTCATGGCGGATCGGCGAACCGGTTTCATACGACAATTGCGCCGCCACGCCAGGGAAAAATCCCACAGCCAGGTCGATGTCACCACGGAGCAACATCGGACGCGGCTCGCGCGTGGTCAACGGCACCATGCGGATATTCACGCCCGGCGCCTCCGCCTCGATCGAACGCATCAGCGAAGGCAGCCAGTAGGCGGCGGTGGCGTCGGCCATCGCCATGCGGAAGGTGGCCTGGGCTTTCGAGACATCGAAGGTTTCTGGCATCACGGCCGCTTCCAGCGCCGCTAGCGCCTGGCGCACCGCAGGCCACAGCGCTTCGGCGCGCGGCGTCGGCTTCACGCCATAGGCAGTGCGGATCAGCAGCTCGTCGCCCAGGCTTTCGCGCAGGCGCTTGATGGCGTTCGATACCGCAGGCTGGGTCATCGCCAGATGGCCCGCGGCACGCGTCAGGTTTTGCTCGGTCATCACTGCGTCGAAGACGCGCAGCAGATTCAGGTCCAGGGTCAGAAAGCTCATGATGTTGTCTCGTTGGGCGATGTAGCCGGTTTTTAAGTCTGTCTGGAAGTGTAACGCATTTCCATTCACGATTCATATAAGCGCCATCATCGAACGGAATTAGATTTATATGCTGCACTGCACTATAGTTGAAAAAAACAACATACACCTGGCCCCAGATCATGTCCTTCGTCGCGACCTTTACCCAGTTTTCTTTCCCGGCCCTGCCGCTTGCGGATGTGCTGCGCCTGGTCTTGATGCTGGCGCTGGCGGCCAGCTTCGTCATGTTCTTCCGTCCGCTGTTGAGCGGCATCGTGCGCGCCCTGGTCCTGACCGTACGCCCGCGTATCGCCAAGCCTGGCCGGACTGCGCTGCGCGCCTGAAGCGGCATCGGAACAGAATAAAAAACGCGGCGACCGGATAACCGGCGCCGCGTTTTTTCATGCGCGTTCAGGAATTACTTGGCGTCGCCCAGCAGCGCCGGTTTCAGCGAGCGGTCGGCCGGCTTGTCGCCCAGCCAGATGCGCAGCACGGCGTTATAGAAATTGATGTCGGAAGCGGCATCGCCGATGCGCTTGCCGTTCAATTCGCAGACGGTGCCGGTGCCCGGAATCCAGTCCATGTGCATCACGTCGCCCTTCTTGATGTCGTCGACGCTGGCAAACATTTCGCCGAACTTGCGGATCTGGGTGACGATCTTCGCCTGTTCCGCCTTGTCCAGGTTTTCGTTGATGCCGTCCATAAAGGCCTTGCCCAGGTCTGCCGACGAAATATCGCGCGCCATCACCAGGGTTACGCGGCGTGGACCGTCCATTTTCAGGATTTCGGCGACGTTGCTGCTTTTCTCGGGCAGGTACAAACCGGCGGCATATACCTTGATCACCAGCTTGGTGCGCATGCCGGCGCCATTCAGTTTCAGATCCTTGCCGCCGACCTTGTTCGTGTCCTCGAATTTCACGCCATTCACATCGACGGCGGCCATGGCCGGCAAGGCGAAGGCGAGCGCCAGGGCGGCGCCGGTGGCGAGGGTCTTGAATGCTTTCATGTTGTCTCCTTTGTTTTTGTTGGTCCGGACGAAAAAAGAATGACCGTGCTAAAACTTCAAGATGAATATAGCACTGAATTCTTTACCAGAATCAACAAAGAGAGACTATTTCGATGCTGCAAAGGCACAATACAACGCGGCTTATCTGGTCTCGCGTTCGATGGCGCTCAGGACACTTGGCGCATCCGCCGGCTGGGATAATTCCTCGGCTTCACGGTCGGGCTTGTCCATCAGGTTGGGACTTTCGCGACGGATGTCGTCCAGCATGGCAATGATCTTGCTGGTCTTTTCGTCTGCCAGCAGGCTGATCTGCAGGTCGAGATGGGCATTGCGCTCGGCCAGCCTGGACATGCGGTTCTGGCGGATCAGCACGGTTGTGGAAATGATGAAGGCGTTCAGGGACACGAAACCCTGCAGCCAGTAAAAAGGCGGCTCGTCGACCTGGTGCCAGTCGAACACCGGCGCCAGGCTGTTCCAGGCCAGCCAGCCCACGATAAAGGCGGCATTCACGGCAAAGTAAGTCGGGCTGCCGAGGAACAGGCTGACTCGCTCGACGATCTTCTGCGCGGTGGTGACCTGCTCTTCGTTGCGCTCGCAATAGTCGGCGATCGTGTCGATGTTTTCGCTGACGCTGCGCGGCAGTGCAGCGCATGCTTCGTTATCGTCCTGGGGAGCCATGCGGAAGCTTAGCACGACGGTCCGCGCCAGCCGGTTCGCTCGCAGCGTGTGCAGGACGCGGAAACAACAACGCCGGCACGAGGCCGGCGTTTGCCGTCAGGCGGCGTTCTTTGCGCTGGTGAGGCGCTCGTACTTGATCATTAATTCCTCGCGCGTTTCGCGCCAGGCCGGATCGAGGGGAATGCAGGCGACCGGGCACAGTGAAGCGCACTGTGGTTCGTCGAAGTGGCCGACGCATTCGGTGCACTTGTTCGGGTCGATCTGGTAGAACTCCGGACCCATCGAGATGGCGTCGTTCGGGCACTCGGGCTCGCACACGTCGCAATTGATGCAGTCGTCGGTAATCAGTAAGGCCATGATGCTGCTCTGTTCAAATGCCCGGCTTATCGGCCGGGACTCAGGCTTTCGGCAGGTTCATCGCTGCGATTTTCTTTTGCAGCCAACGGTCCACCGAAGGGAAGACGAATTTCGACACATCGCCGCCCAGCATGGCGATCTCGCGCACGATGGTGCCGGAGATAAACTGGTACTGGTCGGATGGGGTCAGGAACAGGGTTTCGACATCGGGCAGCAGATAACGGTTCATGCCCGCCATCTGGAACTCGTATTCGAAGTCGGACACGGCGCGCAGGCCGCGCACGATCACGCGTGCATCGTGCTTGCGCACGAAATCCTTGAGCAGGCCGGAGAAACTCTCGACCTGCACATTCGGGTAATGGCCGAGTACTTCGTTGGCGATTTCCAGGCGTTCCTCGAGCGAGAAGAAAGGCTTCTTGTTCTTGCTGTCGGCAACACCGACCACGAGCGTATCGAACAAACCGGACGCGCGGCGGACCAAATCTTCATGGCCGCGGGTGAGCGGATCGAAGGTACCTGGATAAACGGCTACAACCATTGTGGCTCCCTGGGAGAAACACCTGTCTTTAAAGGCGCATTATGCATGAAAATCCGGCACTTGCCCCAGCCCGGGCTGGGTTTTGCCTGTTAATTGAGCAAAATTAAGGCCATTATGCCTTGTTTTCGTGCAATTTCAGCAGGTGGTAGTAGACCATTCCGGCCTTGTCGGCGCGGACCAGCTCCCACGGCGACAGCCAGTCGGGCATCTCCTCGCCGGTGGGGAGGGCGAATTCGGCTTCCACATACACCATGCCGTCTTCTTTCAAGAGGTCGATGCACAGCGGCAGCGCCTTGGCGATGAAGTCTTGCTGGTATGGCGGATCGAGGAAGATCACATCGACACGCTGGCGGCGTGCGGCCATGTCGCGCGCCACTGCAAAGGCATCGCCGCGCAGCACCGAGACATTCTGCGCCTTCAGCGTCTCCTTGTTCAGTTCGAGCTGGCGCGCGGCCGGGCCGTGGAAGTCGAGCATGAGGACGGAACGGGCGCCGCGGCTGGCGGCCTCGAAGCCGAGGGCGCCGCTGCCGGCGAACAAATCGAGGCAATCGACGCCGTCCCAACTGCCGCCGACCTGGTGATTAATCCAGTTGAAGACGGTTTCGCGCACGCGGTCGGGCGTGGGACGCAGGCCGAGGGCGTCGAGCACCGGCAGCAGGCGCCGTTTCCATTCGCCGCCGATGATGCGCACTTGCTGGGGCGCGAGGCGCGGACGGCCGTGCTGCCCCTGTGGTTTTGCTGGCTTTCTTTGCATGGCGCGCACTATACCATGTGCTTATTTCGCCTCTTTCGCCAGGGCGTTGAAATCGTCGATCCACCCTTGCATGCGTTTTTGCGCATGCGCTTTCTGTTCCGGCGTGGTGATACGGATCGTCGTCAGGATGTAAGTCACGGTCGCATTCGTATAGCTGTCATAGAAAGCCTTGCGCTCGGGCGCTTCCATGCGGCCGAAGAATTCGCGGATCAGGCCAGTGATCATCACCGTGGCTTGTTCCTTGCTCGGCTTTTCTGCCTGAATCTTGCGCACCAGTGCCAGGATCTTGCGTTGACGCAGGATGCGCTCTTCCAGCCAGATATTGCTGTCGAGCGGGCGGGCATCGGAAGCGCGGCGCAGCGCTGTTTCCTGCTCGCGGCTGAAACTGCCGAACCAGAGCTTGAATTGCTCCATCGATTTGTCGTAGCGCGCTTCACTGCGCTTTTCCACGCTGCCGCTGACGAATTTGCTACGGTATTCCCGGTTTTTCTTTTCGAAACGCTCTTCCATTTGCTTGATTTGCTCGGGTGTCAGCGACAGCGACAAATCGACCAGCTTCGGCACCGCGTGGTTCGCCAGCACTTCGGTGCGGCTGCGCAGCTCCTTATATGCATTCAACAGATCGGCCTGGGTCGGATTCGCGGCCAGCTGGCGCTGGTATTTGGCGAGCAGCGCTGCGTAATCCTGCAATTGGGTCTTGCGGTGCCACTGGAAGAGTTCCTTGATGTCTTGTTTGACGCCATCGGACTGGTCGCCCTCGAAATCGACATACGCGTCCAGCCACCAGTACAGTAAAGTGTCGCCGTGGTTGTAGCTGAAACGGATGGTGCTGCAGGCTGCCAAGACAGCGAGCAGCCCGATCAGGAACAATGCGCGCGTGCGCTGGAATACGGTGTCATGCGTGCTAAACTTTTTCATCTTATTAACTCTTTTTGAAATCGGCTTATGAACGTTGTCATCCTTGCCGCCGGCATGGGAAAGCGGATGCAGTCCGCTCTGCCTAAGGTTCTGCATCCGCTGGCTGGGAAGCCGCTGTTGCAGCATGTAATCGATACGGCGCGACGCCTGTCGCCGAGTAAATTATGCGTGATCTACGGGCACGGCGGCGCAGCGGTGCCGGAAATGGTGTCCAAGCTAGTGCTCGACAGTGGCACGGCAATCGACACCGCCCTGCAGCAGCCACAGCTGGGCACCGGCCACGCCGTGATGCAAGCCGTGCCGCAACTCGATGAAGAGGCGCCGACCCTGGTGCTGTACGGCGACGTGCCGCTGACCACCGAGGCCTCGCTGCGCAGCCTGGTCGAGGCCGCAGGCAACGACAAGCTCGGCATCCTGACCGTCGAACAGGCCAATCCCTTCGGCCTGGGCCGCATCGTGCGGGAGAACGGCCGCATCGTGCGCATCGTCGAGGAAAAGGATGCGAGCGACACCGAGCGCGCGATCCGCGAAATCAACAGCGGCATCATGTGCATCCCGACGCGCCACCTGAAGCGCTGGCTGGCCGCCCTGTCGAACAACAATGCGCAGGGCGAGTACTACCTGACCGACATCGTGGCCCAGGCCGTGAGCGAAGGCGTGGAAGTGGTCTCGGCCTCGCCGTCGGCCGAATGGGAAGTGGCGGGCGTGAACAGCAAGGTGCAGCTGGCCGAACTCGAGCGACGTCACCAGCTGAACATCGCCACTGCCCTGCTGGAACGCGGCGTGACCTTGATGGATCCGGCGCGCATCGATGTGCGCGGGGAACTGATTTGCGGGCGCGATGTCGTGATCGACGTCGGCTGCGTGTTCGAAGGCCGCGTCGAGCTGGCCGATGGCGTGACGGTCGGCCCGCACTGCGTGCTGGTGAATGCCAAGGTGGACGCCGGCGCCAACATCAAGCCCTTCTGCCACATCGAGGATGCGCTGGTCGGACCCAAGTCGCAGATCGGTCCGTATGCGCGCCTGCGTCCGGGCACCGAGCTCGGTGAAGACGTGCATGTAGGTAACTTCGTTGAGATCAAGAACAGCCAGGTTGCCGCGCACAGCAAGGCGAACCACCTGGCCTACGTGGGCGACGCCACGGTCGGTTCGCGCGTGAACATCGGCGCCGGCACGATCACCTGCAACTACGATGGCGCAAATAAATTCCGCACCGTGATCGAGGATGACGCCTTCATCGGCAGCGACAGCCAACTGGTGGCGCCGGTTACCGTCGGCAAGGGCGCAACGCTCGGCGCCGGCACCACGCTGACCAAGGATGCGCCGGCCGGCAAGCTGACCATTTCGCGTCCCAAGCAAATGACGCTCGACGGCTGGGCCCGTCCAGTGAAAACGAAGAAGTAATCCACCGGCTGTCCACGGGAAATCGACAGCCAATCCACATGGGTATCCACTGGCTTATGCACGGGATACCCATGTGCATTCCACACACTCATCCACTGGTTTATCCACAGCTTCACACGGTGATACGGGTATCGAACTTGCTGCGGAAAGTGGAAAAGTAGGCTTTCACGTTGCGCACGTTGGCGTGGGTCGCGAACAGGCGATGCGCCAGCGCGTGGTAGGCCGGCATGTCGACCACCTGCACCACCAGCACGAAGTCCGGCCCGGGCGCCACGCGGTAGCACTGCAGCACCGCATCCTCTGTTGCGGCCAGTTTCTCGAACTGCTCCATGCGCTCGGCCGCCTGGACATCGAGCGTGATCTCGACGATGGCAGTCAGGCGCGCGCCCACCTTGGCAGGGTCGACAATCGCAACTTGCCGCTCGATAACACCTGCGTCGGTGAGCTGCTTGACCCGGCGCAGGCAAGTGGGCGGCGAAACATGTACCTGCTCAGCCAGTTCGGCATTCGTTTGCGATGCATCAGCCTGGAGGGCATTCAGGATGCGACGATCAAGTTCGTCCAGGGGCGTGGGTGCGGTCATGAAATTTAATGTAATAAATTAGTTATAAATGAAAGAATATTTCACTTCCATGAATGCGTGAAATTTTATAACGTTTTCGATTGAATTCTGAAAGCTTATTTCATGCGCATTGCCATACGATATGCTTTATTGCTAATTTTTACTTTGAGGTCTTTCCATGTGCGGCATTGTCGGCGCGGTAGCGCAACGTAACATCACCCCTATCCTCATCGAAGGCCTGAAGCGTCTGGAATACCGCGGCTACGATTCCTGCGGCGTGGCCCTGCACGTGGATGGCCGCCTGCAACGCTCGCGCTCCACCTCGCGTGTTGCCGACCTGGAAACGCAAATCGCCGGTACCGGCCTGCAAGGTTACACCGGCATCGCCCACACGCGCTGGGCCACCCACGGTGCCCCGGCCTCGCACAATGCCCACCCGCACTTCTCGCCAACCGAAGACGCGGCGCGCATCGCCCTGGTCCACAACGGCATCATCGAGAACCACGACGAACTGCGCGCCGAACTGAGCGGCCTCGGCTACGTGTTCCAGAGCCAGACCGACACCGAAGTCATCGCCCACCTGGTCGACCACATGTACAACGGCGATTTGTTCGACACCGTCCAGCAAGCCGTGAAACGCCTGCACGGCGCCTACGCCATTGCCGTGTTCTCGCGCGAGGAACCGCACCGTGTGGTGGCCGCACGCCAGGGCTCGCCGCTGATCGTCGGCGTCGGCGAAGGCGAGAACTTCGTCGCCTCGGACGCGATGGCGCTGGCCGGCACCACCAACCAAATCATCTACCTGGAAGAAGGCGACGTGGTCGACCTGCAACTGTCGCGCTACTGGATCGTCGACCTCGACGGCCGCCCGGTCGAGCGTGAAGTGAAGACCGTGCACGCCCACACTGGCGCGGCCGAGCTCGGTCCTTACCGCCACTACATGCAGAAGGAAATCTTCGAGCAGCCGCGCGTGATCGGCGACACCCTCGAGGGCGTGACCGGCATCATGCCGGAACTGTTCGGCGACAACGCCTATAAAGTGTTCAAGGAAATCGACCGCGTGCTGATCCTGGCCTGCGGCACCAGCTACTACGCCGGTCTCACCGCGAAGTACTGGATCGAGTGCATCGCCAAGCTGCCGGTGAACGTGGAAATCGCCAGCGAATACCGCTACCGCGACAGCGTGCCGCACCCGAACACCCTGGTCGTGACCATCTCGCAATCCGGCGAAACCGCCGACACCCTGGCCGCCCTGAAACACGCGCGCAGCCTGGGCATGCCGCACACGCTGACCATCTGCAACGTCTCGACCAGCGCCATGGTGCGCGAATGCGAACTGGCCTACATCACCCGCGCCGGCGTGGAAGTGGGCGTCGCCTCGACCAAGGCCTTCACCACCCAGCTGGCCGCCCTGTTCCTGCTGACGCTGACCCTGGCGCAAGTGAATGGCCGCCTGACGGATGAGGAAGAAGCGGCGCACCTGAAGCAGATGCGCCACCTGCCTGTCGCACTGTCGTCGGTACTGGCGCTGGAACCGCAGATCATCGCCTGGGCCGAGGAATTTGCCCGCAAGGAAAACGCCCTGTTCCTGGGCCGCGGCATGCACTACCCGATCGCCCTGGAAGGCGCGCTCAAGCTCAAGGAAATCTCGTACATCCACGCCGAAGCCTATCCGGCTGGCGAGCTGAAGCACGGCCCGCTGGCGCTGGTGACCGAGGAAATGCCGGTCGTCACCATCGCCCCGAACGATGCGCTGCTGGAAAAACTGAAGTCGAACATGCAGGAAGTGCGCGCCCGCGGCGGCCAACTGTACGTGTTTGCCGACGTCGATTCGCGCATCACCTCGGGCGATGGCCTGCACGTGATTCGCCTGCCCGAGCACTATGGAGAGTTGTCGCCGATCCTGCACGTGGCGGCGCTGCAATTGCTGGCTTACCACACGGCGCTGGCACGCGGTACCGATGTGGACAAGCCGCGTAACTTGGCGAAATCGGTGACGGTGGAATAAAACCGAAAGTAGCGGCAAACGTAGGCGAGTACACGTTTGCCCTCACTTTAATCGTCAAATTTATCAACATTCCGTTGTTTTTTCGATTTCCACAAGGAAATAACAGTAATGATTTGATTAATTTGACGCTGTTTCTTGTAAGCTCAGGTTACGTCGTTGGATTCGTCCAGGCAGCCGGCTCGGTCTCTCCGAGCTGGCTTCAGGGAAACAGGTTTCGTCACCCCTGTTCGGATCGGCATCGATCACATGAACCTCCCAACAAGAAACGAACATGAACTTCCTCCGCACCACCATCAAGGCGCGCCTGCGCCTGGGCTTTGGCATCGTCCTGCTCTTCCTGCTCATCGTTTCCCTGACCGGCCTGCTCAAGATCAGCGAAACCAATGCGGCGACCGAGCATATCGTCAACGTCAACATGGAAAAGATCGAGCTGCTCGAACAGATGTCGGACGCGGTACACGTGGTGTCGCGCGTGGTCCGTTCGATGGCCTTGTTGGAGGACAAGGCCGAGGCCAAGCGCGAGGAACCGAAGATGGTGGCCGCGCGCGAGCAATACGACCGCGCCTACGCCAGGCTGAAAGCCATGCCGCTCGATGCGAAAGGCCAGGCATTCGTGCGCGACCTGGGCGCCCTGGCGGAGACGGTGCGGCCGATGAACAACCGTTTCCTCGCGTTGTCGATGGTGAACAACCAGGACGCCATCCATTACCTGCTCGATTCCGCCGGGCCAGCAACCGCGAAGTGGCAGGACGCCATCCGCGACTTCATGACATTACAAAGGGAAAAGAGCCACGACGACGCCATGCATGCGCAGCAGGCGTATGAGCAGGCGCGTTACCTGATGCTGGGCATGACGGTGTTCGCCATCGTCGGCGGCGCCGTGTTCGCCTTCCAGATCAGCCGTTCGATCACGCAACCGCTGAGCCAGGCCGTCGAACTCGCGCGTACCGTGGCCGCCGGCGACCTGAGCACCCATATCGACGTGCGTGCGGATGACCGCACCGAAACCGGCGCCCTCCTGCGCGCGCTCAACGAGATGTGCGGCAGCTTGAACACGATCGTGGCGCAAGTGCGCCAGGGCGCCCAGCTGCTGTCCAGCGGCGCCACTGAAATTGCCAACGGCAACATCGATTTGTCGTCGCGCACCGAGCAGCAAGCCTCGGCGCTGGAGGAAACCGCGGCGTCGATGGAGGAGTTGACGGCCACCGTGAAGAACAATGCCGACAATTCGACCCAGGCCAGCAGCATGGCCAGCAGCACCGCGCAAGCCGCAGTGCGCGGCGGCGCAGCCGTTGGCCAGGTAGTCGACGTGATGGGCAGCATCGAAGCCTCGTCGGCGCGCATCGTCGAGATCATCGACGTCATCGACGGCATTGCCTTCCAGACGAATATCCTGGCGCTGAATGCGGCGGTGGAAGCCGCGCGCGCCGGCGAGCAGGGCCGCGGCTTTGCGGTGGTGGCCAGCGAAGTGCGCAACCTGGCACAGCGTTCGGCCACGGCATCGCGCGAGATCAAGGTCTTGATCAACGATTCGGTCGCCCGGATGAATGAAGGTGGCAGCCTGGCGCGCCAGGCCGGCGGCACCGTGCAGGACATCGTCGGCGGCATCGCCAAGGTGTCGGACATCGTGGCCGACATTGCCGCCGCCAGCCGCGAGCAATCGACCGGCATCGAGCAGACTCACCAGGCGGTCAGCGAAATGGACCAGATCACCCAGCACAATGCGGCCCTGGTCGAGGAAATTGCTGCCACGGCGGCCTCGCTGCAAGACCAGGCCAGCGCGCTGGAACAAGTTGTGCAGCGCTTCCGCCTGAAGGGCGAACACGGCATCGGCCACGCCGGGACGGTTGCGCGCGGGCAGCAGGATGTGCGCCGCCTTACTGCCGCGCTGGCCTGAACAGGCGCCAACACGCAGGCGCCACTGTGTCATGGCGCCTGCCGGATTAGCGTATCAATCGATCGCCGCTCACTGGCCAGTTAGTGGCCAGTGAGTGGCCAGTGAGCGGCCAGTGTGCCCTTCTTCAGCGCGAATCGGCGCCGCCCGCTCCGCCTTCGTCCTTCTCGGCCAGCTTCTCGACCTCATTCCCTTCCGTGATACCGGTGATCCCGCCCTGCCGGGCGCCGTCCGGCTTGCCCATCGAAGTGCCCGGATTGCCGCCCGCTGCGGCGCCGCCCATACTCGCTTGACGATTCGCATCGTCGCCCTCTGCACCGATGCCGCCGATAATGGGTCCAGTGGCACTGCCATGGCTGCTCTGCGGCATCCCCGGTGGATTGACGTTGCTTTCTGGCGAGGCACTTGGAAAACCGCCCTGGCGCGCGCTGCCTGCGCCTTCTTGCCGGCTGTCCGCTTCGTTCGCCGACACCGGTGCGGCCAGGCTGTCGGCGCGGCTGCGCATGCCGCTCTCGCTTTGTTCATCCTGGCGGCCCGTGTTGCCGCTCTGAATATCGTTGTTACTTGCCATCATGTTCTCCCAGCGTGAATGCAGAACATCGATGGTAGTCCGATCCCCGGCAGAGCCAATCGGCGCGCAAGCTGAAGCTGTGTAGGACACTTCGGACGAAGCCTTCTTGACGCAGCGTCAGACCGCCGTGGTGGGCGGCGGGCGCAACAGGTGCGCGCAGCATTCCAGCGCGTCTTCATTGCCGATGCACAGCACCGGCGCGCCGCGCACCAGTACCCCGTGCTGCGCCAGCGCGAGCGCCGTCACGAAAGGCACGTCGCCACAGGCGCCGCTGGCGCTGCCGACACAAAACACATCCTCGCTTTCCTCGAGCTGGGGCATGGCCTGCGACACCATGCCCATCAGCTCCAGCGTACGCTGTTGCTGCTGGCCGGTGTCGGCCACCACCATGGCGACCTGCGCCAGCCCGGTCTCTCCATGGCGGCCGGCGCGCGCGGCCAGGTCGCCCAGCAAGGCCAGATCGGCACGCTGGCGCGCCGATGTCGCTTCGCGCAGGCTCGACTCGGCCGGGTCGAGCTGGGCGAACACGGTCGCTTCCATCGATTGCGCCAAAGGCAGGTCGGTCAGCAGCAGGCCAGCCGCACCTTCGCCGGGAACCAGCCCTTGTGGCCGGCCCGCGGTGAACAGGATGCCCTTGCCCGCCCACGCGTCGACCACCTCTTGCCCGATGTTCGACGCGCAAGCCACGACCAGGGCGACGATGGGCGCAGCCTTCGTTGGCGCCTCGCGCGCTAGCTGGGAGAATAGCGCCGCCGGGGATGCAAGCGCCGTACCTGCATCCGGCAGCGCCACCTGGGCGGCGGGCCAGCCGAAGCCCGCGGCCAGGTGCCTGAACCAGAGGCAGGCGGCCGCGCGCTGTTCAAGCGTCCAGTCCGTCGGCAGCAGCGGCAGCAGGCGCAGGACCGGTGGCTTGCCCTCGGCCGGCAGCAAGTCGCCGGCGCGGCTGGCCAGCTCGGCGACGACGGAACTGCCCAGCGTCAAGGCCCGCCATTGCGCATCGGCGAAGTGCGGGTCCGGCATGCCACCCTGCACCAGCCAGGCGCCCATTTCTTCCTGGAAGGCGAGGTCCTCGGCCTCGGCGCAGCGCGCCGCCGCAACCGGAAAACCATCGTCATCGACCAGTTCGGCATCGAGGTCGGGCCGCACCGTGTTGCCGGCGATGGCGCCCGCCAATTCCTCGGCGGACGCGCCATACGGCGAACGCAGTGCGCTCGAGACGATGGCCAGCGCCGGCAAGGAAGCGGCCGGCGCGGGTGCAGGTGGCGTGGCCGTGGCCGTGGCAGCCGGGGCCGCCGGGGCTCGTTTCGCCAGCAGTTTGCCGCCAAACCACATCGCGCCGACCAGTGCCAGCGGCAAGACCAGCAGTGCCAGCGCCAGCTCGACGCCCCCGGGCGTGATCGTGGCGCCGCGCCAGTACCAGATGGCGGCGCCCCAGCAGGCGCCGAACACGGCTGCGGCCAGCAGGCCGCCCTTCAGCGGGCCGGGCAAGCCACCCGGCGAGGCAATCGCAGTTGTCATGGGAAAGGTTCAGATATTGTCGATCGTGGCTTGCTGGCCGGCGATCAGGGTGGCGCCGCAGGCGGTCTTGTCGCCGTTGCGGGCAGCTGGCTTGCCGTCGACGATCAGGGTGGCGTCGCCGCTGACGATGGGGTTCGGCCCGTGTTTCGGGCAGCTTGCCTTGTCGCCGACGCGGGCGATGCCCTTGCCGCCGGCATCGCTGTGGGGCGAGGCTTCGATGACGGCGCCGCCGTGCGAGGTCTTGTCGCCGAGAACGATGAGTGGTCCGGACATATGCGTCTCCTCAGGAAGCGACAGCCAGCAATTCCAGCCGCAGCTCCTTCATCCCGGCCGGCACGTAGAGCGAGATCGACTGCGCCTTGATCATGCGTTCGTACATTTGTCCCTTCGCTTCCAGCAGGAAGTAGCACGTGTCGGGCCGCACCGGCACTGCCGCCGGCAATTGCGGCGTGTACTGCAGGCGCACGCCGGGCAAGGCCGAGAGCACGAATTTCTCGACGTCGTCCGGGGCGCCGACCTTGAAGCGCAGCGGCACCACGTCGACCAGCTCGATGGCGGGAACGTCGGCGCCGACCGCAATATAAAAGCTGGTTTTCTCGTCGATCTTGCCCGAGTCGAGGGTGCCGATGTGGTAGCAGGGACGGCTTTCGCTGAGAGCGATCGCGAAGTATTTCGAGGAGATCACGGTGTCGAGCAGTTCGCGGATGATCTGGTGCAGTGTCGTGAAGCCGGGGCCAGGGTCGCTGTGCTGGTAGGGCGGCAAGTCGGACAGGGTCCAGCTTTTGGAAAACGTCATCAAGCGCCCCGCTATACCCAGCAATTGTTCGTACAGCCGTTCCGGATGCAAGGCCGGATGGTGGAAGTGGTGGGTCAGTTCCGCATACGCCGCGCTGGCTGTGTGCAAGAGCCAGAAGGAAGACATGTCGCCCGAGCGGAATTCGATCACGTTCTTGCTCGGCTCGCGGTGATGGCCATACAGCGCGCTGACTTTCGCCTGCAGGGCGTCGAGCAGGCGCCGTAGTTGCTGGAACAGCGGCGGCGCGGCGGTCACGCTCAGGCTGGGCGGGACAAAAGACGGGTCGAGCTCGAAGCCGCCGGTACTCACGCGGCGCAGGCGCAACAGCGGAAAGTGGATGTAGGCGTCGCGCGGGTCGCCGTCCGACACCAGGCGCACCGATTTTTTCAGGTAGGCCAGCTGCACCGGCGCCGCGCCCGTGTACAAATCCGGCGTGTCCTGGTTGGCTTGCACGAAGCGCGCCGTGTTCGACGCCTGCCCCGGCTGGGCGAAATTGCCGTTGAAGGGTTTCAGCCCGGGCAGTGCCACGTACCAGGTCACGCTTTGCTGGGACTGCGCCAGGGCGCCCAGGTCGACGGCGTCCGGCAACTCGTCGACCCCGGGCGCATCGACCCACTCGCCATCCTGGAAGCGCACGGCAAGGTCGACGATGCGCAGCACATTGCTGGCCAGCGCCTCGCGGTCGACCTGCAGGCGCTCGACGCCCCAGGCGTAAGGGTGCACCGCCTTGATGCCCTTGTTCAGGCAATGCTCGTGGTATGCGTCCTGGCGCTGGAAGTGCTGAGGACGTAAGAGGAGGCCTTCGCCCCAGAGTACTTTGCTGCTCATGTTTCTGGCATCCCTCAAGTATTTGTTGATGTGGGCCGAACTTTCCTCAAAGGACAATAACAAGGGCCAGAAGTTGCGCATGTGAAGTTGCTCAAATGTTGGCGCTGGACAGCGTGGCAACATGCGGTTTGGTTCGAACCGCTGCCTGCGCAGGAAGGATCCCGATGAAAGGTTTTACGCCTGGACTATTCGACCGCCTGCTGGGCGTGCCGCTGCGCGGCGCCACCCCGCGCGCGTTGCTGGAAGACATGAAGGACATGGTGGCGCGCGATCTCGAAGCCTTGCTCAACACGCGCTCGGTGCTGCCCGAGGAGATGCTGACGCCCTATCCGGAATGCGCCAATTCCATCGTCAGCTATGGCCTGATCGACTTCGCCGACTTGTCCCTGTCGAGCCCGACCGACCGCGCTCACATCTGCGCCTGCATCGAAAGCGTGATCGCGCGCCATGAACCACGCCTGAAAAACGTCAAGGCCGCGCTGGAATTGCGCGAAGACACCGTCAACCGCCTGAACTTTTCGATCACCGCCCTGCTCATCATCAGCACATCGCAGGAATCGGTGAACTTCGACGTCGTGCTGCAACCCTCAACGCTGAGCTACAGCATCAGCAAGGCAGGCCGCAGCGCGCCTGCGGGAGCCTGATTTGGAACAATTACTGCCGTACTATGAAAGCGAGCTGGGCTACCTGCGCCGCAATTTGCGCGAATTTGCCGAGCGCTACCCGAAGATCGCGGGCCGCCTGTTGATCAGCGGCGAAGTGTGCGAAGACCCGCATACCGAGCGCATGATCGAGTCCTTCGCCCTGCTCAATGCCCGCATCGCCAAGCGCCTCGACGACGACTACCCGGAATTCACCGAAGCCTTGTTCGATGTGTTGTATCCGCACTACCTGCGGCCCTTTCCCTCGTGCTCGATCGCCCACCTGGACGCCAGCGCGGCCCAGAGCATCGGCGCCATCCCGCGCGGCACGCAATTGACCACCCGGCCGGTGCGCGGCGGCCCCTGCACCTTCCGCACCGTGTATCCGGTGTCGGTGGCGCCGATTGATATCAGCGCGGCCCGTTTCGACGCCATCATCAGCCCGCCGGAAGCCGTGCGCCTGCCCGCCGGCGCGGGTGCCTGCATCCACCTGGGCCTGTCCGGTGCCTTCGAACCCTTGCGCACGGGCCAGCTGGCGCTGCCTGCCCTGCGCGTCTTCATCGACGGCGAACCTTCGTTCTGCGCGGCCCTGCGCGACGCCCTGTTCATGCGCGGCGCCGCCGCCTGGCTGGAAATCGGCAACAGCGGACGCTGGATCGCCTTGCCGGCGATACCCGTCCAGCCCGCCGGTTTCGACGAAGACGACGCCCTGATCGATTTCCCGGCGCGCTCGCATGTGGCCTATCGGCTGCTTACCGAATACTTCTGCTTCCCGGAAAAATTCAATTTCTTCGACATCGACCTGGCGGCCTTGACCCCGCTGTTGCCGCCGGGCTGCACCACGCTCACCCTGCACCTGGGCCTGCAGGGAATCCGCCCCGATTCGAATACCGCGCGCATGCTTGGTACGCTGACCACGAACAATGTCCTGCTCGGCTGCACGCCGGTGATCAACTTGTTCCGCCAGCGGGGCGAGCCGATCCGCCTGACCCATGCCACGGCCAGCTATCCGGTGCTGGGCGACGCCCGCCGCGCCTTTGCTTTCGAGGTCTATGCCGTCGATTCGGTGAACCTGGTGCGCCAGACTCCGCATGGCGAAGCGATCGTCGAGTTCCGCCCGTTTTATTCGCTGAAGCACGCGCAGACGCCGGACCAGCACGGCCACTACTGGGCCCTGCGGCGCGACGATGAGCTGGGCGACAAGAGCCCGGGCTTCGAGGCGCAGATCTCGATCGTCGACATCGATTTCGACCCGGCCGCCGTCGAAACCGACACGCTGAACCTGGAACTGACCTGCAGCAACCGCGACCTGCCGGCCCTGCTCGGCTATGGCCAGCCCGGCGGCGATTTGTTCCTGGAAGGCGGCTCGAACACGCGCGGCATCGCCTTCCTGCGCAAACCCACGCCCTCCTACCGTTTCGCGCGCGGCAACAGCGCCCATTGGCGCCTGATTTCCCACCTGTCGCTGAACCATCTGTCGCTGGCCGAAGGCGGCATCGATGCCTTCCGCGAAATGCTGGCGCTGTACGATTTGCCGCGCTCGCCGTCTTCGCAGCGCCAGATCGCCGGCATCGCCGATATCGTGCAACATCCGGCCACGGCCTGGCTGTCCGGCAATCCGTTTACGTGCTTGGTGCGCGGCGTCGAGGTGCGCCTGAGCATCGACGAGGAAGCTTTTGTCGGCAGCGGCATCCACGCCTTTGCCCACATCGTCGAACGCTTCCTGGCGCTGTATGTGCATGCCAACAGCTTTACCCAGCTGGTGGTGGTTTCCAACAAAAACGGCCAGGAGCTGCTCCGATGCTTGCCAAGAAGCGGCGATTCGAGCCTGCTGTAATCGAAAAACTGTTCCGCGAGCCCTACCGCTTCGAGTATTTCCAGGCGGTGCGGGTGCTGGAGATTTGGCTCAAGCGCAACGGCATGCCGCAGCGCAGCCTGGTCGCCCACTTCCTGCGCTTCCATAACTCGACCTCGCTGCGCTTTCCCGCCAGCCAGCTCGAAGCCATCGCCACCGAGCCGCGCGATATCGAACGGGGTGCCGCTGCGCTGGGTGCGGCCTTGCAAGCGGCCACGCTGAAATACGTGCGCATCACGCCCACCTTCATGGGCCTGCTGGGCGGCACCGGCGTGCTGCCGGTCCATTACACCGAACGCATCGCCGAGCACTTGTTCAACGAAAAGGACGAGGGCGCGCGCGCCTTCCTCGACACCTTCTCGAACCGTTCGCTGGCGCTGTTCTACGAAGCTTGGCGCAAGTACCGGCTGGCCCTGAAATACGAGGTCGATGGCCAGGACCGCTTCCTGCCGCTGCTGCTCGGGCTGGCCGGCCTGGGCAACGCTTCGCTGCGCCAGCGCCTGTCGCGCCAGCAAGATGGCGCCGTGCTGGACGAATCGATCGGCTACTTTGCCGCCTCGATCCGGCATCGCCCGAGCTCGGCCGTGCAACTGGCGCGCGTGCTGGGCGAATATTTCGGGCATCCGGTCAGGGCCGAGCAATTCGTCGGCCGCTGGTACGCCCTGCCGCTGCCCCAGCAGACCGTGCTCGGCGGTGCGGTCGGCGTGCTCGGCAAGGATGCGATCGCCGGCGGCCGCGTCTGGCAACGCGACCTGCGCCTGCGCCTGGTCGTCGGGCCGCTCGACCATGCCGGCTTTACCGCCTTCCTGCCGGGCGGGCTGGCGGCGCGCGCCCTGAAAAGCCTGCTGACCATGTTCACCGGGCTGGCGCTGGAATACGAAATCGCGCTGGTGCTGCGCGCCGCCGACGTGCGGCCGGTGACGATTTCGAGCAACAACATGCTCGGCCGCCTGGGCTGGGATGCCTACCTGGTCGAGGGGCCGCAGGCGCAGGACCGCAGCGACGTGCATTACGAGCTGCTGGCCTGAATTTCGCCTTGCAACCAACAGTTAACCCGGTCGCGCAGAGATATCAGGATCGATGATAATTGCGAGATCGATACGGTGTGCCGGAAAGTGCTGGGGATAAGTCGGGACTTCTACACAATCCCGCCGTTCACGCGCAGCGTCTGGCCATTCACCCATTCGCCTTCCGGCCCCACCAGGAACGCCACCGTGTTCGCGATGTCTTGCGGCGTACCGAGGCGTTCCAGCGGCGCGGCCTGGGCCAGGCGCTCGACCAGCTCGGCCGGTTTCCCTTCCAGGAACAAGTCGGTGGCGGTCGGCCCCGGCGCCACGCACATCACCGAGATACCCTTGCCGCGCAGCTCCTTGGCGAAGATATTCGTGAAGGTTTCAATGGCCGCTTTCGCGCCCGCGTATACGGCGTAGCCCGGCAAGGCCAGGCCGATGGCGCTGGTCGAGAAGTTGACGATGCGCCCGCCCTGGCGCAGGCGCGTGGCGGCCAGGCGCAGCATGTGGAAGGTGCCGCGCGTGTTGATGGCGAAAATGCGCTCGTACAGCGCGTCATCGGTATCGGCCAGCATGGTGGTGCCGGGCTGGATCACGCCGGCGTTGTTGACCACGATGTCGATGCCGCCCAGCGCCGCCTCGGCCGCGTCGAACAGGCGCGCGCAGTCGGCGGCCTGGGAGACGTCGCCCTGGAGCGCCACCGCCCGGCCGCCGGCGGCCGCGATCTCGGCCACCACCGCCTCGGCGTCGGCGGCGCGGCTGGCGTAGTTGACGGCCACCGCGATGCCTTCGCGCGCCAGGCGCAGGGCGATCGCGCGGCCGATGCCGCGCGAGGCGCCGGTGACGATGGCGGTTCTGCCGTTTGCTGTTTCGGTCATGTCTTTCCTTTCTTGCGATAAGAGGAGCGTTTGCCGCTCAGGGCTTTGGCGCCGCCCGGTACCAGCCATATTCCCAGCGCCAGGGCATGCCGGTCTCGCCCAGGGCCAGGCGCGCAATCGCGGGATAGAGGCGTTCGGCGCGCACGTCGTTCGCCAGCAGCACCACGCAGCGGCGCCCGCTTTCCAGGCACAGCACCATGTTGCCGGTGGTGTCGTTGTGGCCGCCCTTGAACCAGCCCTTGCCCGCGGCGCCGCGGAAAGTCACCACGCCCAGGCCTGCGGCCAAGTTGGCCAGCGGTTCGCCCTGGACGGCGGTCAGGGTCGGGAACTGGCTCTGGGAACGGATGGGCAGCTGGGCGCGCACCATCTCGGCGCGCATGCGCGGGCTCAGCCCGTCGCCGCGTACGATGCCGGCCCACAGGCGCGCCTGGTCGGCAATCGTCGTGTCCATTGAGCCGGCCGCGCTGACGCGGCTGCGTTCGTCGTGCGGCTCGGCCTTGCCTTCGCTGTCGAAGCCGTCGGCCAGGTTGCCGGCGAAGTCCGGCCGCCACCGCATGCTGGTGCGGCGCATGCCGAAGCGGTCGAACACGCGCTGCTGCATCTCCTGACCCGCATCCAGTCCCAGGCCCTGTTCGACGATCAGCTGCAGGATATAGAAGCCTTCGGCCGAATAGGCGTAGCGCGTGACGGGATCGAAGTGCATGCGCAGCTGCTTGTCCGGTTCCAGCCAGCGGAAGTTGGCAAAGCCGGCGCTGTGGGTGAGCAGGATGCGCGGCGTCAGCAGGCGCCAGCGTTCGTCCCCGGCCAGGCTGGCATAACTGTCGCCATACCAATCGTAGGTCGGCAGGGGCCGCGGCAGCAAGCTGGAAAGCGGGGCGTCGAGATCGAGCCGGCCTTCGTCGGCCAGCTGCAGGATCATGTAGGCAAAGGCGGCCTTGGTCAGCGAGGCGCCGTACATGACGGTGTCGGTGCGCAGGGCCTCTCCGGCCGCGTTGCGCCGCCCATAGGCCTGCACCCGCACGACCCGGCCATCCTCGATGACGGCCAGCGCCAGTCCCTGCACGTTCTCGCGCGCCATCAGGCGCCGTATCTCGGCATCAAGCGCGGGCGCCTGCGCCGGCGCATGCGCGCAGCCCGCCAGTTGCAGGGCAACTGCCAGGGCTGCGGCAAGGGCCGGGAGGCGCATGGCTGGCGCTTACGGACCGCCCATCAACACCTTGTCCGGCGTGATCGGCGTGCTGCGGATGCGCTTGCCGGTGGCGTGGTAGATCGCATTGCTCACCGCCGCCGACACGCCCACCAGCCCGATCTCGCCCACGCCTTTCGCGCCAAGGCGGCTGACGATGCGGTCGTCCTCGTCGACGAAGAGCACGTCGATGTCGTGGATATCCGCATTCACCGGCACGTGGTACTCGGACAAATTGTGGTTCATGAAGCGCCCGAAGCGGTGGTCGGTGTGGCTTTCCTCGTGCAGCGCGCTGCTCAAGCCCCACACCACGCCGCCGATGATCTGGCTGGTCGCGGTCTTGGTGTTCATGATGCGTCCGGCCGCGATCGCACTCACCACGCGCGTCACGCGCACGGTGCCGAGCTCCTCGTCCACGCGCACCTCGACGAACACCGCCGAGTGGGTCATGCGCCGGAACTTGCGCTGCTTGAGCATGTTGGGCAGCATCAGGTACTTCTCTTCCAGCCGTTCGCGCCCGGTGGCGGCCACGATCGCCGACAGCGCGATCCAGGTCTTCGGGTCCTTCTTCAGGCGCAGCGCGCCGTCGACGAATTCCACGTCCTTCAGGCGCTTGTCGCGGAACGGCGAATCCTTGGCCGACTGGGCGTAGCGCAGCAGGGTCAGGCGCAGCTTGTCGCACACGCCCGCCACCGCCGAGCCGACCGTGGCCACGTGCGAGGAACCGCCCTCGATCGGCGCCGCCGGCAGGGTCGAGTCGCCCAGCTGGAAGGTCACGCGCTCGAGCGGCAGGCCCATGGCCTCGGCGGCGATGGTCGCCATCACGGTATAGGTGCCGGTGCCGATGTCGGTGGCGGCGCTCGACACCACCAGGCGCCCGTCGGCATGCATCACGGCGCTGGCGCGGGCGAACATCTGCATCGCATCCCAGACGCCGGTGGCCATGCCCCAGCCGACCAGCTCCGTCCCTTCGCGCATCGAGCGCGGTTCCAGCTTGCGCTCGCTCCAGCCGAACTTCTCGGCGCCCTGGCTGTAGCAGGCACGCAGCTCCTTGCTCGAGTAGGGCTTGTCGTCGGCCGGCGAGCGCTCGGCGTAGTTCTTCAGGCGCAGCGCCAGCGGGCACATCTTGAGCTCATATGCCAGCTCGTCCATCGCCACTTCCAGCGCGTGCACGCCGTGGGCGGCGCCGGGGGCGCGCATGTCGATCGGCGTGTACTGGTCGACGCTTACCAGCTTGTAGCCCAGCTTGATGTTGTCGCAGGCGTAGAGCAGGCCCGACCAGTTGACCACGACTTCCACATAGTCCTCGATGCGCGAGGTCTCGGCGACGGCGTCGTGCATGATCGATTTCAGCGTGCCGTCGGCGTCGGCCGCCAGCTTCACCCATTGCAGGGTTTCCGGGCGGTGGCCGAAGCTGAACATCTGCTGGCGCGTGAGCGTCACGCGCACCGAGCGTTTCAGCTTCAGCGAAGCCATCACGGCCAGGGTCAACTGGTATTGCGGGCGCAGGCCGGAACCGAAGGCGCCGCCGACGTAGGGATTGCGCACCGTGACCTTGTTCTTCGACAGGCCGAACACGTGCGACACGTACCAGCGGCTGTTCTGCGAACTTTGCGTCTTGTCGTAGATGGTGAGGTGGCCGTCCTCGCCGCGGATCACGGTGGAGGCGAACAGCTCGAGCGGGTTGTGGTGCTCGACGCCGTGGTAAAAGGCGGTGTCGATCTTCACCGGCGCCGCATCCCAGGCCTTCTGGGCGTCGCCCTTTTCCGGCGGCGGCGGCTCGTAGCCGGCCTTCAGCGGACGCGGTTTATACGCCTTGTCGAGGTTGGCCTCGAGGCGGGTGTCGTGCGCTTCTTCCTGGTAGTGGATGCGCACCAGGGCGGCGCCGCGGCGCGCGGCCTCGAAGCTCTCGGCCAGCACCAGCGCCACCGGCTGGCCGCTGTAGATCACCTTGTCGTCGTAGAAGGGACGGAAGGGCGAGCCGGCCGGCGCCGTCATGTCCTTGTAGCTGATGTCGAAGGAGCGCACCTTGGGGCGGTTCTGGTGGCTCATTACCTCGACCACGCCTTCGATGGCGAGGGCCTCGGTGGCGTCGATGGCGACGATGCGGCCCTTGGCCACGGTGCTGCTCACGACCACGCCATACAGCAGGTCGGGCGCCGGATATTCGGCGGCGTAGCGGGCGTCGCCGGTCACTTTTGCGCGGCCATCGATGCGCGACACGTCGCTGCCGGTGCGCACCTGGCCGGTGCCGGGTTCGGCGACGGGCGCGTGCAATTCCTGGATCAGGTCAGTCATTCGGCTCTCCGGTGTTGGTAACGGTGCCCTGCACCGCATCGCCCAGCGCACGCACGATGGCGTTGCGCGCGAGGCGGATCTTGAAATCGTTGTGGCCCTGGCCGACGGCGCCCTCGAGCAGCTTGTCGGCCACCTGGCCGAACAGCGCCGGGTCGGGCTTGGCGCCTTCCAGCAAGGCTTCGGCTTCCGGCCGGCGCCACGGCTTGTGCGCCACGCCGCCGAGCGCGATGCGCGCGCTCTTGATGGCGCCGTCCGCGCCGATGTCGAGCGCTGCGGCCACCGACACCAGCGCGAACGCATACGACAGGCGCTCGCGCAGCTTCAGGTAGACCGAGTGGCCGGCGTAGCGCTGTGCGTCGGGCAGGGTGATGTGGGTGATCAGTTCGTCGGACTCGAGCACGTTGTCGTACTGCGGCGCGTCGTCCGGCAGGCGATGGAATTCGCCGAAGGGAATCGCGCGCTTGCCGCGCTGCGACTCCACGTGCACGGTCGCTTCCAGCGCGGCCAGGGCCACGCACATGTCGGACGGGTGGGTGGCAATGCACGACGTGCTGGCGCCGAGGATGGCGTGCTGGCGGTTGATGCCTTCGATGGCCGAGCAGCCGGTGCCCGGCGTGCGCTTGTTGCAGGCGGTGGCGAGGTCGTAGAAGTAGTAGCAGCGCGTGCGCTGCAGCAGGTTGCCGCCGTTGCTGGCCATGTTGCGCAGCTGGGGCGAGGCGCCGGCCAGGATGGCGGCCGTGAGCAGCGGATAGCGTTCGCGCACCAGCGGGTGGTAGGCGGTATCGGCGTTGCGCGCGGTGGCGCCCAGGCGCAGGCCGCCCTCGTGCTCCTCGATTTTGTCGAGCGGCAGGCGGTTGATGTCGACCAGCTGGCGCGATTCCATCACGCCCTCTTTCATGAGGTCGAGCAGGTTGGTGCCGCCGGCGATGAAGCGCACGGCGTCGCCGGCGAAGCTGGTGTTGCCGGCTACCTGCTGCAGGGCGGCCTTGGCGTCGTCGGCCTGGGTAAAGGTGAATGGATTCATGCCGGCACCGTCCCGATCACGATGGTCTTGCGGCCGACACGCTCGCCGCCCTCGATGCCGGCCACCTGGCAGACCGCCTTGCGGATGCCCGGATAGGCGCCGCAGCGGCAGACGTTGCCGCTCATGAGCTCGCGCACTTCGTCTACCGTCTTGGCCTGGCCCTCGTTGATCAGGCCGACGGCCGAACAGATCTGCCCCGGCGTACAGTAGCCGCACTGGAAGGCGTCGTTGTCGACAAAGGCCTGCTGCATCGGATGCAGCTTGCCGTCCTCGGCCAGGCCCTCGATGGTGGTGATCTCGCGGCCGTTCTGCATCACGGCCAGGGTCATGCAGGAGTTGATGCGCTTGCCGTCGACGAGCACGGTGCAGGCGCCGCACTGGCCGTGGTCGCAGCCTTTCTTGGAACCGGTCAGGTCGAGGCGCTCGCGCAGCAAATCGAGCAGGGTGACCCAGGCTTCCAGTTCCAGCTGGTGTTCCTGGCCGTTGATGCGCAGGGAGAGCGGATAGCACTCGGGAGCTGGCATGGTGAATCCTTTCTGGATGAGGGAGGCCGCGGCCGCGCGGGAACGCCGGCGGCAGGCAGCCACGGGGATGCAGGAAGACATCCCGATGTGATCATCTTAGTATTATCTTTTGGATAACCGGCGCACGGTAGCCGGGTTCGCCGACGTTGGCCGACGTTCAGGCCAAATAACTTGCCAAACCGAACTCATCGATGAAATCGAGCAAGGCGGACAAGGCCGCCGGACGGTGGCTGCGGCCTGGGTACACGGCGTAATAGGCGTTGTCGGTGGGCGGATGCGCGGGCAAGACCAGCTGCACGCTGCCGGCGTCGAGTGCGTCGCGCACCATGAACCAGGGCAGCAGGGCAATGCCGGCGCCGGCGATGGCCAGGCCGCGCAAGGTGTTCAGGTTGTTCGCACGCAGCGTGGCGCCCAGCGCCGGCACCTGCACGATCCTGCCCTCGCCCTGCAGCGGCCATTGCGGCAGCACGTCGTGCAGCAGCAACTGGTGGCGGCCCAGGTCCGCGGGCTGGGCCGGGGTGCCGTGCTGCTGGAGATACGCGGGCGCGGCCACCAGCACGCGCCGCACCGTGCCCACGCGGCGCGAGACGAAGCTCGAATCGCCCAGCTGGCCGGTGCGCAGGGCCAGGTCGATGCGCTCGGCCACCAGGTCGAGGTGGGCGTCGGTGATCACGCATTCCACGCTCACCGCCGGGTAGCGTGCATGGAAGGCCGCCAGCAGCGGCGGCAGCAGCAGGATGCCCGAGGCTTCCGGCGCGGTCAGGCGCAGGTTGCCCGAGGGCTCGTCGCGCAGGCGCGAAATGGCGGCGTCGGCGGCGTGCGCCGCGTCGAGCATGGTTTCGCAGTGGCTGAGATACACCTGGCCGGCGGCCGTGAGGCTGAGGCGGCGCGTGGTCCGGTGCAGCAGGCGCACGGCGAGCGCCGTTTCCAGCTCGGCCACGCGCTGGCTGACTGTGGACTTCGGCAGACCGGTCGCGGCGGCGGCGGCCGTGAAGCTGCCGGCGTGGGCAACCTGCACGAAGAGTGCCATGGCATCGAGCTTCATTGTCCGCCCTTGTGGATAGTCTTTTCGGATTATAGCGGCTAATCAATACAATCTTTTCTGGCTACACTGGCTGTGTTCTCACCAACAAGGAAACACCATGAAAGCCATTGCCGCCTTTGCCTCCCTGCCCGCCGACCATGCCAGCGCCCTGCAAGACCTGACCCTGGCCGACCCGGTCGCCAACGGCCACGATCTGCTGGTCGAAGTGCAGGCCGTGTCCGTGAATCCGGTCGACACCAAGGTGCGCCGCGGCCTGCCGGCCGAGGGCCAGTCCGAGCCGCGCGTGCTGGGCTGGGATGCCAGCGGCATCGTGCGCGCCGTGGGCCCGAACGTGACCCTATTCCAGCCGGGCGACCGCGTCTGGTATGCCGGCGCCATCGACCGCGCCGGCAGCAACAGCGAACTGCACCTGGTGGACGAGCGCATCGTCGGCCGCATGCCAAGCTCGCTCGGCTTCGCTGAAGCCGCGGCCCTGCCGCTGACCACGATCACGGCCTGGGAACTGCTGTTCGACCGCCTCGGCCTGCAGCAAGGCGGACACGCCGGCGAAAAGCTGCTGGTGGTGGGCGCGGCGGGCGGCGTCGGCTCGATCCTGGTCCAGCTGGCGCGCCAGCTGACCGGCATCACGGTGATCGCCACCGCCTCGCGCCCGCAAACCCAGGGCTGGGTGCAAGATCTCGGCGCCCAGCACGTGATCGACCACCGCCAGCCGCTGGACAAGGCCTTGCTCGATGCGGAACTGGGCGAAGTCGACTACGCCATCAGCCTGACCCACACCGACCAGCACTTCGCCGCCCTGGTGAACGCCATCAAGCCCCAAGGCAAGCTGGCGCTGATCGATGATCCGGAACCGATCGACATCCGCCTGCTCAAGCGCAAGAGCATCTCGCTGCATTGGGAGCTGATGTTCACCCGCTCGCTGTTCGGCACGCCCGACATCCAGGCCCAGCACGATTTGCTGAACGCCGTGGCGCAGCTGGTCGATGCCGGCCGCATCCGCACTACCCTGGCCGAGCACTTCGGCGCCATCAACGCCGCTAACCTGCGCCGCGCCCATGCCTTTATCGAGAGCGGCGCGGCCAGCGGCAAGGTGGTGCTGGAAGGTTTTGGAGAGTGATACGGGCCGGTTTTCGGGCGTCGCCCGGGGTTTTATCGATGAGGTTTCCAGGCTGTTCGAAAACCGGCTTTTCTAGCCATCATACCGTTTATACGATTTATTTAGAATAAACAGTATAAACGATATGACTCGTTAATTTTGATGTCGTGTGGCATGGCGTGAGCTGTGGCCATTTTTGTGAAAAACATTGATTACCGGTAACGCGGAACGTGCGCTGCTTGGTTGGCAAAAGCCGCATAATGGTCCAGCCTACAACCGGGAGCCTCCTCATGTTCCGACGCATGTTCTTGTGCCTGTTGATCCTCTTCCCGGCCGCTCAAGCCGCCCGGGCCGCAGCGACGGAAGACGAGGCCCTGTGGCAGCGCCTGCGCGCCGGCGGCGTGATCGTGCTGATGCGCCACGCGGCCACCACGCCCGGCGTCGGCGATCCGCCCGGTTTCGAACTCGCCAAGTGCGCCACCCAGCGCAACTTGTCGGCGGCCGGGCGCGACGACGCGCGCGCCATCGGCGCCGCTTTCCGCCACCACAACATCGTGCCCGGCGCGGTCTGGTCCAGCCGCTGGTGCCGCTGCCTGGAAACGGCGCGCCTCGCCTTCGACCAGGTCAAGCCCGAACCTACCCTCGATTCCATGTTCCAGCTCGACGAAGCGATGGGCGCCGCCCGCCTGCAAGACCTGCGCAACCGCCTGGAAGAACGGCGCGAAGCGAGCACCCTGGTGCTGGTCACCCACGACGTGAACATCCGCGCCCTCACCGGCGAGTACGTGGCCCAGGGAGAAATGGTGCTGACCGTGCTGCGCGATGGCCGCCTGCAGGTAATCGGGCGCCTGAACGCCCATGGCCAGCCGGCGGCAGCGACGGCGGCGGCGGCGCGCGCACGATAGGCACGCGCCAGCCTGCGCCGCGCACAAGCGTCGTAGAATCGGCAGCGTGCCATCCCATCATGTCCTGTTCCGGGAGACTCTCATGAACAAGCGTCTGTTCCTGCTCGCCGCGCTGGCCGCCGCCGCCGGCAACGCCCTTGCCCACCACGGCTGGAGCGAATACCAGTCCGACAAGCCGCTCGACCTGACCGGCACCATCGAACAGGCCGGCTACGAGCAGCCGCACGGCTTCGTGCGCTTGAAAACGGCCGACAAGACCTGGCTGGTGGTGCTGGCCCCGCCCTCGCGCATGGAAAGCCGCGGCCTGCCGCGCGCCAAGCTGGTGGCCGGGCAAAAAGCCAGCGTCCATGGCTATCCCCACCGCAGCAAGGGCGACGAACTGCGTGCCGAGCGCATCACCATCGAGGGCAAGACCACGGAGCTGCGCTAGTGGCGGCTGGGGCAGGCGCGGGGGCGGTCGACGCGGCGACGGCCTGGCTGGGCGGAACCGCGCTGTCGGCGGCGATGCGCGGCGGCCCCTGGCTGTATCCGCTGGTCGAGATCGTCCATATCGTCGGCTTTGCCGTGCTGGTCGGCAGCGTGGTGCTATTCGATTTGCGCGTGCTCGGTTTTGCGCGCGGGATTCCGGTGCAACCCCTGGCGCGCCACCTGCTGCGCTGGGCCCTTGCCGCCCTGCTCCTGATCGTGCCGGCCGGGCTGCTGCTGTTTTCCGCCCACCCCGGCGAACTGTCGCGCAACCCGGCCTTCCAGCTGAAACTGGCGCTGATCGGCGCCGCCGGGCTGAACGCGCTGGCCTTCCACATCTTTCCCTACCGCCGCGTAGCAAACTGGGAACGCGACACGCCGGCGCCGCCCGTCGCGCGGGTGCAGGCGCTGCTGTCGATCCTGCTTTGGGTAGGCGTCATTACCTGCGGCCGCCTGCTGGCCTACCTGTAGGGCGCGCCACCCCGCCTTGGCCTTCATGCTAGAGTGGCTTCCCCGACCAGCCCCATCCAGCCGACCATGCTGAAAACAACCGCCTTCGCCGCCGTCCTCGTCACCGCCCTCGCCGGCCACGCCGCCCAGGCCGCGATTCCTGTCTACGGTTTCATCGTCAAGAACACCTACCCGCACGATCCGCAAGCCTTTACCCAGGGCCTGTTCTTCCGCGACGGCCACCTGTACGAGAGCACCGGCCTCAACGGCCGCTCGACGCTGAGGAAGGTCGAGCTGAAGACCGGCAAGGTGCTGCAAAAGACCGACTTGCCGGCGGAAGTCTTCGGCGAAGGCTCGACCGCCTTTGGCGACAACATCTTCGGCCTGACCTGGCAATCGAAGGTCGGCTACGTGTTCGATGCCAAGACCTTCGCCGTCAAGGGCCGCTTCCAGTACGAGGGCGAGGGCTGGGGCCTGGCCAGCGACACGAAATATGTGTACATGAGCGACGGCAGCGCCAGCATCCGCGTGCTGGACCCGAAGAACATGAAGGAGCTGCGGCGCGTGCAGGTGACGGCCGAAGGCAAGCCGATCGATTCGCTGAACGAGCTGGAAATCGTCGATGGCGAGCTGTATGCGAACGTCTGGGGAACGGATGTGATCGCCCGCATCGACCCGGCCTCGGGCAAGGTGGTGGGCTGGGTCGATTTGCGCAACTTGCTGCCGCCGGCCCAGCGCGGCACGGGCTCGGTCGACGCCGTGTTGAACGGCATCGCCTGGGATGGCAAGGGTCGCCGGCTCTACGTCACCGGCAAGTTCTGGCCGAAGCTGTTCGAGATCGAACTGGTGCGCTTCGAGGGACGATAAGGCTTACGCGGTGACGGCAATCACCACCTTGCCGAAGTGCGAGCCCGATTCCATGTAGCGGTAGGCTTCTTTCGCCTGGTCGAAGGTGAACACGCGGTCGACCACCGGTTTCAGGTCGGTGGCGGCGGCAAAGCGCAGCACGTCTTCGAGCATCTTGCGGCTGCCGACGAAGATCCCGACCAGGCGCTTGGCGCTGGCCAGCAGGGTGGCCGGATTGACTTCGCCGCCGAAGCCGCTCACGCCGCCGATGATGGCCACGCTGCCGCCCATCGCCGCCGCCGCCACCGAGCGGTTTACCGTGCCCTGGCCGCCCACTTCGAGCACCACCTCGGCGCCGCGCCCATGGGTCAGGCGCAGGACTTCTTCCTGCCATTCCGGCGTGCTGCGGTAATTGATCGTGTGGTGGGCGCCGAGTTCGCGTGCGCGCTGCAGCTTCTCGTCGCTCGAGGAGGTGATGATGGTGCGCAGTCCGGCCGCCCTGGCCAGCTGCAGGCCCAGCACCGACACGCCGCCGGTCCCCAGCAGCAGCACGGTGTCGCCCGGCCGGATGCCGTTGCTCGACTCGAAGATCGCGTTCCAGGCGGTGACGCCGGCGCAGGGCATGGTCGAGGCTTCGACAAAGCTCAGCTGCGGCGGAATCTTCACCAGCGCGTCTTCGTGCAGGATGACTTCCTCGGCCAGCATGCCGTCGATGTCGCCGCCCAGGGCGTGGCGGATTTTTTCCGGCGCGGTGCGCCCATCCTGCCAGTAGGGGAAGAAGGAACCGGCCACGCGGTCGCCAACCTGCAGGCGGGTGACGCCGCTGCCCACCGCCAGCACCTCGCCGGCGCCGTCCGAGCAGGGAATGATGGGGTCGTCCACATTCACCAGGTAATTCCCGCTGGCCACCATCAGGTCGCGGTAGTTCAGCGATACCGCATGCACCCGCATTCGCACCTCGAGCGGCGCCAGTTCGCGCGCGGGAAAATCCACGCACTGCAGTCCGTCGATGTTGTTGCCGGGAAGGATCTGGTAAGCCCGCATCGCATGCTCCATGGTTGGGTGGTCGAAGCGGATTATTCTACTGCGCAGCGCCAACCCGGATCGTTCGCTACCCGGGCGGCACCGCCATCGGCCCATCGACCGGTCGAAACGCTCAATGCGCCGGCACCGCCTTCTTCCCGCGCAGCTTGTTCACCAAACTCACCACCGCCAGTACCAGCCCGCCGACGATCACGCCGGCCAGCGCATCGATCACGGTCGGCGTAATCGCGCCCAGCACCCCGCCGATGCCCGGCACGCCGGCCATGGTCTCGGCCGATGCCAGCGCGAAGTGGTGCAGCGGTTCCCAGTTATGGCCGATGATGCCGCCGCCGACCATGAACATGGCCGCCGTGCCGACGATCGTCAGGATTTTCATGAGGCGCGGTGCGGCCGCCAGCAGCATGCGGCCCAGGCCGCGCGCGAAGCTGCTCGTCTTCTTGCTCAGGTACAGGCCGGCGTCGTCGAGCTTGACGATGCCCGCCACCAGGCCGTACACGCCGACCGTCATCACCAGTGCAATGATCACCAGCACCGACAGCTGCTGCATGAAGGGCATGGCCGACACGGTGCCCAGCGAAATCACGATGATCTCGGCCGACAGGATGAAGTCGGTGCGGATCGCGCCCTTGATCTTGTCCTTTTCCACGGCGCACAGATCGACCTGGCTGGCGGCCAGGGCCGTGGCCAGGCGTTCCTCGTTGGCCGCGTCTTCCTCGGGGCTGTGCAGGAACTTGTGGGCCAGCTTCTCGAAGCCTTCGTAGCACAGGAAGGCGCCGCCGACCATCAGCAGCGGAATGATGGCCCAGGGAATGAAGGCGGAAATCAGCAGCGCCGCCGGCACCAGGATCGCCTTGTTCACCAGCGAACCCTTGGCCACCGCCCACACCACCGGCAGCTCGCGCTCGGCATGCACGCCGCTCACTTGCTGGGCGTTCAGGGCCAGGTCGTCGCCCAGCACGCCGGCGGTTTTCTTCGCCGCCACCTTGCTCATCAGCGTCACGTCGTCCAGCACGCTGGCGATATCGTCGAGTAATGCCAGCAAACTGCCTGCAGCCATGAAGTGCTCCTAGATGTCAATATGGCAGCATCTTAACCGAGGGCAGGTCCCGCAGGCACACGGTTCAGCGCGTTTTTCTTGCATTTCAAGCCTGGAAATCTGCAACTCGTCGCTTTGCCCGGCGGCGCGCACCGGGCATACGTATAGTGCATCGTCAGGAGCTGCGCCACGGCAGCTTCGCCCAGACGAAGGAGACCAGGATGAACCCGACCATGACCCAAGCCATGCCCCAGGCCGCCGCACCGGTGCGCCGCACGCGCCCGCCGAAGCGCAAGACCCGCATCACCATCTACCTCGACGACGAGGTGCTGAATGCCTTCCGCACGCTGTCGGAACACTCGGGTACCGGTTACCAGACGCTGATCAATGCGGCGCTGCGCACCCGCCTGGCGAATGGCAAGCCGGAGGCCGGGCTGCTCTGACAAGCGAACGAAGCGGCAAGATCGTCGAGCACGATACCGGGGCTGGTAGCGATCACCGCGTGGGCACGGAGTGCCCACCCTGTAACAGCAAAGTAGAAATGTCCGATCTGGGCAAAGTTAAAATGTCCGATTTTTGGATGTCACACTCGCTTTTGGGCAGACGCTTTCCTCGCTGCTTCAGTGCCCTGTTGAATGATGGTGCTCGGTAGATCGACGCGATAATTGCGAGAGCGCAGCCTCTTGTCGAGCGTCGCGTGCAGCGATTTTGCATCGGTATCAGTACGATTTTTTGGTTGCAATACCAGCTGGCTGGTGTAGCCAAATACCTGCCCGTTTGCACGCAGCTCGATGCTTCCATCAGCGTAGGTATGGATGGCGATTGGTTGTCCAACCAGGCTGCGTGCAGGGGACGTTTCGTCCAGGAGCAGCATTCGGCTGGCGTGCTTGAGCGTGAGGTGCTTGCTCAGTTTGCGGGTCTCGCAAATGGAAAGGATGAGCCCTAGATCGTCCTGGATATGCAGCGGGGTGTGCTTATCGAGCTCGCTAAATGCACGGCGGCCAAACCGCTCGTTGTAGCGCACGATGTACTCCTCGCACCACGCGTTGGCCGCTTCGATGCTGTCGATCCCTTGCAGTCGCAGTTCCTTGACCAAGCGGTCCTGCAAGACACGGTTGGCACGTTCCA
>Ga0308160_10000689_pt1 | contig 57831 bp, 45 predicted proteins | sample PhyFR1_FD_201036 | JGI IMG/M metagenome (GOLD analysis project Ga0308160, IMG submission 201036) | Phyllosphere microbial communities from UC Gill Tract Community Farm, Albany, California, United States - DLSLF.R1 | ecosystem: Host-associated > Plants > Phyllosphere > Unclassified | place: USA...
TCGATGGCCGCGAACTGAGCTTCGACAGCCGCGGCAAGCTGGTGCAGATCCTGGCGCCGGGCGGCCAGTTCGTCAGCCTGCAGCACGACGCGCGCGGCTTGCTGGTGAGCGTGACCGATCCGCAGGGCCGGCGCCTGCAGCTGCACTACCTCGACAAGGCGCAAAGCGCAGCGGGTACCGCCTTCCGCGGCGTGCAGAGCATCGTCAGCCCGGTCGGCACCTTCCGCTATCGCTACGGCAGCCCGGCGCCGGAGGGCGCGCAAGTTGCAGCCAGCACGCTGCTGGCCAACCTGGTCAAGGTGGAGATGCCCACCGGCGCGCGCACCTACCACTATGAGAGTCCGAGTTTCCCGACCTACCTGACGGGCATCAGCGAACTGGCCACGAACGCCGCAGGAAAAGTCGAATGGCAGCGCGTATCGACCTATGGCTACGACAACAATGGCAAGGGCAACCTGAGCGTGAAGGGTTATCCGGCGCGCCTGGTGCGTGGCAACGACGGCAAGCTGCTGCAGCCGGCGCGCCTGGTGGCAGGCACCGGCGTGCAGCAGATCACGCTCGAGCATGGCGCGGGCACGACCACGCTGACCAACAGCCTGGGCCAGAAAACCGTCTACCGCCACGCCATCATCGCCGGGCAGTACCGTTTGCTGGAAGCGCTCGGCGCCGGCTGCGTTACCTGTGGCGAGACGAATGTGCGCTATGGCTACGATGCGGACGGGCGCCTGGTGGCGACCATGAAGCTGGACGCGAAAGCGGCCGTGCTGTCAGCACAGAGCACGCAGTACGACGCGCAAGGGCGTCCGCATATCGTGACGCATCACGCCTACGCCAACGGCAAACCGGTCGCCAGCAAGTGGACAATGCGTTTCGAGTACGCCGGAGACAGCGATGCGCCGGTACGCATCATCCGGCCGAGCGTCGTTCCGGGAAAAGAGGTCGTGACGGAGATCGCGTACGTGGATGCGGGGGCCGCGCAGGGGCAGCCGGCCTCGGTGACGGAACGCGGCTTCCTGCCGACCTACGAGGGCAATGGTGTCGCCGGGACCATCGAACGGCGTATCGCTTATCGCTATGACGGCTATGGCCAGCGGGTCGAGACCGATGGCCCCCTGCCCAACGCCGCCGGCAAAGCCGACCCGTCGAACAGCGACATCCGCCGCATCGAGTATGACGCCCGTACCAAGCTGCCGCTGCGCACGATCGCGCCAGGTAACGTGGTCACCGAATTCCTGGAGCGCGACAGTGCGCTGCGCCTGAGCGCCACCCGCACCCGCGACGCGGCCGGTAGCCAGACCGTCAGCATTCGCCACAACTGGCGCGGCCAGCCCGAGGAAGTGCGCATTGACAGCACCCTGGCCGACGGCAGCGGCGCTCAGTCGCGTACGATCCGCTACAGCTATGGCCCGAACGGGCGCCTGATCAGCGTGACCCAGCCGGGCAACCTGACCAGCCGCTATGTCCATGACGCCGCCGGCCGCATTACCCACCGCATCCTGCCCGACGGCAGCAAGCTGGTCGCGACCCTGGACACCGAGGGACGCCAGCAGGAAGCGGCCATGTACAACGCCCAGGACCAGCTGGCAAGCCAGGGGCAATTCGGCTTCAATGCTCGCAACCGGCTCGCCGCGACCGCGGATGGTCTTGGCACCCAGGGAAGCGTGTCATATACCGACGCCGGGCAAGTCGCGCGGCTGACCAATGCGCTGGGCATCGGTACGCAATTCGACTACGACGCCTGGGGCCAGCTGGTCGGCATGACCAGCGCCGCCGACACGCTCGCCGCCAGCACGATCGGCTTTGCCTACGACATCAACGGCAAGCAGATCAAGATCACGGACGCGAAAGGCGTCACCACCCAGCGCCGCTACGATGACTTCGGCCGCAAGATACTCGAGGTGAACGGGGACCGCGGCATCGACCTGTTCTACTACGACGCGGCGGGACGCCTGCTCGTGCGTTCGGACGGCCGCGGTGCGGTCACGCGCTTTACCTACGACGTGCAAGGCCGCGTGCTGGGCGTCGGCTCCGACAAGGTCGCCGGCCTGATGCAGTATCGCTACCTGGGACGCAGGCTGGTGGAAGTCCTGACTACGCCCGACGGCAAGGCCGAGCATGCGACGGAACGCACGCTGTACCGCCACGATGCCATCGGACAGATAGTCGAGGAGCGCCGCAGCATGGCGCGCATGGACGCCGCACCGGGCCAGCCGCAACTGCAGTTCGTCACGGTCAGCACATACGACAACGCGGGACGCCTGCTGCGCCAGACCCTGCCGGACGGCCATCGCCTGGCCTACCGGTATGCCGTGGCCGGGGGCCAGCTGGAAGCCATCCTGTTCGACGACGAGGCCCTCGTCACCGCCATCACGCACAGCGTGGCCGGCGGCTTGACCGGCTATACCCACGCCAACGGCGTGCAGCAGCGGATCGTGCTCGATGCACGCGGGCGCACGACGGAACTGGCCGCCATCGGCGCTACCCCCGGCACGGGCGGCTGGTGGACGCGCGTGCTGGCCTGGTTCGGCAAGAACGAAGCAACGCAGCCGCAGGTGCTGTATGGCCAGGCCAACCGCTACGACGCGGCGGACCGCCTCACAGCCATCGGGCGCCAGCTTGGCGCAAGCGGATCGCGTGCCGCGCAGGCAAGCGGCGAACGCTACGGCTACGATGCGCTCGACCAGCTGGCCACCGTCGCCGCCGACAACGGCGCCACGCTGCGCTACACCTACGACAAGGGCGGCAACCGCACGGCGGAACAAGGCGATCCCATGCTGACCCAAGTAAGTGCCGGGAATGCCGGCCAGGCGACGCTGGCGCGCACCTACCTGTATGCGCAGGGCAGCAATCGGCTACTGGGCATGGCGCGCGGGGCGGATGGCCAGGGCGCGCGTGCCGCCGAAAGCGGTCTGTTCTACCGGCCGGGTGGCGTCCCGATGGCGCAGATCGTGTTCGCACCGGTGCGCAGCCAGCCCGCCATCGCGCCGGCACTCGGCCAGCCCGATATGGCGGCGCCGCGCAGCCGCCGCATCGTGTACAACGCCGCGCAACGACCGATCGCCGTCTATGGCGCCGATGGCGAACTGCTTGCCGCCTATCGCTACAACGCACAGGGCGAGCGTTCGGCCAAGACGGTGTATGCCCCACCGCTGGCGGCGCCTGGCTTCGTGCGCACCGCCGCCGTGGCGGGCCGCAAGGGCGTCACCACCTACAGCCTGTACCGCGACCAGCGCCTGGCTGCCGAGGCCGACAGCGAGGGCCGCATCACTTCCCACTACGTGTATTTGCAGGGCAAACCAGTCGCCAGAATCGACATGTCCCCGGACCGCGGCTGGTTCAGCCGGCTGCGCGCATCGCTGTCGGGTGGGCCGGACAGCGTCGCCCACATCTACGCCATTCATACCGACCATCTCGGCACACCGCAGGCGGTCAGCGACGGCGCGCGGCAGATCGTCTGGCAGGCCAGCACCACGGCATTCGGCAAGGCGCGCATCCTGCACGCCTCCCTGTCCGCTGCCAGCGGCCGGCCATTCGAGATGCACCTGCGCTTGCCGGGCCAGGTGTACGACCCCGAAACCGGCCTGTCGCAGAACTACCTGCGCGACTACGATCCGGAATCGGGACGCTACACCAGCCCGGATCCGCTGGGACTCCAGGGCGGCGTCAACCCCTACGTGTACGTCGGCTCGAATCCGCTGACCCGGATCGATCCGCTGGGGCTGTACCAGAGCGACATCCACTATTACATGACGATGTTCCTGGCGATCGCCGCGGGATTGAGTCCCGAGGAGGCGCGCATCGTGGCGCTTGCGGCGCAGTATGTCGACGATAATCCGATGACCGAGCCGATGAACCTGGACCACTTCCTGAGCGACGAACACCGGGCCAGGCTGCTGACCTATCACTTCACGGCCGTGGAATCGCATGTGGACCCCGCCACCGGGCTGATCGATGGGCGAATCGGACAGTACGGCAATCCGCCGAACAGCGCCGCCTACGCCAATATCCCGCTCAACCCGCAACTCGAACGCCTGGAACGTGCGGCCGAGCTGAGCCAGTTCGACGACAACGTCGCGTGCAAGCGCGGGACCAGGCTGCAACTGATGGGAGAGTTCCTGCACTCCTTTGCCGACAGCTTTGCACACCGCGACTCCAACAACATGCCGTTTGCGCTGGAGGTGGGGATCGGACACGGCGGCTACGGCAGCAACCCCGACTACACCTACGATCACTATGCCATCGGCGGACCGGGAGGCTTCAACTGGGATTCGAATGAAGCGCGTACCCTGCAAATGGAAAAGGAGATGTATGCCAGGCTGGTCAGCCTGGGAGGCACGGGAACGGTGCGCCCGTTCGACGCCAACCTGGAAACCTTGCTCAAGACGTTCAACGACATCCACGAGCACGAGGGCGCATTCGGCAATGGTTACGACAAGACCAATCCTGGTGCGAGCAAAAAGATCAAGCTGCTCCAGCGCCAGCTGACCGAGTGGGGTGTGACCGAGGTCGACTGGACTACGCCAGGGGCCTATGCCGGCATATTTTCCGAGCACGATGGCGCCACGAACCGTAATAAGTACCTGTGCGACGCCAACGGCCACGCACTCAATCAAACGCTGTATGCAGGCACCATCCTCCCATCGTGCTCGAATTAGCCCCTTTTCGCTAACCCGAGCCTGTGATACCCCGATTCAAAGGACACGCAGTGAATGCATTCAAAACGGGACGAAGCGGGGTGATCCTGGCTTCCTGCCTGCTGTTTCACATCCTGGACAGCGCGGCAGCCGAGCCGAGTTGCGCGCCGCTCCCTACCGTCGACGGCGGACGCAAGGGATACCGGGGCCATATCGACGCACCTGGCAATTATTGCCTGCAGCGCGACCTGGCGGCGGCCAACCAGTTCGACGTGCATGCCGGGGGATTGAAATCGTTCGGCAGCGAAGGCCTGATCAGTATTTCCATCCCTTTCGGGCGCAAGGGAATGCAGCCGCGCGGGAAGGACACGTACACGATCGACCTGCAGGGCCATCGCCTGGCGGCGGAGCCAGATGAAATGGTCGGTATCGAAAACCGGTTGGGCGGACTGGGCGTCACCATCCGCAACGGCCGCATCGAGATGGCGCGCGGGAGCAGGTTGAACAAGGGCATTCTGCTGCAACGTTACGAAAGAACCCCGCCTGTCAAATGGCAGCAGGAGTGTGCCGTTGGGCTCAAGAAATGCGAGGACGTGCCGACGCCAAGGGATGCGAACGGACGGGCGCCGACGTATGCGAACAGCGACTACCTGATCGAAAAAGTCAGCATCCATGCCGGCGGGCGCGGTATCGAGATGGGCGGAGGCGGCAACGTCTTGCGCGACAGCGTCATCGAGGTCGACAGCCGCGTCGCAGTCTTCCAGTTCGGGCCGCATGCTGTCATCGAGAACAATACCTTCATCGTGCATGGCAAGGGAGACAAGACGCCATTCGATGCGGTGCTGAAGCTGCGCGATGCAGATGGCGCCATCGTGCGAAACAACACCTTCATTTTCGAAGGCGGCTTCCTCGCCAGCGCGCCCGCGGCCATCAACCTGCTCGACTCGAAGGACGTGCTTGTTGAAGGAAACACGTTCAAGGGCTTCGAGCAGAAAGTACGCGTCAATGGTGATTCGACCTATACCTTGAAATGACCGGCTTCTTACTAGTGTTCTTGCAAACATCGCTCATCCTTGCATTTACGACGCTGCTGTTGCCATGCAATGGGCAAGCCTATGTGCAAGATGCTGTTTGCCAGCCGCTTGCACCAGAAAAAAACAACCGTATCAGGCCAAGCCTAGCTGGCAGTTATTGCCTGAAGCCGAATCTCGAGATTCCGAGCCGCAATCGGCTGCTTCCTGACGGCGCAGCGGGCCTGCCTTCGCAAGCCGTCGCGAACCATCTTGACAACGTGATCCTCGATTTGCAGAGCCATACTGTTCGTGTAGGCGATGTCAGTCTCGGCATCCGAATCGAAAACACGGGCCCAACCAATTACGTACCCGATCATCAAGGCTTTGCACAGTCCCCGTTTTCGTCATCGAATGCCTGCATTCGCCTGAGTGACCTACATTCCCAAGGATGGTCTGTCCGTGTGGAGGGTCCGGGCACCTATTGTCTCGCCGAGGACCTGAATCAGTCGGCCCCACCGGCATGGATGCGATTACCGCATATGGCGGTTCCTTACGATCCGCTGGTGGCGGTGCCGCGGGGCGCAGCCGATAACATCACGATCAATCTCGCCGGACGTCCGCTGGTGACGACAATAGAGAGCGGCCAAGGAATGATGCATCTCGGCGGTGCTGCATGGACCGACGGCGAATTGTATCAATGGAAATACAAGGCAACCAATCCGGATGACAGTACCCGGGACATCGATCTCGAACAAGGCGGCGCAGACCAATACAACGCCAATATCGGAGAGACCAATCGGCAAAAAAACTTGTGCGACGCGAATGGTAACCCCCTCAAGCCAGAGGATTATTCTAGAACCATCTTGCCGACCAATAACTGTCAATAACAATGGACATTTATAAGATCGCACTTTCGTGCGCGCTGTTATATACCCTTCCTGATGCTCATGCTCAAGATGCTTGCCAGCCGATAATGCAAATCGATCCCAAAGAGATGGATATCACCATCACGGAACTCATTGAACAGCCTGGACGCTATTGTTTGCCACATGACATAACGAGCCCTCGTCTTTACGATATACACGAGGAAAAATATGCGAGCAGCCCGATCATTCAGATAAGCTCATCCAATGTTGAAATAGACTTGCAAAAGCATTCTCTTACTGCGGAAACAGGAGGGATGAGCGGGATTCTGCTACCACAAACTGACAGGCAAGGACAGCAACCTTCCCATGTCTCTATAAAAAATGGGACTGTTTCGACACGGACGATGGGCGGCATCGAGCTGGCATTCAGGGAAGGCAGCTTGCTGGCTGATTTCATGACAAAGTATTCGGGCGACATGCGATTTTCAAAAAAGAACTACGAACAACTCCAGAAAATCTCTGCAGGCGACTATCCGCTTACTGAGAATATCATCGACTCCATAAAGATCCAGGCAAACACCAGTGAAAAAAACTTTACAGCCGGCCTGGTTGGAATTGGAATGCGCGGCAAAGGAAACGTTGTGCGCAATAGCACGATAGCGATGAGCAATGGTCATGCCGCGATTTATCTTTTCGGGCCAAACAACATTATTGAGAACAATATCATCATATTCAAGGGGAAATCGGCTTACGAAAGCGCGGCTGCAATCAAGCTTCACCATAGTAACGGCACAGTCATCAGGAATAACGACATTGTGGTCGACAGCAGCCCCGAAACCGCCCCTGCGGCCGCGATATCGGTCATCGACAGCAAAGATGTGGTCATTGAAAACAACCGTGTCTATGGCGTGAAGACCTTGGCAAAGATGTGGGACGACAAAAGCAGCACGATAATGCGCAACAATGAAATGCGTAACTTGATTAGTGCGCCATCGATGCGCGCTGAACCCGGCGTACAATAACAAACATATGCCATGAAAACGAACGGGCAGGAAGGCAGACATATGTTTATAGCGTGGACAGAGGCACTGCGAATCGAAAGGAGTATCTTTGCGACATTGAAGGGAATGCCCTGGGTCAGCAAAGATACGCAGGCACAATATTGCCAAGATGCAATCCTCCGCTTATTGACCCGCCTGGCACTCCCGGACCCGGAACGGATTGACATGCAATTTCTTCTGGCATTCTTTTGCCTGGTGCCCGCCTTGAGCTTCGCTCAACCGTGCGAGCCGGTAAAAACGAGACCATCGGGTGGAGGAGTTACCGGTTATGTCATTCCATCGGCGAAGCATTGTCTTACCGTGGATCTCAGGCAAAAAAGGGAATTCGACATTCATGCGATGCGGTTTCTGACATATGGTGGCAAATCGCTGCTATCCATTTTTTGCGCGCACGGGGAAACATGCACACGCTCGCCAGGTGCTTCCATGATCGATATCGATCTTCGCGGACATCGGCTCGAATCGGATGTCGATGACATGGTGGGGGTGAAGGATCTGGTTGCAAGCGAACGTATCTTTCTGCATGACGGCACGATTGTTGTCCCCGGAACGCGTGAAGCCAATGTGGGAGTCGATCTCCAGTCAATGACAAGTGCCTATAAAACCTATGCCCGACTCGACTGCAGGAAATCCGGCGTTTATTGCGGCAATGGCCAAGTGGCGACAATCAGCAAGGAGGCGCCGCCTTATGAAGCAACCCGGCATATCGTTCAGAAGATGAATATTCGGGCCGGTCGGATGGGCGTGCAGATGGTTGGCATCGGCAACACGCTACGAGAAAGCGTGATCGAAGTCGACAGCAGTAACGCCATCGCCTTGTTCGGTTTTGGAAGCATTGTCGAAAACAACACCATCATTGTTCATGGCAAGGAAAAGCCTGCAGCAAATGATGGCGCGCTCGTGCTCTGGGACGGAAACGGCGCTGTTATCCGCAATAACCGTTTCATCTTCAAAGGGCGTGTCAAACAGGCGCCGCCGGCAGTCCGATTGATCGATTCGAGCGACGTGACACTTGAAGGCAATACCTTCGAAGGCTTCACCCAGACTGTTGCGCCGTCGAGCAAGAGTTTTTTCACCAATAAAAAGCAATAAGCCAATGCCGTCAGCCGCAACACGATCCAAGATGCGCGCCATGGCCATTCCATGCCTGGAGCGTCCATGAAACGCCAGGTATTTCGATCGTTAATGAGAGTCAAATTCAGGCAACCTGTGCTAGGACAGGGTATTGCGTTAGGTATTCACGTTCTGCAGTCGAATGCTGCAGAGCCAACGTGCATGACACTTCCGATTTCTGACCCTCAAGGTGCTGGAGACAGAGCTTATATAGACAAGCCCGGAAGGTATTGTCTCCGGCACGATATGTTGGCTATAAAGGTATTTGATGTGCATGCGTTTAGCTATAAGGCTTTTAGCGGTGAAGGGCTGATAAGTATCACCCATCCATTTGACAGCAAAGCCAACTATCCCCGGGGGAAGGATAGCTATGTAATCGATCTGCAAGGCCACCGTCTTGTCGCTGAGGCACATAGCATGGTTGGCATCGAAAATCGTTCCGGCGGCGTGGGTGTCACTGTGCGCAATGGCTTCATCGAGGTTCCTGGCCACACCGAAGCCAACCGAGGCATGACCCTGCGTGCCGATAGCACACCGCTTGATCTGGAGGAACGTCAATGTCCGATTGGTGTCCTGAAATGCGAAGACATACCGTCGTCCCAAACGATCGACCGGCGCAGCCCAATCTATGGCGAAACCGATTACGTCATCGAAAAGATGGTTATTCGTGCCGGCTGGCGCGGCGTGGATCTTGGTGGGAGAAATAATGTTTTGCGTGACAACGTTATCGAGGTCGAAGGACGGGTGGCCGTGTTCCAGTTCGGGCCAGGCGCAGTAATCGAAAATAATACGTTTATTGTGCGCGGCAAGGGTGACCGCACTGCTTTCGACGCAGCGCTGAAGCTCCGCGATGCACATGGCGCCATTGTTCGTAACAACACCTTCATTTTCGAAGGCGGCTTCTTTACCAGCGCGCCTGCGGCCATCAATCTGCTCGATTCGAAGGATGTGCTCATTGAAGGAAATACGTTCAAAGGCTTCGAGCAGAAAGTACGTGTCAATGGTGACTCGACCTATACCCTGAAATGACCGGCTTCTTACCAGTGTTCTTACAATCACTTGCCGTCGTGGGAATCACGGTGGCACCGGAGGGCTTCGCGCCGTCCCCTTTTTCGTCATCGAATGCTTGCATTCGCCTGAGTGACCCACATTCCCAAGGGTTGTCTGTCAGTGTGGAGGGTCCTGGCACCTATTGTCTCACTGAGGACCTGATTCAGTCAGCCCCACCGGCATGGATGCGATTACCGCATATGGCGGTTCCTTACGATCCGCTGGTGGCAGTGCCGCGGGGCGCAGCCGGTAACATCACGATCGATCTCGCTGGACGTCTGCTGGTGACGACAATGGAGAGCGGCCAAGGAATGATGCATCTCGGCGGTGCTGCATGGATCGACGGCGAATCGCATCCCCAGTTATCCCCTGCGCGCGGAATCTTGCTGCGCAATGGAAGCATTCGCACGACCGTTCAACCCGCCGTGATCATGATCCATAACTGGAACGGGGAGAATCGGCGCTTTTACAGGAAAGCCATCGCGCAGAATACTTTGCGCGGTACGCCGCTAACCGACTCCCATGGAAACCTCGGGCGCTATCAAACAACGGATTTCGTCCTTGAAAACCTGACCCTGACCTCCGACCAAATCGTCGTGCTCATGCAGGGAAAGAACAACATCATCCGCCGCTGCAAGATCATCGGCGCCAACGCAGCCGTCAACCTCTACGGCCCGAATCTGGTGTTCGAAGATAACGAGATCGTCATGACGGCACGCGATCCGGCAGACGCCGGCGGCGAGCCGCAAGTTGCCCTGTATGTCGAGGACGGCTTTGGCGCAGTCATCCGCAACAACCGCTTCGTGATCAAAGGCCGCCCCGACGGAGCTGTTGCAATGGAATTCAAGAACTCTGCTGGAGTGGTTTTAGAGGGGAATACCGTTGAGGGTAAAGCCAGCCTGCATCGAACCCTGGACGAGAAAAGCACCGTCGAAGTCAGGCCGGCTACGCAGCAAACGCCTCTTGTGACCAGACACCCGGATCCCAGGGAAACGCAGTGAACATATTCAAAAAGGGACCAAGCCGGATGAACACGATCGGCAACGAATATTTTTCCGGCGTGGTTGCTGCCGGAATGCGCGGTGCCGGGAATATCAAACGCGACAGCACCATGGAGATCACTCACGGCCACACGATGCGACTGTTGCTGACATTGTTCCTGCTGCTCATCGGCGCCAGTGCCGTCGCCCAGGACGCCGCAACATGCCAGCCGATCCAGCCGCGCCAGGGCGGGGGCGCGGTGCTCACGCGTCCTGGCCTGCATTGCGTGACGTGCGACATGCTGGTCGACAGCCACTATCGCCCCTTTGCCCATGGCAGCGAATACAAGAACGACGACCATGCCCTGATCCTGGTGGCAGGGAACGACGTGGTCGTGGACCTGCAACGGCATACGGTCGTGGCGAATGCGGCCATGCGCGCCGCCATCGACACGCCGGCCAGGGACTGGATCAACTACCCCGACGTTCATGGCCCGGTGCTGCCGGCAAACCTGACGATCCGGAACGGCAAGATCCGCGTGACGAAGCGCGTTGGCGACGGCTGGGGAATCAAGATTTTTTCCGCGCCGGACTTACCGCTCGACCTGCGCTCGGATATTGCCAGCCCCGGCGCGGCTGCGCACATGGCAGAGCGGAAGACATTCGCATTGGAAGAAGTCCGGCGTGCCCTGCCGGCGCGCGCGCGTGACTATCCCGTGCGGGGCATCCTGGTCGAGCGAGTCGCCATTTCCAGCGCCGGCTGGGGTATCGGCGTGGAAGGCGCCGGCACCGTCATCCGCAATTCGACCATCGAGGTCGATGCCGGCACCGCCTTATGGATCTACGGCCCGAATGCGCGGATCGAGAACAACACGATCATCGTGCGAGGACGCGGCCGGGTGCGCGAGGCCGACGCGCCGATCCGGCTGCACCATGGCGACGGCGCCATCATCCGCAACAACCGCATCGTTGTGAAGGGCGATGGACACCCGTGGGCCGTCACGTCGTTCCGCACCGGCGCCATCACGCTCGAGGGCAACACCTTGAACGGCAAGCCGCTCGGACACGAAGGCATCAAGGTGTTTGCAGACGATTTTTTCCAGCTTACCGAAACGACAGGAGTCTTGTAGCATGCCCACACCCTGGTTCCGTCCCGCAGCACTGTCCTGCGTCTTCGCCTGGCTCGGCGCCCTGAGCAGCACTGCGGGCGCGCAGCTGCCGCCCTTCGGCACGCCGGCGTGCCCGCCCAATACCAGCTGCATTCCCAGCCTGCCGCCCGTATCGCCGCCCGGCACCTGCGGCCCGGGCAATGGCGGCGCAACCTGCGGCGGCGCGGGTCCGGCGGCAATGGGCAGCGGCACCGGCGTGAACGTCGGCGCCGGCAACCCCATCAATGTCATCAACGGTAACAAGTACCAGCGCGAAGTCGACATGGCGCCGCTACCCGGCACCCTGGGCCTGGAAATCATCCGCCACTACAACAGCTCGCACAGCAAGCCCGGTTCGTCGACCAACCTGGTGGGGCGCGGCTGGAAGCTGTCGTACGAAACCGACCTGTACGTATCGGGCCGCACCGTGCAGATCGTGCAGGCCGACGGCAGCCGCATCATCTTCAACCGCGATCCGCGCGACCCCAGCCTGTGCGCCAGCGCCGATCCGGCCAACGGCACGGTCAGCATCGGCAAGACCGGGCGCGGCGAGGAATACACCTGGCGCTGGGCCGACGGGCGCCAGCTGAACTTCGACAGCAAGGGCAAGCTGGTGCAGATCCTGGCGCCGAACGGCCAGTTCGTCAGCCTGCAGCACGACCGCGCCGGCCTGCTGGTGAAGGTCACCGATCCGCAGGGACGCAGCCTGAGCCTGGGTTACCTGGACAAGGCGCGCGCCCGCGCCAAGGACGCCTTCCGCGGCGTGCAGACCATCGCCAGCCCGGTCGGCCGCTTTACGTACCACTACGGCAGCCCGATGCCGAAAGGCGCCACGGCCCAGCCGCACAGCCTGTTGGCGAACCTGGTGAAGGTGGGCATGCCCAGCGGCCAGCGCTATTACCACTACGAAGATGCGCGCTTCCCTACCCTGCTGACCGGGATCAGCGAGCAGGTCATGCAAGACGGCGCCAAGGCCGGCACCGCAGCGGAAGCCAAGGCCCCTGCCCGCCTGGCCTGGCAGCGCGTGGCGACCTACGGCTACGACAGCAACGGCAAGGCCAACCTGTCGGTGCGCGGCCTGCCGGCCCGGCTGGCGCGCGGCCTTGACGGCAAGCCGTTGCAGCCGGCGCGCCTGGTGGAAGGCACCGGCATCGACCAGGTCACGCTCGACTTCGGCAAGGGCGGCCAGACCGTCGTTACCAACGAGCGCGGCCAGCCTACCGTGTTTCGCCACGCGATCATCGGCGACACCTACCGCCTGCTCGATGTGCGCGGCCCCGGCTGCGCGAACTGCGGACCAAGCAACGTGCGCTACCGCTACGACGATCTCGGCAGGCTGCTCGAAACCACGACCCTGGCCGCCGACGGCACGCCGCTGGCCGGCATGCGCACCGAACTCGATGCGCACGGACGCCCGCTCGTTACCAGCAAGATCGCCTACCGCGACGGCAAGCCCGGCGCGCCGCAATGGCAGCAGCGCTTCGAGTACACGGGCGCCGCCGCGCAGCCGGCGCGCATCTTCCGCCCCAGCGTGGTGGCCGGCAAGGAGGCGGTCGTGACGGTCGCCTACGCGCCGTCCGGCGCAGCGGCCGGCCAGCCGGTGACGGTGACCGAGGAAGGCTTCGTGCCCTCGTTCGACGCGCGCGTGCCGGCGGCGGTAATCAGCCGCACAATCGGCTACCGCTACAACGGTTACGGCGAGCGCAGCGCCGTCGACGGCCCGCTGCCGAATGCGGGCAAGGACGCCAGCCCGGCCAACAGCGACCTGACGATCACCGAATTCGATCCGGCCACCAAGCTGCCGCTGCGTGTGCGCTACCCCGGCAACCGCGTCGAGGAAATCGTCGAGCGCGACGCCGCGCTGCGTCCGCGCGTGGTGCGCATCAGCGACGGCGCGTTGGTGCGCACGATCACCACGGTCCTGAACTGGCGCGGCCAGGCCGAGCGCGTCGAGGTTGCCGGAACGGGCAGCAGCGCCACGCGCTATCGCTACGACGTGAACGGCAGGCTGCTGGCCACGCAGGACGACAGCGGCGAGATCCGCTTCGCCTATGACGCCGGCGGGCGCATGATCGCGCGCATCCTGCCCGACGGCAGGCGCGAGCCCGTGCGCATGGCCGAAAGCGAAGCGGCCATCACGACGCTGGCGCCTGCCGCGTCTCCTGCGCCTGCAACCGGCGTCGACCGCGACTGGCTCAGCCGCCCGGTGGCCTGGCATGGCGCCGATGGCGCCCCGGCCGTACAAACGGGCTGGGGCGCGCCCGGCAGTGCCGCCGAAGCCTCGATGCTGTCGATCAGCGCCGACGATGCGCGCGCCGAGCGCCTGATCGACGATTTCGGCCGCGTCAGCGCGATCCGCAATCCGGGCCAGGGCTGGCAGCTGGCGCGCCACGACGCCGCCGGCCGCATCGTCGAGAGTGTCGACCCGCGCGGCGCGCGCCAACAGGCCGAGTGGGACGCGGCGGGACGGCTGCTGAAGCTGGTGCGCCATGCGCCGGGCAGCAGCGCCGCCGAACAGACGCTGCATTACCGCTACGCCGGATCGCTGCTGCGCGAGCAGGAGATCGTCGATGCCGACGGCGCCCGCCTTACGACCAACACGTACGATGCGCAGGGCCGCATCCTGAGCCAGGCACTCACCATTACGCCTGCGCGCCAGCTTGCCGCCGCCCTGCCCCAGGCCGTGACCATGCGCTACGACTGGCATTACGACGCCAACGGCCGACTGGCCGGGCGCAGCTTTACCGATGCCGCCGGCAAGCGCTTCGCGTTGCAGGAAGAGCAGGATGCGCAAGGCCGGACGGCCAGCATCGCGATCGATGGCGCACTGCCCGCAGCGCTCGGCGGGCGCCGCATGATCGCGCCCGCCATCGACTGGCAGACGCTGGCCGGCGTCCCGTTCGCGCAGCGCATCGTGCACGGCGACGGCAGCGAGGACGGGTTCGATGTCCCTTCCTCGCCTGAACCTGCCATGCCGGACGCTCCGCGCCTGCAGCAGGCCAGCCTGGCGTCGTCAGAGGCGGTGGCAGAGGCGGCGCCAGGTACAGGCCTGCGCCGGTCGCCGGGCCGCGACACCGACGCCGCCGGCCTGCCCGCTGCCATTGCGACGGCGGCCGCCGACCAGCGCCTGGAATGGAACGCAGCCGGCCAGCTGGCGCGCAGCACGCGCGCCGGCGGCAGCACGCGCTACCTCTACGATGCGAGCCGCCAGCGGGTTGCGCGCATCGTCACCGACGCCCAGGGCCGCAGCACGGCGACCCTGTTCTTCCACCACGACCACCACCTGATCGCCGAAACCGATGCGGCCGGCCGCGCGCAATACGCCTACGCCTACCTCGGCTGGCGCCCGCTGGCCCAGGCCGACCTGCGCGAGGCAGGCTGGTGGGAAGAGCTCAAGCGCTGGGCCTTCGGCGCCCCGCTGCGCCACCTGCACACCGACCGCGCCGGCCGCGTGCTGGCCATGACGCAGGACGGCGACACCGTCTGGCGCGATACCGAAGACACGACGCCGCGCGTGCAGCGCGCCGCCCTCAAGCCGCAGGCGCAGGCGCACCAGCCGCTGCGCTACGTCAGCCAGTACTACGACGAGGACAGCGGCCTGTCCTACCATGGACTGCGCTGGTTTGATCCGGGCAGCGGCCGCTTCCTGAGCCCCGATCCGGCGGGAATCGCCGATGCCGTGCAGGACCTGCCGGCGCCGCTGCTGCTCGACCTGTATGCGTATGCGGGCGGACAGCCGGAGGAGTTCTTCGATCCGGACGGCGCGGCGCGGATTCGCTACTTCGCGATCACGACGGGGGCCAATGGCAATGCCATCGGTACCACCGTAGGCTTCGTGCGTGCGCGCTGGGCCTTCATTGTCGATAATGTTCAGGCCGGAACTGCAACCTCGGCGCTCGGGCAGAAACAGAACGAATACGCGGCGGACGGCACCGCGCTGCTGGTCGACATGAACGGCAACTTCCTGGAAAGGGGACAGTCCTCGGTGGTCTGGAGCGGCGGTGGCGACAGCGGCATTGCCAACCTGTTCACCGAACATTATGGGAATAATCTCATCAGCATTCCGGAGTTCACCATCGAAATGAACGACCAGGACGCGGCCAAGCTGATTGCCAGCTACATCAATGCCGACCGCCAGGCCTTGTTCGGCAACTCCTGCCCGGCACGGAACTCCCTGCTGCCGCAGATTCGCTTCGCGCCCGAGGAAGTGCCGATCAACGTGACCAGTGCCACGATGCCGGCGCCGGGACAGGCCGGACAAGTACTCGCGCAGTCGCAGCGCATCGTCGAGTGCGGCGCTGCCGCGGCCAACGATCCGGTGGCGCGGCGCCTGGAAAAATACAATTATGGCGCCATGCTGTTGGAAAGCTACCCGTCGGCAATCGGCAAGGATTGTTCTGCGAACGGCTGTCCAGGGATGAACCTGCGCAACACGGTGCTGCCGAACTATGTTGCATCGTATGGGCAAACCCAGTTCATCGGTACCACGATGGTGGAGACCCTGCGCAGGCTGCGCAATAACAGCCTGCCGATCGATGCCGCCGGACGCACTGCCCTGCGCCTCGACGATGCTGCCTTGTGGACAGAGGTGGAACAGGCCGCTCGGCGTGCCAACTACGTGGTTGCCGAATTCAATCGCCGCAACGCCGGCACGCCGGACTGGAATGCCGCCTCGCAGGCAGCCAGGAATGCTTTCATGACGGGCACCGGCCTGGACGCCGGCGCGGCGGCAACAATGTGGAACGACATCAACCGCTGGAAACGCAGCCCGACCGCCAACTTCAATGGCGAAGCGCGCGCCGCCTTTGCGACAACGGTCCTGATGGCGTCGCCAAACGTGCGCAATTACCTGATGGGGATTTTCCAGGACTCGGCGCGGGGCGGCCGCTTCTACCAGGTGTCGATGGCGCTCATGCGCAAGAGCTACAACGACGTACAAGGCCAGGTAAACCAGACCAACAATGTCGCGCCGACGCTGGCGAATGGCCAGCCGAACCCGGCCTGGGCGGCACGCCAGCGCCAGATCGAAATCGAGCTCGGCATGCGGACCGGCCGCTCCCACAATGGCGACTACAATCGCTCCGCACGCGAAGGCAACTTTGCTGCCGTGATTGCCGCCGACAACGCCAACGCCGGCCGCAAATACGGGCACCGGTTGATGAACGCCCATGAATACCCCGTCATCCAGCCTTCGAACCCGAACCGCCGCCAGCCGACCGCCGATTATTTCGCCATGCGCTGTACGGCGGACCTGCCAGGCACCATTCCGCGCGGCGGCATCCAGGTCAATCCATTGAATTTGCCTTGACGATACAAATTGGAGAAGTAATGAAACACGCAATGATGAAACGGGCCGCCGTCCTGCCTCCCCTGCTGCTCCTGCTGGCTGGCATTGCCAGTAGCGCCCAGGCGGCGCCTGCGCCCGAGCAGGACCTGGTGCTGACCGATGCCACGCTGTGCAAGAAGCCGGGAGTGGCCCCGCCGCCGCTCGTCAAGGACAACGCCGACCGCTACAACGCGCGGCGCCGTTTCATCGATCTTGACGGCAGCGGCACTTGCGTACTGATGGACTTCTGGGTCGAACGGCTGAGCGGAAGCGATGCGGCGGGCATGCGCACGCTCGAGCACCGCTTCCTGCATTTCGCCGGCGGCAAATGGGTGCCCTTCGAGACCAGCCTGGAACTCTTCCCCTTCCTGCTGCGCTCCGCGAGCACGGGACAGACTTACCTGGTGGTCGCGCCCGACGAGGATATCGACGATATCGCCGCCGGCGGCATCCAGCCGGCGGTCTACACGAGGGGCAAGTGGGAAACGGCCGAGCGAGGCATGCTCCACACCTACTCGCTGCAGCCGGTAACCGAAGGAAATGGCCGCATCTACCGCGCACTCGCCGCCCGGCTGGCGCAGCGTACCGCGCCGGACAAGCAGACGCCAGGCGAGCGTCAACGCATCAGCGTCCTGCAATTCGAAGCCGCCGAGGCGGACAAACGCAGCGCGCCGGCAACGCGGCCTTGAACCGGCGCTGCTCCTGGAGACCGCATTTGAATGACCACGCGTTCCCGATGAAACACACCTGCCGCATCGTCAATGGGCTGATCCTCGCCACCGCCGCCTCCCTGGCGCAGGGCGCAGGCATGCAGCTGACGCTCGACACCCCGGATTGTCGCATGCCGCCCGGGAAGCCGTTGCCGGAGAAGTACCAGGCATTGGCCAGGAAGAACAAGGAATTCGTATGGGTACGGCAAGCGAAGCCTGGCGACTATGCCGTGCACGGCGATGGCTGGGAAAGGATCGACGGTTCATCGATCCACACCTGGTTCGCGTTTTCAAAAATCGACCTCGACAACGACGGCATGTGCGACTGGTACCTCCACGCAGCTTCTCCCCTGTCGAGCGGAGGCGACCGCGATTCCATCAATACGCTCTACCTCGGCCGCAAGACCGGCTGGCTGCGCGTTGGCGCCACGGTGCCTGCCGACAAGCCGGATGAACTGGGCTTTGGCAAGACGGACGAGCAGCAGGCGCACTATTTGTTCGGCGAAGAGGTCAGCGTCATCCATGATGCGAAGAACAGGATGAATTACCTGGTCAGCGCTTTCTACAACCGCCACGTACGGCACGACAGCATGCCCGGATACCGCATCCTGGCCTGGGACGCCGGCCGCAACACCTTGCGTCTCCTGGACAAGTGGGAGCCCGGATCGCAGGCGGCCGAGGTGTACGCTTTCTTCAGGGCGCACGGCGCCCGCTTGCCTGCCGCGAAAACCGCTGCGCAGGAAGACACGGTCGACCGTTTCGATGGAGAAATCGAGCAATCCGAACTGGAAAAGGCCTGCAACCCGGACAGCCCGCAACGGTCTTCGCCCGAGCTGTATGGCGCCGTGTCGCGCCACCTGCTGGCGCGCTGCAAGCGTTGAGTATCGGCGTTCCGACGATGCGCTTGCGGATCCTGTCCCTGCCCCGCCTGCTCGGACTTTTCCTGTTGAGCGGATGTGCGGCATCCGCGTCCGGAATCGAGCGGCAGCCCGACCGCCAGCCCGGGTTCGGCGCGCTCAGGCTCGACGCGAACCCCGAGAAAACCTTCGTCTCGATTTTCGACGACAAGGGCCAGCAATTTGCCGGCGCCGCGCGGCTCAGTAAGAAAGCGGTCAGCAACAGCGCCGGCGGATCACGCGCCCTTCCCAGGTCGATCCGGGCAACCTGGCGCAGCGGACAGCCCTATCTCACCAGCGAAGGCACCTGGACCGGCGGCACGGTCATGGGCGACTACACGGCGGCCGTGGCCGAACGCATTCCACAGGAAGTCTTCGACTACATCCGCCAGCACGGCGGCGCGCTGCGCCTGAAGCTGAGGATCGTGGACGGGGCCGTGCTGGTCGGCTGGGATGTCGAACAGTTCGTACCGGCCCAGGGCCGCGGGCCGGGCGGCGGGGACGGCGGTGTGCAATACGCCATGGCTGGTGGCGACTTCCACGAGGACAGGGTCGTCAATGGCAAGGTCGTCGAACCGGGCTGGGAGCGGATACCGCCGGCGCCGGCGCAGGCAGCCCGGAAGCAGCAGCCATGACACCGGCAATACTGGCGCTCCTGTACGCCGTGCGGAACAATCCGCGCCGCTGCGGCAGCGGCGCCATCAAGTCGAGGTTATTCCGCGTCCGGTAACGATTGCCGGGCGTGTATGGACCTGGAAGCCCGCGGCGAACCAAGCCGGGCGCCGTTCGTCCGCTTCCTGGCCCGTTCGGCACCTTTTTCCCTGCGCGGCCCGGACCGTCCCGATACTGGCGCTTCCTCAACCCATATCGACGACCGCCATGCGCCACCGCCCCTGCTTCCTGCCACTGCTGCCGCTGCTTGCTGCCTGCATCAGCCTTCCCGCCGCCGCGCTCGACACCAGCCGCCTCGACCCGGCCACGCGCGCCAGCGACGATTTGTTCCGCACGGCGAATGGCGCCTGGCTGGCCGCCACCCCCATTCCGGCCGAGCGCAGCGAAGTCTATGGCGCCGACCTGCCGGCCAGCGTCAACGCCCGCGTGCGCGCCATCGTCGACGGCCTGCGCGCGCATGCCCAGGCGCCGGGCAGCATCGAACGCAAGCTGGTCGACTTCCATGACAGCGTGCTGGATCTGTCCGCGATCGACCGCGCGGGACTGGCGCCGCTGCGCGCGCAACTGGACGCCATCGATGCGATCCGCACCCTTGACGACCTGGCGCGCTGGCAGGGCCAGGTGCAGGGCATCCTCAAGACGCCGCTGTGGCTGTGGGGCGGCTTTGCCGACTTCAAGGACCCGGCGCGCAACCGGGTGCTGGTAATGCAGGGCGGCCTCGGCCTGCCCGAGCGCGACTATTACCTGGGCCAGGATGCGCGCCTGCTGGCAGCGCGTACGGCCTACCTGCGCTACCTGGAGACGCTGGCACGGCTGGCCGGCGAGCCGCAAGCGCAGGCAGCCGCACAACGCGTGCTGGCGCTGGAAACGCGCCTGGCCCAGGCGCACGTGCCGGCGGCCGAGGCGATGAACCCGGCGCATGTGCGCGCGCTCGATGCGGGCCAGCTTGCGCAAGGGATGCCCGGCCTGGCCTGGGATGCCTTGTTGCAGGGCGCGGCCATCCCCGCCGGCCACGCGGCGAACGTGGTGCAGCCGGCGGCGGCGGGCGCCATCGCGGCCTTGCAGCGCGACCTGCCGCTGGACGACTGGAAGCTCTACTTCCGCCTGCGCCTGCTGGACGTATCGGCGCCGCTGCTGCCAGCGTCCTTCCGCGCGGCGCACTTTGCGTTTCGCGGCAAGGCATTGGGTGGCCTGTCGGCGCCGGTGCCGCAGGACGAGCGCGCGCTCGATGCCCTGACCGAAGCGCTCGGCGACGGCCTCGGTGCGCTCTACATGGCGCGCCACTTCCCGCCCGCGCACAAGGCGCGTGTCGAGGCCATGACGGCGCAACTGCAACGCGCCGCCAGCGTAGCGGTCACGCAGATTCCCTGGCTCGGTGCCCAGGCCCGCAGCGAGGCGCAGACGAAGATCGCCGGCATGCGCGCCAAGGTCGGCTACCCGGATAGCTGGCGCGACTACGGCACGCTCGCCATCGAACCGGGTGACGCCCTCGGCAACCGCAACCGCGCGCGCCGCCATGAGTGGCTGCGCCTGGCGGCCTTGTCCGGGACCCCAGTCGAGCGCGGCGCCTGGGCCATGAGTCCGCTGGAGGCGAACGCCTTCTATGATCCGATGCTCAATGAGATCAATTTGCCGGCCGCCATCCTGCAGGCGCCCTTCTTCGATGCGGCAGCCGACGATGCCTCGAACTACGGCGGCATCGGCGCCCTGATCGCGCACGAGATCAGCCACGCCTTTGATGCAACCGGCTCCCAGTTCGACAGCCGCGGCGTGCAGCGCGACTGGTGGACGGCCAGTGACCACGCCGCCTTCGACGCCTTTGGAAAGGAGCTGGCGGCGCGCTTCGATGCGCTGGAGGCGCTGCCCGGCACGCACGTGAATGGCAGGCTGACCCTGTCCGAGAACATGGCCGACCTGATGGGCCTGCAGCTGGCCTGGCGCACCTATCAACAAACGCTGGGCGGCCAGCCGGCGCCCGTGATCGGCGGGCGCAGCGGCGCGCAGCGCTTCTTCCTCGCCTATGCCCAGCAATGGGCGGTGAAGCGGCGCGACGAACGCACCCTGCAGCTTCTGACGAACGACCCGCACGCACCGGCGCAGTGGCGCGCCAACTTCCCGGCAATGCAGCTCGACGCTTTCCACGACGCCTTCGGCACCCGTGCCGGAGATGCCATGTACCTGCCAAAGGCCGAGCGCCTGCGGGTGTGGTGAACGCTATACTTCCGGCTCACCTTGCCATGACACAACAAACCACCACCATGGGCATCCGCTTCTTTCCGGCCAACCGGCAATTCTGGTTCTATCACCTGGGCGCGGGCGCCTTTTGCATGGCGGTGACGCTGCTCACCGTCGTGTTGTGGAGCCCGCTCGCCGTGCTGGATGGCGTATCCACCCTGCTCTGGCTGCCGCCCTACACGCTGGCCGTGCTGGCGTTTCGCTGGCTGTACAGGCGGCGCGGCTGGAAGGCCATGGGCATGGGGCGCCTGGTGCTGCTGGCCGTGGTCTACGCCAGCGCCGCGGCGGTGCTGGTGACGACCAGCGTGGCGGCCATGACGCTGCCCTTTTTCTGGGACGACGTGGCCGTGTACTACGCGAAGTACGACATGACGCTGGACCCGATGGCTTACCTGCTGCGCACCATCTACGGCGCCAGTTTGCAGGCGCAGGTCTTCATCTGCGCCTGGATCTTCATCTACATCAGCTTTACGGGCAGCCGCGATGCGCGCGAGAGTGCGCTGCAGACGGCGCACCTGCAGAACGCGCTGCACGAAGCCCAGCTGCGCAGCCTGTCGAACCAGCTCAATCCCCACTTCCTGTTCAATTCGCTCAACAACATCCGCTTCATGATCCACGAGGATGCAGGGCGCGCCGACGCCATGCTGGTCGGCCTGTCGGAGATCCTGCGCTATTCGCTGGCCGGCGACGAGCGGCGCAAGGTGCCGCTGGCCGAGGAGCGCGCGATCGTCGAGCGCTACCTGGCGATCGTCGGCGCCGGGCTGGAAGAACGGCTGCGCGTGCGCATCGACATTCCGCCGCAGCTCGATGCCTGCCTGGTGCCGCCGCTGCTGTTGCAGACGCTGGCCGAGAACGCGGTCAAGCACGGCATCGAGCCGCTGCGCGAAGGCGGCGCCCTGAGTGTGAGCGGCAGGCAGGATGGCGCCTTGCTGCACCTGGAGGTGGTCAACGACAAGCCGGCGCAGGGCGGCAGCGGCGGCCTCGGGATGGGCATGCGCCACCTCGCGCAGCGTCTTGGCCTGCTGTACGGCGAGCGTGCGCGGCACGAGGCACACGACAGCGGCGATCGCTACCGCGTGGCGCTGGCTTTACCGCTGGAGACGGCGCCATGAAGGCCTTCGTGGTGGAAGACGCGCGCCTGGCGCGCCAGGGCCTGGTGCGCATGCTGGGTGCGCATGCGGGCATCGAGGTGGTGGGCGCGGCGGACCATCCGGACACCGCCCTGCCGCTGATCCGCGCCACCGGCCCCGACGTGCTGTTCCTCGATATCCAGATGGCCGGGGCCGATGCCTTCGACCTGCTGGCGCAGCTGGACACCCATCCGCGCATCGTGTTCACCACGGCGCATGCCGAGTATGCGGTGCGCTCGTTCGAGTTCGATACGGTCGATTACCTGCTCAAGCCGGTGAGCGCCGAGCGCCTGGCGCAGGCCGTGCGCAAGCTGGAAGCGCGCGTGCTGCCTGCACCAGCCGATGCGGCCCTGGCGCCGCTGGACGCGAACAGCCGCATCTTCATCAAGGATGGGGAACGCGCGCACATGGTGCCGCTGGCCTCGATCCGCTGCTTCGAGAGCTGCAAGAACCATGTGCAGGTGTATTTCGACCAGACCCATGCGTATGTGAAGAAGTCGCTCGGCAGCATCGAGGAACGCTTGCCGCGCCAGTTGTTCTTCCGGGTCAGCCGCCAGCACATCGTGAACCTGGCGGCGATTGCCGCCATCGAGGAAGGGATGGAGGCAGCGTATATCCTGACACTTGATAACGGGAAGAAACTGGAGATATCGCGACGCAATGCTGCGCAGCTGAAAGAAACAATGAGCCTCTGAATCGTTGCCGCATGGATTTAATTGACTGCCGAGGTGTCGTTACAGCCCAACTCGGCAATAAAAGATATGCAAATTGTGCTTCACGAAAGCAAACTTATCCCTATAATAAATCTGCTTTGTTGAGTACGGCGCTAACGTCATCCGTTCACACCAGTAGTTCAGGCAAGGCATAACAACTAATAACTTTAGGGGAGTAACAAAATGACGAGCGGTACCGTTAAATGGTTCAACGATGCAAAAGGTTTTGGTTTCATCACGCCTGACGGCGGCGGTGAAGACGTGTTCGCCCACTTCTCGGCGATCAACGCACAAGGCTTCAAATCGCTGGCCGAAAACCAGCGCGTGACTTTCGAGATCACCACCGGTCCGAAGGGCAAGCAGGCTGCGAACATCCAGCCAGCGTAATATCGGCGACGCCGGCCCTGGCCGGTTGCGTTGAAACGAAAAAGCCAGCGCGAGCTGGCTTTTTTCATTGCGGCGGTGAATAAGTCCCTGCTGAATTACTGGCGATGGCCGACACGTACGGTGGGCACCCCGTGCCCACGCGAAACGATGATCAATGTTGGCATCGGATTTGTCGCGAATGATGCCGATCGGCGGCGCGTCCCAAATGCGTCTCGTTAGCGCCGCTTTGCCATGCATGCGTCGCGGAGCGAATTGTCACGGCCACGGACGCCGGGCAAGCACGTAACCGCGTGGGCACGGGGTGCCCACCGTACGGTTCAGGTCTCAGGCCTCAGGCCCTTAGTGGCTATGCCCGCTGCAACCGCCGCCACCGCTACGCTTCAGTTCGCCCGGCAGGATCTTGCCCGGCTCGCGGCCGCTGTCGCCCTCGAAACCGGCGGCGTGCAAACGGCCCATGTAGTCTTCCCACAGCGCGCCTTGCTCGCTGCCGAGCTTGTACAAATAATCCCAGGTAAAGATGCCGCTGTTGTGGCCATCGGTGAAGACCGGCTTGATCGCGTAGTTGCCGACCGGTTCGACACCGCTCACGCCGACCTCGCGCTTGCCGACCTGCAGGGTTTCCTGGCCCGGGCCGTGGCCTTTCACTTCGGCCGAGGGCGAATACACGCGCATCAGTTCGAAAGGAATCGAGAAGCTGCTGCCGTCGTCGAAAGCGATCTCGAGGATGCGGGATTTCTGGCGAACGGCCAGGTCGGTTGGTTGTGGCATTACAGGTTCATCCTTGTTGGTTCATGCGCCGCGCAATCGCGTCGGCGAGCTCGGGCAGCAGCGCGCGGCGTGCGGCGAGCGTGTCTGGTTCGGTCTGGCGCACCGCCGCGGCCCACACGGGCGCGGGGAAGTGCGCATCGTCAGTGTAGCGCGGGATGACGTGCCAGTGCAGGTGCGGCACCACGTTGCCCAGGCTGGCCACGTTGACCTTGGTGGGCTTCATCACCTCGCGCACGGCCTGCTCGACTTCATGCACGACGTCGTTCAGCAGCAGGCGGTCGTCGCGCGCCAGGTCGCTCATCTCGCGCACATGGTCGCGCCAGATCACGCGGCAAAAGCCGGGATAGCTGGCGTCGTCGACGATGATCACCGACAGTTTGCTGTCGGCGTAGACCGTCATTGGCGCGGCCAGGTCGCACAGTTCGCAGCCCGGTTCGCGCAGTGGAGCACTCGTCATACCAACACCCTTTCGATGCCGCCGTTGTTGGCGCGCGCCACGTAGTCCGGCAGCCAGTTCTCGCCCAGCAGGTGCTTCGCGATCTCGACCACGATGTAGTCGGCGCTGGTGCCGGCGTCGGCATTGTAGCGCGACAGGCCTTGCAGGCAGGACGGGCAGCTGGTCAGCACTTTCACTTCGCCCTCGAAGCCGTCTTCGCGCAGTTTTGCGGCCCCCTTCTGGATCTCGCTCTCCTTGCGGTAGCGGACCTGGGTGGCGATGTCGGGGCGGGTGATGGCAAAGGTGCCGGACTCGCCGCAGCAGCGGTCGCTTTTCTCGATCTTCACGTTGTCCACGGTCTGCACCAGCGCGTTCACGGTCTTCACCGAATCCTGCATCTTCATCGGCGTGTGGCAGGGGTCGTGGTACATGTAGCGGGTGCCGTTCACGCCTTCGAGCTTGACGCCCTTCTCCAGCAGGTATTCGTGGATGTCCATGATGCGGCAACCGGGGAAGATCTTCTCGAACTCGTAGGTCGCGAGCTGGTCGTAGCAGGTGCCGCACGAGACCAGCACGGTCTTGATGTCCAGATAATTCAGCGTGTTCGCCATGCGGTGGAACAGCACGCGGTTATCGGTCATCATCTTGTCGGCCTTGTCGTACTGGCCTGCGCCGCGCTGGGGATAGCCGCAGCACAAATAACCCGGCGGCAGCACGGTCTGCACGCCCACTTCCCACAGCATCGCCTGCGTCGCCAAACCGACCTGCGAGAACAGGCGCTCGGAGCCGCAGCCCGGGAAGTAGAACACGGCTTCGGTATCGGCCGTCGTCGCCTTCGGGTTGCGGATGATGGGGATGACCTTGTCGTCCTCGATGTCGAGCAGCGCGCGCGCGGTCTTCTTCGGCAGATTGCCCGGCATTTTCTTGTTGATGAAGTGGATCACCTGCTCGCGCACGGGCGCCTTGCCGGTGGTCGGCGGCGGCGCTTTGACCTGATCCTTGGCGAAGCCGCGCAGCAGCTTGTTGCCGAGGCGCTGGGCCTTGAAGCCGAAGCCCACCATCGCCTGGCGCGTGGCGTTGATCGTGGTCGGGTCGGTCGCGTTCAGGAAGAACATGGCGGCGCGATTGGCCGGCTTGAAGCTGCGCTTGTCCATCTTGCGCAGCAGATTGCGCATGTTCATCGACACATCGCCGAAGTCGATGTTCACCGGGCAGGGCGTGACGCACTTGTGGCACACGGTGCAGTGGTCCGACACGTCCTCGAACTCTTCCCAGTGACGGATCGACACGCCGCGGCGGGTCTGCTCTTCGTAGAGGAAGGCTTCGATCAGGGCCGACGTCGCCAGGATCTTGTCGCGCGGCGAGTACAGCAGATTCGACTGCGGCACGTGCGTGGTGCAGACCGGTTTGCACTTCCCGCAGCGCAGGCAGTCCTTGATGGAGTTGGCGATCTCGCCGATGTCGCTCTGCTGCATGATCAGCGACTCGTGGCCCATCAGGCCGAACGAGGGCGTGTAGGCATTCGTCAGGTCGGCCGCCACCGCCGTGGTGTTCAGGAGTTTACCCTTGTTGAAGCGGCCTTCCGGATCGACGCGTTCCTTGTACTCGCGGAATTCGCGAATCTCTTCGTCGGTCAGGAATTCGAGCTTGGTGATGCCGATGCCATGTTCGCCGGAGATGACGCCATCGAGCGAACGGGCCAGCTTCATGATGCGCTCGACCGCCTTGTGCGCATCCTGCAGCATGGCGTAGTCGTCCGAGTTCACCGGCAGGTTCGTGTGCACGTTACCGTCGCCGGCGTGCATGTGCAGGGCGACGAAGACGCGCGAGCGCAGCACCCGCTTGTGGATGGCGACCGTCTCGTCGAGGATGCACTTGTAGGCGGCGCCGTTGAAGATCTGGCGCAGCGGCGCACGCAGGTCCCCCTTCCACGAGATGCGCAGGGTGTGGTCCTGGACCACGTCGAACAGCGTTGCATCCGGGTAGTTGCCGATACGCTGATCGAAGGCGGCGGACAGCGTGCCCAGGCCGAGTTCATCGAGCTGCGCATGCACGGCGCGCAGCGGCTGGTCGAGGTTGGCCAGGATGAAGGCCCAGCGTGCGCCGACCTGCTCCACCAGCGCCACCGCCTGCTGCGGACGGTCGCCCATGATCTCGTCGCGCGCCACGGTGTCGCCGCTGGCGTCGTCGCTTTTTTCCAGCGGCAGGTTGCCGCCCGACAGATAGGTGTGCAGCTGTTCGGCCAGCTGCAGCTTGTTCTTGATCGACAGCTCGACGTTGATGCGCTCGATGCCGTCGGTGTATTCGCCCATGCGGTTCAGGGGAATGACGACGTCTTCGTTGATCTTGAAGGCGTTGGTGTGGCGGGCGATGGCCGCGGTGCGCGCGCGATCGAGCCAGAATTTTTTCCGTGCTTCCGGGCTGACGGCGACAAAGCCTTCGCCGACGCGGGTGTTCGCGATGCGTACGACTTCCGATGCCGCCAGCGCCACCGCGTTTTCGTCGTCGCCGACGATATCGCCGAACAGCGCCATCTTCGGCAACGTGCCGCGCTTCGATTTGGTGGCGTAGCCGACCGCGCGCAGGTAGCGTTCATCGAGGTGTTCGAGACCGGCGAGACGCAGTGTCTCGAATTCCGGCTTGCCGCTTTTCGGCAGGCTGTCGAGGTAATCCTTGATTTCGACGATCGACGGGATCGCGTCGCGCGCCTGGCCGAAGAATTCCAGCGCCACGGTACGCGTGAACTTCGGCATCTTGTGCAGGATCCAGCGGCCGGAGGTGATCAGGCCATCGGTGCCCTCTTTCTGCACGCCCGGCAAACCGGCGAGGAACTTGTCGGTGACGTCCTTGCCCAGGCCCTCCTTGCGGAACTTGCGGCCCTCGATGGTCAGCGTCTCGATGCGGAAAGGCTCGCCCTTCGGTGCGCCTCGGGTGGACGGATGGGTCCATTCGAGCTTGAACACGGCGGTCGGCGCGTCGTGGATCTTGCCGAGGTTGTGGTCGATGCGGGTGACTTCGAGCCAGTCGCCGTTCGGGTCGACCATGCGCCAGGAAGCCAGGTTGTCCAGCGCCGTGCCCCACAGGACGGCCTTCTTGCCGCCTGCGTTCATGGCGATATTCCCGCCGATGCAGGACGCGTGGGCCGAGGTGGGGTCGACCGCGAACACGAAGCCGGCCTTTTCGGCGGCCTGCGAGACGCGCTGGGTGACCACGCCGGCGCCGGTATAGATGGTGGCGTAGTCGCGGTCCAGGCCGGGCAGGCGCGTCTGCTCGACCTCGCCCAGGGCGATCAGCTTTTCGGTATTGATCACGGCCGACATCGGGCTTAATGGAATGGCGCCGCCGGTGTAGCCGGTGCCGCCGCCGCGCGGGATGATGGTCAGTCCCAGTTCAATGCAGCCTTTCACCAGGCCGGCCATTTCTTCTTCGCTGTCAGGCACCAGTACCAGGAAGGGATATTCGACGCGCCAGTCGGTGGCGTCGGTAACGTGCGAGACGCGGTGCATGCCGTCGAAGCGGATGTTGCGCTTGTCGGTATAAGCGCCGAGCACGGCGCGGGCGCGCTTCCTCAAATCGTACATGTCGCGGAACTCGCGGCCGAAGTCGTCGACGGCCTTGCGTGCGGCTTGCAGGAGCTGCTCGACGGCGGCGCTGCGGGTGGCGGCGGTTTCCTGGTCGCCTTCGGTCGTGTCGACAGTCACGCGGCGCTTGTCGACTTCAGCCAGGCGGTGGTGCAAGGCGTCGATCAGTTTCTGGCGCCGCTTCGGGTTGTCCAGCAAGTCGTCCTGCAAATAGGGATTGCGGCGCACCACCCAGATATCGCCCAGCACCTCGTACAGCATGCGCGCCGAGCGGCCGGTCTGGCGTGCGCCGCGCAGTTCGTCGAGCAGCTGCCAGCACGATTCGCCGAGCAGGCGGATCACGATCTCGCGGTCGGAGAATGAGGTGTAGTTATAGGGGATTTCGCGCAGGCGGGCCGGCGCATTGTCGGCGAGGAGCGTGTGGATGTGTGCTGGGGCGTTCATGGATGGGATCGATGTTGGACTGGCCCGAAGGACAACCATTCTAGCTTATTGCGGCGCACAACGCTGGGCAGCGGAGAATCGACGCGGGCTGCCTGAGCAACAAAATTTGTATCAGAGCCTCGCTCTGCAAATTTCCTTTGCATGGAACGCCGCTTTGGCAATGAAGATTAGCCTTCGAGCAAACTCATCCAAATCGCATGCGTTGCTGGTATTCAGCCGGTGATCTGCGTGATCAGGTCGCCGATGCGCTTCCAGAAACCGTCCGGTACGTAAAGCAGGACTGCGGTCATGGTGAGATAGCGCGCGAACTTGCCGATCGCCATGTACATCACACTGGGCCAGAACGGCAGGTGCAGCCAGCCGGCCAGGGTGCACAGGGGGTCGCCGACGCCGGGCACCCAGGACAGCAGCATGGTCTTGGCGCCGAAGCGGCGCAGCCAGCCGAACCAGCGGCTCTGGCGTTCCTTGGCAAAGGCAATTTTTGCGCGGTAGCCGATGCCGTAGTTCAGCACGCCGCCCAGGGTGTTGCCGACCGTGGCCACGATGATCGCCGGCCAGAACATGGCCGGATTCGCCTTGACGACGGCAAACACGGCCGGCTCGGAACCGAGCGGCACCAGGGTGGCCGAAACGAAGGAAATGAGGAATACCGACGTGAGCCCGACTGAGGGAGCGGCAAGAACCTTGAGCAGCCAGAGGACGGCGGTTTCGATCATCGGTGGCCATTGAGGAGTTAGATTGGTCCATTATAATGAGGAAAATCTATCGCCCTCGACACGATACGGCGCGCTAACACCCCAGCGCTTCGTATCGGCTGCATGCCTCGGTCACCCGCCAGGGAACACAGTCTCGCGTCACCGGAACCAGGACACTGGCCTTTGAATTGTCACTTCCCGACCATGACTATCGACTACCTCAAGAAAATCCTCACGTCCCGCGTCTACGACGTGGCCCAGGAAACCCCGCTGGAACTGGCCCCGACCCTGTCGCAGCGCTTCGCCAACCGCATCTATTTCAAGCGCGAAGACATGCAGAGCGTGTTCAGCTTCAAGCTGCGCGGCGCCTACAACAAGATGGCGCACCTGTCGTCCGAAGCCTTGAAGCGCGGCGTGATCTGTGCCTCGGCCGGCAACCATGCGCAGGGCGTGGCCTTGTCGGCTGCCCGTCTCGGCTGCCGTGCGCTGATCGTGATGCCGACCACCACGCCGCAAGTAAAAATCGATGCCGTGAAAGCGCGCGGCGGCGCGGCGGTGGAAGTGGTGCTGCATGGCGATTCCTATACCGACGCCTACCAGCACGCTCTGCTGCTGGAGCGCGAGCAGAAGCTCACCTTCGTTCATCCCTTCGACGATCCCGACGTGATCGCCGGCCAGGGCACGATCGCCATGGAAATCCTGCGCCAGCATTCGGGGCCGATCCACGCGATCTTTGTCGCGATCGGCGGCGGCGGGCTGATTTCCGGCATCGGCGCCTACGTGAAGGCGGTGCGGCCCGATATTCGCATCATCGGCGTGCAGACGGTCGATTCGGATGCGATGGCGCGCAGCCTGAAGGCGGGCGAGCGCATCACCTTGCCCGACGTTGGCCTGTTCTCGGACGGCACCGCGGTGCGCCTGGTGGGCGAGGAAACCTTCCGCGTGGCGAAGGAAGTCGTGGACGAGATCATCCTGGTCGACACCGATGCGATTTGCGCGGCGATCCAGGACGTGTTCCAGGACACGCGCAGCATCCTCGAGCCGGCCGGCGCGCTGGCGGTGGCCGGGGCCAAAGCCTATGTCGAGCGCTCGCAGATGGGGCGCCAGCCGGTGAAGAACGAGACCCTGGTGGCCGTGGCCTGTGGCGCCAACATGAACTTCGACCGCCTGCGCTTCGTTGCCGAACGCGCCGAAGTGGGCGAGGCGCGCGAAGCGGTGTTTGCGGTGACGATTCCCGAGCAGCGCGGCAGCTTCCGGCGTTTTTGCGCGCTGGTGGGACCACGGAATGTGACGGAGTTTACTTACCGTATCAGCGACGAGCGGCAGGCGCATGTGTTCGTGGGCGTGCAGGTGGGCAGCCGGGGCGAGTCCTCGCTGCTGGCGCGGACCTTCGAGCAGCATGATTTCCGGACGCTGGATTTGACGCATGACGAGTTGGCCAAGCTGCACATCCGTCATTTGGTGGGAGGCAAGAGCGCGCTGGCGCAGGATGAGTTGCTGTACCGGTTTGAATTTCCCGAGCGGCCGGGGGCGTTGATGCGGTTTTTGGACAGCATGGCGCCGAACTGGAATATTTCGCTGTTCCATTATCGGAACCAGGGCGGGGATGTGGGGCGGATCTTGGTGGGGCTGCAGGTGCCGGGTGGGGAGATGGACGAGTTCCGGCAGTTCTTGGCGACGCTGGGGTACCGGTATTGGGATGAGAGTGCGAATCCGGTGTACAAGTTGTTTTTGTGATTGTCGGGTGATGCGTTCGGGTGCATTGTCCCGTGCATGAGGACGTGGGGCTGTTGCCTGTGACGTAATCGGTGTTCATGATCCGCGTGGGCACGAGTGCCCACCCTACGATCACCGGTATCGGCGAGTTCATGCACGAACCGTCACCGTTATCGGCAAGTTTATCCAAGAACCGTTACCGTTATCGGCGAGTTCGTACAGGAACCGTCACCGCCAACAGCAAGATCATACGAAACCGGATACGAACCGTATCCCGTAGGGTGGGCACTCGTGCCCACGCGGATCACGCACACCGATAACCCAACAGGCAACAGCCCCACATCCCTCCGCAAACCCTCGCGGGCGTCACCCATTCCCGCCGACGCCAACGCCCACCAAACACCCACCCATCAGCAGAAAGGTGTACGATACGCCGCTTTGCCGCCGCCGGGCCGGCAAGCATTCGCGCGGGCAACGCTGCGTACGCAGCACCGCGGGCAGCACACGATGCAGCACCGGCCCATCGAGACCAGATCATGACCAATACTCCCGATCAATCGCCACTTGGCAAATCCTCCGCCTACCAGACCGAATACGCGCCGGAACTGCTGTTCCCGATCCCGCGCCAGCAAAAGCGCGACGAGCTCGCCATTGCCGGCACCCTGCCCTTCTTCGGCATGGACATCTGGAACGCCTACGAATTGTCGTGGCTGAACATGCGCGGCAAGCCGCAGGTGGCGATTGCCACCATCAGCGCGCCGGCCGACTCGCCGAACATCGTCGAATCGAAGTCGTTCAAGCTGTATCTGAATTCCTTCAACCAGACCCGCGTGGCCGGTCCCGATGCCCTGCTCGCCCTGCTGCGCGAAGACCTGTCGAATGCCTTTGGCGCGCCGGTCCATATCACGCTCACCGAGCCGGAACAGTTCGGCAAGCTGAAGATGGGCGAACTCGACGGCCTGCTGCTGGACCGCCTGGACATCGACGTCGACGCCTATTCGCCGGCGCCGGAACTGCTGAAAGCCAACTTCAACGAAGCCCCGGTCGAGGAAACCCTGGTCTCGCACCTGCTGAAGTCGAATTGCCTGGTCACCGGCCAGCCGGACTGGGGCAGCGTGCAGATCCAGTACGTCGGCCCGCAGATCGACCAGGAAGGCCTGCTGCGCTACCTGATCGGCTTCCGCGAGCACAACGAATTTCATGAGCAATGTGTGGAGCGCATCTTCATTGACGTGCTACGCCAGTGCAAGCCGAGCAAGCTGTCGGTGTACGCGCGCTATACCCGCCGTGGCGGTCTCGACATCAACCCCTGGCGTGCCAATTTCAGCACGGGCCGTCCGCATAACCTGCGTGGCGCGCGCCAGTAACACTGTCGGTTTCAAGCCACAGGATTCGACCGAAAAACAACAGCACAGGAAACCCTGCGGTTTTCCGGAATCGTCCCCAGATACGGGTAAAAGATGGTGAAACATGGCGCATGCCCCGCTTTCACCCACGGGATCGGGTTTTTCATTGCGGAAATTGCGTAGGCCCTTGCGAAAGCGCAAACCGTGCTGTTGCTACTGCCTGACCAGGGGTCGAATCCATCCTCTGACAGGGGTAGGATACCGACGCGAAATCGAATGTCACGGCCGTTAAAGCGGCCTATAATTCTGCACCGCAAGTTGCCCGCACAATCCACCCTGCTTTGTGCCGCACCACCAGAAGCGTGTTATGACCAACCTTAGCAAAATTCTTTCGCTTGAAAACGTCCAGCTCGACATCGAGGTGTCGAGCAAAAAACGCGCTTTCGAGCAAGCCGGCCTGATCTTCGAAAACAACTGCGGCATCGCGCGCTCGACCGTGACGGACAATCTGTTCGCCCGCGAGCGCCTCGGCTCCACCGGCCTCGGCCATGGAGTCGCCGTGCCGCATGGCCGTGTAAAAGGCAGCAAGAGCCTGAAGAACCCGATCGCCGCGTTCGTCCGCCTGTCTTCCCCGATTCCCTTCGAGTCGCCGGACGGCCGCCCGGTCAGCCTGCTGTTCTTCCTGTTGATTCCGGACCACGTAACCCAGCAGCACCTGGAAATTTTGTCCGAGATCGCGGAACTGTTCTCGGACGAAGCGATCCGCACTGCCCTGGCAAGCGACCCGGACCCACGTTCAGTACACGAACGCATTATCAACTGGCAACCAAGCTTGCAGGCACTGGGTTAAACTGAGGGGGTCCATTTTCCCCTCCCTCTCCCGCCATGCTGCAGACTCCGCTCACCATCCAAAGGCTGTACGACGATAACCGCGACAGCCTGCAACTCGGCTGGTTCGCCGGCTTTCCCGGCGGCGAGCGGCTGATCTCCGGCGACGTGGCCTCGGCCGCCGACCAGGTCGGCCACCTGAATTTGATCCACCCTGGCAGGATCCAGGTGTTCGGGCACCAGGAACTGAACTATTACCACCGCCTGAAATCGAGCTCGCGCACACACGTGATCGGCGAGCTGATCGGTGGCGGCCCGCCGGCACTGATCATCGCGCAAGGCCTGGAAACCCCGCCCGACATCCTCGCCATCTGCGACGAGCAGAACATCCCGCTGTTTTCCACGCCCTTGCCTGCCGCCCAGGTAATCGACTTCCTGCGCGTCTATTTGTCCAAGAAACTGGCGCAGCGCGTGATCATGCACGGCGTCTTCATGGATGTGCTCGGCGTGGGCGTGCTGATTACCGGCGACTCCGGCCTGGGCAAGAGCGAGCTCGGCCTGGAACTGATTTCGCGTTCGCACGGCCTGGTGGCCGACGATGCGGTGGAATTCTCGCGCATCGCGCCGAACATGATCGAAGGCCGTTGTCCGCCGCTGCTGCAGAATCTGCTGGAAGTGCGCGGCCTGGGCCTGCTCGACATCAAGGCGATCTTCGGCGAGACCGCGGTGCGCCGCAAGATGCGGCTGAAATTAATTGTTCATTTGGTCAAGCGCGGCGTGCTCGACGAGGAAGTCGAGCGCCTGCCCTTCCACTTCCCGACCGAGGAAGTGCTGGGCCTGCCGATCCGCAAGGTCGTGATTCCGGTGGCGGCCGGCCGCAACATCGCGGTGCTGCTGGAAGCCGCGGTGCGCAACACCATCCTGCAACTGCGCGGCATCGACACGCTGCAGGAATTCATGGAACGGCAACGTCAAGCGATGAGCAGCGACTAAAACCGCTGCAACTGGCACGATTTACCCGTATGTACGCCGATCCTCCACAACTGGCAAGTCATACGGCGACAAGGCGGTACTGTTGCGGTATCATCGCGCCATGCACATCGTACTCATTACCGGCATTTCCGGCTCGGGCAAATCGGTTGCCCTGAACGTCCTCGAAGACGCAGGATATTACTGTGTCGACAACCTGCCCCCGGCCCTGCTGCCGCAGCTGGTGAGAACGGTCGATGCCGAGCGCACCGCCAAGCTGGCCGTCGCCGTCGATGCGCGCAGCGCCGAGTCGCTGGTCGAATTGCCGATCAACGTCCGTGCGCTGAAGGAAGAAGGCCATGAGGTCAAGGTGATGTTCCTGACTTCCAGCACGCACTCCCTGGTAGCGCGTTTCTCCGAAACCCGGCGCAGCCACCCGCTCTCGCACCAGCTGCGTCCAGGCGAAAATCCCGCTTCGCGCCGCACCCTGATCGAATGCATCGCCGAAGAACGCGAGCGCCTGGCGCCGATCGAGCAGCTCGGCCACGTGATCGATACCTCGGAAGCATCGGCCAATAAACTGCGCGGCTGGATCAAGGAACTGGCCGAGGTCAAGCATGCGCCGCTGACCCTGTTTTTCGAATCGTTTGCCTTCAAGGTCGGCGTGCCGCTGGATGCCGACTTCGTGTTCGACGTGCGCGCGATCCCGAATCCCTACTACGACATCGCGCTGCGCCCGCTGACCGGCAAGGACGCGCCTGTCATCGCCTTCCTCGACGCCCAGCCGAGCGCCACCGAGATGCTGGAAGACATCCGTGCCTTCGTCGAAAAATGGCTGCCCTCGTTCAAGACCGACAACCGCAGCTACCTGACGGTGGCGGTCGGCTGCACCGGCGGCCAGCACCGCTCGGTGTACATGGCCGAGCGCCTGGCCGCCTACTTCGGCGAGACCGAACGCGTGGTGCTGCGCCACCGCGAGCAATCCTGAACTACCTCTCCTGAAAACGGTGCCCGCTACGCGGCGCCGTTTCTGCTTCTTCGCTTTATCCCCTCCTCCCCTCATTTCAATTTCTTTTTAAAAATACTTTTTGACATTGTTAGATGCTTGGCTAATAATCGAATCAATGCGACACAGCAGCAATAGCAAGTCCTGCGGCATCGAGCCGCATCACAGAACGGTTTGGATTTTTTTACGGAGACGATATGCGCGTTACGATGCGTTCGCTTTTGCTGGCCTGGATGTTCCTGTTTGCTGTGCCGGCATTTGCCGATCCTGCGGTTCAACAGGATTGGCACGGGGAACTTGCTACACCTGGCGGCAAGCTCATGCTTGTGGTACGACTGACGCTCGATCCCGCCGGCGCCGCCAGCGGCGATGTCGAAAGTATCAACCAGGCACCCGGCCAACGGTTGCCTCTCACTGCAGTCAAGGCGACGGCCGAGCACCTGAGTTTCAGCATCCCGCTCATCGGCGCTTCCTACGAGGCTGTCTGGAACGCGCGTGAAGGGACCTGGATCGGCCAGTTTCGCCAGGGGATGACACTGCCGCTGACCCTGCAGCGCGGGACCCCACCTGCGGCGCCCGTGGTCGACGGCCTCGACGGCGACTGGCGCGCCATCTTGACACGCGATGGGCGCGACCTGCGCCTGGTGCTGCATGTCGTGACAAACGAACGCGGAACCCGGGTCACGCTCGACTCACCCGACCTGGGCGCCTTTGGCCTGCCGGTCGAACAGTTTGCACGCAGCGGCAGCACGGTGCATTTCACCATCCCCAGCACCGGGGTCCAGTTCACCGGGCAGCTCGACGCCGCCCTTGCCACCCTGGGCGGCGCGTGGTCGCGCAGCGGCCAGGATGCGGTCGACGTGCGCTTCCGGCGCGATACGCAGCAGGCCGGCCTGCGCAAGCGCAGTCAATGGCCACTGGCGCAGGCGACGTACCGGAGCGAGGATGTCGCCGTCCCGAACCCTGCCGCAAAGGGCGTAGTCCTGGCTGGCACCCTGACCCTGCCGCAAGGCGCCGGCCCCTTCCCGGCCGTGATCCTGGTGTCCGGCTCGGGTGCGCAGGACCGCGACGAAACCATGTTCGGGCATAAGCCTTTCGCCGTGCTGGCCGACTACCTGACCCGGCGCGGTATTGCGGTGCTGCGCTATGACGACCGTGGCTTCGGTGCCTCGACCGGCAACTTCGATACGGCGACCTCCGCCGATTTCGCCTCGGACGCGAATGCGGCCTTTGCCTGGCTGCGCAGGCAACCTGGAATCGATGCGCGTGCGATCGGCCTGGCCGGCCACAGCGAAGGCGCCCTGGTCGCGCCGATTGCCGCCGCAGCCAATCCGGACCTTGCGTTCCTGGTCCTGCTCGCTGGCCCGGCTACCGATACCGATCGCCTGATCCTGGCGCAGCGGCGCGCCGCCGGCCTGGCGCAGGGTTTGAGCAGCGATGCGATCGGACGCGCCCAGCCCGTGGTCGCCCGTGTCATGCGCGTGGTCCAGGATGCGCCCGTGGGCCAGGACCCTGGCCCGGCCCTGCGCGCCGCCTTGTCGCCGCAAGCCTTGCAGGCGCTTGGCCTGGGCGAAGCCCAGCGCGAACAGGTCGTCGCCCAGTTTGCCAGCCCGTGGATGCGCTACTTTCTGAACGCGCGGCCGCAGAAGAACCTGCGCCAACTGCGCTTGCCGGTACTGGCCCTGGCCGGCTCGCTCGACACCCAGGTGCCGGCAAAGGAAAACCTGGACGGCATGCGCAGCGCACTGGCAGGCAACGCCGGCGCGACCGTGATCGAACTGCCCGGCGTTAACCACATGTTCCAGCCTGCACGCAGCGGTACGATCGGCGAAATCGCGGACATCGAGGAGACGTTCGCGCCGGAAGCAATGGCCGTCATCGCGCAGTGGATAGGGCAGCGCTTCGGGGTGTCGAAAAGCTGAGCCGTCAGGCCCGTTCTTCCCTGCACCGCCTCAATACTGCTGCGTCGTGTCGTCCAGCACCCGGATTCCTGTCAATCCAGGTGCCGCAGCGGATGCGCGAACGCCGGCCACACCGGCGCGAAGAAACCGTCCACCATCTCGGCCGTCACATCGTCGAGCGATGCAGGTTTCCACTGCGGCGCATTGTCCTTGTCGATCACCAGCGCGCGCACGCCTTCCAGCACTTCGCCATGCTCGAAGTTGCGGCGCACCAGCGAACGTTCCATGCGCAGGCAATCGGCCACGCCCATGGCCGCGCCGCGCACCAGCATCTCACGCGTCACGCACATCATCAGCGGCGAGCGCAGGCGCATCGCCTTCAATGCCTTTTGCGCAAAGGGACTATCGTCGCGCGCCAAAGATTCCATGATTGCAGCCACGGAAGCCGCGCCGAAGTGGGTATCGATCATGTCGCGCTGGGCCTGCAGTTCGCTCGCGCCGATGTCACCCGCAAAGCCGGCGGCAAACGCGCGGATCGCAGCAGGCAGCTGCGCGCCCGGCGTCGACGCGATCAAGGCAGTCAACGCACCCAGCTGCGCAGCCGGCACGTACACATCCGCCAGTCCGACATACAGCGCATCGGCCGCGCCGATCGTCAGCCCGGTCAAGCCCAGGTAATTTCCCAGCTGTCCCGGCGCATGCGACAGGAAATGGCTGCCGCCCACGTCCGGAAACAGGCCGATGTTCACTTCCGGCATCGCCATCTTGGTGCGGTCGGTAACGATGCGCAGGCCTGTGTCTGGCCCGCCCTGGGCGATGCCCATGCCGCCGCCCATCACCACGCCATCCATGATCGCGATATACGGTTTCGGATAAAAATGGATCAGGTGGTTGAGCGCGTATTCTTCGGTGAAGAAATCTTCCAGCAGCGCGCTGCCCCCAAGCGGCGTCGCATGGCCGGCTTCGTGGAAGAAGCGGATGTCGCCGCCCGCGCACAGGGCTTTTTCGCTGCTGCTGGTGATCACCACGGCGTCGACCGACGCATCGTCGCGCCAGGCCAGCAGGGTCTCGGTGAGACGCCTGACCATGCCAAGGTCCAGCGAATTCAGGGCCTTGGGACGGTCGAGGATGATCAATCCGGTGCCGTTGGCGATGCGGGTCTGGACGTAGTCGGTCATGGTAGCGAATGGTCGAAAAAACATGCATTCTACCGAAGATCGCCATTGAAAAGGGCGCCCATCGGGCGCCCTCGTTCAGACGATGCTGGCCGGCCGATCAGGCTGCGGCGGCTTCTCCGTCTTCAGGAAGACGCTTGAGTGCGTCGCGACTATGACTCTTCATCATGTCCTTGTACTTCATCACTTGCCGGTGTAGCCTGTCCATCAACAGATCGATCGCAGCGTACAAATCTTGAGCCACACTCTCCACGTGCACGGTCTTTCCAGACACGCGCAAGTTAATCTCGGCCTTCTGCCTTTTTTCTTTTTCAGTGAGATTGTCGATCGCGAGGATCACGTGGGAATCGATCACTTGATCGAAGTGGCGGGTAATGCGCTCAAGCTTGTTTTGTACGTATTCACGGATGGCGGGAGTAACGTCGAGGTGGTGACCGCTGATAGTGAGATTCATACACACTCCTTTGAAGAGGTGGCGGCTGCCACGCCGCGCAAGGAACGCGAGGGTGCCGCCGTTACAAGGATTTGCGGAGACTGACTGGAGGAATTTTAAGTGCCTCACGGTATTTGGCAACCGTGCGGCGCGCGATGACCATTCCTTGTTCACCGAGCATTTCCGCGATCTTGCTGTCGGATAATGGGCTTCTGGGGTCTTCTGCTCCTGTCAGTTGCGCGATGAGAGCCCGGATCGCCGTCGAAGATGCTTCGCCCCCCGCTTCGGTGGCGACGTGGCTTCCGAAGAAATACTTCAGCTCAAACATGCCGTGCGGGGTCAGCATGAATTTCTGCGTAGTTACACGAGAGATGGTGCTCTCGTGTAGGCCTAGTGTATCAGCTATCTCGCGAAGCACAAGGGGCCGCATGGCAACCGCGCCATGGCTGAAAAAGTTACGCTGGCGCTCCACGATTGCCTCGGAAACACGCAGGATGGTATCGAAGCGCTGGCGCATGTTCTTGATCAGCCACTTCGCTTCCTGCAGCTGCGCGCTCATCTGTCCTTCGCCTTTGCCGCCCTTCAGCAAGGCCGCGTACATGTGGTTCACGCGCAGGCGCGGCATCACGTCGTGGTTCAGGGTCACGCCCCAGCCGGTCTTCGTTTTCCGGACAATAACGTCCGGAACCACGTAGTCCGAGGTACTCGATGCGAATGCTGCGCCGGGGTGTGGATTGCACTGGCGGATCACGGCCTGCGCTTCGCGCAGGTCTTCGTCGTCGCAGTCGAGCGCCTTTTTCAGCTTGTTGAATTCGCGCTGCGCAAACCAGGTCAAATACCCTTCGACGATTTTCAATGCGGTGCGCCGCGTCACCAGCGGCACGCCGGGCATGCGCCGGATCTGCAGCGCCAGGCACTCCGCAGCACTGCGCGCGCCCACGCCGACAGGGTCGAGACTTTGAATGAGCGCCAGCGCGCAGCGCAGTTCATCCATATCGACTTCGAGTTCTTCGGGCAGGCGCGCGTGGATCTCGTCGAGCTGTTCTTCCAGGTAGCCGTTGTCGTCGATGGCGTCGATCACCAGCTCGGCCAGCGCGCGGTCGCGCAGGCCCAGGTTGGTCACGCGCACCTGTTCCGACAGGTGTTCGCGCAGCGTGACGCCGCCGGCTTCCAGCTGCGGGCGGCCGTCTTCGTCTTCGCCGTTGCCGGATGCGCGACCGCCCTCGCCCCAATCCGCATCGGGTTCGCCATGTTCATGGTCGCCGCCGCCGTCGAGTCCTTCGGGTGCTTCGGCGCTGGCCGGCGCGCCTTCCTCGTTCGATGGCGCGGCCGGCGCTTCGCCTTGCGCGGGCGCGCTGTTGATGGCGCCGTCGGCCAGCAGGCGCACCGAGCGGTCGAGCGGATCGTCGAGACGTTCCAGCAAGGGATTGTCGGACAGGATCTGCTCGATTTCCTGGTGCAGTTCGAGCGTGGACAGCTGCAGCAGGCGGATCGATTGCTGGAGCTGCGGCGTGAGAGCCAGGTGTTGCGATGTCCGGAGTTGCAGGGATTGTTTCATCGATTCTTACTGTTCAACTGCGGTTCAAAGCGGTGTCGTGACCTCGATTACATGCGGAAGTGCTCGCCCAGGTAGACGCGGCGCACCGACTCGTCGGCGATGATGTCGTCGGGACGGCCCGAAGCCAGCACGGCGCCCTGGTTGATGATGTAGGCGCGGTCGCAGATGCCGAGGGTTTCGCGCACGTTGTGGTCGGTGATCAGGACGCCGATGCCGCGCTCCTTCAGGAAGCGCACGATGCGCTGGATCTCGATCACGGCAATCGGGTCGACGCCGGCAAACGGCTCGTCGAGCAGCACGAAGCGCGGGTTGGTGGCCAGTGCGCGTGCGATCTCCACGCGGCGCCGTTCGCCGCCCGAGAGCGACAGCGCCTGGTTCTCGCGCAGCTTCTCGATCTGCAGTTCGGCCAGCAGCGAATCGAGGCGCGCGTTGATGGCGTCTTTCGACAGCGCCTTGCCGTCGTCGTCGCGCTGCAGTTCCAGCACGGCGCGGATGTTGTCCTCGACCGTCAGCTTGCGGAACACCGAGGCTTCCTGCGGCAGGTAGGACAGGCCCAGCACCGCGCGCCGGTGGATCGGCAAGCTCGAGATGTCGGTGCCGTTGATCTCGATGGCGCCGGCATCCGACGGCACCAGGCCGACGATCATGTAGAACGAGGTGGTCTTGCCGGCGCCGTTCGGGCCCAGCAGGCCGACGACCTCGCCGCAGCCCACTTCCAGCGACACGTCGCGCACCACCAGGCGCTTGCCGTAACTTTTCTGCAGCCCCCGCACGACCAGGGTGCTGCCTGCGCTTGCTCCCTTCATGCTCATTTCCCCGCCGGCGCTGGTGCCGCTGCCGGCGTGGTCCTGCGCGGCGCGATGATCAGGGTGCCGCGTCCGCCGCCTACCTTGCTTTCGCCGCTGGCGTCGTTGCGCACGGCCGCCACTTCCTTGCGGTTGTCGTAGGAGATGAAGGGGCCGTTCAGTTCATTCGTCAGGCGCCCGTCTTCCAGCTCGCGCACGGTCGCCTTCGAGAACAGCTTCACCAGTTCCTGGCGTTCGTCGTACTCGATGCGCTCGGCCTGGCCTTCGATCCACAGGTTGTTGCCGCCGTCGCGTTTCTGGCGGAAGGTGGCCACGTGACCCGGCCCCGAGGTGAGCGTGATGCTCATGTAGCCTTCCGGCGTTTCCTTGACCAGGGCGCGGTCCGACTTCATGGTGAGCGTGCCGCGCGTGAGGACCACGTTTCCGGTCAGGATGCGGGTCTGGGTGACTTCGTCGAAGTCGGCCGAATCGAAATTGACGACGGCCTCCTTCAGCGAATCGGCACGTTCGGCCAGGGCCGGCAGCGACAGCAGCGAGAGGACAGCGGCAGCGAGGATTTTTTTCATATTGATGGCTGGTTCCTGAATTTTTTTGGGTCAGCGGTATGGGGTCAGCGCTGGCGCGGCGGATACACGATCTGGCCGCGGCCGAGGTGCAGCTTCTGGGTCGGGTTGTCGGCCACCAGGCCCACGCTCTTCACCGTCGAAGCGCCCAGGGTCATGTCGACCGGACGGTCGGTCTTGACGATTTCCTCGTCGGCCAGCACGGTCAGCGCATCGGTGCGCGCGCGCAGCCCTTCCGAGCCTGGCGTGGCCGGCCGCACGATGTCGACGTTGTCCATCAGTTCGACCCGGTTTTCCTGATGGTGGATCTGGGCGCGGTCGGCATGCATGGTCATGCGCGGGCGCCCCGGCGCCATGCTCTCGACCACCGGCTTGCTCACTTCCGAGACGTCGGTTACCGGATGGTGGGCCAGGCGCGCGCCCGACATCACGTAGCGCGGCTGGCCGGTCGGCGTCATGCGCACGAAGCTGAAGTTCTCGACGATGTAGTCGGGCTCGTTGCCGGCATTCGCGGCGCTGGCATCGTCGTCGGCCTGCATCGCCTGCAGCAGCCAGAAGCTGCCAAAGGCGAAGAACACGGCGGTGAGCATCAGCGCCAGCAGGCGCCAGCGGTGCGAGGTGCGGCGGTTCGTAAGGGTCGTCATGCGTTCAGGCGCAATCAGGCGAAGTACGGCGCGAGCGCCTGTTCGTAGGTGCCCTGGGCGCGCATCACCAGGTCGCAGACTTCGCGCACGGCGCCACGTCCGCCAGCAGCCCTGGTGACGTAATGCGCGCGGTACTGCACTTCCGGGTGCCCGCTCGGCACGGTGACGGCAAAGCCGACCTTGCTCAGCAGCGGCATGTCGATCACGTCGTCGCCGATATAGCCGCATTCCTCGGCCGTGACGCCGGTTTGCGCCAGCAGTTCGGCAAAGGCCACGCGCTTGTCGTGGAAGCCCTGCCAGACGTGGTTGATGCCCAGGTCTTTCGCGCGGGCGTTGACGATCGGCGACTTGCGCGCGCTGATGATGGCGGTCTGCACACCGGTCTTTTGCAGCAGCTGGATGCCCAGGCCGTCGAGGACGTGGAAGGTCTTGGTGACTTCGCCGTCCGGGCCATAGGTCAGGCTGCCGTCGGTCAGGATGCCGTCGACGTCGAAGATCATGACCTTGATGCGCGCGGCGCGCTGCGTGTGTTCGAGAGGAGTGAGCATCAGATTACCTTTGCACGGGTCAGGTCGTGGATATGCAGGGCGCCGACCAGCTTGCCCTCGCCATCGACCACCAGCATCTGGTTGATGCGGAATTCTTCCATGATCGCCACCGCATCGACCGCCAGCTGTTCCGGCTGCACGGTGCGCGGGTTGGCATGCATGACGTCGCGGATGACGATGTGCGAGAAGTCCTGCACGCGCTCGATCAGGCGGCGCAAATCGCCGTCGGTGAACGAGCCGATCGGGCGGCTGTCGGCGTCGACGATCGCGGTCATGCCCATGCCCTTCTGGCTGACTTCGAGCAGGGCCTGGGCCAGGGGAGTGTCGGGGCCGACGGCCGGCACCGCGTCGCCGCTGCGCATCACATCGCGCACGTGGGTCAGCAGGCGGCGGCCGAGGGCGCCGCCCGGGTGCGAGCGCGCGAAGTCTTCTTCACGGAAGCCGCGGGCGTCGAGCAGGGCCACGGCCAGGGCGTCGCCCATGGCCAGCGTCACCGTAGTGCTGGCGGTCGGCGCCAGGTTCATCGGGCAGGCTTCCTTCGCCACCGAGATGTCGAGGTGTACGTCGGACAAGAGCGCCAGGCGCGACTGGGGCTTGCCGGTCATGGCGACCAGGGGCGTGCCCATGCGCTTGACGACCGGCAGGATGTCCATCAGTTCCGAGGATTCGCCGGAATTCGAAATCGCAATGAAGACGTCCTGTGACGTCACCATGCCGAGGTCGCCGTGGGCGGCTTCGCCCGGGTGCACGAACATGGCCGGGGTGCCGGTCGAGGCCAGGGTGGCGGCAATCTTGCGCGCGATGTGGCCGGACTTGCCCATGCCCGACACCACCACGCGGCCGGTGCAGGCGTACAGCACGGCCACGGCGCGCACCATGGAATCGTCGGCGTCGAGGCGGTCGTGCAGGGCCTGGATGGCGTCGGCTTCGATGGCGAGGGTCTCGCGCGCCAGGGCCATTACCCGGCGCGACTGGTTCTCGTCAAAACTGTTCTGCATTGTTTTTTCATCGGTTACACTCATTCCGGAAGTATAAACGAATTGCGTAAGCAAAAAACTTGCCAGACGTATCGAACAACGTTCATCGCGCACAAAAATATATTTACGCATGGCATCCGGACTTGAACTGACCCTCCTCCTGCTCGGCAGCGCGGTGCTGGGCGTGGTGGCCTTCCGCTCGCTGCACCTGCCGCCCATGCTGGGCTACCTCGCCGTTGGCGTACTGATCGGCCCGCACGCGCTGGGCCTGGCCGCCGAAACCGCCTCCACCCACGCGCTGGCCGAATTCGGCGTCGTCTTCCTGATGTTCTCGATCGGGCTGGAATTTTCGCTGGCCCAGCTGCGTGCGATGCGGCGCATCGTGTTCGGGCTGGGCATGGCCCAGGTGGTGCTGACGATCGTCGCCGCCATGCTCGGCGCCCTGCTGTTCTCGCTGTGGATGCCGTCGCTCGCCATCAGCTGGCAGGCGTCGTTTGCCCTGGGCGGCGCGCTGGCGATGTCGTCGACTGCCATCGTCGTCAAATTGCTCACCGAGCGCCTGGAACTGGAAAGCGAGCATGGACGGCGCATCATCGGCATCCTGCTGTTCCAGGATCTGGCCGTGGTGCCGCTCCTGATCCTGATTCCTTCCCTGGCGAAGAACCCGGAAGACCTGGCCGCGACCCTGGCCTGGGCCGGCGTCAAGGCGGCCCTGGTGCTGGCGCTGCTGCTGTTCTTTGGCCAGAAGCTGATGCGCAGCTGGTTCACGATCGTGGCCAAGCGGCGCTCGCAGGAACTGTTCATGCTGAACCTGCTGCTGGTGACCCTGGGCGCGGCCTGGATCACCGAACGCGCCGGGCTGTCGCTGGCCCTCGGCGCCTTTGTCGCCGGCATGCTGATTTCCGAGACCCAGTTCAAGCACCAGGTGGAAGAAGACATCAAGCCTTTCCGCGACGTGCTGCTCGGCCTGTTCTTCATTACCATCGGCATGCTGCTCAATTTGCGCCTGGTGCTGGAGCACTGGTGGCTGGTGCTGGCTTTACTGGTGCTGCCGGTGCTGCTGAAATTCGCCTTGATCGCGCTACTGGCCAAGGCCTTCGGTTCATCGAGCGGCGTATCGATGCGCACCGGCCTGGCGCTGGCGCAGGCCGGCGAATTCGGCTTCGTGTTGCTGAACCTCGCGTCCGGCTCGAAGCTGATCGATCCCTTCCTGATGCAGCTGGTGCTGGCCTCGATGGTGCTGTCGATGCTGGTGGCGCCCTTCGTGATTGCGCACTCGGACAAGATCGTGATGAAGATCGCGGCCAACGAATGGATGATGCAGTCGTTGCAGCTGACGCAACTGGCGAGCCGCACGATGGCGGCGCAGAAGCACGTGATCCTGGCCGGCTTCGGGCGCAGCGGGCAAAGCGTGGCCACCCTGCTCTCCGACGAAAAGCTGCCCTGGTATGCGCTCGACCTGGACCCGGAGCGGGTGCAGGAAGCGCAGGCGGCGGGGTCGAACGTGTCGTATGGCGATGCCGGGCGCAGGGAGGCCCTGATTGCGGCCGGCATCAACCGCGCCAGTGCTTTGGTCATCACCTTTGCCGACACGCGCGCGGCGCTGAAGGTGCTGCACCTGGTGCACGAGCTGGCGCCCTCGCTGCCGGTGATCGTGCGCAGCCATGACGACAGCGACCTTGATGTGCTGCGCATGGCGGGCGCCACCGAAGTGGTGCCGGAAGCGCTGGAGAGCAGTTTGATGCTGGCCTCGCACGCGCTGGTGGTAGTCGGCGTGCCGCTGCGGCGCGTGGTGCACCGCGTACAGAGTGCGCGCGACGAACGCTATGCCTCGATGCGCGGCTACTTCCATGGCGCCAGCGACGTCACCGACGACCCGGAACACATGTATGTGCGCCTGCATTCGGTGGTGCTGGGCGAGGATGCCAAGGCGGCCGGGCGGCGCCTGGACGAACTCGGGCTGGACGAGCTGGGAGCCGAGGTGACCGGCATCCGCCGTGCGCGCATGCGCGTGGAGCCGGTGGCCGGGACGGTGCTGCAGGCGGGGGACGTGGTGGTGCTGCGGGGCTCGGCCGATGCGGTGACGCGGGCCGAGGGGCGCTTGCTCTAACTTAGGAACCGAGCGATTCCCAGGTGGGCAGGCCGTGTTTCTTTTTGCTCCAGGCGAAGACGCTGGCCATGACCAGGCCGTAGATCAGGCCGCAGATCACCGTGGCCAATGCGGCGATGGCGGGATCGGTGCCCTCCTTGCGCCAGTTGAAGGTCCACATGATGAGGGCCCAGATGGGGCCGAACCACAGTCCGCAGAAGAAGGTGGTGCGCCAGAAGGTTTCGAAATGCAGAGGGCGGACTTGCATGCCGAGGCGGCGGAACAGGCGGATGTGCGCCGGCTCGGAGCTGGCCTGGGGGATGCCTTTGCGGTTCAGGACTGCAATGGCGCGTTGGCGGCGTTCGTCGAAGGTCATGTAGGGTGGGCACTCGTGCCCACGCGGTTGTACCGGTGCGAGCTGCGAAGCCATTCAAATGGTGAGCCGGTGACGATACGGGTTCGTGCGTTCCGAGTCAATGTTCGACATGCATGCGGGGTAACGCGTGGGCACGAGTGCCCACCCTACGGATAGAAGATTTTACGGTCGTGAGCCGGGTGAAATGTTATTTCAGGCGGCTGTGACTACCCGGTTGCGGCCGGATTCTTTTGCCTGGTACAGCGCCACATCCGCCTGCCCCACCAGCTGCTGGGCCACGCTTTCGATCGGGTGCTCGCGGTCGGCATCCTCCAGCGCGGCCACGCCGATCGATACCGACACGTCGAGCAGCACGCCATCGCCCAGGTCGACCGGGGTATCGGCCACGCTGGAGCGGATGCGCTCGGCCACGAGCGCGGCGGCCGGCAGGTTGGCGTCGACCAGCAGCACCACGAATTCCTCGCCGCCGTAGCGCGCCAGCGCGTCGGACAGGCGCAGTTCGGTCTTGATGCGGGTGGCGACTTCGCGCAGGACTTCGTCGCCGGCCTGGTGCCCGACGCTGTCGTTCACTTGCTTGAAGCGGTCGACGTCGATGAACATGCAGGACACCGCATAATCCTGGCGCCGCGCGCGGGCGATTTCTTCGAGCAGGCGCCGGTCGATGTAGCGGCGGTTGTAGACGCCGGTCAGCGGGTCGGTCAGGCCGATGTACTTCAGCATCTCGTTGCTGATCACGTTTTCCAGGCAGATCGCGATGATCGAGGCCATGTGCTCGATGAAGTCGGTCGCCATGGTGGCCGTGAAGCGCTGCGGATCGCGGCTGCCCAGGTTCAGGCTGCCGATCAGGCGCTTGTTGCGCAGCAGCGGCACCATGGCCACGCTGCCCAGCTTGCTGCCGGCGTGCGGGAACATGCTGCGGTGGTTCATCAGGTCGAAAGCGCCCAGGCGCGGGCGCGGTTTTGCGCCGTCGATGCCGTGGTAGCCGAGTTCCACCGCATGCTCGACGAACAGCAAATCGGGCAGCGGCTCGAAGTCCACGCCCAGCTTGTGCATGACGGTGTAGATGTCGGCGTCGGCGTCGACCAGCGCCAGCGTGACCGCGTCGAGTTCGGAAATCACGGGCAGCAGGCGGAAGATGGTGCCCACCAGTTCCTGGAAGGTCGAGGCGCCAACGATTTCGAGGTCGAAGGCCTGGTGCCGGCACATGATGTCGTGGTTACGCTCGGCCTGTTCGACCAGGTAGGCCATGTGCGCGCGCAGGGCTTCGTTTTCGGCAATCAGGTCGCGCGGCGTCGCGTCCGGCTGGTGCATGACATTCCTTTCAGCAATAGCCGTTACATTACGCGATACCTGCCCGCTTGAAAACGAAAAACCGGCGATTCCCCTCCGGCGCCGCACCTTGCGCTGCCTTAAAACGACAAAGCGATGTCCACTTCCTGGCCAACCCGCAGCAGGCCGCCCTCGCCGTCCGCCACGATGCAGTTCATGCCGACGCAGACGGCGCCGTCGAGAATGGCCTTGCTGCGCCAGGATTGCAGGATGTCGAGCGGGTCTGGTCCCGGAATGCCGGTGGCCTGGTCGATCGCTGGGATCGGGCAGCGCGCGCAGGGTTTGACGGGCTTGACCAGCACGTCGCCGATGCGCAGCGATTCGGTGTAATCCTCCTCGAACGGATCGGTGCCGTCGACCACCAGGTTCGGGCGGAAGCGGTCCATCGGCAAGGCGGCGCGTCCGGCGGCCAGCATGCGCGCGTTGATTTCATCGAGGGCGGAACTGCCGATCAGCAGCAGCGGATAGGCATCGGCAAAGCGTGCGCTCGATGGCGCGCCGCCGGTCCATGTGGTGCTGGTCGGGCGGTCCAGGCCGGGCAGGAAGCGCACCAGGCGGCAGGCGCCGCCCAGCACTTGTTCGAACCAGCTTGCCGCCGCGTCGCCGCAGTCGGCGGCATCGACGAAATCGTCCCAGATCTGCACGCGCAGCGTGGCTGCATCCGCCTGCCGGGCCAGCGGCAGCTGCAGCGCCGGCATGCCGGGCGCCATTACCACCAGCGAAGCACCATCGACACACGGGACGACCGTCGCCATGCGCGGATACTCGCGTTGCGTCAGGAACTGGCCATCGGGCGTGACCAGCATCCACTCGCGATCGTGCACGCCCTGCGCGGACAAGCCGGAGATGCCGGCTGCCGCCTCCGTGACCGCCATGCCGGCGCAGGACTTGATCGGATACAGGATGAGCTGGGAAAGGATGGCCATGTGCCGGGTCGGTGCGCCTGTCAATGAGAAGGCCGACAGTATCGCACCAAACCTGGCAAACGTCAGGCGGCAGGCTTCGCCATGCGCATCTGGCCGGCATCGGCCGTCAGGTAGCCAACCGCGGAGCCGAACTTGTCCTTGTAGTTGGCACGCAGCAGCGGGTCGAGCGTGGTTTTCACCACGTTGTGGATGCTGCCCCAGTCGCCCGCATGCTGGAAGTTGCTCATGATGTAGGTCCAGCCGTTGATGTCGTCGACCGCGTGCAGGCCGGTCGATTCGCCGCCGGCCGGGATCGACATGATGCGGGTGAGCTGGCGCGAATCCACGTTGTAGGCCCACAGGAAGTTGTTGACGTGCTGGCCGCTGTCTTCGCCGATGAACAGGGTGCGCATCTTTTCCGAGAACTTCAGGTTGTCCGGGTTGGCGATCCGGTTCGGGTTGCCGGTGTTGCCGAGCGCATCGGCGGCGATGTCTTCGCCGGTCAGCAGGGCCTTGATATCGACCGGCATCCACTCGCTGGCAATCGCCGCGCCGCCCAGGTCCTTCTGGCCGCCAGCCAGGTTCAATGCCATCACCGCGCCGGCGTTCAGCGCGGCCGGAATCGACACGCCATTGCCCGGTACGTTCAGGCGGTTGCCGGCGACCATCGAGGTCTGGCAGTTCTGCAGCGCCGAGTAGGCAACCTTGTTTGCCGCATTGACGGTCGTGCCTTCCATCTTGGTAAAGCCCATCGAGGCGCCGACGAACGAGGCGTAGCGGTGAGTCTCGAGGAAGGCGGCGGCCTTTTCCATGCCCGGTTTCAGCTTGATCCACTCGATGGCGCCGTTCGCGGCCACCTGCTTGAAGCTCGGGTCCTGCGGGTCGCTGGTGCGCACTTCCATGATGTCGGTGGCCTTCAGCGTCATCGCCAGCTGGCGGATCTCGGCGCTGGTGGCCGAGCCGAGCTTGATCCAGGTGAGCGGTGCGGCGGTCGTGGCGGCAGTGTTCAGCGAGAAGCCGGCGCCGACCTTGGCCACGTACAGGGTGCCCGACGACAGGTCTTTTTCCTTGTCGGCGACGAAAACGAAGTAGCCGCTGTTGGTGGCGTCGTCACCCATCAGCACGGTGCGCTGGTCCGGCATCACCTGTACCAGCTCGTGCGAGATGCGGCCCATGCAGTAGTGCTTCTTGATCGAGGCGGTGCCGTCCGGGTTGACGGTCACTTCCGGCATGTGGCCGTAGTGGTAGGGGTTGGCGGTCGTTTCGCTGCCGTACAGGTTCTTGCTGAAGGCCTTGAACTGGGCGTCCGAGGCGGCGGTAAAGGCGTTCGGCTCGTACTCTTCGCTCGACAGGTGGGTGCCCCATGGCGACAGGCTGGCGCCGCAGGTGATCCACAGGCCTTCGACGCCGGAGGTATCGACGTTGTGGTATTTCACCAGGGTGAGTTTGCCGGTGCTCTGGTCCTGGTCCAGGGTCAGCACGGCGATCGGCGACGGCAGGCGGCCGTACATGCTGGTGGCGCCGTCCTGGGCGTAGGTGGCGTATTCGAACTGCACCACGGCGAACACGGGCTTGCCCTTCACGCCCGGCACGCTGGCGTTCGGCACGGTCAGCAGCGAGGTGCCGTCCGGCGAATCCGAGAAGAACTGGCGCTCCTTGCCTGGCACCGTGGTGTCGATGATCGGCTGGTTGCGGATGTTGACGTAGCCGCCGGCGAGCACCGTGCCGCCGGCGCCGTTCGGGACCATGTCGCCAGTGATGAAGAAAGGCTTGTACGACAGCTTGAAGTCCATCTTGCTGGTGTCGCTGAAGTTGACCGTCATGGTCGAGCCGACCGAGGTGGTGGCCATGGCGGCGGCATCGGCCAGGGTCGGCGCGGCCATGCCGCTGAACGAGACGCTGGCGAAGGTGGCGACCGACGACGGCGGGTTGGCGCCGTACACATCGTCGTTGTCGCCGCCGCAGCCGGCCAGCAGCGAGGTGGCGGCGAAACCGCTCAGTGGCAGCATTGGCGCGGCGCCGAGCAGGCGCAGCAGGCGGCGGCGGGACAGTTCAGGGGTCGAGGTCATGCGTCATCTCCAGTGGTGGTGGGCGCGGCGAGTGCCGTGCTGATGGAGGCGCAGAATAGAGGAGCTGTGTTTCGTGTTGATGACAGCAATGTATCGGTCATGTAACGAATAAGCCTGGACACGCCGGGCTGGCTGTCGTCTTGTACGGTATATTTAAAGCATGTATTCGTATGAAAGTAATGGTATGCGCACAGCTTTGCACCAGGCATTAATGAATGAAAATGTCGGGGAAGTCGCAGCCGCGGTCAAAGCGGGTGCCGATGTCAACGATTTTGTGGGGCCTGGCGAAGAGCGGCCGCTCACGATGGCAATCGAGTCCTTCCAACGTCCGGCCGAACGGCATGCTGCGTTACACGTTCTGCTGGCTGCGGGTGCGGATCCCACACTGCTCGATGACGACAAGGAATTCCTTGGCCCCTTGTTTTCTGCCATGCTCGCCCAGGATGCCGCAGCGATGCAGATTCTCCTGGCAGCGGGGGCCGACCCTGGCCTGGAACACCGCGGCGTCGGGGAAACGCTGTATGAAGTGACGGAATTCGACTATCTGCTTGAAACCTGGATGATGACATTGCCAGAAGAACCGACCGAAGCGGACCAGATTTCTGAAGAAGCCTGGTTAGCATTCCTGACGCGCATTGCGGCCAGACATGGCAAGCCTGCACCGGCCTGCATGTCTGTGTTGTGGCGTGCAGGTGCCCACAGGTCGCCTAGGAAATGAGCCTGACCCATACCGATCGGTATCGTCAACTGGCCAATGGAAGAGGACTGTCCCGGGCAGAGAATCGATTATGGGTGTCCGGAATAAAAAAGACCCGCAACCTGTCCAGTTGCGGGTCTTTTTATATGTCAGTCGATCTTGCCGGCGCGACTGATCAGACGTTGAACAGGAAGTTCAACACATCCCCATCCTTGACCACATACTCCTTGCCCTCGGCGCGCATCTTGCCCGCTTCCTTGGCGCCCGACTCGCCCTTGTAGGCAATGTAGTCGTCGAAGCCGATGGTCTGCGCGCGGATGAAGCCGCGTTCGAAGTCGGTGTGGATCACGCCGGCCGCTTGCGGGGCGGTGGCGCCGACCTTCACGGTCCAGGCGCGCACTTCCTTCACGCCGGCGGTGAAGTAGGTCTGCAGGCCGAGCAGCTTGTACGCTGCGCGGATCAGGCGGTCCAGGCCCGGCTCCTCCATGCCCATGTCGCCCAGGAAGGCGGCCTTGTCGGCGTCGTCGAGGTCGGCGATTTCGGCTTCGATGGCGGCGGAGATCGCCACGATCGGCGCGTTCTGCTTGGCGGCAAACGCGGTCAGCTGGTCCAGCAGCGGGTTGTTGGTGAAGCCGGTGTCGGACACGTTGGCCACGTACATCGCCGGCTTGGCCGTGATCAGGTGCAGTTCGCGGATGGCGGCCATCTCGTCGGCGTCCAGGCCGAGGGTACGCACCGGCTGGCCTTCGTTCAGGTGCGGCAGCATGCGCTCGCACAGCGCCACCAGCTTGGCCGCGTCCTTGTCGCCCGAGCGGGCTTTCTTGTTTTCGCGGTGGATCGCCTTTTCGACGGCGCCCAGGTCGGCCAGCGCCAGTTCGGTCTGGATGACTTCGATGTCGTCGATCGGGCTGACCTTGCCGGCCACGTGGATGACGTTGTCGTCTTCGAAGCAGCGCACCACGTTGACGATGGCGTCGGTCTCGCGGATGTGCGACAGGAACTGGTTACCCAGGCCCTCGCCTTTCGAGGCGCCGGCCACCAGGCCCGCGATGTCGACGAATTCGACGATGGCAGGGACGACGCGTTCCGGCTTGACGATGTCGGCCAGCTGGGCCATGCGCGGATCCGGCACCTCGACCACGCCGACATTCGGCTCGATGGTGCAGAACGGGTAGTTTTCAGCCGGAATGCCGGCCTTGGTCAGCGCGTTGAACAGGGTGGACTTGCCGACGTTGGGCAGGCCGACGATGCCGCATTGGAGACTCATGGGAATTCTTTCTCTCGATGATGATGAGCTGTAATGCCACAGCTCGGAAACCCTGCATTGTAACCCGGTCAGCGTGCGCATGCCGCAAAAACAGGCGCGTGGGCAATGTCCCAGGCTGCCTGCACAACAGCCCCGTGGCGGGCGAAATGCTGTCGGAATTCTTTACAACAAGTAGCTGAAATAAATTCCCTTGAAATAAATCTTCTTTCTGCTCAATAAGTTATCTATGTGGAACAGAAATTGCTTGCAGGATAGCAATTACATTCCACTGAGACACTCCATGAAAAAGTTCGTCATCCTCTTGTTGACCGCAGCTGCCCTGGTCGCAGGTTCCGCCCAGGCTGTTACCGTCCGTGGCTACGGCAGCGGTTCGCTGGTCGGCAATGACCTGACTGATCCGGAAAACGATGGCCACGGCAACGAATACGTCAACTACAACGCGGTATTCCGCTCCTCGGTCGAGCCGCAGTATCTCAGCGAAGGCGCGTTCAATGTGTTCGACAATGCCGTTGGCGGCGGCAACGACAAATGGTGCTGCGATGCCAATGGCTGGGTCGAGGCGGACTTCGGCAGCAAGCGCTACCAGTTGACCAGCTTCACGGCATCGTCGGCCAACGATTCGCCTGAGCGCGATTCGGACATCTGGCAGATCCTCGGTTCGAACGATGGCCTGAACTACACGACGATCTTCTCGTACAACAATGATGGTGTGACACCGTGGAAGAACCGCTTCCAGGTGAACGAATACACGGCCGGCGTCGACTACACGCTGCCGGCTGCGTACAGCATCTTCCGCTACCAGACCTTCTCGACGATCGGCAATCGCGCGCACCAGTTGGCCGAACTCGAATTCTTCGGCAAGGAACTGGTGGAAGAAGCCAGCGATGTGCCGGAACCAGGCAGCATCGCCCTGCTCGGCCTGGGCCTGCTGGCCGGCGCCGGCACGATCCGCCGCAAGCGCGCCTGAGGGTTTTTCGCTTCAGCGACCAAGCCACTGCCGCGCAGTGGCTTTTTTTTCGCCCCCTCGGCTGCCGGCGCGGCCGAAGGCGACTGCTTCAGATGGCGCGCAGGCGCGCGGGATCGGGCCGTTCGACAAAGGCGGCCAGTTCGTCGCGCAAGCGGCCGCCTTCGGACATCGCCGTGTTCCAGGCCTGCACCCGTGCATCGTGGTTCAGGCCATGGAACTTGAAGTCGGACCGGTCCGGCAGCTTGGCGCGCGGGAGCGTCTTCAAAAAGTCCTGCGACGGCGAGACGATCAGCACGTTGTCGAGCCAGCCGCGGTTCGGGCCGCGGGCGCAGCGGCGCCAAGGTAAAGCCTTGTCCAGCCAGCCCGGCACGATGTGCTCGTTGAAATGCGGGTACAGCACGATGCCGTCCGGGTCCTGCTGTTCCACGCGCGCATACGGCAGCGCCAGGTTGTAGTCGATGATGCCGCCGTCCCAGTAATAGCCTTCCGGCACGCCGTTGATCTGCGTGACCGGCTGCATGATCAGGGGCAGTGTGCCCGAGGCCAGCAGGCCGGCCGCCAGGTTCGCGCGCGTGAGGGCGGCGAAATGGGTGGTGAAAGCGTCGAATTGGTTGCGCAGCCAGGGCGCGCCGTCGCGGGCGTCGCCGATCACCACGCGCTCGAGCAGGCCGCCCAGGCGTTCGCGCGAGGCGAAGTTGGTCAGGGCCGCCGCTGCGAAGCCGCGCATCTCGGCGCGCCGGTGCGTGGGCGCGGCCAGGCCGCCCTTGCCGCGTACGGCGAGCAGGTGCAGGCGGTGGGTCGGGTGCATGACGATGTCGTCTTCGTGGCCGCTGACGAATGCGCGCAGCAGTTCCTGCACGACTTCGTTGATTTGCTGCGGGCTGGGCTTGGTGCTGGTATAGCGCTGGCCGGCGTACAGTTCGCCCAGGCGGGCAAAGGCGCGTACCGGGTCGCGCTGGCAGGCGGCGGCCATGCGCCAGGCGCCGATCGAGGAGCCGATCAGGGTGCGTTCGCGCGGGCTGGACGGGAGCCATTCGCCGAAGACGTATTGGTCAAGGTCGCGGAAGACCAGGCCTTTCGGGCCGCCGGCGGCGGCGGGGACGATGGCGATGTCGGCGGCGCGCAGGCCGTGGTTGCGGATGCGGGCCAGCGCGCGGGGGCCGGCGTGGAAATTGAGGGCGCTCATGGGGGCGATTATCGCAGGGTGGGCGCGATCATGTCCGGGACGATGTGTCGGCATGCAGGCGCAGTCGTGGTGGGTTCGAGAACCCACCCTACGAGCGTTTCGAGATGCGGGCGTTGTACCGCGTGGACAGCAGGGCTGGCTAAATGCCAGCACTGCGAATGGCCACCCTACAAAACCCGAACGGTCAGGCGGTGTGGAGCTGCATTGTTGCGGCGTCGAGCTTGCCTTCGACGGCGAGGGGGATGATGCGCAGGGCCTTGTCGATGGATTCCTCGATCAGGCTTTGTTCTTCGCGGCGCGGGCGGTGCAGCACGAAGTCGGCGACGCTCTGTTGCAGGTTCAGGCTGCGCGGGTGGCCAATGCCGAGGCGCAGGCGCCAGTAGTCTTGCGTGCCAAGAGCGGCGGTGATGTCCTTCAGGCCGTTGTGGCCGCCGGAGGAGCCGCCCTTCTTCAGCTTGGCGACGCCGGGCAGCAGGTCGAGTTCGTCGTGCACGACCAGGACTTCGTCGGCGTTGATCTTGAAAAAGCGCGCCAGCGCGCCGACCGACTGGCCGGAGCGGTTCATGAAGGTCAGCGGTTCGAGCAGCCAGACTTCCTTGCCGGAGATGGACGTTTTCGCCAGCATGGCGTTGTAGCGGCTCTCGCGCTGCAGGCGGCAGCCGGGCAGGCTGTTGGCGAGGTTGTCGACTAGCCAGAAGCCGGCGTTATGGCGGGTTTGTTCGTACTCCGGGCCAGGGTTGCCGAGGCCGACGATGAGGCGGATGGACATAGCGGTCGCGTCAGGAAAAAGAGGATTATCGCCGAAACAGTGCCGGGCGAGAAAACAAAAACCCGCCGGGCGCGAGCCGCAGCGGGTTTTTTTCATGCACTGCGCCACCCGAAGGCAGCACCGAAGAATTACTTGGCTTCTTCGGTTTCGGCAGCAGCTGCACCACGTGGCACCGAGGTGGTGACGATGGTCAGGTTCTGGCCGTGGGTCAGCGCGGTCACGCCTTCTGGCAGTTTCAGGTCGTCGGTGTGGACCGAGCCGCCGCTTTCCAGGGCGCCCAGGTCGACTTCGATGAACTCTGGCAGTTGGCCTGGCAGGCAGGCAACTTCCAGTTCGTTCAGCACGTGCGAGATGATCGCGCCGCTCAGCTTGACGGCTGGCGAGGTTTCAGCGTTGACGAAGTGCAGGGCAACCTTGGTGTGGATTGGCTGCGAAGCGTCGACGCGCTGGAAGTCAGCGTGCAGGACCAGTTGCTTGTATGCGTGCATCTGGAAGTCGCGCAGCAGGACTTTCTGGGCCTGGCCTTCGATTTCGAGGTCCAGCACGGAACCGTGGAAAGCTTCTTTCTTGAGCGCGTGGTACAGGGCGTTGCCGTCCAGGGCGATCAGTTGTGGGGCAGCGGTGCCGCCGTAGATGATGCCTGGGGTCTGGCCAGCCTTGCGCAGGCGGCGGCTCGCTCCGGTGCCCTGCAGGGTGCGGTTGAATGCAACTACTTTCATGTGAAACTCCATAAGTGTGGGATCGCATGCGGGATAAGTTCCCACCCGATTTCCCGGTTGTGCCCGCCCCCGCGACCAGGGGCTGGCATGGCTGAGCACTGATTGCGTACTCAAGAAAATTCGATTTTGCTTACAGTACAACGGCGCGCCGGGCTTGAAGCCGGGCGCGCCGCGAAATAATGCTTGTTTTGCTTAGTCGACGAACAGCGACATCACCGAGTCGCCCTTGACGATACGCTTGAAGGTCTCGGCCAGCAGCGGAGCACAAGTCAGCTGGCGGATCTTCGGGCAGGCGGCGCCGGCGGCCGTCAGCGGGATGGTGTCGGTGACAACCAGCTCGTCCAGCGGCGAGTTCGAGATACGGTCGATTGCAGGACCCGACAGGACCGGGTGGGTGCAATACGCCACGACCTTCTTGGCGCCGCGTTCTTTCAGGACTTCGGCGGCTTTCGTCAGCGTGCCTGCGGTGTCGACCATGTCGTCCATGATCACGCAGTTGCGGCCTTCGACTTCGCCGATGATGTTCATGACTTCCGACACGTTCGCCTTCGGGCGGCGCTTGTCGATGATCGCCAGGTCGCAGCCGAGGCGCTTGGCCAGCGCACGGGCGCGGACCACGCCGCCGACGTCCGGCGACACGACCAGCAAATCGTCGTACTTCTGCTTCTGCAGGTCGCCCAGCAGGATTGGCGACGCATAGATGTTATCGACTGGAATATCGAAGAAGCCCTGGATCTGGTCGGCATGCAAGTCCATGATCAGGACGCGCTCGACGCCGGCTTCTTCCAGCATGTTGGCGACGACCTTGGCCGAGATCGCGACACGCGCCGAGCGCGGGCGGCGGTCCTGGCGGGCATAGCCGAAATAAGGAATGGCAGCGGTGATGCGGCCGGCCGATGCGCGCTTGAGCGCGTCGACCATCAGCATGATTTCCATCAGGCTGTCGTTGGTAGGAGCGCAGGTCGATTGCAGCACGAAGACGTCTTTACCGCGGACGTTTTCATTGATTTCGACCATGACTTCGCCGTCCGAGAATTTCGAGACGACTGCTTTACCGAGAGGAATACCGAGGCTTTTTGCGACCCCTTCTGCTAGCGCCGGATTAGCGTTGCCGGTAAAAACCATCAGGT
>Ga0308160_10000690_pt1 | contig 57822 bp, 59 predicted proteins | sample PhyFR1_FD_201036 | JGI IMG/M metagenome (GOLD analysis project Ga0308160, IMG submission 201036) | Phyllosphere microbial communities from UC Gill Tract Community Farm, Albany, California, United States - DLSLF.R1 | ecosystem: Host-associated > Plants > Phyllosphere > Unclassified | place: USA...
AGGCGAAGTCCGGGTTCCTGTGAAGAACCACTTTGGAGAGAGTGACGCCAGCATAATGCCCGTCCATGTCAGCAGCATGACAAACTAATGAAGAGAGCCCCATGTCCCTGTCCGCCTTCCATTACGGTTCCGACGATTCCGGCCTGGTATGGGGTTTCCTGATCGATGCCGACGGCCGCACGGCGCCGATCGGCGCGCTGGACGCCATCGCCCGCCTGCGCCGGTCCGCCGGCGAAAGTGGAAGTGAAACTGTCCCCGGCCGGTTCTTCTGGCTGCATTTCAACCTGTCGAACGCGGCCAGCGAGCGCTGGCTGCGCACCCATGCGGACCTGGACGACGGCTTCTATGAAATCCTGCACCAGGGCTCGCGCTCGACCCGCATCGAGATCGTCGACAACGCGCTGGTCGCCGTGGTCAACGACGTGCTGCACAATTTTTCCTTCGACAACGCCGACATTTCCACGCTGTGGGTGCACGTTACGCCACACGGCGTGATCAGCGCGCGCCGCAAGCCGCTGGAATCGATCGAGCGCCTGCGCCAGGCGGTGCTGCACGGCGCGCCGCTGCGCTCGCCGGTGGAACTGCTGGTGCACCTGCTGCGCGACCAGGCCGAGGTGCTGGTCAACATCGTGCGCGACGCGGTGGCCCGGGTCGATACCACCGAAGACCAGCTGCTGGCCGGGCGCCTGACGCGCAGGCGCGAAGACCTGGGCGCCCTGCGCCGCGTGCTGGTGCGCCTGCAGCGCCTGCTGGCGCCGGAGCCGGCCGCGCTGTTCCGGCTGCTGCAGCGCCCTCCGAGCTGGGTCGCGGCGGAAGACCGCCAGGACCTGCGCCAGTCGACCGAGGAATTCACGGTGGTGCTGAGCGACCTGGCGTCGCTGCAGGAACGCATCAAGCTGCTGCAGGAAGAGATCGCGGCCCAGGTCAACGAGGACAACAACCGCAGCCTGTTCCTGCTGACCATCGTCACCGTGATGGCGCTGCCGATCAACCTGATCGCCGGCCTGCTCGGCATGAACGTCGGCGGCGTGCCGCTGTCGCAACACGCGCACGGCTTCTGGATCGTGCTCGGTTTTACGGCCGCTTTCACGGCGGCGGTGGCCTGGCTGCTGCTGCAGCTGCAACGCCCGCGCTGAACGGCGGCGTGCGCGTACCGCATCGCGCCCCGGCGGCAGCGTCACGTTGCCGTCACAATCCCTCTCTATAGTTGACTCGGAATTATTGCCGGCGAGTTAACTTTCATGAATACGCATGCAACAAACCATGCCGCACGCGGGTCCGCCGTCATGGCCGCGAACCGTTCCGGTCTGCAGATGTCCACCGTACGCAACCGGTGCCGGCCCGGGTACCGGCTGTTCCCGACACTATTCTGAAACAGGTACGACCATGAAAGAATTCGACCGCAACGAAGACGTCGTCCAGCGCGTCCACCGCGACTTCCTCGACAGCTACGACGAGGAGCTGGAACTCGAACTGGACGACCGCGACCTCGATCCCGACACGCTGCTGCCGCAACTGGAAGCCAGCGATGCCGACCGCGATGAACGCCAGCGCTATTTCCGCGAGCTGTTCCGCCTGCAGGCCGAGCTGGTCAAGCTGCAGGACTGGGTCGTGCACACCGGGCACAAGGTGGTGATCCTGTTCGAGGGCCGCGATGCCGCCGGCAAGGGCGGCGTCATCAAGCGCATCGTGCAGCGCCTGAACCCGCGCGTGTGCCGGGTGGCGGCGCTGCCGGCGCCGAACGACCGCGAGCGCACCCAGTGGTATTTCCAGCGCTACGTATCGCACCTGCCGGCGGCCGGCGAGATCGTGCTGTTCGACCGCAGCTGGTACAACCGCGCCGGGGTCGAGCGCGTGATGGGATTCTGCAACGACGATCAATACGAGGAGTTCTTCCAGACCGTGCCGGAGTTCGAACGCATGCTGGTGCGCTCCGGTATCCAGCTGATCAAGTACTGGTTCTCGATTTCCGACGAAGAGCAGAACGCGCGCTTCCTGAGCCGCATCCACGATCCGCTCAAGCAATGGAAGCTCAGCCCGATGGACCTGGAATCGCGCCGGCGCTGGGAGGAATACACGAAGGCCAAGGAGATCATGCTGGAGCGGACCCATATCCCCGAAGCGAAATGGTGGGTGGTGCAGGCGGTCGACAAAAAGAAGGCGCGCCTGAACTGCATCCACCACCTGCTGCAGCAGATGCCCTACGTCGAGATCGAACGTCCCGAGATCCACCTGCCGCAGCGCGAATACCACGAGGATTACGTGCGGCGGCCGGTGCCGCCCGAGATCATCGTCCCCGAAATCTACTAATCAAGAATCCCCCACCCTGAGGAACCACGCCGATGAAAAAACCGATGCCCGCCTGTCTCCTGCCACTCGCCGCCCTGATGCTCGCATCCGGCGCAGTCCATGCCACCCCGACGCTGACCGGCGACCGCCCCCTGGTGATCTCCCATCGCGGCGCCAGCGGCTACCTGCCGGAAGAGTCGATCCAGGCTTACCAGCTCGCCATGAAGATGGGCGCCGACTACATCGAGGGCGACGTCTACCTGACCGCCGACAACAAGGCGGTGATGCTGCATGACGGCACCCTGAACGCCACCACCAATGTCGTGGCCTACGCGGCGACCCATCCCGAAATCGCCGCCCTGCGCTCCTCGAACGGCAGCTACGACGTGACGAAGTTCACGCTGGCGCAGCTGCAGCAGCTGTCCGTGACCTGCCGTAACGCCAACGGCTACTGTACCGACAAGACCTATTTCGATCCCGCGCTGTCGTACAGCTTCGCCTCCTACGACCAGTTCCTCGATCTCGCGTACAACCATTACCTCGAGACGGGCATCGCGATCGGCGTCTTCCCCGAAGCCAAGCAGGGCGGGCTGGCGGTGGCGGAAGCCATCCTGGCCGGCCTGAACGACGCGAGGTACAACGGCTACTTCACCACCGAAGGCCGCGCGCTGACGCAGTCCTTCGACCCGGCGCAGGTGAGCTACCTGAACGCCAACTCCGCCATCCCGGTCAGCTACCTCGGCGCCTGCCCGACGACGGCAGCCGCAGCGGCCCAGGTTGCCGCCGTTGCCGACGGCATCGGCCCCTCGACCGGCCAGCTCAGCGCAGCCTGCGTGAACGCCGCCCACGCAGCCGGCCTGACGGTGATCCCGTACACCTACCTGAACAACCCCTCGACCTATGCGACCGCCTACAATCTGGGCGTGGACGGCGTGTTCACCAATTTCCCGGACATCGCCACCGGCGTGCGCGACCAGGTGTTCGGTCCGGAGACGCCGGTGCCCGAGCCGCATTCGCTGGCGCTGGTCGGCCTGGGCCTGGCCGGCCTCGCGGGCATGCGGAAGCGCCGTCTAGGCATGTAATACGTCGACGAAGCGCCCCAGCGGCATCGGCCGGTGAAACAGGTAACCCTGCATCGCCGCGCAGCCGTTGGCGCGCAGGTAGCGCGCCTGCACCTCGGTCTCGACGCCTTCGGCGACCAGGTTCAGCTGCAGGCCGCGCGAGATCGAGATGATCGCCAGCACCACCGGATAGTGGCCATGTTCGTCGTGGATCTCCTGCACGAAGGACTGGTCGATCTTGATGGTGTGGACCGGGAAGCGGTGCAGGTAGGCCAGCGACGAATAGCCGGTGCCGAAATCGTCGATCGCGACCGACACCCCGAGCTGGCCCAGCTTGTTCAGCTGCTCGATCGCGCGCTGCGGGTTGCGGATGCAGATGTTCTCGGTGATCTCGACTTCGATCTGGCCGGGCGCGACGCGGTGGCTCAGCATGGCGTCGTGCATCTTGTCGAAGAAGTCGCCGCGGTCCAGGTATTGCGGCGACACGTTGAGCGACAGTTTCAGCCTGCCGCCGCCGATGTGGTTCCAGGCGGCCATGTCGCGGCACAGCGCGCCGATCATCCAGTCCGAGATCGGCAGCATCAGGCCGCTCTCCTCGGCAAAGGGCAGGAATTCGCCGGGCGAGAGTACGCCGCGCACCGGATGGTTCCAGCGCATCAGCGCTTCGGCGCCGAGGATGCGGCCGCTGGCGGCGTCGATCTGCGGCTGGTAGTACATCTCCAGCTCGCCGTTCTCGAGCGCCTTGCGCAAGCCCTGCTCGAGCGCGATCTTCTGGTGCGCCGCATCCTGCATGGCCGGGTCATAGAAGGCGTGGCCGTTCTTGCCCTGCCCCTTGACCTGGTACATGGCGATGTCGGCGTGGCGCAGCAGCTCGTCGATGGTCTCGCCGTGTTCCGGGTAGACCGCGATGCCGATCGAGGCCGAGATGTGGACTTCGTGGCCGTCCAGGTCGAAGGGTTGATGCAGGCGCTCGAGGAACTTGGCGGCCACGATGCGGGCATCGTCGCGGTCGCGCAGCTCGGGCAGCACGATGGTGAATTCGTCGCCGCCCTGGCGCGCCAGCGTGTCGCCCTTGCGCAGGCACTCCTTCAGGCGCCCCGCGACCTGCTGCAGCAGCTCGTCGCCTTTCACATGGCCGAGGGTATCGTTGACCAGCTTGAAGCGATCGAGGTCGATGAACATCACCGCCAGCTCCGCGTGCTTGCGGCGCGCCTGGTGCATGGCCAGGCCGAGGCGGTCCTTGAACAGGGTGCGGTTCGGCAGGTCGGTCAGGATGTCGTGGTAGGCCTGGTGGTAGATCAGCGCTTCGGCGCGCTTGCGGCCGCTGACGTCGCGCGCGATGCCGTAGGTGCCGATGAAGGCGGCCTGGCCGGGCGCCTGCCCCGGCAGGTGCATGCCGATCGCGTTCAGCGAAATCGTCATCGACGTGGTGTTGAAGATGTGCGCGTGGCGGGTGCCGGCGCGGCACTCCAGGCGCAGCTCGACGTCGCGCGCCGCGCGTTCGCCGGCGCGGCGCTCGTCGAACACGTGGCGCGCGCGTTCCAGGTCGTCCTCGTGCACCAGCACCGAATAATGCCGTCCGAGCAGCTCGCGCCGCGCGTAGCCCAGCAACTGGCAGGCGCGGTCGTTGACGAAGGTGAAGCGGCCTTCGCGATCGAGCGTGTAGATGATGTCCGGCGACGAGTCGACCAGGTAGCGGTACATCTTCTCCGAGCTTTCCAGCTGGTGTGCGATGCGGCGATTGCCTTGCTCCAGCCGCCGCTGCTGCAACGCGTTGGCGACCGTCTTCAGCAATTCCTCGTGGCTGTAGGGCTTGCGCAGGTAGTCGTGGGCGCCGCGCTTGAGGGCGCCGATCGCGGCGTCGATCTCGACCTTGCCGCTGATGACGATCACGCCGGTGTCCATCTTCTTTTCGTTGATGAAGTCCATGACCCGGTTGCCGCCGATGTCGGGCAGCCGCAGATCCAGCAGCACCAGGTCGAAGCTGCTGCGTGCCAGGTGCGCCAGCGCGTCGGCGCCGGTGGCGGCGCCCGTCAGGTAGTAGCCGCGGCCCTGCAGCAACTGGTGGAGCGAAGCCAGCGCGCGCGGCTCGTCGTCGACCAGCAGCAGCCGGAACGCGTCGCCACCGCTGCTGTCGGCCTGTTCATCGAACATGGGAAGGTCGACCGCAAAGGTCACGGGGCCGGCTGTCGGATCGCTGTGCGGCCCCGGGGTGTGCTGATGGCGCTTTGACATCCTGAAGGCAAGTTGCTATTTGCCGTGGGTATTTAGAAGGCACCAATCATATCGGCATATTTCATCAAATACAATAATCCCAAGACGAATTCGTATCCATGAAAGCATCTTTTCCTGTGCATGAGGCCGGGCAGGCGAGCCACCAACATCGGCAAAACTGACAATTTTAGTTGTCACTCCACAACAATTCCACCGTGAAATATTGAATTTCGGCAAAATTTGTCGACTTTTCCCTGCTGCAGGATTACAGTCGAGCGCTTGCCCGCTTCTGTTAAATCCGCGCCTTTTAATGTTGCAATCGATTCCCGGCCGCCAGGCCGCCTGCCCGCTTCTGCTCATGCTCGCCCTGGCGCTTGGTCCAGCCGCCGCGCACGCCAGGGACGTGGACGCCGAATCCGGCAAGCCCGGCAGCTGGTCGGTCTCCGGCTTCGGCACGCTCGGGCTCACCCATGCCAGCCTGCGCCAGGCCGACTACACCACCTCGGTATTGAAGAAAAGCGGCGCCGGCGCCTCGCATCCGTGGAGCGTCGACGTCGACAGCCGCTTTGGCGCGCAGCTCGACCTCACCCTGGCCCGGCGCTGGTCGGCCGTGGTGCAGGTGGTCAGCGAGCAGCGCCTCGACAATACCTACCGTCCGCAGGTCGAGTGGGCCAACATCAAATACCAGCTGACGCCCGAACTGGCGCTGCGCGTGGGCCGCATCGCGCTGCCGATGTTCCTGACCGCCGACTACCGCAAGGTCGGCTATGCCTATCCCTGGGTGCGTCCGCCGGTCGAAGGCTACGGCGCGCTGCCGATTTCCAGCAGCGACGGTATCGACGCCACGCTGCACTGGGGCATCGGCCGCGTGCACAACGTGACCCAGGCCGTCTACGGCCACGAAGACGTCGACGTGGCCGCGCCGCTATACGCCTACGGGCGCGGCCTGGCCGCCCTGTCCAACACCAGCGCCTGGGGCGACCTCAGCGTGCGCATCAACATGATGCGCGCCGAAATCACGACCAATGCCGGCAGCCAGCTGTTCGACGCCCTGACGGCCTTCGGCGCGCCCGGCCAGGCCCTGGCCCGGCGCTATGCGATCGACCACAAGGAGGCGGACATGCTCAACATCGGGATGAGTTACGATCCGGGCCGGTGGTTCGTGATGGCCGAAGCCGGCCGCACCCGCACCCGGTCGCTGCTCGGCACCACCCATAACGCCTATATATCGGGCGGCTGGCGCTGGCGCGCCTTGACGCCGTATGCCACCTGGTCGCGGGTGCGCGCGGCGGGATCGACGGCCGAGAACGGCCTGCCGCTGGACGGCCTGCCGCCGGCGCTGGCCGCCCAGGTGGCGGCAGTCAACGGCGGCTTGAACAACCTGCTCGCCACCGCCACCCAGCAGACCTCGGCCGCGGCCGGGGTGCGCTGGGACCTGCGCACCGGCATGGCGCTCAAGCTGCAATACGACCGCGTCAAGCCGATCGACGGCTCGCGCGGCACCCTGATCAACCCGACGCCGGCGTTCCGTTCGGACCGCGCCTTCCACGTGGCCAGCGTCGCCCTCGACTTCGTTTATTAGGATGCGGATGCTCCAGTTTCAGCCCATGCATCTGCACCGGCACCTGCAGCGCCTGTGCGCGGCCCTCGCATGCGGCCTCGCCATCGGCAACGCCGGCGCCGCCGCCAGCCCGGTGCGCCTGCCCCCCGCGTCCGACCTGGTGGTGGTGGTCTCGGCGCGCAACCCGGTGACCGCGCTGCGCGCCGACCAGGTGGCCGCGATCTTCCTCGGCCAGGCGATGCGCTTCCCCGACGGCGTCGAGGCGGCCCCGCTCGACCAGCGCATCGGCTCGCCGGTGCGCGACACCTTCTACCTGCGCGTCGCCAACAAGAACCCGGCGCTGCTCAAGGCCCACTGGTCGAAGATGGTGTTCACTGGCCGGGGCCAGCCGCCCGGCGAGCTGGAAGACAGCGCGGCGGTCCGGCGCAAGGTCGCCGAGGACCCGAACGCGATCGGCTACATCGAACGCAGTGCGCTCGATGCGAGCGTGCGCGCGGTGCTGGTGGTGCCCTGATCCGGCCAGCCCAAGTCCGGTTGCGTGGGTGATGCAGATTCGGAACACCTTGTCAGAAAATCCGTGACAGTTACCTTCATGGAATTTATGATTCTTTTCATTAACTAATCAAGTGTATCGGTACGCCCTGCGTGCCACCGCAATCCATCATGGCCAATGTGAACGATATCGCCGCGTGGCGGGAACGGATTTTTGCCTCCCTGCTGTCGGTGGCACTGGTCGTGGGCACCCTGTCGACGATTGCGATCATCCCCCTGCTGGCGATCCAGGGCATGTGGTCGGTAGCGGTGGCCGACGTGGCCGCGCTGGGCTGGATCTTCGTCATCTGGCGCCTCAAGGGCTTGTCCTACGACGCACGCGTGTTGCATTTCCTGGCGGTGGTCTACATGCTGGCGGTGGCCCTGATGCTGACCGTCGGCGCCGCCAGCCTGAGCTATCTGCTGGGCCCGCCGCTGATCGCGGCCATCCTGCTGAGCCGGCGTACGGCGCTGCTGGCGCTCGGCCTCGGTGCGGCCACCCTGGTCGCCGCCGGCGCAGCCGGCCACATTACCCTGCACGTGCCCGGCTGGGAGCACGACCCGCTCAAGGCCGCGCTGGTCGCCGCCGTGAACTACTCGACCATCGGCACCATGCTGGTGCTGACCTGCAGCACCCTGCTCAAGGGCTTGTCGCTCTCTCTCGGCGAACTCGAACTGACGGCGGCGGCGGTGGCGCGCCTGAACGACCTGGTACTGATCGCCAGGGCGGCCGATGCCCAGCAGGCGCCCCAGCCGATCACCTTCGCCAACGACGCCTTCCTGCAGCGCACCGGCTACACCCGCGCGGAGATCGTCGGCCACAGCCTGCACGTGCTGCAGGGGCCGGAGACCGACCCGATGGTCCTGAAGCGCCTGTTCGATGCGCTGATCGCCGGCCGGCCCTGCAAGGACGAACTGATCTGCTATACGCGGGCCGGCGCGACCTTCTGGGCCGAGCTCGAAGTGATGCCGTTCTCGCGTGCCGGCGAACGCGCCAGCCACTGGGTGGTGGTCGGGCGCGACATCACCGAGCGCCGCATGGCGGCCGACGCGATCCACCGCCTGGCCTTCTACGACGTGCTGACCGGCCTGCCGAACCGGCGCCTGCTGGTGGACCGGCTGGGCGCGATGGTCGAGCGGGCGCGCGCCGGCGACGGGCTCGGCGCGGTGCTCTATCTCGACCTCGACAATTTCAAGGACATCAACGACGCCCGCGGCCACGCGGTCGGCGACGCCCTGCTCGGCCATGCGGCCGCACGGCTGGGCCAGGCGGTGCGTGCCGGCGACACGGTGGCCCGCATCGGCGGCGACGAATTCGTGGTGCTGGTCGAAGGACTCGGCCCCGACCCCGAGGCCGCCGCGCGCACCGCCATGGAGGTCGCCGGCCAGGTCCGCAATGCGCTGGCCGCGCCGCTCGACCTCGACGGCCAGCCCTACCGGATCGCCTCCAGCATCGGCGTGGCGCTGGCGCAGCGCACCGGCGCCGGCGCACCGGACCTGCTGCGCGAGGCCGACACCGCGATGTACCGCGCCAAGGCCGGCGGCCGCAACGGCGTGGTGCTGTTCGAGAGCGCCATGCTGGCCGAGGCCCAGCACAAGCTGACGCTGGAACGCGACCTGGCGCAGGCGCTCCACAACGGCGAACTGGCCATGCACCTGCAACTGCAGGTCGACCACGGCGGCAAGCCGGCCGGCGCCGAACTGCTGATGCGCTGGCGCCGCGCCGACGGCAGTATGGTGCGCCCCGACCAGTTCATCCCGGCGGCGGAATCGAGCGGCATCATCGTCCCGCTGGGCAACTGGGTGCTGCGCCAGGCCTGCGCCTTCTGGCTGGCGCTGGACCGTGCCGGCCACCCGATGCCGCTGTCGATCAACGTCAGCCCGCTGCAGTTCCGCCAGCCCGACTTCGTGGAGCAGGTGCGCACCATCCTGCGCGAGACCGGCGCCCCGCCGCAGCAGCTGATCTTCGAAGTCACCGAAGGGCTGTTGATCGAAGACATCGGCCAGACCATCGCGCGCATGCACGAACTGACCGCGCTCGGCATCCGCTTCTCGGTCGACGACTTCGGCACCGGCTACTCGAACCTGGCCTACCTGCGCAAGATGCCGCTGTACGAACTGAAGATCGACAGGAGCTTCATGCACGACACGCCGCACGACGCCGGCGGCACCGCGATCGTGCAATCGATCCTGTCGATGGCCGGCCACCTCGGGCTGCGCGTGGTCGCGGAAGGCATCGAGTCCGAAGCCCAGGCCGGCTACCTGCGCCAGCACGGCGGCGCCCACATGCAGGGCTTCCTGTATCACCGGCCGATGCCGCTCGAGCAGCTGATCGGCTGGCTGGGCAGCGCCGCGCGCCGCGACGAGGCCTGCGTGGCGGGCTAGCGGCGGCGCTGCAGCTGCCCGGGGCGGAAGTTACAATGGCGGGCAACGACCACCCGCCACAGCCATGCCATGCCGCACCCGCCCCTGCCCCTGCCCTTGCCCGCTGACGATGCCGGCCCCGAAGCCAGCCGTTCCTCCGCCGATGACACCAGCGCCGGTGGCGGCATCCTGCCGGCCGCACTGACGGCCTGGCTCGACGCCCGCGCCGAAGATCTCGACGCCGGCCCCGGCCTCGCCGCCGAAGTCGTGCCGCGCCTGGGCGCGGCCGGGCTGTTCAAGGCCGGCGTGCCCGCAGCGCTCGGCGGCCTTGGCGGCACGACGGCAGACGCGATCGGGTCGATCGCCGCCGTGGCCGCGCATTCCCTCACCGCCGCCTTCGTGTTCTGGGGCCAGCGCAGCTTCATCGAATTCCTGCTGCAAAGCCCGAACGCGGCGCTGCGCGCACGCTGGCTCGCACCGCTGCTGGCCGGTGAATCCGCCGGCGCCACCGGCCTGTCGAACGCGATGAAGCACCTGGCCGGCATCGAAGCGCTGCAGGTCGACGCCACCCGCACCGCGTCGGGCTGGCAGCTGGACGGATCGCTGGCCTGGATCACCAACCTGCGCAAGGAAGGCTTCATCGCCGCGGCGGCGGTGAACATGCCCGGCGGGGCGCCGCCGGCGGTGGTCGCGTTCGGCGGCAGTGCGGCAGACGACGGCAAGGGCGTCGTGCGCAGCGCCGACCTCGACCTGATCGCCCTGCGCGGCAGCAATACCGCCGCCGTCAGGCTGGACGCGGCGCGCGTCGACGACGGGGCGATCCTGCACGAGAATGCGCAGGCCTGGCTGCCGGCGGTTCGCCCGGCCTTCCTCGGCATGCAGTGCGGGCTGTCGCTCGGGCTGGCGCGCGCCGCGCTCGATGCCGCGCAGGCGCTGCCGGCCGGGATGCGCACGCCCCTGCTGCCGCGCATCGGGCTACTCCGGACCGACCTGGAAGCCAAAGCGGAGGAACTGAAGACAGGCGTGGCCGAGGGCCGCTTCCAGGCCGCGGCGGCGCCGCTGTTCCGCCTGCGCATCGCCCTCGCGGGCATCGTCCAGCAAGCCGTGATGCTCGAACTGCAGGCCCGCGGCGGCCAGGCCTACCTGCAGGCGCGCGACGGCGGCTTCGCGCGGCGCTGGCGCGAAGCCGCCTTCATCCCGATCGTGACACCGAGCCTGCTCCAGCTGCAGGCTGCCCTCGACGGGCAGGCTTGAGCCCGCAATACCGCGGACGGACAATCGTACCGGCCGGCCCTGGCCGTTCTTCTGCTCGAACGCGGTCAAATCACCAAATTGGTGTAGGCATTGCCCCATTGCTGGAGGCCCCTGCTCGCCATGAACAGCTCGAGCTTCTCGGTCAGGGGAATCCTGGGTGCCCTGTCGTAGATGCCCGCGATTTCCCAATGCTGCCCCACCTCCTTCAGCGTCACGAAGATCGGGATGTTTATTGAAGTGTTTCGAATGCTCAGTGCAAGATGATTGTGCGCTCACAGGATGGGTGCCCCAAGCAAAGGAATTACACATGCTTTGATTTTGGTAGAATCGTGACCTGCATTTGAATTCCAGCTCGAGCCTGCCCATGTCCTCCCACGCCATCACACCGTCGTCGGTCGTCCGCCTGGTCGACAATTTCTACGCGCGCGTACGGGACGATGCCTTGTTGTCCCCGGTATTCGAAGCGAAGCTGGCAGGCAGGTGGCACGAGCACATGCCGAGAATGGTTGCGTTCTGGACCAAAGTATTGCTCGGCACCGGTGAATTCGACGGCAACGTGTTCGGCAAACACATGGCCCTGAACGGCATCGGCACCGAACATTTCGTCCACTGGCTCACGCTGTTCAGGCTGACCGCGATCGAGGTGTTCGGCGCCGACGGGGCCGAGCCGGCGCTTGTCGTTGCCGAGCGCATCGCGGGCAGCCTGCAGCTCGGCTTTTTCAGCGAGATACGAGTCTGACCCGAGGGGTCCGAGCAGCCTTATTGCGCGAAGCGCGGCTTGAGCCGGTCGGCATCAAGCACCGGGAACGGGAAGCCCAGCACCACGGCGGCGCCCTGCGTCTGGTTCTGCGCCTGGCACTTGTGGGTGCACGCCGTGGCCGGCGGCGCGACCTCGGTCGCGTCCTCGCCCATCACCTGCCCCATGCGTCCGCCGCTGGCCACCGACCACTGCGACACGCCGCCGCAATGCTGGACCCTGGCGGTGCCGCCGGTGCGGGTCACGATATTGTTGGTGCACAGCGGCTCGGCGATGCGGTCGGCGAACTGCGGGCTGTCGCGGCCGACGAATTTGTTCGAATAGTCGTTGCCGAAATTGATGCGCGGCGCGATGGTCAGCGTGGTGTCCTTGAAGGGCACGACCTCGCCTTCGCGGTTGCGGAAGTTGCGGTTGTCGAAGTAGAAGGCGCTCTGTGCCAGCTTGTGGGTGAACACGGTCTTGGTCTCGTCGGCGCGCGCCACTTCCATCTGGAAGATGCCGCCGTTGGCGCAATCCTTGGCCTGGATCTTCATGGTCAGGCCCGGGCCGGTGCGGGTGAGGACGATGTCGGCCGAATCGCTCAGCTCGACGCGCACCGCGCTGTTCAGGAACAGGCCGCGGTGATCCGGGAGCTTGCTGTCGAAGACCGGGGTGGCCCTGCCGCCGGTGATGTCCTTCTTGTTGGCGACGCCCGTCATCACGTAATTCAGCACGCCGAACGAGGCGGCGTCGACGTCGAACTGCACGTAGCGCCCCTGCACCCGGAAGGTCGATGCCACGCTGCCCGGCGCCACCGACACCGTCTGCGGACCGCTCTTGCCGAGCACCGTGAAGCCGCCGTTTTCGCAGCCCGAGGAACTCGCCGCGTACGCGTGTTGCGCCGACAGGAGCAATCCCATGCCGCAAGCCGCCATCCAGTTTTTCATGCTTTTGTTCATCCCTGATTCTCCATTCCTGGTAAGTGCGCCGGTGGTCGAAGTGATCCGGTCGCCATCGCTTCTTGCGAATTCTGTTGTAGTCGGCGCTTACTGCAGATCGATGCGGCCATACGCGCCGTGCGTCTCGTTGGCCGGGCCGGCGGCGTAGAACAGCGTGTTCAAAGGCTGCTCGTTCAGGCCATTGCCGAAGGCGATGCCCCACAAGCCGTCGATCGCGATCGGGGTCTTGTCGGCCTTGGCGAGCACGCCCACCACGGCCCCGCTGTCCGGGTCGAACACGTTGATCTTGCCGTCGCCGAAATTCCCGACCAGCAGCTTGCCGGCGGCGCTGCCAAAGGTGGACGGCGCCATCGCGATGCCCCAGGGCGCGTTCAGCACGCCGCCGGTGGCCAGGCGCTTGACCAGCGCGCCGCTCGGTTCGAACACGTCGACGATGCCGAGACCCGTGCCGCGGTTCACGCCCGGTCCGCTGGTCGCGCGCTGCGCATAGCTCACGTAGATGCGGCTGCCGACGGCCTGGATGCCGTAGGGCGCATATCCGGTGGGCAGTCCGCTGTCCGCGAAGCCGCCGCCGGGCAGCGTCACTTTCTTCCAGGTCGGGTCGTAGACGTCGATGCGGCCGTTGCGGAAGTCGGCGGCATATAAATAGTTTATACCGTTATAGCTGGACAGCGTCAGGCCTGTATAGGCTGAAGCAGCGGCGATGCCGGCGGCAGCGGTATCGACCGTCGTGATGGCGTGGGTGCGGTCGACCGCCGGCGACCAGCCGGACAGCGTGCCGCCGGTGCCGGCAAAAATGAAGGCGGCGACGCCGCTGGCGGCGCCCGCGCTCACGCGGAAATCCTGGGTGCCGTTGTAGACGATGCCCGTCGGGCCGGCGCTGCCGCCTGCCCCCGCCGGCACGCTCACGACCAGGGTCTGCGGATTGCCCCTGCCGTCGTACAGCGTGGAGGTCGAGGTGCCCTGGTTGGCCACCCACACGAAGCCGGTCGGATTGAAGGCGACGCCCCAGCCGTTGACCAGGTTCGGGTCGGCGTGGGGCGCTGCGGCAGCCGTGTCCGCGACCACGGCGGTGGCGCTGTAGGTGGACAGCGCGGGCGGGGGTGCCGGGTTGGCGGGGGACTTGTCGTCGTCGCCGCCGCAGGACACCAGCGCGGCGCCGACGAAGGTGACGACGAAGGTGACAAGCAAGGGGCCGGCCGGCATGATGGACGACGGCCTGGCGCCGCGGCGGTCGGATGCTCGGAATCGGGTCTGCATGGCGTGCTCCTGTCGGGTGGATCGGGACGATGGGGACATCTGACCCGTAAATACCCGCCGGCACGCTAAAGGTTCACTATTTTTTTAAAAATGCAGACTGAGGCTGGCCGTGAACGCGCGGGCGCGCGGAAACTCGGACAGGTAGCCGCGCCAGCGCGTCTGCCAGCCCGCCTGCACGGTGCAGTCGCCGACGTCGGCCACGAGCGCGATGCGCGCGTCGCCGCTGTTGCCGACGCCGGTACCGCCCGCTGCGCCGCCGTAGCCACCCATTGGATGCAGCAGGCCCGCGTGCGCGGCCAGGCGCAACTGGTCGTTGAGCGGATACGCGCCGCTCAGGTCGAGGTACAGGCTGCGCCCTTCTCCATAATAGGCAGGCGAATAGAACAGGCGCGCGCTGGCGCGCTGCACGGCCAGGCCGGCATAGAACTCGTGGTAGTTCCAGCGGCCGTCGCGCAGGAAGGTGCTGCGGGTGACGCCGGCATCCCAGGACAGCATCGACGTCAGCCGCTGCGCCCTGCCGCCGTAGGCGATCAGCTGGCCCTGCGCCCGCCCCTCGATCCGCACCGGCGAGGCGAAGGCGCCGGCATACCAGCCGGCGTCGGTATCGTGTTCGACGCGCAGCTGCAGCGTTGGACGGGTGTCCAGTGCGATGCCGCGTCCCGCATATTCCGAGACGAAGGTGAGGTCGGCACTGGTCTGGCACCGCGCGCTCCCGGCGCAGCAGATCAGCAGGATGGCGGCTAGCGCAGGCGGGCGGGGTTGGTGGCGTTGTTGGCGGCGGTGGATGTGCATAGGCAGACGCAGGCAGCGGCCGCCCGCGACAGGGCGGCACATGCGTCTATGTTACCAGCCGAAAGTGCCTGCACGCCGCCGCGTGGCTTCACTTGCGCCAGCAGCGCGGCCAGTCCGGCGACATGGGCCGCCGCGTACGAGGAGCCGGACACCATGCGCCAGCCCGTGCCCGGCGCGCAGGTCGGGATGTCGGTGCCGGGCGCATACAGCAGGTTGGACGCCGCCGGATGGCGGTCGCCGCTGCGCGCCACGCCGATCACGCCCGGGAACGAAGCTGGGAAGCCGCCGTCCGGCCGCTGCGGATCGGCGGCGCCGATCACCACCACGCCACGCGCCAGCGCCGCCTGCAGCAGGCTTTGCAGCAGGCGGTCCGGCGGCCCGGCGAGGCTCAGGTTGATGACCTGGGCGCGATTTTCGAGCGCGTAGTTGATGGCCTTGCCCAGCGTGAGGCTGTTGCAGCGCGCCGGCTGCGCGCCGGTTTCCCAGCAGGCGCGCAGTGCCATCAGCCGGGCACCCGGCGCCACGCCGGCGATGCCGACGCCGTTGCCGGTGTGCGCGCCGATGATGCCGGCGACCGCGGTGCCGTGGGTCTCCGCCACGTCGGGCGCGTCGTCGACGAAATTGCGCAGCAGCGCCACCCGCCCGGCCAGGTCGGGGTGGGAAGCATCGACGCCGCTGTCGACCACGGCGATCGTGACGTTGCGGCCGGTGCTGGTGCGGTGCAGGTCGGCCAGGTGCCAGTCGTGCGCCGCCGGCTGCACCGGGTACAGCGGATCGGCGCCATCGAGGCCGACGTATTCCGCCAGCGGCTGGGCCCAGGCCACGCGCGCATCGTGCGAAAGTTCGTCGACCACGCGCGCGAGCGGCACGTCGCCCTCTTCCTCCATCACGAAGCAATCGACACCGATGGCGGGCATCGGCCAGTTGTCGCGCAGGCGCAGGCCGTGGGCGGCGGCGATGTCGCCGGCCACGCGGCGGCGCGCGGCGCTGCCGCCATCCTTCAGGTAGCCGCCGCCGTACGAAGCATCGGGGCGGAAGTGCTGGGCAGGCAGGCGCAGCATGACCAGTACCTGGTGGCGTGCGGCTTCGGCTACCGGATCCGGATGTGCCGGCGGTTGGCCGCCCGCCTGTGCCTGCGCCGGTGCGCACAGCATGAATGCCGCCATCGCGGCCAGCACGCGCAGGGCGTTCAAGGCCGGCCTTCCGCGCCGAGCGGCTCGGCCAGCGTGACCGCGGCCTGCCCGCGCAGGCGTTGCGCAAGCGCGGCGGGGGCCGCTTCGGTGCCGAGGACCCAGGCACCGGTGGCGGTCGGCCCGCCGACGATGCGCGCGCCGCTGTCCAGGACGATGCGGCGCAGTTCGCGTTCCGGCGTGTCCGGCTTGAACATGACGATCAGCTGGCTCTGCGCGCCCGCCGCGGCACCGAGCACGCGATAGGCACCCGCGTCGGCGTCGGCGCTGCCGGCGGCACGCAGCAGCAAGGCGGCCAGCACGGCGATCGCGCAGCACTGCAGGCCGACCGCCATGCGCAGCCAGCGCGCATCGTTGGCGGCCAGGCGGGCGCGCCAGCCGCGTGCGGGCGGCAGCGCTGCGGCAGTCCCCGGGGCGGCAGGTCGCGGCATGGCAGGCGGCAGTTCGGCAGGCGGCAGCAGGCGTGCCAGCGCGCCTTCCATGTCCAGATCGGGTGCCGCAGGCGCGGCGGCACGCAGCGTGTGCAGCGCGGCCAGGTCGGCGCGGCACTGCGCGCACCCCTTCAGGTGGGCCTGCACCCGTTCCAGCTCGGTGCCGGCCAGCGTGCCGTTGGCCAGCCAGGGCAGCAGCTCCTGGGCTTCCAGGTGGGCGTGTTCGCTCATTGCCTCGCCTCCAATTGGCCGTCGAGCAGCAGGACCAGGCGCTTGCGGGCGTGGAACAGGCGGGTCTTGATCGTGTTGACGGGGCAGTCCATGATGTCGGCGATTTCGGTCAGGCTCATGTCGTGATAGAAGGTCAGCTGGAAGGCAGTCCGCTGCGCCAGCGGCAAGGCGGACAGCGCGGCATCCACCGCCTGCGCCAGGCGGACGCGCTCGAACTGCCAGTCCGGCCGGTCGGCGTCCAGGCCTTCGCGCTCGTCGCCGCCCGCCTCGACCGGCTCGTCGACCGCCTGCAGCGCCTTGCAGGCGCGCCGGTAGGCGATCGCGAAGATCCAGGTCGAGACCTTGCTGCTGCCGTCGAAGGTGGCCGCCTTGCGCCACACCGCGAGCAGCGTGTCGTTGACGATTTCCTCGATCAGCGCTGTGCTGCGCGTCATGCGTTGCAGGAAGCGTCCCAGCCGCGGAAAGTAGGCGCGGTACAGGGCTTCGAAGGCGCGCCGGTCGCCGGCCGCGATGCGACCGACCAGGCAGGCTTCGCCCTCGGCCGTGCGGGCCAGGATCGCGGGATCGTCGGGTGTTCTGTCCAAGCGCTTGTCTCCACTGTTTCCGGTATATACCCGGAGGATGCCGAAAGGTTCAATGCGCGTGAAGTTTGCCTGAAGAACTGTGGCAGAGGAAAGGTTTTCCTGATCAGGGTCGGGCGCCCTCGGCCAGTGAAATCAGGTCCAGCATGGCACCGGCGTCCACGGGTTTGACGAGGAAATGGTCGAAGCCGGCCGCGATCGCCCGTTCGCGGTCCTGTTCCTGTCCATAGCCGGTCAGGGCGATCAGCAAGGCGTCTGCCGTCCCGGCCCGCTCCCGCAGCATGCGGGCAAGTGTGTTGCCATCGATTTCGGGCAGTCCGATATCGAGTATGCAGACATCCGGAAGTTCGCATTCGGCCCGGTCCAGCGCGGCGCGGGCCGTGTGCTCGACCATGACTTCATGGCCGACGACTTCGAGGTACATCGCCAGCATGCGTGCCGCATCGACATTGTCGTCGACGATAAGGACACGGCGCCGGTGCAGCGCCGCGCGCGATGCCGGCCCCTGCTCTTTTCCGGATGAATCGCCGGACAGCGGCTGGACGGTGCGCGGCAGCGTCACGATGAAGTCGCTGCCTTGTCCGGTACCGCCGCTTTCGCAGGCCACCGTTCCCCCATGCAGTTCGACCAGGCTCTTGACCAGTGCCAGCCCGATACCCAGGCCGCCCTGGGACCGGTCGGGGCTGCGCTCGGCCTGGGAAAACAGATCGAAAATGCGGGGCTGCAGATCGAGCGGGATGCCGACGCCGTTGTCGGCCACGTGCAGCCGCACCTGCTGGTCGGCAGCCTGCATCGTCAGGTGGATGTTGCCCCCGCGTGGCGTGTACTTCGCGGCATTGCTCAAGAGATTGGTCAGGATCTGGATCAGGCGCTTGTGATCGCCCAGGACGTGGGCCGGCGCCGGGTCGAGGTCGAGCGTGAGGTGATGGCTCTTTTGTTCGATCAGGGGCCGGGCCTGTTCCAGGGCGTCGGCCACGACCTGCTTCACGTCGAGATCGGCTTTTTCCAGCGTGACGAGGCCGCGCGTGACCCGGGACACGTCCAGCAGGTCGTCGACCAGGCCCGTCATGTGGCCGACCTGGCGCGAGATGATCTGGCTGGTGCGCCTGAGCTGATCCGGTTCCAGCCGCGCCACCGCCATCAGGTCGGCGGCGGCACGGATCGGTGCCATGGGGTTCCTGAGCTCGTGCGCCAGCATGGCCAGGAATTCGTCCTTCCTGCGGTCGGTCTCGCGCAGCGCCTCTTCGGCACGTTTCCGTTCGCTGACGTCGATCGACACCGCCAGCATGGTGTCGGCCGGTTCGCCGTTCGGACCGCGCACCGGGCTGACGGTGTTGTTGACCCATACGATGCCGCCGTCGGGCCGGACATAGCGCTTCTCGATCTCGAACGGCATGCCGGTGGCAACCGCCTGTTCGAACAGCGGGGCATTGCGTGCCAGGTCGTCCGGATGGGTAATGTCGTGTATATGCATGCCCAGCAAGTCTTCGCGCGGGCGCCCCACGATCCGGCAAAAGCGCTCGTTCATGCGCACCAGCCGGCCCGTCAGGTCGGTTTCGCTGATGCCGGCCCCGGTCTGCGCGAACAGCGAGTCGAGATGCGCCTCGCTCTGCTGCAGGGCCTGCTCGGTCCGCCTGCGCTCGGTGACGTCCACGAAGGTGCAGACTGCGCCCTGCAGCACGCCATCCAGCCATACGGGCCGGGCCCGGTATTCGACCGGAAACGGTGTGCCGTCGACGCGGAAGAACAGTTCGTCCTCGACGTGGGCGAACGAACCGGAGCGCGCCGCCTGGTAGATCGGGCAATCGCACACGTCGTAGTGCGAGCCGTCAGGATGGCGATGATGGATGACGCCGTGCAGCTTGCGGCCGACGGCGTCTTCTTCGCGTTCGAACCCCAGCATCTTGAGGAAAGCCGTGTTGCACATGATGGTGACGCCGTCCCGGTCCACTGAATAGAAGCCCTCCTCGCCGCTGTCGATGAGCAGGCGGAGGTAATCGTGGTTGGCACGGATGCGTTTTTCGGCGTTGCGCAGCTCGGCCCCCATCCGGCTGCGTTCGATAAATTCGTGACAGCGCCCGGCGACGATCGCGAGGAGTTCGATGTCGTGCGACGCCCAGTGCCGGGGCGCGGCCTGCCAGATCATCATCCAGGCGAGGACACGCGTGTCGTGGCGCACCGGCGCGGCGGCGAATGCGCCGGGCAGCGTATCCATCGCGAGCGGCACCAGGGCATCGGCACGCCGGTCGGCAGCGGTATCGTCGACGATGCAGGCGATGGGCGGATGGCTCGGCGGCGTGTCCGGCGCGCCGGCATCGTCCGTGGCGACGCGCGCCAGGCCGGCCGAAAGCCGGTGCCAGTCGGCACCGGCGTCGGCATCGCCCTGGCGCTGACAGAGCGATTCGTCGATATACACGCAGCGGTCGACCGCGAGATAGTCACCCAGCAGCCTGGCCGCAGTTTCGGCAATTTTTGCCGGCTCAGCCAGGTCCTTGACTGCATTGTCGAGCCTGGCTACGAACCGGTAGCGGTCGAGTTCGTCCGATAATGACCGGGCAAGCCCTTCACCAAGGTATTTTTGTTCTGACATCGTCATGCATTTCGGGTTGATTTCCGTACATCCTAATGTAGTTTAGTACGGGCAAAGTGGACGATTGAAAAATGCGCTGCCATTGCGGAGGGAGTGCACCGCGCGCGCGGCAAAAATTTGACGGAAACATCGAATCACGCCGGAAAAAATCCAACATTTCTATGACCTATGGCTGACAAGCAGTTACAATGGGTGAGAATGTATTTACAGTGCGTTGCTATGCAAAAAAATTTAAGTTTTGCAATATCGAGGACGGCAATGTTAGGTCAGCATTCATTACGTTACGTTCAGTTGATGTCGACGCAGGAGCAAGTGTTTGCCGACTGGCTGGCGCAGGTCCACGCCGTCATCCCGTACGCATGCAGTATTCCCCGCCCTGCCCTGATCAATACCCTTCCCTTGTTTTTCGAACACCTGGTCCTGGCGACAACCGGCGAAAACAGGCCTTTCGATCACTCGACGCTGGCAGCCGAACATGGCGGCCAGCGCGCCCGGGTGACCCGTTTCAACGCGGGTTCGATCGTCCACGAGTTCCAGCTGTTCCGTTCCGCGATCATCGGCGCATGGCACCGGGCCGGCATCAGCCTGGCACTCGACGAAGTGGAGCGGCTGAACAACGCGATCGACGAAGCCCTGCGCGAATCGTTGACCGGCTTCTCGGTATCGCAAGTGCAGATCCGCGAACAGTTTTTCCTGGCCCTGACCCACGATCTGCGCACGCCGCTCGCGGCAGCGTCGGCCGCCGTGCAACTCATCGGCGTGGCAACCAGTCTTGGGCGCGTGCACCAGATGGCGGCGATTGCCATGCGCCAGCATGCGACCCTGAATACCATGATCTGCAACCTGCTCGACATGATGGTCCTCAATGCCGGGCCCATGGCCGTCGACTTGAGCGATACCGAGGTGGCCGAACTGGTCTCAGAAGCCGTCGCCAGCGTCACGCTGTCGTCCGGTCGCACGATACGGCTTTCCGGGGAACCCATCCACGGCAAGTGGAATGCGGTGGCAATCCGCCGGGCGGTCGAGAATCTGCTCAACAATGCCGTGAAATACAGCGACAAGGACACCCCGATCGATATCGTCGTGGCAGCGAAAGACGGTATGGCGACCATCGCCGTGACGAATATCGGCCCGCCCATCCCTGCCGAGCAGACCGAAGCCATCTTCCAGTTGTTCCGGCGCGCCCCGGGCGACCGGGAAAAAGGCATTGCGGGCTGGGGCATCGGCCTGCCTTACGTCCGCACCGTGGCCGAACAGCACGGGGGACGGGTGAGCGTCGACAGCGATGACACACGCACCACCTTCCTGCTTGCGTTGCCCCTGGACCGCGTCGACGACGCCGACGGGCAGGCAGGTGCCGCCGTCCCGGTAGCGTAATCGGCCCGATCCCGCTGAGGTTCGTCGTATGTCCGTCCGCTTCCGCAACAATGTCCACGTGACCGGCTCCGGTCCGGCCACCATGATCTTCGTCCACGGCTTCGGCTGCGACCAGACCATGTGGCGCTTCATCGCGCCGGCATTCGAGGAGCGGTTCCGCGTCGTGACCTACGACCTGGTCGGCTGCGGCGCATCCGACCTGCAGGCGTACGACCGCGACAAGTATGCCACGCTGCACGGCCATGCCGACGACCTGCTCGACATCATCGACGCCTGCGCACACGGCCCCGTGGTCGCGGTCGGCCACTCGGTCGGCGCCATGATCGGCATGCTGGCGACGATCAAGGCAACGGAGCGCTTCAGCGCACAAGTCATGGTGAGCCCATCGCCCTGTTTCCTCAACGACGGCGACTATATCGGCGGCTTCAACCGGGACGAGATGGAGATGCTGCTGGCGACAATGGAAGACAATTTCCTCGGCTGGTCGATGAAGATCGCGCCGCTGATCATGGGTGCGCCGAACCAGCCGGCGCTGAGCAGCGAGCTGGCGCGCCGCTTCTGCCGCAACGATGCCGCCATCATGCGCCATTTCGCGCACGTCACCTTCCTTGCCGACCATCGCGCCGACCTGCCGCGCTCGAGCGTGCCGGCGCTGGTCCTGCAATGCAGCGACGACCTGCTGGTACCGCACGAAGTCGGCCCCTACCTGCTGCATCACCTGCCCAACAGCCGCCTGCGCATCGTCGGCAACGTCGGCCATTGTCCGCACATGAGCGCCCCGAGCGCCAGTTTCATGGAAATCGACGCCTTTCTGGCGCAGCGCTGATCGCTGATCGCCTTGACGCGCCCGCGCGGCCTCAGGCGGCCGCGATGGCCGGACGGGGACGCGAGGCGTGCGCCGGCGCCGTGTTGAATTCACCGTAGCTGGCGATCAGGTCCTTCATCGCAGGCGATCGACCGCCTGCAGATCCTTCTTGGCGATCGCGTCTGCCAGTCCCATCAGCCCGTCCCGGATATAGCTGTCGCGCCTGGCGACGACGGCCTGGGCCAGCACCTTTTCTTCCGGCTCCTGCGGCTGGGCCATATAGGCGGCCCAGGCCTTGTCGGACTCCTTGATGAAACCCCGGGCGCGCTCGATCATGGCGCTGACGTCGGCGGCCTCGGGATGCAGCGCCGTGCGGTCCATCGCGAAGCGCGCCCTTGACAGGAAATCCTTCGACTCGTTGATGGCAATGCTCGACAGCAACTGGTTGGTATAGACGTCCTTGAGCGCTGCCTCGAGGTTCCGTATCCCTAACAGGCCGAGTGCGGCAAAGGCAAGGAGGATCAGGCCCAGCAGGCCCATGGCCCCGAGGAGACGCATACGTATCGACATTTTCTTGAACATGTAGTGGACTGCCGTAGCGTAAAAGGACAGGGATGCGCGGTCGGGGTGGAAACGCGCCACATCGGGAATCGATACCGTCGACATACTACAAGACCGTTGCATTGCAGAAATTCAACGCGGGCGTAAATATTGCGTGCTTTTTCGTGTTGGTTGCGCTATCGCAACATCACATTCCCGAGGTCGTTGCGCACCTGGCAAGTGACGTGGATACGCGACAATAAAGACATTTTGCTCATGTGAAGCGGCATATTCACGCCCTTGCAAAAGCCCGGCGCATACAATATCCGTGACCGATCATTACGGATTTCCATATGACTTCGCCCATGCCCATCGCTGCAGCGCCCCCGCTCACCGTCAGCGCCCTCAGGAAAAGCTGCTCGGCCTGCAGCATGCACCAGCTCTGCCTGCCCATGGGGCTGGACGACAGCGACATCGACCGGCTGGACAAGGTCATCGGCGGCCGCCGCCGGGTGCCCGCCAACGACCGGCTGTACAAGATGGGCGCCCCCTTCCGCAACCTGTACGCGGTCCGCTTCGGCCAGTTCAAGACCTGCCAGGTCGATGCAACCGGCGGCACCCAGATCACCGGCTTCCAGATGGCCGGCGAACTGCTCGGGATGGACGCCATCAGTACCGAGCGCCACCACTGCGACGCCGTGGCGCTGGAAGACAGCGAAGTCTGCGAGATTCCATTCGCGCGCCTGGAAGAGCTGTTCGGCCAGGTGCCGGCACTGCTGCGCCATTTCCACCGCATCATGAGCCAGGAAATCACGCGCGAACAGAATGTCATGCTGCTGCTCGGGAACATGCGCGCCGAGCAGCGCTTCGCGGTTTTCCTGGTAAACCTCTCCGCGCGCTATGCCGCGCGCGGCTATTCGCCGCACAGTTTCCACCTGCGCATGTCGCGCGAAGACATCGGCAACTACCTCGGGCTGACCATCGAAAGCATCAGCCGCCTGCTGTCGCGCTTCCGCAAGGAAGGCTGGATCCGGATCGACAAGCGCGAGCTCACGCTGCTCGACCCGGACCGCCTCAAGGCCCTGGCGTCCGGCGCCCAGGAATGCAAGTCGATCGAGTGAAGACGGTCTAGCCACGGTCGGCGACGATCACGCGTTCGGGCCGCCGGCCCCAGTCCCAGCTGCCGGCGAGCCGCCAGCCGCGCCCGGCGCCTTCGACGACCACCTGCCAGTGCGTTTTCTCCAGCGCCGGCAGCGGCATCGAGAAACGGCCGTCCGCACCGGGCCGTGCCAGCAGCACGATATCCCGCTCCGGCAGCGTCGGATGTGCCAGCCTGATCGTGAACGGCGCCGCCAGCGGATAACCGAAACTGTCGATCTGCCCTTCGAGGCGCCCCTGCGCCGCCAGGTAACGAAGCTGCAGGCGCAGGTGCAGGGCGCTCGCCGCGCGGTCGCGCCGCAGGTCCTGGTTGATGGCCTTGCCCTGTTTGTAGTAGTCGTCGACGACCATCGCGTCCGGATGCCGCAGCGCCAGCCAGGCGGCGATGCCGCCGCCGGCCAGCACCGAAGCCGGGCCGAGCATCAGCAGCCAGGGCCAGCGGTGGGTGTACCAGGGCGCCGGCGGCGCTTCCAGGTGGGAAACCGGTGACGCAGGCATGGGCACTCCTTATCTGGGGACGATGAAGACCGCGTTCTCGGTCACGGCGATGGCCGGATCGTCCACCGCGCTCACGCTGACGGCGATCGGATTCGAACCGGCGTGCGCCGCGTGCGGGTCGGCGCGCACGCGTACCGGCAGCGCGCGTGCGCTCGCGCCCGCGAGGTCGACCCGGTCGCCCTCGACGATCGTGGCCGAGGCGAGGCCCTGGACCCGGATGCGGAACGGGTGCGCGCGTCCATCCGTGTTCATCACCTGCAGGCGATACACATTCTCGATCAGCCCGCCCTCGACCTCGCGTCCCATCGCGCCGCGGTCGCGGATCACGTCGAGCTTGAGCGGCGTGCGCAGCAACAGGGCGCCGGCCAGCGTGGCGGCGATGGCGACCAGCACCAGGCCGTAGCCAAGCACGCGCGGACGCAGGATGCGGCGGCGCACCTCGCCCTTCGCCAGGCCGTTCGCCAGCGCGTTCTCGGTGGCGTAACGGACCAGGCCGCGCGGCTTGCCGACCTTGTCCATCACGCCGTCGCAGGCGTCGACACAGGCGGCGCAGCCGATGCATTCGTACTGCAGGCCGTTGCGGATGTCGATGCCGGTCGGGCACACCTGCACGCACAGCGCGCAGTCGATGCAATCGCCCTGCCGCCCGGCGCCGCGGCCGGCCCTGGGGGCGCCGCGCGGTTCGCCGCGCGCGGCGTCGTAGCTGATCACCAGGGTGTCGCGGTCGAACATCGCGCTCTGGAAGCGGGCGTACGGGCACATGTACTTGCAGACCTGCTCGCGCATCCAGCCGGCGTTGCCATACGTGGCAAACGCGTAGAACAGCACCCAGAACGATGCCCAGGGACCGGCCGTGAGCGTGGCCAGTTCATGGCCCAGCGTACGGACCGGCGTGAAGTAGCCGACGAAGGTGAAGCCGGTCCACAGCGCGACCGCCCCCCAGGCCAGGTGCTTGGCGCCGCGCGTGCCGATTTTTTCGGCATGCCACGGCTGGCGGTCGAGGCGGATGCGCGCGCTGCGGTTGCCTTCGATGCGGCGCTCGATCCACAGGAAGACCTCGGTGTAGACGGTCTGCGGACAGGCATAGCCGCACCAGATGCGCCCGGCCACCGCCGTGACCACGAACAGGCCGTAGGCACACACGATCAGCAGGCCCGCCAGGTAGATGAAGTCCTGCGGCCACAGGGTCAGGCCGAACAGGTGGAACTGGCGCGCCTGCAGGTCGAACAGCACCGCCTGGCGGCCGTCCAGGCGCAGCCACGGCAGGCCGTAGAACAGGATCTGGGTGAGCCACACGCCCACCCAGCGCAGCGTGGCGAAGCGTCCCTTCACTTCGCGCGGATGGATGTCCGGGCGCGCCGCATACATGTTGACGATGGCCTCGCGGGACGCAGGGACGTTCATTTTGCCGCCACCTGCGGTTCGGGAGCCGGGTGCGACAGGCGGTAGACGTAGGCGGACAGCACCTGCACCTTGGCCTCGCCGAGGAATTCGCCCCAGGCCGGCATGGTGTTGTTGCGGCCCTTGCGGATCGTCTCCATGATGGTCTCGGCGCTGCCGCCGTACAGCCAGACCTTGTCCGACAGGTTGGGCGCGCCGAGCGCCTGGTTGCCGTGCGCGTTCATGCCGTGGCAGCCGGCGCAGGCGCCGAACTTGTCCTTGCCGAAGGCGACGCGGATCGGGTCGGCCGGCGCGCCGGACAGGCTCATCACGTAGTGCGCGACGTTCTCGACGTCCTTGTCGCCGCCGAGCGCGCCGCCCATCGGCGGCATGATGCCGTTGCGGCCCTTCATGATGGTTTCCTTGATCGCCGCCGGGGTGCCGCCGTACAGCCAGTCGTCGTCGGTGAGGTTCGGATAGCCCTTGTTGCCGCGCGCGTCCGAGCCGTGGCACTGGGCACAGTAATTCAGGAACAGGCGCTCGCCGATCTCGCGCGCACGCGGATCGGCCGCGACCTGCCGGATGTCCTGCTGCAGGTATTTGTCCAACAGCGGGCCGTAGGCAGCGCCGGCCTGTTTCAGCTCGGCCTGGTAGGCGCCGCCGGACTGCCAGCCCAGCCGGCCGCCGTAGCTGCCCAGGCCGGGATACAGCACGAGGTAGGCGACGGCGAACACGATGGTGAGATAGAACAGCACCATCCACCAGCGCGGCAGCGGCGTATTGAGTTCGGTGAGGTCCTCGTCCCAGACGTGGCCGGTGGTGTCGCGCGGCCTGCCGTCCTCGCCCAGGCGGACCTTGTGCCGCGACTGCGACCACAGCAGGATGGCGCAACCGGCGATCGCCAGCACGGTGATGACGGCGACGTACCAGCCCCAGAAGTCGTCGATGAAGTCAGCCATGAGGGTCCTCCAGGTCGTCGTCGGCGAACGGCAGCGCGGCGCTCGATGCGAAGTCCTGCTCTTTTTTCAGCAGCCAGGTCCAGGCCAGGATGCCGATGAAGGTGGCGAACGAGATCACGGTCATGATCCGGCTTGCGTCGTCGAAGAGTGCGTGGATGTCCATGTCAATTCCTTGTCCTGATCTGGGTGCCGAGTCCCTGCAGGTAGGCGACCAGCGCGTCCTGCTCCGTCACGCCGGCCAGCTGGGCCGGGGCCTCGCGCAGGTCCTGCTCGCTGTAGGGCACGCCCAGGCGCTGCAGGGCACGCATCCGCGGCACGATCGATTGCGGATCGAGCCTGGTCTGCGCCAGCCACGGGTAGCCGGGCATGTTCGATTCGGGCACCACGTCGCGCGGGTTGTCCAGGTGGGTGCGGTGCCACTCGTCCGAATAGCGGCCGCCGACGCGCGCCAGGTCGGGGCCGGTGCGCTTGCTGCCCCACTGGAAGGGATGGTCGTAGACGAACTCGCCCGCCACCGAATAATGGCCGTAGCGTTCGGTCTCGGCGCGGAACGGGCGGATCATCTGCGAGTGGCAGTTGTAGCAGCCCTCGCGGATGTACACGTCGCGTCCCGCCAGGCGCAGCGGCGAATAGGGCTTGAGTCCCGCGACCGGCTCGGTGGTCGATTTCTGGAAGAACAGCGGCACGATCTCGACCAGGCCGCCGAAGGACACCACGATCAGCACCAGGCCGATCAGCAGCCAGGCGTTCTTCTCGATGCGTTCATGCGTGAATTGCATTCTCTTCTCCTGTTTCCGTTCAGGCGTGTTCGGGCGCCGGGATGCCGCCGCCCGGCGCGCGCTGCGGCTGCGGCAGCGGGATCGGCGCATCAATGGCGTGGGTGCCGCGCATGGTCAGCCAGGTATTCCAGGCCATCGTCGCCATGCCCGACAGGTACATCAGGCCGCCGCCAAAGCGGATCACGTAGTACGGATAAGTGGCCTTGACGCTTTCGACGAAGGTATAGGTCAGGGTGCCGTCCGGATTCACGGCGCGCCACATCAGGCCCTGCATCACGCCGGCGATCCACATCGCAGCGATGTAGAGGACGATGCCGATCGTGCCGAGCCAGAAGTGGGTCTCGATCAGGGCCACGCTTTCCATCTGCTTCTTGCCGGCCAGCCGCGGAATCAGGTAATACAGCGAGCCCATGGTGATGAAGCCGACCCAGCCCAGTGCGCCGCCGTGCACGTGGGCGATGCCCCAGTCGGTGTAGTGGGACAGCGAATTGATGGTCTTGATCGACATCATCGGCCCCTCGAAGGTCGCCATGCCGTAGAAGGACAGCGAGACGATCATGAATTTCAGGATCGGGTCCGAGCGCAGCTTGTGCCAGGCGCCGGACAGCGTCATGATCCCGTTGATCATCCCGCCCCACGACGGCGCCAGCAGGATCAGCGAGAACACCATGCCGAGCGACTGGGTCCAGTCGGGCAGCGCGGTGTAGTGCAGGTGGTGCGGGCCGGCCCACATGTAGGTGAAGATCAGGGCCCAGAAGTGCACGATCGACAGGCGGTAGGAATACACCGGGCGCTCGGCCTGCTTGGGAATGAAGTAATACACCATGCCGAGGTAGCCGGCGGTCAGGATGAAGCCGACCGCATTGTGCCCGTACCACCACTGGATCATCGCGTCCTGCACGCCGGCATACATCGAGTAGGACTTGGTGAGCGTGGCCGGCATCGACATCCCGTTCACGATGTGCAGCACGGCCACCGCGATGATGTAGGCGCCGAAGAACCAGTTGGCCACGTAGATGTGCTGCACCCGGCGCTTGACGATGGTGCCGAAGAAGACGACGGCGTAGGCCACCCACACCACCGCGATCAGGATCGTGATCGGCCACTCCAGTTCCGCGTACTCCTTGCCGCGCGTGAGGCCCATCGGCAGCGTGATGGCGGCCGCGACCAGCACCGCCTGCCAGCCCCAGAAGGTGAAGGCCGCCAGCCTGTCCGAAAACAGCCGCACCTGGCAGGTCCGCTGCACGACGTAGTAGGACGTCGCGAACAGGCCGCAGATGCCGAAGGCGAAGATCACCGCATTCGTGTGCAGCGGCCGCAGCCTGCCGTAGCTGAGCCAGGGGATGTCGAAGTTCAGCGCCGGCCAGGCCAGCTGGGCGGCGATCCAGACGCCGGCGGCCATGCCGATCACGCCCCAGACGACGGTCGCGATGGCGAACTGGCGCACGATCTTGTAGTTATAGTTTGCACTCGTGTCCAAGATAGACTCCCTAGATGATTGGCATTAACCATTTCGCTAGGGTAGGTATCCGGACTTTCAAAATCCATGATGTGAATCAAAAATTCAATAGCCGGATGAGTTACCGGTCGTCGTCCTGCAGCACGCGCAGCGCCGGCCCATCCAGGTCGTCGAATTGCCCGCTGTCGGACGCGCCAAAGAAAATCCACAGCGCGAACGCGACCAGGATCAGGCTCAGCGGAATCAAGAGGTACAGCGCTTCCATTCAATCCCTCCTCAGGCGCAGGGCGTTCAGCACCACCAGCGCCGAACTGGCCGCCATCCCCACGCCCGACAGCCAGGGGCCGAGCAGCCCGCAGGCGGCGAGCGGGATCGCGGCCAGGTTGTAGGCCATGGCCCAGGCCAGGTTCTGGCGGATCACGCGCAGCGTGGCGTCCGCGGTGTCGAAGGCCTCGGCCAGCGGCCGCAGGCCGGCGTCGCCGTCGCCGAGCAGCACGCAGTCCGCATGCAACTGGGCCAGCGAGGCGCCCCGTCCCATCGCAAAGGAGACGTCGGCGCCGCTGAGTACGGCGGCATCGTTGATGCCGTCGCCGACCATCGCCACCACCGCCCCTTCGCGCTGCAGCGCGCGCACCGCGTCCAGCTTGTCCTGGGGCAGCTGGCATCCGCGCGCGTCGGCGATGCCGAGGCTGGCCGCGGTTGTCCGCACCGCCGCCTCGGCATCGCCGCTGAGCAGCATCACGGTCTTGCCGCGCCGCCGGCAGGCCTGCACCACCGCCTGCGCCTCGGGACGGATGTCATCGGCCAGGTCGAAGCGCGCCAGCCAGCCGGCGCGGCTGCCCAGCCAGACCGCGCTCGATCCGTCCGCCGCGTCCGGGGGCGCCGGGCCGCCCGCCACGCCTGCCACGAAGGCCGTGCTGCCGAGGCGGTAGAGCACGCCGCCGACCTCGCCCTCGACGCCCTCTCCCACCCGGTAGCGCGCGTGCGTGGCCGCGGGCGCCGGCGCACCGGCGGCCGCGCGCAGCGCCTGCGCCAGCGGGTGCGCGCTGCCGCCCTCCAGCGCGGCCGCGACCTGCAGGCAGGCGTCCGCGCCGGCCTCGCCCAGGATCGTGGTGCGGCGCAGGGCGGGACGGCCGCGCGTGAGGGTGCCGGTCTTGTCGAACACGACGTGGGTGGCGCGCTGCAGCGTTTCCAGCACGTGCGGTTTGACGGCCAGCACGCCATGGCGCAGCAGGCGCTCGGTCGCGGCGGCCAGCGCGGCCGGGGTGGCCAGCGACAGCGCGCACGGGCAGGACACCACCAGCACCGCGACCGCGGCCGGCCAGGCCTGCGCCGGATCGATCGCCTGCCAGGCGCCGAACACCGCCAGCGTCAAGCCCAGCAGGATGGCCACGAACCAGGCGCCGGCGCGGTCGGCCCACAGCGCGATGCGCGGCTTGTCCTGGCCGGCCCGCTCGACCAGGCGCACCAGCAGGGCCAGCGTGCTGTCGCGCGCGCTGCTGGTCACGCGCAGCACGACCGGATTGGCCACGTTGACGGCGCCGCCCGGCATCGTGTCGCCCGCTCCCATGCGGCGGGTGCGGCTTTCGCCGGTCAGCAGGGCCAGGTCGGCTTCGGTCTCGCCCTCGGCGACGACGCCGTCGGCCGGCGCCGCCTGCCCCGGCGGCACCAGCACCATGTCGCCCGGCACCAGCGCGGCGGCGCCGACAGGCTCCACCTCGCGGGTGGCGGGCCAGGCCAGCAGGCGCTGCGCGCCGGCCGGCGCGGCGCGCTGCAGGCGCTCGAGGGCGCCGGCCGCCTTGCGCCGTGCGTTCAGCTCCAGGTAGCGGCTGCCCAGCAGCAGGAAGACGAACATCGTGATCGAATCGAAGTACACCGGGCCGCTGCCGCGCACCAGCGAGGCCACGCTGCCGGCGCAGGCCGCCACGATACCGAGGGTCACCGGCACGTCCATGCCCGGCAGGCCGCGGCGCAGGTCCATCCAGGCACCGCGCAGGAAGGGCCAGGCCGAATACGTCACCGCGGGCAGGGTCAGCAGCAGCGACGCCCAGCCCATCAGGGCCCGCATGTCCGCATCCATGACCTCGGGATCGGGCGCATCGCCCGCCATGTAGACCGGGACGGTGTACATCATGACCTGCATCATCGCCAGCCCGGCCACGAACAGGCGCCGGAACAGGACCTTGCGTGCCCGCTCCAGCCGGGCGCCGTGACGGCCGGCGTCGTACGGGTAGGCGGTGTAGCCGATCGCGCGCAGCGCCTGCAGGATGGCGCTCGGGCGGCAGGCCGCGGCATCCCAGCGCACGCGCAGGCGCTCGGTGGCCACGTTCAGCAACACCTCGGCCACGCCCGGCAAGGCGGCGATGCGGCGCTCGATCAGCCACACGCAGGCCGCGCAGCGGATGCCTTCGACCGTGAAGACACCGTCGCCGTCCGTCATCCGGTCGTCGTACAGGGCCCCGGCCGGGGCCGCGTCGTCCGCCGGCGGCGCGGCAAACGCGGTGCGGCTGCCGTAGTAACCGGCCAGCCCGGCGTCGGCAATGGCCTGGGCCGCGGCGGCGCATCCCGGGCAGCACATCGGACGCGGCAGGCCGTCGATGGTGGCCTGCCACGGCGTCTCGGGCGGCGCCGGCTGGCCGCAATGCCAGCAGGGCAGCGCAACGGCGGCGTTCATGTCTTTCATGTAGCCGCCGCCACGCACACGTCCTGGATCCAGCCGTGCGGCAGGCCGCTGGCGGCGCGCACCAGGCCGAGCAGGCCGAAGCCGAGCACCAGGGCGCCGCAGGCCCGGCGCACGCCGCGCAGGCGCAGGCATGCCCGCACGCGCGCGCCGAGGGCGCCGAGCGCGAGCAGCATCGGCAGCGTGCCGAGCCCGAAGGCCAGCATCACCAGCGCCCCCGAAAGCGCCGAGCCGCTCAGCATGGCGGTGACCAGCACGCTGTACACCATGCCGCACGGCAGCCAGCCCCAGACCGCGCCGGCCGCCAGCATGCGGCGGGCGCCGTCCAGCGGACCGATGCGGCGCAACAGCGGCTGCACGCGGCGCCATACCAGTTGCCCGCCCTGTTCCAGGCGCGCCAGGCCGCGCCAGGCATCCATCAGGTACAGGCCGAGGGCGGCCAGCATCAGGTTGGCCAGCCAGTAGGCGCCGGCCTGCAGGGCCGGCAACTGGGCCAGCGCACGGGCACCCTGCCCCAGCCCGCCCGCCAGCGTCCCCGCCAGCATGTAGCTGGCGACGCGGCCGGCGTTGTAGGCGAGCAGGTTGCGGAAGGCGGGCGCGGCGGGCGCGATGGGAGTAGAGGCGGCGACGCGCACCGGCGGCAGCGTTGCCGTGCGCCCGGGCGCCAGCGACAAGGCGCCGACGATGCCGCCGCACATGCCGACGCAGTGGACGCTGCCGAGCAGGCCGACCACGAACACCGGGAACAGGTTGATGCCTTCCATGGCCGCCTAGGCCGTCCGGGCATCGCTGTCGGGCGCGGCGGCGTCGCATGCCGCGGCGGGCGGGGTGGGCAACATCATGATCGGCAGACTCCTCGGGGCGCGCCGCGGGATGCGGCATGAATGGAAAAAGTCTATGGATCAGGTTCCGGCAAATCCATGACTTGCATCAAAAACGGCGGAACCAACTGGAGTGTTCAGTCCGGTCTTTTCAATCCTTTTCAAAAATTTAAACAAATTTGATCTCGATCAAATTCATCACTGACGGCGGCATTGGACAAGCCTTAAAGTAAGTCCATCGTTCCTGAAAGGATCTCTTATGTACAAGACAATCGTGGTCCACGTCGATGGCGGCCCGGAGCAGGACAGCCGCCTGCGCGCAGCGGCCTGGCTGGCCGGCGACCATGGCGCCCACCTGGTCGGCAGCGCCGCCACCGGCACCACCTGGCTCGACTATGCCCTGCTGACCGGCTCCATGGGCGCACCCGTACCCGATCCGGCATCCGATTTCCAGGGCCTGCGCAATGCCGCCGAGGCACGCCTCGAGATGTTCCGGCACGACGCCGCCCGCCTCGGCGTGGCATCTTTCGAAGCGCGCCTGGTCGAGGACGATGCCCGCTATGCCCTGCTGCTGCAGTCGCGCTATGCCGACCTCGTGGTCCTCAGCCAGGACCCTGCCAACCCACCGGCGCCGGCGCTGCCGGCACGCATGCGCCATCTGCCCGAACACGTCGCCCTGCACGGCGCGCGCCCGGTGCTGGTGGTGCCGCCCGCCTACCGCGACGCCCCGATCGGCGGCACCGTGGTGGCCGGCTGGGACGGCAGCATGCAGGCGATGCGCGCCATCGCCGCTGCGCTGCCCCTGCTGCAGCGCGCGGACAGCGTCAAGCTGGCGCTGGTCAACCCGGACGCACTGTCGGCACTGCACGGCGAACAGCCCGGTGCCGACATGGCGCTCTACCTGGCGCGCCACGGCGTAGCGGTCGAGGTCGTGCTGGAACGGACCGGATCGACCGCCGGGCACGCCCTGGCCGCGCTGGCAGGCGATTGCGGGGCCGGGCTGATGGTGGCCGGCGCCTATGGACACAGCCGCTACCGCGAGTGGGTGCTGGGCGGCGCCACGCGCGAGCTGCTGGAACGCGCCCCGGTACCGCTGCTGATCGCGCACTGAGCCATGGACTACAAGACCATACTGGTGCATGCGGATGTCGACCCGGGCGCGCCCGAGCGCATCCGCCTGGCGGCGCGCCTGGCCCGCGCCTTCGATGCCCACCTGGTCGGCAGCGCGCTGACCGGTATCTCGCGCTTCATTCCGCCGCAGGTGATCGCCGAAGGCGGGCCGGCGCTGGCGGGCTGCTGCGCGGCGATGCGCCGCAATGCCGCCGAAGCCCTGCAAGGCTTCGCGCGCGTCGTTGGCGAGGAAGCGGTGGCGTCGACCGAAGAAAGGCTGATCGACGACGACGTGGACGGCGGCATGGCCCTGCAGGCACGCTACTGCGACCTGGTCGTGGTGGGGCAGTCCGACCCCGGCATGCCGACCGCGGCCAGGCCGTCCGACCTGCCCGAATACCTGATGCTGAACGGCGGCAGGCCGGTGCTGGTGCTGCCCCGCGCCGGCGGCCCGTACGACCTGCAGGGCGAGGCGCTGGTGGCCTGGGACGGCAGCGTGGAGGCGACCCGGGCCGTGAGCGGCGCCCTTCCCCTGCTGCGCGCGGCGCGCGGCGCCACCGTCCTGACTTTCGACGGCGACCAGTCGTGGCCGTCCGCAGCCACCGACCCGTGCAGCCTGATGGTGGAATACCTGCGCCGCCAGGGGGTCGATGCCCGCATGGGACGCCGTCCGGATGCGCGCCGCATTGCCGGAGAAATGCTGGCCGAAGCGGCCGCCACGCAGGCCGGCCTGCTGGTCATGGGCGGCTACGGCCACACGCGCTTCCGCGAGTTGCTGCTGGGGGGCGTCACGGCAGACATCCTGCAGGCGATGACGCTGCCGGTGCTGCTGGCTCACTAGTGCGACTGCCTTTGGTTTTGATGTAGATCAACGATCTGACTTGGCTCAAGCAGTTAAGGTAGGGGCATGGACAAGCTCAAGATCAACCTGCCCCCCGCCGTCGGCGCCGGCGCCGACATCGAACCGCCCGCCAGGACCGACCGCATGCTGCATGCCGCCCTCGGGCGGCTGACGTCCGGGATTTCGCCGGCCGCGCTGGCACTGGCCTGGACCGACTGGGCGCTGCACCTGGCGCAATCGCCGGGAAAATGGGGCCGCCTCTGCGAAAAGGCCGTGCGCAAGAGCGCACGCTTCGGCACCTATGCGGCGCATGCCCTGGGCGGCCAGCCGGCGCCGTGCATCGAGCCGCTGCCGCAGGACCGGCGGTTCGACGGCCCGGGCTGGCAGCGCTGGCCGTTCAACGTGATCCAGCAGGGTTTCCTGCTCAACCAGCAATGGTGGCACAACGTCACCACCGGGATCGGCGGCGTCTCCCCGCACCACGAGCAGGTGGTGTCCTTCGTTGCGCGCCAGGCACTGGACATGGTCTCGCCGGTGAACTTCATCGCCACCAACCCGGACGTGCTGCAGGCCACGGCCGAAGAAGGCGGCCTGAACCTGGTGCGCGGGGCCGGCCACCTGCTTGAGGACGGGTACCGGGCACTGTGCGGCAAACCGCCGGCCGGCGCCGAGGCATTCGTGCCCGGCCGGAACGTGGCCGTGACACCGGGCCGGGTCGTGCTGCGCAACCGCCTGATGGAACTCATCCAGTACGCACCGGCCACGCCGGACGTGCATGCCGCGCCGGTCCTGATCGTGCCGGCCTGGATCATGAAGTACTACATCCTCGACCTGTCGCCGCACAATTCGCTGGTCAAATACCTGGTGGACCGGGGCCATACCGTCTTCATGATTTCCTGGCACAACCCGGACGAGGCCGACCGCGACCTCGGCATGGACGACTACCTGAGCCAGGGCGTGCTGGCAGCGCTCGATGCCGTGGGCGCCATCGTTCCGGGCTGCCGCATCAACGCCGCCGGCTACTGCCTCGGCGGCACGCTGCTGGCGATTGCCGCGGCCTGGCTGGCTGGCCGGCATGACGGGCGACTCAATTCGGTGACGCTGCTGGCCGCGCAGACCGACTTCACCGAGGCCGGGGAACTGAGCCTGTTCATCGACGACAGCGAGCTCAACTATTTAGAAGACATCATGTGGCGCCAGGGCTACCTGCAGACGCGCCAGATGGCCGGCGCCTTCGAACTGCTGCGCTCGAACGACCTGGTGTGGTCGCGCGTGGTCAACGACTACCTGCTCGGCCGGCGCCAGCCGATGAACGACCTGATGGCATGGAACGCGGATGCGACGCGCATGCCCTACCGCATGCACAGCGAATACCTGCGCCGGCTGTTCCTCGGGAACGACCTGTTCGAAGGCCGCTACCAGGTCGAAGGCAGGGCCGTCGTGCTGGGCGACATCCGCGTGCCGATGTTCGTGGTGGCGACCGAAACCGACCATGTGGCGCCCTGGAAGTCGGTCTACAAGATCAACCTGGCCGCGGGCGACGGCGTCACCTTCGTGCTCGCCAGCGGCGGCCACAATGCCGGCATCGTCAGCGAACCCGGCCACCGCAACCGCCACTTCCGGCTCGGCAGGCGCGCTGCAGGCGCGTCCTATCTGGCGCCGGAGGACTGGGTCGCCGCGACCCCTGTGTACGAGGGTTCCTGGTGGCCGGCATGGACCGGCTGGCTGGAATCCGCGGCCGGCGGCCGCGTCGCCCCGCCGCCGATGAGTGCGCCGGCGCACGGCCTCGTGCCGCCGCAGGCCGCCCCCGGCACCTACGTCCTGGAACACTGACACCACCCTCAACCTCGCGCCTCCTCGGCATGCACCCACCGGAGCCAACTTGGATCACGCACCCATCAACCTGAACGGCAAACGCGGCCTGATACTGGGCATTGCGAACGACCGCAGCATCGCCTGGGGCTGCGCGCGCGTCATGCGCGCCTGCGGCGCCGAACTCGCCGTCACCTACCAGAACGACAAGGCGGAACCGCACGTGCGTCCGCTGGCGGAGACGCTCGGCTGCCCGCTGATCCTGCCATGCGACGTGCGCGAGCCGGGCCAGCTCGATGCCGTGTTCGATACCGTGCGCAGCGCCTGGGGCGGGCTGGATTTCGTGATCCACTCGATCGCCTATGCGCCCAGGGACGACCTGCAGGGGCGCGTGGTCGACTGCTCGGCGGCCGGGTTCGCGCTGGCCATGGACGTGTCCTGCCATTCCTTCATCCGCTGCGCCAGGCTGGCGGAACCGCTGATGGCGCACGGCGGCTGCCTGCTGACCGTCACCTTCTACGGCGGCGAAAAAGTCGTGCCGCACTACAACATGATGGGACCGGTGAAAGCCGCGCTGGACGCCTCGGTGCGCTACATGGCGGCCGAACTCGGCGCGCGGCGGATCCGCGTCAATGCGATCTCGCCGGGGCCGATGGGCACGCGCGCCGCGTCCGGCCTGGACCGCTTCGACGAACTGCTCGACGATGCCTGGGCGCGCGCGCCGCAGCGCATGCTGGCACGGCTCGACGACGTCGGCAACGTGGCTGCCTTCCTCGCCAGCGACGCCGCGCACCTGTTGACCGGGAACGTGGAATACGTCGATGCCGGCTTCCACGTCATGGGCTGAAGCGATGGACGCGCCCATGGATACCATTCGCAACCGCACCTTCGACGAACTCCGGATCGGCGACAGCGCCAGCCTCGCCCGCACGCTGACGCGCAAGGACATCGAGCTGTTCGCCGTGATGTCGGGCGACGTCAACCCGGCCCACGTGGACGAGGAATACGCGCGCAGCGACATGTTCCACAAAGTGATCGCGCACGGCATGTGGAGCGGCGCCCTGATCTCCACCGTGCTCGGCACCCAGCTTCCCGGTCCGGGCACGGTCTATCTCGGCCAGTCGCTGCGCTTCCTGAAGCCGGTCGGCCTCGGCGACACCGTGACCGTGACGCTCACCGTGGCGCGGCTCGATCCGGAAAAACGGCGCGTGACGCTCGACTGCGTCGTGACCAACCAGCACCACGAGCAGGTGGTGACCGGCAGCGCCGACATCATCGCCCCGGCCGACAAGGTGGCGCGCCCGCGCATCGCCCTGCCGGAAGTGCGGCTGCGCGAGCCCGGCGGACGCTACCGCGAGCTGCTGTCCGCCGCCGCCGCGGCGCCGCGCGTGCGCACCGCGGTCGTGCATCCGGTCGACACGGTCTCGCTCCTCGGCGCCGTCGAAGCGGGCCATGCAGGGCTGATCGAGCCGGTGCTGGTGGGACCCGAAGCGCGCATCCGGCGCGCCGCCGCCGAGGCGGGCGTCGACCTGGCGGACCTGCGCATCGTGTCCACCGCGCACAGCCAGGCGGCGGCGGAGGCCGCGGTGGCGATGGCGCGCGCCGGCGACGTCGGGGCGCTCATGAAAGGCGCGCTCCACACCGACGAACTGATGCACGCGGTGGTGGCCAAGGGAAGCGGCCTGCGCACCGGGCGCCGCATGAGCCACGTGTTCGCGATGGACGTACCGACCTATCCGCGCCCCTTGTTCATCACCGATGCCGCCGTCAACGTCTATCCGACGCTGGAAGACAAGCGCGACATCGTCCAGAACGCGATCGATCTCGCCCACGCGCTCGGCATCCCGGCGCCGCGCGTTGCCATCCTGTCCGCGCTCGAGACCGTGTATCCGAAGATCGCCTCGACCATCGAGGCGGCCGCGCTGTGCAAGATGGCCGAACGCGGCCAGATCGGCGGCGCGGTCGTCGACGGCCCGATGGCCTTCGACCTGGCGGTGTCGGAAGATGCCGCCGCGGCCAAGGGTTTCGTCTCGCCGGTGGCCGGCCGCGCCGACATCCTGGTCGTGCCCGACCTCGAATCGGGCAACATGCTGGCCAAGCAGCTCGAGTACCTGGCGGAGGCCCAGGTTGCCGGCATCGTGCTCGGCGCACGCGTGCCGATCATCCTCACCAGCCGGGCGGACGGCCCGCTGGCGCGGCTCGCGTCCTGTGCGCTGGCGGTGCTGCTGGCGCACCACCAGGCGGCGCCGGCCGTGACAGGAACGCCATGAAAGGTTATGCCTGCTTCAATGCCGGCTCGTCCAGCATCAAGTTCGCCGTGTACGTGGAGCGCGGCGACGAGCTGGTGCTCAGCAGCCGCGGCGAGATCGATGCCGGCGCACGCGCCCCCCGCCTGCTGACCTGGTCGCCGCAGGGCGCGCTCACCGAAGACCGCGCGCTGGACGGCGACAGCGGCTATGCGGCCCAGCTGGCGCTCGTGACCGGCTGGGTCGAAGACCACCTCGCCCCGGCGCGGCTGGCGGCGGTCGGCCACCGCGTCGTCCACGGCGGCAATGCACATGCCGGCCCGGCGCCGGTGACCCCGGCCCTGCTGGCGGAGCTGACCGAACTGGTGCCGCTGGCGCCGCTGCACCAGCCGCACAACCTGATGCTGATGCACACCATGGCGCACCTGCATCCGGGCCTGCCCCAGGTGGCCTGCTTCGATACCGCCTTCCACCTCGGGAACCCGCGCGTGTCGCGCCTGTACGCGCTGCCGCGCGCGCTGGCCGAGGAAGCGGTGCTGCGCTACGGGTTCCACGGCCTGTCCTACCAGCACATCGCCGAAACCCTGCCCGCGCTGGAGCCACGCGCCGGCGGCCGGGTCGTCGCGGCCCACCTCGGCAGCGGTGCCAGCATGTGCGCCATGGTCGAGGGCAGGAGCGTCGCCAGCACGATGGGGTTTTCGGCGCTCGACGGCCTGCCGATGGCCACCCGCTGCGGCAGCCTCGACGCCGGCCTGCTGCTGTACCTGCTGCAGCAGAAACACATGGCGCCCAAGGCGCTTGAGCGCATGCTGTACCAGGGCTCCGGCCTGCTGGGACTGTCCGGCATCAGCGGCGACATGCGCGCGCTGCTCGCCAGCGGCGAGGCGGCCGCGCGCGAAACGGTCGACGTCTTCGTGTACCGAATCGGGCGCGAGCTCGGGTCGCTGGCCGCGGCTGCCGGCGGGCTCGACGTACTGGTCTTCACCGGCGGCATCGGCGAGCACGCGGCCGAGATCCGCGCCCGCGTGTGCGGCCAGGCGGCCTGGCTCGGCGTCAAGCTCGACCCGGCGGCCAACGCCGCCGCCGGTCCGCGGCTGGATGCACCGGACAGCGCAGTCGCGGTATGGTGCCTGCCGGCCGACGAGGAAGCCGTCATCGCGCGCCAGACCCGCGCCGTCGCCGGCGCGGGCAGCCGGCCGGACCGGGGCAGCTGACCGGTGCAGCCGGACCTGCGCCCAACCCTGGCCGGCATGGCGGCGGATGACTACCCGGTCGCCTTGCCGGCCCTCGCCCACGCCACCGCCGTGCTGGGCGGCCTGCTGCTCTACGTGATCGTCACCCGCGTGCGCCACCAGCGCCACCATCCGTCCGCGGCCTTTGCCTGGGTCGTCACGATTGCCTTCCTGCCCTACCTGGGCATTCCGCTGTTCCTGCTGTTCGGCACCAGCAAGCTGGCCCGGCCGCGGCAGCATCCGGGCGCGCCGCCGGCCCGGGATGCGCCGCCCGCCCCGCCCTGGCCCGCTACCCTGCTGGCCGGGCTCGGCCTGGCGCCGCCGGCCGCCAACCGGGCGGTACGCTTTCATGCGGACGGCGCCGAGGCGCAGGCCGCGCTGCTGGACATGGTCGGCGCCGCCCGGCGGCGCATCCTGGTGTCGACCTTCATCCTCGGCGCGGACGAGGTCGGCGATGCGCTGGTGACGGCGCTGGCCGCACGTGCCGGGGCCGGCGTCGAAGTGTGCGTGCTGCTCGATGCCCTGGCCAGGCTGCGCTGTGCAGGTGCCCAGTTGCGGCGCATGCGCGCTGCCGGCATCGAGGTGCGCTGGGTCACCGCGCTGCGCCGCAAGTCGAACACCCAGGTCAACCTGCGCTACCACCGCAAGCTGGCGGTATGCGACGGCACGGCCTTGTGGAGCGGCGGGCGCAACTTTGCGGAAGAATACTTCACCAGCGACGGCGGCAAGGCGCCCTGGGAAGACATGAGTTTCGACGTGGACGGTCCGCTCGCCGCGCAGGCCGAACTGCTGTTCGGGCGCGACTGGGTTGCCGCCGGCGGCGCCGCGTTAGACCCGATGCCGGGCACAGGACCGGCAGACGGCCCGCCGGCGCAGCTGGTCGGCAGCGGGCCGGATTACGCCGACGACAACGTGTATGCGCTGTTGCTCGCCGGTGCCTTCCATGCGCGCGAGCGCATCGTCGCGGTGACGCCGTATTTCATTCCCGACGAGGCCCTGCTGCTGGCCTGGCGCATCGCCTGCCGGCGCGGCGTGCGCGTCACGCTGCTGGTGCCGGCCCGCTCCAACCACCGGCTTGCCGACTGGGGCCGCGGGCGCGCATTACGCGACCTGTGCGCCGCCGGTGCCGATATCCGCCTGTTTCCGCGCATGATCCATGCCAAGGCCGTGATCGTCGACGACACGCTCGCCCTGTGCGGTTCGGCCAACCTCGATGGACGCAGCCTGTTCCTGAATTTCGAGCTGATGGTCGCCTTCTACGGCCGCCGGGAGATCGACTGGCTGGCAGGCTGGGTGCTCGGCCGTGCCGCGGCCTCGCCGCCTTACCGGGCGCATCCGCCTTCGTGGCTGCGCGACCTCGGCGAAGGACTGGTGCGGGTCATCGGTTTTCAGTTGTAGGGGCGCATGCGTGGAAACGGCATTACCCGCGCCCTGCTCGCCTGTCCTGCCGCGGAAAACAAAATAAAGCTATCGGAAACGTCTTTGGCTTGGGTGCATGCACGCATCAACATGCGCTCATCGCGAACGGCGGGCTGACACGGTTACGACCTGCGGTCTTTGCCGCGTATAAAGCGGCGTCAGCACGCGCAATCAGGGTTGCCAATATGTCTTCCCCAGCCGGTATGACGCTAGCGACACCTATCGACATAGTTACCTGACCACACGCTGCCATTGGATGCGGCATGAACTCCTGCTCGAGACGGGCACGGCAACCTTCGGCCACAAGCATGGCGCCAGCCAGATCCGTATCCGGCAGTAAGATCGCGAATTCTTCACCGCCATAACGCGCAGCCAGATCGGCCGGCCGCTTGAGCTGATTCGTCAACAGCGCGGCCACCTTCTTGAGACAAAGATCGCCAGCCGGGTGTCCGAAATGGTCGTTATATAGCTTGAAATAGTCGACGTCGCACAGCAGCAATGCAAGTGGTGACTGATGACGCCGGCAACGCTGCCACTCGACCCGCGCTGCCTCATCGAAACTGCGGCGATTGGCGATGCCGGTCAAGGCATCCAGCCTGGCCAGTCGGGATAACTCTTCATTGGCGCGCGCGAGCTGTTGCTGGCTCTCGCGCAGCGAGTAGTATGCAGCGTCGCGCTGGAGCCGACTGATGTAACGGGCAGAATGGTGGCGAATGCGTGCAACCAACTCTAACGGGTCCGGCAGTTTGACAATATAGTCATCGGCGCCAATGGCAAAGGCAAGAGCCTTCAGCTTTGCTTCTTCCTTTGCCGATAACACAATTACGGGGACCTTTCCCAATATTTCATCGGCTCTGTAGGTGCGTAGCAACTCAAAACCATCTGACCCAGGCATCAGGAGGTCCTGGAGAATTACCGTCGGGCGTACCTGTTGCGCAGTCGCAAGCGCTTCCTTCGCATCGCCAATGGCATGGAAGTCGATATCCGCGTACTCAGCCAGTACGCGCCGCACAGCTTCGATGATGAACGGCTGGTCGTCGACAAGCAGCACGCGTACCTGGTAACCGGTGGTGTCCTGTTCATCGATCGGAACTGGGCTGTCTGAAAACATGCAGTGAAAGGGAAGAGCGAATGGCATAAATGCACGAGAGCCCGAATTCTAATCGAAAACCACTGCTATCTTGCATTTGAAAAATTTACGTGCACTGATTTCATACGCTTTGCAATGGTTCGTTTGCCAATGGCTGCGTGCCACCGCCCAGCTTTGCGCCTCGCTAGAGCTTGACGTGAATGCTGGACATCAAGCTATGCATGAGCCGGCTGGACGGCATGCTTGAACGCCAGCGCAAATTGCATGACCTGACGTTCTCGAACCTGGAGGACCACAATCCTCAGGCCGCCAAAGAAAACATCAAAGAGAACGCGCTGTCTTACGCTGACAACGCCATGAAGGCACCACATCCCGGGCCGAATCTTGAGTCCAGCTCTTTGTCCACCTCGCAGCCGGCGTCACTACGATGCGATACGCCGTCGAGCAAGGCGCGGCAAGGCACCAGCCAGGAACAAATGCGCCTTTGTTGCTTTTCGGAGTTCTATTGCGCGTAGACCGTTGATCCTGAACAGGACGGGAAGCGATAGATGTAATAAATGTGCCTGCGGGTGCAATTCCGACGGGCACAACGCATACAATGGGTTGTCTCCACTTCGGCCAGCATTATGCCAACTCTGCAGCACATCCAGTGGTCCGAGCGGAACAAGCGACCACCGCATACCTCGCAGCGGGCCACCGGCCACGATTCGTCCGCTGCAGGGTCGGGCGCAGCCTTGCGCAAGGTGCTGGTCGTCGATGACGAACGTGACCTCGCCGACATGACTGCAGTCATGCTGGGTTTTCACGGCCTCGACGTCGTCGTCGCCTACTGCGCACAAGACGCGCTTCAGGAGCTCGAGAATGATCACGAAATCGATGCGGTCTTTTCCGATGTTGTCATGCCCGGGATGAACGGCCTGGAGCTCGCCGAAACCGTCCAAAAGCGCTATCCGTCCGTAAAGATCGTTCTGGCGTCAGGCTATGCGCAACCCGCCCTGCTCGCGGCTGGTAACAGGACTTTTCTTTATACCACCAAGCCGTACAAGATTCAGACGATTCTCGACCTGCTGCGCACTTGAGTCACCGCAGCGCTTTGATGCGCCGTCATATTCGCATACCAGCCTGCCAGAAATACTTGCCAGGCCCCACCTGCCGTTGCGCTCGACCGCCTTGCCTTGCTTGATGAGCGAGAGGCGCATCATGTTACGACCCCATATTGAAGGCTAGAGGAGCATGCATGCATAGGATGAGCGATTACCGGTACCGGGGCTTTACGATCGCCGTCATGGTTTGGCCAGCGATCAACAACTGCTACCAGGGCGCATTTTCGATCCGTCACACGATTCCTCGACTGCGCATCGTTTCCCCGGATCCGGAAGATCGGCCCACCCTTCTATATCGCGAAGGGCGGGAACGCGGCGCGAGTTGCGAGACTGATCAAGCTGCGCGTATCGATGCAATCAACCGGGCACGCGCCTGGATCAAGAGCCAAGGTGATTGACACTGCTTGATCCTAACCGTTTCGCGCAACCGACATCGGCGAAAATCGAATCCGGCGCATGCGCTTGCCCGTGACAAAATTCAGGATTCGGGACAAGGATCGGCCCGGTCCAGGTCTTTTCCCCCATCCAGTACGAGGGCCGCTCGCTCCCTGCCCATGCTGTCCGACACCGACCGGGTGTCTTCGTCGTCGGCCTGCGGCGGATCGAGCATATCCGCAAGCATCGCACGCAGCTCGGGCGTATCCCAAGGGAGGCCACTGCGCTGCCTGACATGGATGTAGTGCCTGATTTCGCTCTCCTGCTCCGGCGTCAATGGCAAGCCGCGAAATGTGGTTGCAGGTTCGGACACCATGATGATCCTCCTCGAATGCAGGGCAAGCAGGCTGACACTACGCGCTTTCCCTCGGCACGGGCGCACGGCAGGTCCGGATGAAAACCATTGGTTCCTCGCTTATGCAGCGCGTATGATGGACCGCAGCGACGGATGACGCGACTGCAAGACGTCATTCCGACGTATCGCCCGCTCCGGCGTGTTGACAGGAGAAGCGATGCAGATCAACGAACGCCAGCGGCGCAGCGACGAGCCGACGGCGAACGCCGTGGCGCGTGGACTGAACATCCTGGTGGTGCGTGATGCCGAACTCGCCAGGCGCTACATGCGGCACAAGAACGTGCCGGACCATGTGATTGCCCGCGTCCTGGGCCATCCGGCGCTGCGCCGCCGGGAAAGCGCCGGACAATCGGTATCGGAAGCGATCACGCCGTCCCCACCGGATGATCAATGACACCGCGGCCGCGGTCACGGTCCAACAGCAAACGGAGAGCTGTCCATGACACCTGACACCGACCCGGGCAACGAAGTCCTGCAATTAAAGGGCTTGCTCACCATGTCGCGCGAACTGATGCAGGTCGACGAGCCATCCAGGGCGCTGGTGCTGGCCGGCCGGGCGCTGGCCGAGCTGGCCCATGTCGACCGTGCCCTGCTGCTGATCCGCGGCGAGGTGAGCCAGACCGTCGGCTTCGACAGCATGGGCACGCCGCGGCAGGCGTTCCGCAGCCACGACTGGTACCGTATGGCGCTGGAGCAGCTGGATGGCGAACCTGGCGCGTCTGCAATAGGAGACTCACGTACGATGCTGGTGGGCGTACCGACCCACCATGCCATGGCCGTGCTGGCCGCTGGCTGGACGGATGGCGCCGTGTCCGAGGCACGGGACGGGCGCCGCCGCCTGCTCGGGACGATTCTCGAACTCTCCGTTGCGACGCTCGGCAGGATCTCGTCCCGCACTTCGCTCGAGAACCTGGTGTCGACCCAGTACGAGCAAATGGCCGGCACGGCCCGGGCCCATGCCGACGAACTCGCGCGCCGTGACGAGTCCGAACGTGCGATCCGGGCCCTCGCCTTGACCGATGTCCTGACCGGCCTGAACAACCGGCGCGGGTTCTATGTCCAGGCGGAGCACATGTTCCGGCTGGCCCGGCGCAGGCATGCCGGCTGCACGGTGATCTATGCCGACATCGACGGACTGAAGCTGGTGAATGACCAGCTCGGCCACGAGGCCGGCGACCGACTGATCCGGGAGGCCGGCGACCGACTGATCCGGGATGCCGCCGCCGTGCTCCGCGAGTCCCTGCGTGAAAGCGACGTGCTGGCACGCTTCGGCGGTGATGAATTCGTCGCCTTTGTCCTCGACGATGCGCATCCGCGCGTGATCCTTGCCAGGTTGGGGGACAACCTGCACGCGTTCAACCTGATGCAGGATCGCGCCTACCGTCTCGCAGTCAGCGCTGGCGCGGTGCGATGCGACCCGGGCAAGGACACGGCACTGGTTGACTACGTGCAGTTGGCCGATCGAGAAATGTACTTGCACAAGCGCAGCTGCCTGCACTAGCACATGGCGGCGCGGCTCCTCCGTCAGCGCCAGTGCGGGCGCTCAGCCCGACACTGCATCCACGACGACAGGCAGGACGAATCTCAAGCACGTCCCCTGCCCTCGCCCGGCGCTGTCGGCAGACACCATGCCGCCGTGGGCCTGTGCCACGCTGCGCGCGATCGGCAGGCCCAGTCCGGCACCCGATTCTACGCGCCAGGGATGCGGGGCGAACTTGCGAAACGGCTCGAACATGAGCGGCAGTTCATTGGTCTCGACGCCGATGCCATGGTCGCTCACCAGCATCTCGAGGAACACGCCATCGACCGTGACCGACAGCGAAATCCCGGCGCCGTTGTCGGAGAACTGGCTGGCATTGAGCAAGGCGTTGCCAAGCGCCTGCCCCAGTCGTTCGGGATCGCACCAGAGAACGACATCCGGCATCTGTCCCTTGATGCCGACCTTCAGGTGCAGCGTCTGGTCGCGTTCGCGGAGAACACAGTCAACCATGTCGCGCGCGCGCCAGCACCTCATCCATGCTCGTTGCGCGGATCGAGACAGGGATTTCGCATGCCTGGTCGATGCGGGAACCTTCGAGCAAGTCGTCGATGAAACGTGCCAGCTGTGTAGTCTGGCGCTCGATGACCCGCGCCATCCGGTCTATGCCCGGTTCGCCGGGCTGGCGCCGCAGGATCGCTGCGACCGCCATGACCGGGGCCAGCGGGTTGCGTAACTCGTGGGCCAGGACATGCAGGAAATCCGCCCGGTTGTCACGGGCGAATCCGACCTCGCTCTCGAGTCGGCGCCGTTCGCTGGCTCGCGCATGGATCACCACGCAACGTGCCTGTCCATCTGCCGATACGGCCATCAGTTCCGTTGGCGGCTGGGCGATGCCGGTGCGCGCTGCCAGCGCAGCGGGCGAAACCGGCTTCTCGACCGCGCTGCCGTCCATCCGATACAGCGCCGTGAATCCGTCCCAGCGCTCATCCTCGGCCGGCCGGGGACTGGCGCCCCATAGTCGCCTTGCGGCGCTGTTGCAATGAAGAACGACCCCGTCCGGGGTGCAGCAATATGCCGGACACCCCGATCTGCTCGATCAATTTGCCGTATGCGGCAAGCGCCATGCTTCCGCCGGGGTCCGTCGCGCGCCGCCTTTCATGCATATGGGTCACATTGCCACCGAATGGGTATCGTATCTCGTCATTATGGGCGCCGGGTCCATCGCCGACGTAGGACACACACCGGAGCAGTTGTCGTCCCTGCCGCCGCAGGACCTCAACGGTGCAGCCGCAGAGCGCCCGCCGTCCACGCCGCTATTCAAGTAGGATGACTGTCTCCGCAGACGGCGCGGCCAGGCATTTTGCGAGAACGGAGACCCATGTATTACGGTGAACGTTTCAACAGCATCACCCACGCCATCGGCGCTTGCCTGGCAGCGGCCGGTGGTGTCTTTCTGATTATGGTGGCGGCGCGCGATGGCGACCCGTGGAAGATCACGAGTGTCAGCATCTACGCAGCGATGCTGCTGACCCTGTATCTGACGTCGAGCCTGTACCATAGCGTGCGCGGCACCGCCAAGGACGTCTTGCGCAAGATGGACCATTGCGCCATCTATCTTCTGATCGCCGGAAGTTATACGCCGTTCACCCTCGTGACGCTAAGGGGCGCATGGGGCTGGTCGCTGTTCGGTGTCGTGTGGTCGCTGGCGCTGCTCGGCATTGCCCAGGAAATCCTGTACGCCAAAGGTGCGCGTGGCCTGTCCCTCGTCATTTACATGATGATGGGCTGGCTCGCGGTGATCGGCATCCGGCCCTTGCTCGCGGCCCTGGGCTGGGAAGGATTCGGTTGGCTGGCGGCGGGCGGTATGCTGTACACGGGCGGTATCGTTTTCTATGCCACCGACCACAAGGTGCGACATGGTCACGGTATCTGGCATCTGTTCGTCCTCGGCGGCAGCATCTGCCACTACGTCGCCGTCCTGTTTTACGTCGCCTGAGTTTCTCTTCCATTGGCGTCGCAAGACATACCAGCCTACATGCGCGAAATCCAGGCGATCAGCACTGTGCTTCAGCTCCTTGACCGTTGGCGCAATCACCGGCTCGGCTCAGATTCGCTGGCGGGCCGAGGGCCGGCCCAGGCCTGCTTTCCGGCCGCATCTGCCTTGCCTGCCGGCAGCAGCGGATCGAGTAACTGCCCGGCCAGCGTATCGGCTTGCGGCGTGTCGGTGCCGTATTGCGCCGGCCAGTGACGCGGCAGGTAATGGCTGCCGAACACGCGGTCCAGGACCGGCAGCGTGGCTGCGTAGTTGCGGTTGATATGGTCGTTGCGGCTGTGATGCCCGTGGTGGAAGGCCGGCGTTGTCACCAGCCATTCCAGCGGTCCCAGGCGCCGGCACCGCGCTCCCGGCCGCGCTCGGACCGGCCAGTCCCGTCAGGTACATCGGCACCAGGCCGAACAGGCGGGTCACGACCATGTCGACCGGATGCGTGCGGGTATTCGACAGGAGTGCAGCGGCTCGCTGCTGTGGTGCAATGCATGGAAACGCCACAGCCACGGCAGTTCGTGCCCGAGCCGGTGTCCCCAGTAATAACCAATCTCGCCGACCAGGAAGGCCAGGGCCATCCGCAGCGCAGGGGGCAGGCCTGCGACGGCCGTCATCAGCGAGGCAGGCACCACGTGACTGGCTGCCACGGCCAGCAGTGCCGCCGGTACGCTCAGCAGCACGATCTGCACCAGACTGCTGATCATGTAGTAGGCAAGGTCCTGGCACCAGGCCCGCTTGCGTAGCGGCGCATGGCGCGCACTGCACCAGCGTTCGAGCGGCACGAACAGCATGGTCAACAACACCAGCCAGATACCGATACGCAGGACCGAAAGCGCGAAGTCGTGGAGCGAAACGTTCATGAGGGAAGCAGCAGGGAAAACGGACACAGGCCGCAGCGGGATGCTGCAGCCTGTACGCGATCGGGCGATGGGTCGACCGGCGGTGCGGCCGGGCTTATCCGCGCTTGCGGTAGCGGCGGCGCGCCATCACGCCCACCAGGCCCAGGCCGCCCAGCAGCATGCCCAGGGTGCGCGGTTCCGGCACCTGGGCGGAAGCGGGGACTTTGGCGGCAATAACGAAGTCGCCCTGCTCGACACAGCCGGCACGGCGTTCCCGCACCTACGGGCCATGCACAACCATGTCGAATCGAGGGTGAAGCTCGGCGCACGTCAGCGCCGGTCCGGTGCCCGGCGTGCCGCCTGCGCCGCCATATTGCGCTGCGCAGCATCCTCGAATAGCGACGACACTGTGGTAATTGGATAGAATTTTGTCATTTTGACAGCGTAATGTTTCTCACATCAAATCTATCCTTCCAAGGTCAAGGGGAAATGCACGATGTGGCTACTCATCTTTGTGACCGTGCTTGTCCTTTGGTTCTTCTATCTAGGCCATGCCAGGCTCGGAGCCCGCGCCAGGCCGCCGCGGCTGGTAGGCGACGGCGAGTATGCCATCGAGATCGTCGGCGAAAACATCTACCTCGCGAGCTTCGAAAGATTTGCGGTCAACGCACGGCGGATTGCATCAATTGGAAAACCGATGCGTGTCTTACAGTGGAAAGCGACAACAGGCTCGTTAAGGGAGCAGTCCGGGTGTCGATCGAGGGATACACGGTAGGGTAGCTTCCCCATGCAGTCGCCCTGGAACTCCGACGTGCGGCCGAGGCTGTTGGCTTGAGCCGCAAGACGATGTTCGAGTACGCAGCTCACATCCGGACCACCTGGGATCGTGATCGGGGCACGCAAGGCAGCTACTCAGTCTGGCTTGATTTGCCTAAGAACGCCAATGCATAGAATACCGGGCGAGTGCGCTAGCCTAGCAACAGTCGAACCTGTAGAACATGCATTTCCATGGGGCCTGTTAACATGACCCATGAAAAAAATTCTCCTCGTGGACGACCTCGGCATTGACCTTATGTTGACCCGCCTGGCTCTTGAACGCCATGGCGCACCATACAAGATCATTGTCGCTCATGACGGCGAAGAGGCATATCAACGACTCAAGGAAGCGGAATTCGATCTGCTCCTCCTGGACATCAAAATGCCCGGCGTCGACGGCTTCGAGCTGCTTGAGCGCTTGCGCACCGACGGCGGCAAGCCAGTGACAGCCATCATCGTCTCAGGATCCGGGCTGCCGGCCGATCGTAACCATGTGCTCGCCCTGGGCGCGGATGACTACATCCAGAAGGCCATCGACTATAACGTGTTCAAGGATGAGTTACGGGCAGCGCTTGCCTGGCACAGCATGAACTGATGACGGCTTTCGACAATCGACACGATAGCCTGTAAACCGGTGTAAACATCGTCGCCGAAATCGTACAAGCGCACGCTGGCACGGTAGAATGATGTCTCTTCCAGTTGGCTCGTCCATATTGGCCACACCCAGCTTAATTGCATAGCAGGCCTGCCATGACCGCCAACAGCGAATGGACCACCTATCACCTCACACCTGCAGGCTGGGTCCCCGGCGACAAGCAGCGCCTGTATGCGCCCCTTCTTCGCAGACCTGCACCGGAGGATCGGGTGCTCAGCATCGTCTACAAAGTCACCGTCGACGAGGAATGCTTGATTCGTCAGCTGTTCCAGCAAATCTGGTGCAGTCCGGATGAAACTCGCGTCGAAGCGCTGTTCGACAAATTCGGCTCCGCACCGGCCGTGCTGTAAGGGCGTCGGCTAGTCGATAGTTGAGCGTTTATCGACGCTCCGCCACTTGCTTAACGGCTGTAATCTTGAACTCCTCTGCGTCAGCTCCCGCTCATGCCTTCTCCTTGCACCTACAATATAGACGCAGGAATTTCCAGTGAACTCATGGCGATTCAGAGCGTGCTCTGCCGGCTATAAGGGTAGAAGTTGCAGAGGGGGCTGCCACCTACCCTCATGCCTACCTAAAAAACATGGACTCAGCTGGACACAAGCGGACGCTGCAATACAAAAACCCCCCGGGCCTCAGTATGAGATCCGGGGGTTTCCGCTGTTTGCTGGAGGCCAGCAAACATTGTCCTGGCGGAGACGGTGGGATTCGAACCCACGATACAGGTATAAGCCGTATGCTTCCTTAGCAGGGAAGTGCCTTCGGCCACTCGGCCACGTCTCCAATCAGCTTCACAGTGTTGCTCGTTGTCGCTGAGTGCAAGCATCTTAATGGCCACACCCCATTTCGTCAAGGAAGCGCAGCCAAATTTATGCGAAAAAGTTAAGCTTGCTCTAAACCAAACGCTTTATGCAGGGCACGTACCGCCAGTTCCATGTATTTCTCGTCGATCAGGACCGAAATCTTGATCTCGGAGGTCGAGATCATCATGATGTTGATGCCCTCGTCCGCCAGCGTGCGGAACATCTGCGAGGCGACGCCGACGTGGCTGCGCATGCCCACGCCCACGGCCGATACCTTCGACACCTTGGCGTCGCCGACCAGGCGCGCGAAGCCCAGCACTTCCTTTTGCGCTTCCAGCACGGCCAGCGCGCGCTGGTAGTCGTTGCGCGACACCGTGAACGTGAAATCCGTTTTACCGTCTACCGACACATTCTGTATGATCATGTCGACCTCGATGTTGGCCTCCGAGACCGGACCGAGGATGTGGAAGGCGACGCCCGGCTTGTCGGGCACGCCCAGGACGGTGATTTTGGCTTCATCGCGGTGGTTGGCGATGCCCGAGATGACGGCTTGTTCCATATTGCTTTCTTCCTCAAACGAAATCAGGGTACCCGACTTGGCTTCTTCTTCGAGCGGCATCAGGGGATCGGTCAGCGACGACAGCACGCGCGTCGGCACGCGGTAGTTGCCGGCAAATTCGACGGAGCGGGTCTGCAGGACCTTGGAACCGAGCGAGGCCAGTTCCAGCATCTCTTCGAAAGTGATCTTCGACAGGCGGCGCGCCTCGTCGACGATGCGCGGGTCGGTGGTGTAGACGCCGTCGACGTCGGTGTAGATCAGGCATTCGTCGGCCTTCAGCGCGGCCGCGATGGCGACCGCCGAGGTGTCCGAGCCGCCGCGGCCCAGGGTCGAGATGTTGCCTTCTTCGTCGACACCCTGGAAGCCGGTGATGATCACGATCTTGCCGGCGTCGAGGTCGGCGCGCACGCGGCTGTCGTCGATCGACTGGATACGGGCCTTGGTGAAGGCCGAGTCGGTCTTGATCCCCACCTGCCAGCCGGTGTACGACACCGCATCCTTGCCGCGCGCCAGCAGCGCCATCGCCAGCAGGCCGACCGAGACCTGTTCGCCGGTGGAGGCGATCATGTCGAGTTCGCGCGGGTCCGGCTGGGCCATGAGTTCCTTGGCGAGGCCGATCAGGCGGTTGGTTTCACACGACATCGCCGACGGTACGACGACGATGCGGTGACCGGCGTCATGCCATTTCGCGACGCGCGCAGCGACGTTCTTGATACGGTCCGTCGAACCCATCGACGTCCCGCCATATTTGTGGACGATTAAAGCCATGAAGTGGGGGTTTCCGCTTGTAAAAAGTCAATAGAGCCTTTTACTGTACATGCTGCGGTGCAGAATCTCAAGACCTTGGACGGCCAAACCTATACCGAATCGGTATATGGTCATGCGGAAATGGCATTACTCCCAACGCAGCGCGATACGCCCTGCCCCCTCCTGCAGGTACTGGCAATCCATGCCGAGCCCGGCCGCGTACAGCAGGTCGATGCCGCTGCTGACGATCGGCAGCCGGGTGCGCTCCCAGGCCGGGATGCCGCTGGCCTGGAAATGCGCCTTCAGGCTGCGGCTGGGACGGTTCGAGGCCAGTTTGAGCCGTTCGCCGCCCTTGCGGAAGTCGATGGCCAGCGGCTGGGCGCGCAGCCAGTCCGGATCGAAGCCGCGCTGCGCTTCTTCGAAGTGCAGGACGCCGCCGTAGTCCGGAAAGGCCAGCAACGCTTCGCCATTCCAGCGGAAGGCCTGCGCGTGCTTCTCGATGATGCCTTCGTCGTCCGGGTCGCGCATGCCGGAGAGAATCGGCAGCTTCGGCACTAAATAGAGACGGTCGCGGTGACGGCGCACGTGGCAGTCCGGGTGGACGACCAGCAGCTGGGCATCTTCGCGTGCCGAGAACAGCTGGCCGATCATCTCGTCCATCCACGCGGTCGACGGCATGGCCAGGCGGCGCACCGCGAACCAGTGGCGCAATACATTATTGATGCGATCCGGGCTCAGCGCGCGCAGCTGCGCCAGGTCGAGCGCATCGCCATCGAGACACGCATTCAAATCCTGGGCTGCGACGTCAAGCAGCACACGCAGCGCCGACTGCGCATGCATGCTGCTGCGCGCGACGCGCTGCTGGAAGCCGGGAAAGGCTTGCGCGAGCGCCGGCATCACCGTGTGGCGCAGCGCGTTGCGGGCGTAGCGCGGGTCGCTGTTGGATTCGTCTTCGACCCAGGCGATGCCCTGCTCCTGCGCCAGCGCTTCCAGGTCGGCGCGCGCCGCCTGCAACAGCGGCCTTGCCATCACCAGTTGATCGTCGCCGAGCAGCGTCGGCGCGCGGTTGGCGGCGTCCATGCCGGACAGGCCGGCCGGACCCGAACCGCGCAGCAGTTGCAGCAGCACGGTTTCGGCCTGGTCGTCAAGGTGGTGGGCGGTGAGCAGCAACTGGACGCCATGCGCGCGGCACATATCGCCGAGCGCTGCGTAGCGGGCCTTGCGGGCGGCCGCTTCGATGCCGCTCTTGCCTTTGGCCAGGTCGACTGCGCGGGAATCGAAGGCCACGCCCAGCGCAGCGCAGGCGGCGGCGCAATGGTCGCGCCAGGCGTCGGCATTCTGGCTCAGGCCGTGATGGACGTGGAAGGCGAACAGCGCCAGCCCCTGCTCGCGCGCATGATCACGCACATAAGCGTGCGCAAGGCGCAGCAAGACCATTGAATCGAGGCCGCCGCTGAGGGCAACCGCAATCACGGGTTGGGACGTTGGGAAGTATTCGGAACGCAGGCCAGCGAGGGCCTGCGCAAAGAGAGGGGAAACGCCGGCAGCAGCCGGCCTGCCGCGGCCAGCCGCTTTACCGGTATGCATCATTCCTCGCGCGGGGTGGTTTCCTTGAATTTGCCGTAGGTCATCAGCTTGGCGTGACGGGCCTCGATCAGGTCCTTGGTCTTCATGCCCTGGAACTGGCGCAGGGTATCGGCCAGCGCGCGCTTCAGGCCCTGGGCCATGGCGGCCGGGTCGCGGTGGGCGCCGCCCAGCGGTTCGCTGACGATCTTGTCGATCAGGCCGATGGCTTTCAGGCGGTGCGCGGTCAGGCCCAGTGCGTCGGCGGCGTCGGCCGCGCGTTCCGAGGTCTTCCACAGGATCGAGGCGCAGCCTTCCGGCGAGATGACGGAATAGGTTGCGTACTGCAGCATCAGGACTGCGTCGCCGACGGCGATCGCCAGCGCGCCGCCCGAGCCGCCTTCGCCGATGATGGTGGCGATCAGCGGCACTTTCAGTTCGGCCATGACGTACAGGTTGTGGCCGATCGCTTCCGACTGGCCGCGCTCTTCGGCGTCGATGCCGGGGAAAGCGCCCGGGGTGTCGACGAAGGTGAAGATCGGCAGGTTGAACTTTTCGGCCAGCTTCATCAGGCGCATCGCCTTGCGGTAGCCTTCCGGCTTCGGCATGCCGAAGTTGCGCATCGCGCGCTCTTTCGTGTCGCGGCCCTTCTGGTGGCCGATGACCATGCAGGCCTGGCCGTTGAAGCGCGCGAGGCCGCCGATGATCGACTGGTCGTCGGCAAAGGTGCGGTCGCCGTGCAGTTCATGGAAATCGGTGAAGATCGCGTTCACGTAGTCCATCGTGTAGGGACGCTGCGGGTGGCGCGCGATCTGGGAAACCTGCCATGGCGTCAGCTTGGCATAGATGTCTTTCGTCAGTTGCTGGCTCTTCTTGGCCAGGCGGTCGATCTCTTCCGAGATGTCGACGGCCGAATCGTCCTGCACGAAACGCAGCTCTTCAATTTTGGAATCGAGCTCGGCGATCGGCTGCTCAAAACTGAGGAAAGTTGTTTTACTCATTGGTCCTCCGGGTGTGTTCGTGGCCGCGCCCCACTCAATCGACGGGGGGGCCGCGGCGGCAAGGGCGCTATTCTATACTGGAATCGGGTCCAGACTACGCCATAAATACCATGTAGCAACTGTTCGCCAGGGCTCCCAGTTAGCCGCCACTTCGCGCGCATCGCTGCGCGACACGGGCTCGCCCGAAAAATAGTTCTGGCTGATGCCCTGGATCAAGCCCGAATCGTCGAGCGGCAGCACGTTTGGCCTGAGCAGATTAAATATCAAAAACATCTCAGCTGTCCAGCGGGTGATGCCGCGAATCTGGACCAGTTCCGCGATCACCGCTTCGTCAGCCATTTCCGACCACTGGTCGGCGTGTACCCGCTTGTCCTTGAAGTGGCCGGCCAGGTCGAGGATGTATTCGGTCTTGCGCTTGGACAGGCCGCACGCCGCCACCGGCTCGGCGCCGGCCTTCAGCACCTGGGCCGGCGTCATCTTCGGGCACAGCGTGCGCAGCTTGGTCCAGGCGGCTTCGGCGGCCTTGACCGTCACCTGCTGGCCGACGATCGAGCGCGCCAGTGTCGTGAACGGGTCCGGGTGGCCGCGCAGGTGCATGTCGCCGAACTGCGGGATCAGCTTGTTCATGATGCGGTCCCGCCGCATGAGTTCGGCCTTCGCCTCCGCCCAGTAAGGCGGAACGTCGGGCAGCACCGGGTCGGTGCCCGCGAGGTCCTTGGAAAGTGCCATGCCTGTTCTTGACTCAGGCGCGACGCCAGTTGGTGGTGCCGTCGGGCTTGTCCTCGAGCACGACCCCGGCCGCCGTCAATTCGGCGCGGATGGCATCTGCCTCGGCGAAGTTGCGGGCTTTCTTGGCGGCCTTGCGGCGTTCGATGGCGTCGACGATGGCGGCTTCATCCAGGCCGCCGGCGTCCGGGCTGCCAGCCTGCAGGAATTGCTGCGGGCTGCGCTCGAGCAGGCCGAGCACGCCGGCCAGCGCCTTCAGCTGGCGCGCCGTGTCCGCCGACCTGGTGCGGTTGACTTCGCTGGCCAGGTCGAACAGCGCGGCCACCGCCAGCGGGGTGTTGAAATCGTCGTCCATCGCTTCGCGGAAGCGCCTGGCGTGCGGTTCGTCCCAGTCGACGCTCACCGGCTCGCTGCCGAGATCCACGTCGGCCAGCGCCGTGTACAGGCGCGTCAACGCGCCCTTGGCATCGTCGATGTGGGCGTCCGAGTAATTCAGCGGGCTGCGGTAGTGGGCGCGCAGGATGAAGAAGCGCACCACTTCGGCATCGTATTTCTTCAATACGTCGCGGATGGTGAAGAAGTTGCCCAACGACTTGGACATCTTTTCATTGTCGACGCGCACGAAACCATTGTGGATCCAGAAATTCGCCATCGGCGCGCCGAACGCGCCTTCCGACTGGGCGATCTCGTTTTCGTGGTGCGGGAACTGCAGGTCGGCGCCGCCGCCGTGGATGTCGAAATGCTCGCCCAGCATGGCGCAGGACATGGCCGAGCACTCGATGTGCCAGCCCGGGCGGCCGATGCCCCATTTCGAATCCCACTTGGCTTCCGCCGGTTCGGATTCCTTGCCGGCTTTCCACAGCACGAAGTCGAGCGGATCGCGCTTGCCGGTATTCACGTCGACGCGCTCGCCGGCGCGCAGGTCGTCCAGCGACTTGCCGGACAGCTTGCCGTAGCCGGGGAAATTGCGCACGGCGTAGTTCACGTCGCCGTCTTCGCCGCGGTAGGCGAGTTCTTTCTGCTCCAGCTTTTCGATGATCGACAGCATGTGCGGCACGTACTCGGTCGCGCGCGGCGCGTAATCCGGTGCCAGGATGCCGAGAGCGTCGGCGTCTTCGTTCATGGCGTCGATGAAGCGCGTGGTCAACTGCGTGATCGTCTCGTTGTTCTCGACCGCGCGGCGGATGATCTTGTCTTCGATGTCGGTAATGTTGCGGACGTACTTGACCTCATAGCCCGAGGCCTTGAACCAGCGATAGATGACGTCGAAGGCCATCATCATCCGAGCGTGACCGACGTGGCAGTAATCGTAGACCGTGATCCCGCACACGTACATATTGATCTTGCCGGGCTGGATCGGAACGAATACCTGCTTGTCACGCGCCAGCGTGTTGTAAATCTTTAGTTGGCTCATCGGATGGTTGGCTAGAGGTTGGAGCATGACGCTCGGACGGGCACGCGCGGCATGGCGCGGCCGGGGTCGGATCGTCAGGACTGGTTCTTATTGTTTTGGAACCATGTGTTCCGTTTGATAAAATCGACAGTCCGTCGCGAAGTATAGCATTGTTAAAATCGCGGCTGGCCGCAGATGCCGACAGTTTATTTTTCTACAAAACCCTTGACAGTAGTTTGCTTTATGTCGATCGAGAGGAAGCCACCCATGCTCAGATTCAAACCATCCGGTGCCGGCGTAATGGCCCGTTTCGCCTTCGCCGCAGCTGTCGGTGCCAGTACGCTGCTGCTGTCCGCAGCCGCTTTCGCAGCCGATCCGCAGGTAGCGCTGAAGACCAGCATGGGCGAGATCGTGCTGGAACTGGACCAGGAAAAAGCGCCCATCACGGTCGATAATTTCCTGAAATACGTGAAATCCGGCTTCTACAAGGGCACGATCTTCCACCGTGTGATCGACGGTTTCATGATCCAGGGCGGCGGCATGGATGCCAGGTTCGTCAACCGCAAGCCGCGGCCGCCGATCAAGAACGAATCGAACAACGGCTTGTCCAACGCGGCCTACACGGTGGCGATGGCGCGCGAAGACAATCCGGACTCGGCCACCTCGCAATTCTTCATCAACGTGGTCGACAATTTCGGCCTCGACGCCATCAACCGCGTGGACGGCGGCTATACCGTATTCGGCAAGGTGGTGAAGGGCAAGGAAGTGGTCGACAAGATCAAGGGCACGCTGGTCGACGACACCCATGGCTACCAGAACGTACCGGTCACGCCGGTCGTGATCGAGTCCGCGACCCTACTCAAGGGCGACAAGGTTGTAAAATAACGAACTCTCAACACCACCTCATACAGGATACCAAGATGACCACCGTACTCATGACCACCAACAAGGGCAACATCAAGGTCGAACTGGACGACGCGAAAGCGCCCAAGACCGTTGAAAACTTCCTGTACTACGTGAACAAGGGTCACTTCAACAACACCATCTTCCACCGCG